>Ga0335076_10001360_pt1 | contig 23634 bp, 21 predicted proteins | sample Lox_Sample_25_FD_206717 | JGI IMG/M metagenome (GOLD analysis project Ga0335076, IMG submission 206717) | Soil microbial communities from Loxahatchee National Wildlife Refuge, Florida, United States - Lox_Sample_2.5 | ecosystem: Environmental > Terrestrial > Soil > Wetlands | place: USA... | reverse complement strand
TTCGCGCGGCTCGCCCGATTCGAGGACGAGCCCGACGCGGGTTCGGGTGCCGGCTTTCACGAGGTGGTGATGGACGGCCGAGACGGCCAGCAGGGCCGGGATCGGAGCTTCGGTCTCGGTGTGGCCCCGGTCGGACAGGATGATGATGTTGCGGCCTTCGCTGATCGCCTCGCTGGCCTGCTCGACGGTCCGCTCGATGGCCTTGCGCAGGGCCGCGCCGCCGCCGGCGACGTCGAAGAGGATCGGCAGCGTGATCGGGTGGAAGCCGTGCCGCGAATCGCTCGAGAGGCTCCGGATCTTCTCCAGCTCCTCGTTCGAGAGGACCGGCGAGGGCAGCTCGAGCTGGTGGGCCGAGTCGGGAGCCGGCTCCAGGAGGTTGCCCTCCGGACCGATGGCCATCTCCGTGGCGGTGATGATCTCCTCGCGGATGGCGTCGATCGGGGGGTTGGTCACCTGGGCGAAGAGCTGCTTGAAGTACGAGTAGAGCAGCTGCGGCTTCTCCGACAGGACCGCCAGGGCCTGGTCGTTGCCCATCGAGCTGACCGGATCGGTGCCGGTGGTGGCCATCTGGTCGATCTGGACCCGGACGTCCTCGGCCGTGTAGCCGAAGACCTCCTGGCGGCGCAGAACGGTCTCGTGGGCGGGCTCGATCACCCGGGGTGGGGGCGGCAGCTCGGTCAGCTTGACCAGCCAGTCGCGGACCCACTCCGTGTACGGGTGCTCGGTGGTGATGCGGCGCTTGAGGTCCTCGTCGGAGACGATTCGCTGCTCGGCCGTGTCCACCAGGAACATCCGGCCCGGCTGGAGGCGACCCTTGGCCACGATCTGGTCGGCGGGGATGTCCAGGACGCCGGCTTCGGAGGCCATCACGACCCGGCCGTCCGCGGTCGCGTAGTAGCGGGCGGGGCGGAGGCCGTTGCGGTCCAGGGTGGCGCCGATGCGGATGCCGTCGGTGAAGGCGATCGATGCCGGCCCGTCCCAGGGCTCCATCAGACAGGCGTGGAACTCGTAGAAGGCCTTCTTCTCGAGCGGCATCGACTCGTGATGCTGCCAGGGCTCGGGGACCATCATCATCAGCGAGTGGGCCAGCGAGCGACCCGAGAGGTAGAGCAGCTCCAGGACGTTGTCGAGGATGGCCGAGTCTGAGCCCTCGGTGTCGATGACAGGCAAGGCCTTGGTCAGCTCTTCGCCGAAGAGCGTCGACGTAAACAACGACTGGCGGGCGTGCATCCAGTTGACGTTGCCGCGGAGGGTGTTGATCTCGCCGTTGTGGGAGATGTAGCGGTAGGGGTGCGCCCGCGCCCAGGACGGGAAGGTGTTGGTGGAGAAGCGCGAATGGACCATCGCGATGGCGCTCTCGACCCGCTCGTCGGCCAGGTCCGGGTAGAAGACCTGGAGCTGCGAGGCGTTGAGCATGCCCTTGTAGACGATGGTCCGGCAGCTCATCGACGGGATGTAGAAGTCGCCCCTGCTGGGGATGGCCGAACGCGAAACGGCCTTCTCGACGAGCCGTCTGACGACGTACAGCCTGCGCTCGAAGGCGAGGTCCTCGACCAGGCTCTCGGGCCGGTCGATGAAGACCTGGCGGATCAGTGGCTGGGCAGCCCGGGCGCTGGCGCCCAGGCTGGCGTTCTCGGTCGGGACGTCACGCCAGCCGAGGAATCGCAGCCCCTCCTGGGCCACGACCTGCTCGAAGAGGCGGAAGCATTCCACCCGGCCGATCTTGTCCTGCGGCAGGAAGACCATGCCCACGCCGTAGCCGCCCTTGCCGCGAAGGTTGACCCCGGTCCGCGCCGCGACGTCGGCCAGGAAGCGGTGCGGTATCTGGATCGTCAGCCCGGCCCCGTCGCCGGTGTTCTTCTCGGAGCCGGTGGCGCCGCGGTGCTCCAGATTGACCAGGACGGTCAGGGCGTCGCGGACGATGGCGTGCGACGGGTGGCCGGCGATGTCAACGACGAAGCCGAAGCCGCACGCGTCGTGCTCGAACCCGGGGTCGTACAACCCCCTGGCCTGCGGTCCGTCTGTCTGCTCCAACTTGCGCCGTCCTCGCTTGCCTGGCCGCGCCGGCCCGTACGCCAGTGACGGCTACAGCGGGGCCTGCCCCCAGAGGCAGGAGCCCTCTTCCGTCGCGGAAATGCGAGTGTCTGTTAGGGAGTGGCCCGCGGTCAAGGTTCAGATGGTTGCGAATGAGTAACGACGGTGCCGGAAACACCGTCGTCGGCGACGTCGGGCCCTGGGCCAGGGGCTTCGCCGCGGCGCAGTTGCGGCCACGCTCCGGCGGTGGGCGGCGACTGGCGACCCGGCCCGACACACGTCGCGCCGCCGATTCGCGCTACACTCGGGACGCCTCATCGGCCTCGCTCCGGAGGGCTACGAGCCCGATAGGCGAGCGGCCAGGGCCGCTCAGGCATCTTCAGGAGGACCCGCATTGTCGCCACAGACGCGTCGCGGCCGATCGGTGCCCGCGAGCCATCGCAAGCCCACGCCGCGGGCGACCGCCCCTCTCGCCGCCGAGGACGCCGACGGCCTCCCGGCGGAGGAATCCAAACCCGCCTCTACGGGCGGGGTGCGGCGGCGCGGCGCGGGAGTCGCCCGGATGCGCAAGACCTCCGGGGCCCGCTACCTGGGCGGCCTCTTCGGGGCCTACACGCCGCTGATCGTCGCCTTCGTGATCCTGTTCGCCGGGGTCTGGGTCTACCGGAGCTTCATCAATCCGCCACCGCCCCAGCCGCAGCAGCTCTGGACCCAGATCGAAGACAAGTACATCGCCAAGATCGACGCCGCCCGGCTGGAGATCAACAACCCCAACAGCGACTTCGCCACGAGGATCCAGGGCTTCAAGGACTACAGCGCCGCCCTCAAGTCCTGGATGAAGGACCTGGCGGCCGTGACCGACTGGACCGCGGGGGCGCTGCCGTCGGCCTCTGCCGACTACACCATGGCCGCCAGCGACATCGGCGAGATGGTGGCCCAGGGGAACATCGAGACCGGACTCCTCGACAAGGCCGCGACAGCCACGAGCGAGGCTGACATCGAGACCTACACCACCGAGCTGGCTGCGGCCAACGAGGAGTTCGAAAGCTACTGGGCCGCCGTCGCCTCAGACATGGGCCTGGCCGCGGTGGATCAGCCGACGCTGGCCCTGCCGGCCACGCCCACGCCGGGTCCGTCCGGCTCGGCGGAGGCTTCCGGAAGCCCCGCGTCGCCCGTACCGAGCGGGTCGCCGGCAGTCGGTCCGAGCCCATCGCCCTCGATCGCGCTGCCGAGCCCGTCCGCCAGCCCGAGCTAGCGGGGTGGCCGCGCCGGCCGGCGCCGGCCGTGCGCTGCCGGTCCGGTAGGCCTGCTCGTACATGTTCCGGGGTCCGGTCTGGTACCGACGCCGGTAGTCCAAAGTACGGCTTGTGACGGTTGGGTGGACTCTGTACGGTTCGCGTCGCCTCGGGCCATGGCCCGGGAGCGGTCTTCCAGGGCCTCGAATCGCACTTGTTCGGACGCAGACGCAGAGGAAAACCATGGCTGCCATGGCCGCAAACGAACTCGGTCCGATGCTCACGGCGAGCGAAGTGGCTGAGATGCTTCATCTGCACGTCAACACGGTGAAGCGGCTGGGCGATCGAGGTGAGTTGCCCTTCTACCGTGTCTGCAAGCGCGGCGATCGGCGCTTCCGACTCGAAGACGTGATGACCTTCCTGGACAGGAACCGCTGACCAGATAACGGGGTTCCACGGACGCGCCTCGCGCGAGTGCCCTCACCGTAGAACCAGGATCGATGCCCGCGGCGGATTACGCCGCGGGCATCGTCTTGTCGGGATGCCAGCGTTCGGTCCGGCCGGCGGGTCAGGCCGTGGCGCGGGGCAGGGTGCGGAGGGCGGCCGTGAACAGGTCGACGCCGGTCGCGATCTCGTCGGCCGTGACGTCGATCGGCGGCAGGAAGCGGATCACGTTGTGGTGCGTCCCGCAGTTCAGCACGAGCAAGCCCTGCTCCGCGCAGGCCAGAAGCAGCGTCTCGCAGGTGTCCGTGTCCGGGTCGCGCGTGGCCCGATCCTTGACGAACTCGACTCCGATCATCAGGCCCCGCCCGCGGACGTCGCCGATGCGGCCATCCTTGGCCTTGAGGGCCAGCAGGGCCGTCTTGAGCTCGGCGCCCCTGGCATCGGCGTTGGCAATCAGGCTCTGCCGGGCGATGGTACTCATGACCGCGATGCCCGCGGCGCAGCTGACGGGATTGCCGCCGAAAGTCGTACCGTGAGCTCCAACCCCCCAGCGCTCTTGCAGCTCGCGCCGTGTCACGATGGCCCCGAGCGGCAGGCCGTTGGCCAGCGCCTTGGCGACGCAGACGACGTCGGGCACGATGCCGGCGTCCTCGAAGGCCCACATCCGACCGGTGCGGGCGACGCCGCTCTGGACCTCGTCGGCAACCAGCAGGATGCCGTTCTCGTCGCAGAGGGCCCTGAGGTCACGCAGGAACGAGGCCGGCGCCGGGTTGAAGCCACCCTCTCCCTGGATCGGCTCGATGACGATCGCGGCGACCGAGGAGGCCGGGATCTCGTGGCCGAGGAGAGTCCTCAGCGCACCCATGGCGCCGTCCGTGGCCGCCTCCTCGTCGTCGCCGAAGTAACGGTAGACGTTCGGAAAGGGCGTCAGGTAGACCGAAGGGAGGAGCGGCTCGTAGCCGGCGCGGTAGTTGAGGCTCGAGCTCGTGATCGAGGCCGCCCCGAAAGTTCGGCCGTGGAACGCGCCGCGGAAAGCGACGATGCCCGGCCGTCCAGTGACACGGCGGGCAAGCTTCAGGCCGGCTTCGATCGCCTCGGCGCCGGAGTTGCAGAAGAAGACCGTGTCCAGCGGGTCCGGGCACGAGTCGGCTAGAAGGGCAGCCAGCCGGGCAACCGGCTCGACGTAGCCGAGGGCGTTGCAGATATGGAGGAGCTTGTCGGCCTGGTCCTTTATGGCCTGGGTAACCGCCGGATGATGGTGGCCGAGCGAGGTCGTGGCGATGCCGCAGGCGAAGTCCAGGAAACCGCGGCCGGCCGAGTCGAAGAGGGTGTGGCCCTCGCCATGGCTCCAGCTGCGCTCGTAGTAACGGCCGAGAATGGGGGAGAGATACGGCCTGGAGATGGCCGCGAAATCCCCATCCGCCGCCAGAGCGTCGATCTCCGCGGGGGTCAGGTCGTGAACCGGTGCCCCGGCCGGGGCGACGGCGGCTGAGGCTGGGACGGCTTGATCCTTGGCGGTTTCCATGGCTCGGGCTCCTCAGAAGAGACGGCTCGCCGGTTCACGGCGACCGGCGGGGCGAGCCGAGTATAGATGCGCAGCCGGGTGCAGGCCGGCGCCCCCGCCGGCTGGCCTCCTACGACTCCGGACAGGACTATGGTCCCACCTTCCCAGGCGCCGATGGTCCTACACCAAGGGGTTGCAAAGGGGGTACTCTTGGAGCCGCCGGACGGTGCCGGCACGAGGTCGCCGAGCTTGACAAGCGAGGAGGCGGCGTGAAACAGACCAAGCTGGCCGCGGGGGATGAGACGCTCGAGCTAGAGGTCGAGGGCCGAACGGTCAAGGTCGTGACCAGACCGGCCGACGGGGACGACCTGGCCCGACTCTTCGAGTTTCGCGACAGCCCTACCTGGACCGATTCGTCGCCGATGAGCGACGAGGACGTAGCCGCGGTGGTCCGTAGCTTGATTGCCCAGGCCTCGAGCGACGGCGAGCAGGCCGGCGTTCTGGGCGTACCGCCCGCCGCGGCTGAGTCGTTCCCGGAAGATGCTCATGTCTACGTCTCGCCGGTCGAGCCGTTGTCATTCTCTTTACCCGGCTCGCCCCAGGGTTTGTCACTCGAGATGGACAGCCGTGGCGACGGTCACCTCTGGGCCCTGGGCGACGCTCGTGTCCCGCTCGGATCCGAGGGCATGTGGTGGGTCGTCAACGCCCTCATCGACGCCCTGGTGGAGCCCGGCAAGACGTCGCAATGGCCGCGTTTCCTGACGCTCGGGAGCAGCCTCGGCGGCCCGGCCACGCAGGCCTCCCTCGACGTCGCGGATTGGGGCATCGGGATCGTCTGGCGGCAGCTTCGCAGCGGCGTGGTGGGCGACGTCGTGGCCATCAACGAGCTGTCGTATGAGCGCGTGCAGGGCTGGCTGAGCCTGCTCCGTCCGGCCCGAGACGACCTCGCCAAGCGCCGGACCCACCGCCAGCGGCTTCGCCCGGCCAGAACCGCCGAGAAGTGGGCCATCGCCCTCGAACGCTGGCGCTGACCGCCTCGCGAGGCCGGAGGCGCCGGATCCGGCGGCCGCGTCAGCCGGCCGGCTTGAGGGGCGCCACCGCCCTGACCTCGCCGGTGGGCTGGACCAGGAATATCCAGACGTCCCAGACGCAGTGGCTCACGATCAGAGCCCCGATCGGGACCCCTGCCGCGTAGAGCGCGCACCAGTGCGCGCCCGCCACGCCTGCTGCGCCCATCAGCGTGAAATTGCCCGTCGTGACGTGGACCGCTGAGTATGCCGCGGCGGCCAGGGCGGCCCCGGTCCAGCGGCCATAGCGCCGCATCAGGCCCTCCTGGACGAGTCCCCGCCAGAACAGCTCCTCGGCCGGACCGATGATCGTCACCAGCCGAGCCGCGGTCTCGACGCGGGGGGCGAGCTCGCGGAGAGAGTAGATGCGCTGGATCTGCTCCTCGCCGCCCGGCACCAACCGCCGGGCGAACCGATCGCCGAGCTGGAACGTGGCGTACAGGACGGCGGCCGAGGCCAGACCGGCCGCAGCTTCGCGCGGCCCGACCCGGATCCGGCGGAGCTTCGGGTTGGCCAGTAGCGCCAGCCCGCCCAGGACCAGGCCGGTAGAGGTCATGCGGCTCCAGAACCGATCGCGCGGTCCGCGGAAGGTGGCCGCGAAAGCGGGGCCGGCCGTCGCCAGACCGACGACCAGAGCAGCGTCCAGTCCTGGGTTCCGGCTCGAGGTCGCCCGCGAGTCGGCCGAGTCAGCCGAGGTCGCGTAAGCCGCGGCCGGTCGGGGCGAACCGGGTGCCCGGAAAGACGGGCCCGGTGGTGAGCCCACTACGCCGCCAGCCTGGCCAGCAGCAGCCCGAGAACCAGCAGCGAGCCGAAGGCGAAATGGAGTCGAGCCGTCTGGACGTCGATCATGGCGATCGCCCGAGCCTGGCCGGTCGCTCCAAGCTCGGCGGACCTGACCACCTGGGCCAGGAACGGCAGGGAGAACAGGGCTATGGCGGTCGTCGGCGGCAGCCAGCGAAGCGCGACGAAGACGCCCAGAGCCAGGTAGGCCCCGAGGACCAGCGCCAGATAGCCGTAGTGGGCCCAGTCGTGGCCGAGGCTGCCGGACAGAGTGTGGATACCGGCCCGTGTGTCCTCGCTGATGTCGCGCCATTCGTTACCGTGGAGGATCGCCGCGACGAGCAGCCCGACGGGGATCGAAAGGACGAGCGCCCGGACGTCCCAGCCCCCGGTGATCGCGTAGTACGAGCCGCCGACCATGATCGGGCCCATCAGCAGGAAGACCGTCGGGACGCCCATGGCCCGGTACTTGTACTCGAACGGGGGCGCGGTGTAGGTATAGCCGGCGGCGATGCCGAGCAATCCGAAGCCGACGATCGGCAGCCCGCGCAGCCAGACCAGATACGCCCCGATGGCGATCGCGACGCCGAAAAGGGCGATCGCGAAAAGGTAGGCGCCGTGCTCGCTGATCCGACCCTTGAGGACGGCGTGGCTCATCCGGGGAGAGGTGATCGTGTCGATGCCTTTGCGGACGTCGTAGACCTCGTTTATCACGTTCGTCCCAGAGTGGATCAGCATCCCGCCGGCGAGCGCCGCCAGGAACGGCAGCCATGAAAAGCGCGAGTCAACGACCGCCAGGGCGCCGCCGGCCAGGACCGGGATCGCGGAGGCCGTGTAGGCGAACGGGCGCAGGATCTCATAGGCCGCCGCGAGCCGCCGGCGGACGCGCTCGAAGGTGCTGAGCCTCCGATCGTCGGCCAGACCGACGGAGGCGGCGATCTCGCCCGGGCCAACGCCGGCAACCCGTGGCGAGGCGATGTCGGCCGCCACCGGCGCGGTCGCCACCGCCGTACGAGGGGCGGGGGCCCGGTCGGGCAGGCCGGCGTAGAGTTTGGCCGCCTCGATGAGATGGAGTGTCTGATCTTCGTCCTGGACGACGGGTTGGAGCAGGGGCAGGTCCAGGCCGGTCTCGACGTGAAAGGCCAGAGCTCTGGCCGCGACGTCCTCCCGGGTGCCGCACAGCATGAAGGCGTCGAGCAGCTCGTCTGGGATCAGCTTGCCGGCCTCGTGATAGTCCTCGGCCCGCCAGGCGGCGGCGATCCGATCGCGCATCTCCCGCGGGAACCCGGCTCGCTGGAGAGAGACGTCGCCGAGTACCGACATCATGTAGATCACGAACGGCTCCCGCTTGGCCCTGTTGAGGGCTTCGCGGCGGGTCTTGTCCACGAGCGAGAGCAGGTAGGCCGCCGTCTCGATGTCGGCCGGGTCACGGCCGGCTGTCGCGGCCGAGGCGCGGAGTCGATCGAGGATGCCGCGGAGCGATGGAATCGACTCGCACGGACGGGCCAGATAGCCGTCGGCCTTGCGGCCGGCCAGCTCCACGAACTCCTTGCGGTAGGCGGCCATGAACAGAGGGATGCGGTGGACGGGGGGGAACATGGGAACGATCGGCGGCATCCCCGGCGTGGCGGACGGCAGCCGCTGGCCGGCCCACAGGGTCCGGAGCTGGTCCATCGTGTCGCCGACGCGGGCGACGCCTTCGGACGGAGCGTACGGGATGCCCATCTGGCCCAACCGGAGCGGCAGGCCCGTGCCGAGACCGATGGCGATCCGCTCGGGCAAGAGCTCGTCGAGAGCGGAGCCGGTCATGGCCAGCACGACGGGGTGGCGGGTGTACGGGTTGACCGCCCCGATGCCCAGGCGGAAGGCGCTGGCAGGATCGTTGGCCAGGGCCCCGGCGATCGCCGAGGCGTAGGTGATGGCGTCGCGTTCGAAGTAGGAGTCGTGGATCCAGACCGAGTCGAGGCCCGCGTCGCGGGCGCGGCGGACCCAGTCGATCGTGTCGGGGATGTCGCCTCGGGCGGCCAGGCCCAGCCCGACTCGACGTGCCAGCGCTCGCATCAGCCGCAATTCCTCTCGACCCGTGGCGTCGGGCCTCCGAGAGCAGGCGGCGAAGGCGGCGGCGCAGCGATATGGTAGCGACTCGCGTATATATCGGATCGCCCTCCGGCGCCGAGCCGGCCTGCGTTCCGCCACGCAGGCGCCGGCCCACCGGTCGCGGCCCGGGCTCGGATCGCGGCGCCGGCGGCCGGGGAATCCATACACTTGTGCCCATGCCACTTCCGAGCGGCCCCGAACCCTGGTTTGGGCTGAGCCCCGAGACGCTCCGCTTCCTCGAGGTCCACAACGCCCGGGCGATCGCCATCCCGGGCCGGGGCTGGCGCGACCTGGGCACGTCGGTGATGCTCTACTCGGGCACCGAGAAGGAGCCTTTCTTCAACCGGCTCACGGCGATCCGCTGGCCCGAGCCGGCCGCGGAGTTCGACATCCGACTCAGCCAGGCGCTCGAGCTCTTCAAGGCCCTCGACCGCAAGCCCTACTGCTGGGTCATCCCCGGGCTCAGCACGCCCTCCGACATCGTCGCCAGGCTCGCCTCCAACGGCTTCGAGGATCAGGGCGGTGGCTTCGACATGCTGCTGACAGCAGATCCGTCCGATTCCGGGGACGAAGCCCTGCCGCAAGGGACCGTCCTGGAGCGCTGGAACAACCCGACGCCGGCCGAGCGACCCGCCCTGGCCGAGGCTCTGGCGCTGGTCATCGCCGAATCGTTCCACATACCCGAGTCGCGCCGGGCCAACCTGGTCCGCGAGATCAGCCTGACCCTCGAGCAGCCCCGCTTCCACGCGTACGTGGTCCGTGTCGACGGTGAGCCGGTCGCCACCGGGGAGCGCTACACGTTCGACGGCGCCAGCTACCTGTCGTCGATCGGCACGCGACCCGCCTGGCGCGGCCGCGGCTTCGGCAGGATCGTGACCAACGCCCTCGCGCGCGACTCGGTCGCCGAGGGCATCGACCTGGTGTACCTGGGCGTATACGCCGACAATGCCCGGGCGATCCATCTTTACGAGCGGCTGGGTTTCCGAATAATGGGACCTCGGTCGTCCGACATGCTTCTCGAGCGGCGAGCCTGAAGCATGTCGCCATCTCGTCCGTAGGGCGTTCGTCCCGACGGCCGAACTCCGCTCATCCCAAAGGCGGACGACCGGAACGGGACCGGAACCGAGAATGCCAAACCAGGGCGCGGCCACAGGCGGCGCCGGTCACCTCGAATGCCAGGGAGTCAGATGACGCAAAGCGGCGAGCCCGTCATCCGCGTTTCGGAGCTGAAGAAGTACTACGCCGACGTCAAGGCGGTCGACGGCGTCAGCTTCGAGGTCGCGCGGGGCGAGGTCTTCGGAATGCTGGGGCCCAACGGGGCCGGCAAGACGACCACGATCGAAGTCATGGAAGGCCTGCGCGAGCCCGACTCCGGAGTGGTAGAGGTCTTCGGCCTCGACGTCTGCAAGCACCCCAAGTCGATCAAGCAGCGCATCGGGGTTCAGCTCCAGACCGTGTCGCTGTACCCGCGGCTGACCGTCGCGGAGCTGCTTGATCTCTTCGGCAGCTTCTTCGACCATCACCTGCCGACCAGGGAGCTGATCGCGGCGGTCGACCTCGGCGAGCGGGCCGGCGCCCGGTCGATGAACCTGTCGGGCGGCCAGCAGCAGCGGCTTTCGATCGCCCTGGCCCTGGTCAACGACCCCGATCTGGTCTTCCTCGACGAACCCACGACAGGCCTCGACCCTCAGGCCCGCCGGTCGCTCTGGGATCTGGTGAAGGGCCTGCAGGCCAAGGGCAAGTCGATCGTGCTGACCACCCACTACATGGAAGAGGCGGCCGAGCTCTGCGACCGCGTGGCGATCATGGACCACGGCCATATCCTCGAGATGGGCACCGTGCCGGAGCTGATCGGGCGGCGCTTCAAGGAGCGGGCCGTATTCTTCGACACCGTTGCCCAGCTGCCGTCCGAGCGACTCGCCCGTCTGGGCGGTGTCACCCGAGCGTCTCAGGAGGACGGCCAGACGGTCCTGTATTCGAGCGACGTGCCGGCGACGATCGGAGGGCTGCTGTCGCTGGCCGACGATCTGCGGGTCGAACCCAGGAACCTGGGCATCCGCCAGGCAACTCTCGAAGACGTATTCCTCGACCTGACCGGTCGAGCGTTGCGCGACTAGGAGCCGAACGATGAAGACACTTGTCGGCCTGACGGTCGCCAACATCAAGGGCCTCACCCGCGACCGGGCCGCGTTGTTCTGGACCTTCTTCTTCCCGGTCATGTTCGTCTTCCTGTTCGGCTGGATCTTCGGCGGCAACGGCGACATCAAGGTCGCCGTCGGTTTCGTCGACCAGGACAACAGCCAGCTGTCGGTCGGGGTCGAGCGGGCCCTTGCCGGCGTCGATCTGCTGACCGTCCAGTCCGGCAGCCTCGCCGACGAGAAAGCCGCCATGCAACACGGCGACATCTCGGCCATCGTGGTCATCCCGAAGGGCGCCGCGGCCTCGATCGCGAGCAAGACCCCGGTCTCGATAGGTCTCTACACCGACCCGAGCCAGACCCAGACGAACCAGATCGTCGTCCAGGTCGTCGACCAGATCGCGAGCGCTACCAACCTCGAGATCGCGGGCGGCACCGAGCTGGTCACGGTCGGAAGTCCCCAGACCCTTCAGTCGACGACGCTGAGTAACGTCGGCTATCTGGTCCCCAGCATCCTGGCCATGGCCCTCATGCAGCTTGGCGTCTTCGCCGCCATCCCGCTCGTCCAGCAGCGCGAGAAGGGCATCCTCAAGCGGATGGGCGCGACCCCGCTGGCGCGCTGGAAGCTGGTCGGCAGCAACGTCCTGATGCGCCTCATCGTGGCCATCGTCGACGCGGTCGTGATCGTGGGCGTGGGCATGGCCGTCTTCAACGTCCAGATCATCGGCAACGTCCTCGTGGCCGCGGCCATGGTTCTGCTCGGCGCCGGCACGTTCCTGGCCATCGGGTTCATGCTTGCCTCGTTCCTCAAGACCGAGGAGCAGGCCCAGGGCGTTGTCCAGATCGTCCAGCTGCCGATGATGTTCCTGTCCGGGATCTTCTTCTCGTTCGACTTCCTGCCGGGCTTCCTGCAGACGGTGGCGCGGTTGCTGCCGCTGACATACTTGGGCGACGCACTGCGTCAGACCATGGTCAACGGCACGCAGGTCGAGCCCCTGGGCGTGGACGTCGCCATCCTGGCCGGCTGGCTCGTCATCTGCCTGGGCATCGCGGCCCGCTCGTTCCGCTGGGACTAGCCCGCGGCGCCACCGCGGGTAGGCGCGTCGAGGCATGAAGATGGTCAAGACAACGGGCAGCTTCACGGTCACCGGGGGTGACGAGCAGACCATTCGCTCGGTCGAGGGCGAGTTCAGGCTGACCCGTGTCCAGGGCAGCCAGCGGTTCGAAGGCGGGATCGTCGGCGAGGGCGCCGTCGAGTGGGTGATGGCCTACGCGCCCGATCGGTCGGCAAGGTTCCTGGGCTTCCAGCGGGTCGACGGTTCGCTCGGCGGCCGGACCGGGAGCTTCCTCATGGAATCGACCGGGTTCCACGACGGCCGGTCCTCGGTCGGATCCTGGCGAGTGGTTCCCGGCTCGGGAACCGCCGGCCTGGCGGGCATCAGCGGCCACGGCAGCTTCGAGGCTCCGGGCGGCCCCGTCGCGTCGTACGAGCTCGAATACGACCTCGCCTGACCAGTCCGGCGGCCGGGATCGCGGCAGGCGGCGCCGGTTGGCCTGGCCTCACGGCGGCGGCGCCTGATACCATCGGGCGCCATGAGCCCAGCCGATCGCTACTACGTCACGACCGCCATCGCCTACGCCAACAACAAGCCCGGTCTGCACACCCTCTATGAGGTGATCGGGGCGGACGTGATCGCGCGCTGGCACCGGATGAAGGGTGACGACACCAGGTTCCTGACCGGCACCGACGAGCACTCGGTCAACATCGCCCAGAAGGCGGCGGAGCTCGGCCAGACCACCCGCGAGTTCGTCGACGCGAACGTGGCCCTCTTCCAGGCGGCCGAGGACGCCCTGCTCATCAGCCCCGATCGGTTCATCCGGACCACCGACCCGGATCACGTCCGGTCCGCTCAGGAGATGGTCCGGCGGGCCTACGCCAACGGCGACATTTACGTCGGCAAGTACGAAGGCTGGTATTGCCCGGCCGAGGGCTTCAAGGCCCGCTCCGACGTCGTCGAGACGCCCGAGGGTACGCGCTGCCCGAACCACCCCACGGTCGAGCTGGAGTGGCTCTCGGAGTCCAACTGGTTCTTCAGGCTCTCGGCCTACCAGGAGCGGCTCGAGCGCCATTTCGAGGAGCACCCGGACTTCGCCCAGCCCGACTATCGCCGCAACGAGATGCTCGGCTTCATCCGGGGCGGCCTGGAGGACTTCTCGATCAGCCGGGCAGGCGCCTCGTGGGGCATTCCGTTTCCCATCCTGCCGGACGGCTCGTCCGCGAAGCTTCCGGACGGCTCCTGGGACCCGGCCGCGGGCACGATCTACGTCTGGTTCGATGCCCTGATCAACTACGTAACGGGAGCCGGCTTTCCCGACGACCCGGCCAGCTTCGAGAAGTGGTGGCCGGCCGACCTGCACGTCATCGGCAAGGACATCGCCCGCTTCCACACCGTCTACTGGCCGGCGATGCTCTGGAGCGCCGGCCTCGAGGCTCCCCGCCACGTCTGGATCCACGGCTTCCTGCTGGCCCAGGGGGAGCGGATGAGCAAGAGCCTGGGCAATTTCCTCGATCCGCTGGACGTCGTCGGGACCCTAGGGGCCGACGGGGCGCGCTACGTGACCCTCCGCGAAGTCGCCTTCGACCGGGACACCGACGTCAGCTGGGACTCGTTCGTCCGCCGCTACAACGCCGACCTGGCCAACGACTTCGGCAACCTCCTGAACCGGACGATCTCGATGGCCAACCGCTACTTCGGCGGCGAGCGGCCCAGCGTTGGCCCGGCCGCGGGTCTCGCCGCCCGGTGGGCCGAAACCCTGGCGGCTTATCGTGCCAGGCTCGAGGGCTGCCTGCTCAGCGAGGCGCTCTGCTCGCTCTGGGAGTTCGTCGGCGCCGCCAACCGGCTCGTCGAGGCCGAGCAGCCCTGGACGCTGGCGAGGGCGGCCAAGGCCGGCGACGCGGAATCGGCGACCCGGCTCGGCAACGTTCTCGGAGATCTGGTGGAGGCCTGCCGGCTCGTCGCCCTGGCCGCCGCGCCGTTCATCCCTACGGCCTCGCCGCGGGCCCTGGCTCAGCTCGGCTATGCCTATCCGTACGATGCCAGGGGCAACGGCGGACCGGCCCTGCTCGATGAGCTGCGCTGGGGGGCTCATGCCGGCGAGTCGGCCCGCCTGGCCACGCCGGAGCCGCTTTTCCCGCGACTCGAGACCGAGGCAGCGACGGCGCCGGCCGGCTGAGCCGTCGCCGGACCGATGAGACTGATCGACAGCCACGCCCACCTCCAGGCGGACGCCTTCGCCGCCGATCTGGGGGCCGTAATCGCGACCGCCCGGGCGGCCGGCGTCGAGCGGCTGCTGGTGCCCGGCTGGGACGCGGGTTCGTCGGCGGCGGCGGTGGAGCTGGCCAGGGAGTGGGGGATCCAGGCCGCGGTCGGCATCCATCCACACGACGCGGCCGCGGCAACCGGAGCCGACTGGTCGGCGGTCGTCGAGCTCGCCGCCTCTCCGGAGGTCGCGGGCATCGGCGAGACGGGCCTCGACTTCGACCGGCTGCACTCGCCCCGCGAGGTCCAGCTCGCCAACCTCGACCGCCATCTCCACCTCGCCCTCGACTGCGGCAAGCCGGCGATCCTCCACTGCCGATCGGCGGCCGGCGAGCGCGACGCTCAGGATGCTTTGATCGCCGCCCTCCGCGGCGCGGGCTTTGGCGGCCCGCCGGCCAGGGCAGCCTTCGGGGATCGACCGCCGGCCGTGCTGCACTCGTTCTCGGGGTCGCTCGACTACGCCACAGCCGCGCTCGAGATGGGGCTCGCGATAGCCTTCGGCGGCCTGGTCTTCCGCCGCGGCGAGGAGGTCTCGGCCGAGGTCGCCCGGCTGGTTCCCGCGGACCGGCTTCTCATCGAGACCGATTCGCCGTACCTGGCGCCGCCGGGTGTGCCGCGCGGGACGGGCAGTGCCACCGACGCGAGGCCGCGTTTCTCGGGCCGGCGCAACTCGCCGGAGTGGGTCCGGGTGACGGCCGAATGGCTGGGCCGGCAGCGCGCGGCGACGCCCGATAGCATTGGCGAAGGCCTCGTGGCAGCCTACGACCGGACCTTCGGCTCGGCTCGGCTGCCCTAGAGAACAGGCGCCGGTTCGGCCCGAGGTCACGAAAGACTGGAGGAGCGCGGCCATGACTGACCGGAGTTTCGAGCGGGCCAACGACGAATCGCGGGCCAGGCTCGCGGCGCTCGTCGACGAGCTCACGCCGGCTCGGATGACGGTCGACCTGGGCGGCGGCTGGACGGTGGCGACGGCGCTCGGCCATATGGGCTTCTGGGATCGCTGGCAGGCCGAGCGGCTGACCCGGCTCCTGGCAGGCGAGTGGTCGGCTGACGAGGAATCTGTCGTGCTGGCCGAGGATCTGGCCAACGAGGCCCTCGACCCCTACTGGTTGGGTATGGATGCCGGCCTGGCCGCGGACCTGGCCCTTGCCGCGGCGACCCGGATCGACGGCCTGATCGTCTCGGTCCCGGATTCACTCGTGGAGCGGATCGAGGCGACTCCCGGGGCGTACGTTCTGCACCGCGATCGCCATCGCAACGACCATCTCGACCAGATCGCCCGGGGCCTGGCCGCGGCCGAGGCGGCCCGGGCACGTCGCCCCGCGGCTTTGGACGAGCGGGCCTACCTGGCCGCCAACGAGACCAGTCGCTCGCGGCTGGAGGCGCTCGTCGCCGGCCTGACCCCGGCCGACCTGACGCGGCCCGTCTCGCCGGCGGAGCCGGCCGGCTGGACCGTTGGGCAGACGCTCGGTCATATGGCCTTCTGGGATCGGTTCCTGGCCACCCGCTGGCGGGCGGCGCAAGCCATCGGCCCCGGTCGGGCGCCAGCTGGCATGCCCCCCGGCCTGGCCGATTTGATCAACGGCGGCCTCGAACCTGCCCTGGCGGCGCTCTCCGCCGGGAACGGGGCCGGCCTCTTGAGTGAAGTGATTTCGGCCGCCCGCGACGTCGATGGCCTGATCGCAAGTCTGCCGCCCCAGGCGCCGATCGCGAGCGTGCTGGCCGAGCGCCCGACGCTGCTCGATCGATCTAAGCACCGGGCCGAGCACGTGGGCCAGATCGAAGACGGGCTTGCGACCGGTTAGTCGGACCGTGCCCGGGAGGCGCTCGGGGCCTCCAGATTCGCCCCGGACAGCGGCCCTTTCGGGCCGGTTGGGTTGGTACTATCGTGGAGGCGTTCACTCGACGCAGCGGGCGTCGAACACCTGACGGGAGGGAGCGTTCCATGTTCGTTCAGCGCCACGACCAGACCGGTCAGGGCCTTGCCGAGTATGCCCTGATCCTCTCGCTCATCGCCATCGCGGCGGTTCTGGCCCTGCTCTTCCTGAGCGGCACGATCCAGAGCATCCTCAGCATCATCGGCTCGCAGCTGTAGTCGGCCCGGGAGATGCCGATCGGCACGGAACCGCGAGGTCAGGGTCTGGCTGAGTACGCCCTCATCCTGGCACTCATCGCCATCATCGCCATCAGCGCCCTGCTGTTCCTCGGCGGAGGGATCAACACCATCCTGAGCGTCGTCGGCTCCACCCTTTAGGCAGAAGAACGAAGACGCGCGGCCGGACCGCCCATTTTCGATTCACCCGATCGGGTCGGCGGGCCGGCGCTTTCGGGCCTTCCAGACCTCCTCGCTCGGCCAGCGCCGGGCCCAGGCCGGGTCGACCCAGGGGAAGCGCGTGGTTGCGCCTGCCGGCGCCTGGATCTCGATCAGGTCCTCGATCTCGAAACCCGACGAGCGCAGCAGCCGCACCATCTCGCCGTGGGCCAGGTGGAACTCGACCGAATCGTCGTTCGGCCATTCGTATCGATACGGCCCGAACTGGTCGCGGACCAGCGTCTCGGTCGCCGGCAGCTCCTCCTCCGGGCTGCACAGGATGAACAGATAGGCGTTGCCGAGGAACTCCAGACGACCGCCCGGGCGGAGCAGGCGGGCGGCTTCCGGGATCCACCTGTACGGGTCCGCCCAGATCGCGGCTCCGTACTCCGAGATCGCCAGGTCGAAGGACGCGTCCGGACAGGGGACCGTCTCGGCGTTGCCGTGGATGAGCGGGAAGTCGAGGCCGTGCTCGGCCTGGAGGCGGCGGGCAGTCTCGAGCTGGCGGGCGGAGTTGTCGATACCCACCGGCCTTGCTCCCCGGCGGGCCAGCCAGGCGCAAACGTAGGCCGTGCCGCAGCCGAGCTCGACGACGTCGAGGCCGGCCACGTCTTCGAGCAATCGGAGCTCGCTTTCGGGCGTAGCCCAGATCCCCCAGGTCGGGTCAGCCTTCGCCCAGTTGCGTTCGCCGGAGGCCACCCAGTCGGGTGCCCAAGCGTCCCAAACGGACCGGTTTCGGGCGACGTAGTCGAGTCGATCGGGTTGGTCGGTCATCGCCTCTCCAGACGCTTCACACTCTATCGCCTGGACATCCGGCGGAAGCGATCGGCGCCGGCGAATTCGGGGCAGGGGCGCAGCCCGGCGCCACGCTTGACAGCCACGACCGCCGTCGCTAGGCTGTTAGCACTCTCGACGGTAGAGTGCTAATCAGACGGATAAGGCGCCGCCGCTGCGTGGTGGACGACCCCAACCGGTTCGTCCCGGGCGCCTGGCCGGACGCCTGCGGGCACGTGGCCTCGGACCGCCGAAGGTCTACGCAAGAGCGTTCGCGCCGGCCGTGCCGGCGTGGAGCGGACAACATCCAGGAGTTGCGACGGCCAGGCATTCGCCACCGTCTTCAGGAGGAATTGCGCGTTGGCAACCGCCACTGCGAGCAGCAAGAAGCTCAAGCCTCTTGGCGATCGCGTCGTCATCCAGCCCACTCCCCGCGAGGACGTCACCAAGAGCGGCATCGTCCTCCCGGACACCGCCAAGGAGAAGCCTCAGGAAGGCACCATCCTGGCGGTCGGACCGGGTGAAATCCTCGAGGACGGCACCCGCAAGAAGATGGACGTCAAGGAAGGGGACCGGGTCCTCTATTCCAAGTACGCCGGGACCGAGTTCAAGGTCGATGGCGAGGATCTGCTGATCATCGCCGCCAAGGACATCCTGGCCATCGTCGAGGGCTGATCGAGAAACCCGGCGATGGCAGCCATCGCCGCGGGATACAGGCTCGGGCGCGACTCGAGCCCCGACCGGCCCCGGGGTGCCCGGTGGTCCGGATTAGCGCGGAGGAAATTCAGACTTGGCTAAGCAGCTTGTCTTCGACGAGACCGCTCGCCGTTCACTCAAGCACGGTGTCGATCGCCTGGCCGAAGCCGTCAAGGTCACCATCGGTCCCAAGGGTCGCAACGTCGTCCTCGACAAGAAGTTCGGCGCGCCGACCATCACCAACGACGGCGTGACGATCGCCCGCGACATCGAGCTCGAGGATCCCTTCGAGAACATGGGCGCGCAGCTCCTCAAGGAGGTCGCGACCAAGACCGACGACGTCGCCGGCGACGGCACCACCACCGCGGTGGTCCTGGGCCAGGCGATGATCAACGAGGGCATCCGCAACGTCACCGCCGGAGCCAACCCGATGCAGATCCGCGTCGGGATCGAGAAGGCCGTCGAGACCGTCGTTGCGGAGATCAAGAACCAGTCGCGTCCGATCGACTCGCGCGAGCAGATCGCCGCGATCGCCACGATCTCGGCCGCGGATCCGGAAGTCGGCGACATCATCGCCGAGGTCATGGACAAGGTCGGCAAGGACGGCGTCGTCACGGTCGAGGAAGGCCAGTCTCTCGGTCTGGAGAAGGAATACACCGAGGGCATGCAGTTCGACCGCGGCTACATCTCGGCCTACTTCGTGACGAACACGGACCGGATGGAGTCGGTGCTCGACAACCCGAAGATCCTCATCACCGACAAGAAGATCTCGGCGGTCCCGGACCTGCTGCCGGCCCTCGAGAAGGTCGTCCAGATCGGCAAGCCGCTTCTGATCATCGCCGAGGACGTCGACGGCGAGGCTCTGCCGACCCTGGTCGTCAACAAGATCCGCGGCACCGTCCAGGTCCTGGCCGCCAAGGCCCCGGGCTTCGGCGATCGCCGCAAGGAGATGCTCCGCGACATTGCCATCCTGACCGGCGGAACGGTTATCAGCGACGAGCTGGGCCGCAAGCTCGACTCGGTCACCATCGAGGACCTCGGCGAGGCCAGGCGGGTCGTCGCCACCAAGGACGACACCACCATCGTCGACGGGGCCGGCGCCCCTGACGCGGTCAAGGCCCGGATCGCCCAGATCCGCGCCCAGATCGAGGAGACCACCTCGGACTACGACCGCGAGAAGCTCCAGGAGCGCCTGGCCAAGCTTGCCGGCGGCGTGGCCGTCATCAAGGTAGGCGCTGCGACCGAGGTCGAGCTCAAGGAGAAGAAGCACCGCATCGAGGACGCACTGTCGACCGTGCGGGCCGGCATCGAGGAGGGCATGGTCGCCGGCGGCGGCGCGACCCTCCTGCATTGCCAGGCCGTCCTGGCCAAGCTCAAGCTCGACGACGCCGATGCCCAGGTTGGCGTCGACATCGTCCGCCGTGCCCTCGAGTACCCGATCCGCCAGATCGCCGACAACGCCGGCGCTCATGGCGAGGTCGTCGTCGACCAGGTTCGGGGCATGAAGGTCGGCTTCGGTTACGACGCCCTCAAGGGCGAGTTCGGCGACATGTTCGATAAGGGCATCGTGGACGCCGCCAAGGTGACCCGCTCGGCCCTCGAGAACGCCGCCTCGATCGCCAAGATGGTGCTAACGACCGAGACCCTGGTTACGGACATTCCCGAGAAGAAGGACGCTGCCGCCGCCAGCCACAACCACGGCGGGGACATGGACTTCTAGCTCCACCTCGAGAGGTTCTTCGCCGGCCGGACCGGCGACCGGAGGCCCCGGGCTCGCGCAGCTCGGGGCCTCTCTTTGTCTGCAGGATGAGACAAGCGAACGAGTGTCGGCTAGACGTTTGACAAGCGAACCGATCGCGACGAACCTCTGCCCGGAACCGGGGGTCTTCCTTTCGAAATTACCCGTTTCGAAATTACCCATTCTGAAAGCAAGTAGCCTGGGAGGAGCAGCCTTGACCCGTGTAAGAAGGACGGCCTTCGCCGTCCTGGTCGGATTCGTTCTGGTGGCGGCCGGTGCCTGCAGCAGCGGCGGTTCGACCAACTCGCCGGCGGCGGGTTCGACCGGCACCGCGAGCGTCAATCAGAGCGACCCGAACGCGATCATCACCTCGGTGATCAACGGCGGGTCCGACATCAAGTCTTTCCACATCAAGATCGCCGTCTCGGGCACCCTGACCAAGGAAGCCCTGCAGGCTGAGCTGGCGGACGAAGGCATAACCGTCACCAGCGACGTCAAGCTCGACGGCACCTCGGTCGAGGGCGACGTGGACGTCGCCAACTCCGCTGTCCACCTCACGGCGAACGTGCCGGCCCTGCCGATGTTCGGCAACACAGCCATTACCGGGGACCTGATCCTGGTCGACAACGTCCTGTACTACAAGGCCAGCCTTCTCGGTCCCAAGTACAGCAAGATGGACCTCAGCGACCTCACCAGCGGCCTGCCGGTTGCCATTCCGAGCGTGCTCCCGACCCCCGGAGCGTCGGAGATGTCATCCGTCACCGACGAGATCGACCAGCTGCGCACCGAGATGCAGCAGGAGGGCGTGACCGCCACCCTGGTCGGTACCGATCAGATCGGTGGCCAGACTGCCAACCACATCAACATCTCGGTGCCGATCGACAAGATCAATGCCGAGATCGCCGCCGAGGCGAGCGGCGGACCGTCGATGACCCTCGACTCGGCCTCGGTCGACTTCTGGGTCTACCAGTCGAACAACCGGCTGGCCCAGATCGAGATCAAGGGCGCTTCATCGGCCCTGGGCAACATCGATCTCGTGATCACCATCACCAACTACGACCAGCCGGTCACGATTACCGCGCCCGACGCCAGCCAGATCGGCTCCTAGACCGCCGCGCCGCCAAGGCGCGTACACGGACCCGACTCGGAAGCCCCGGACATCGCGCCCGGGGCTTCCGGCTGTCAGGGGCCAGGGCCGGGCGATTTGACACTCCCCGGCGCCCTTGCCAGGCTGTCCGGCAACGCCGGCCCTTCAGGCCGCGCAGCCGGAGGCCGGTTTGAAGCTCCACCACGGGTTCGCGGCCGGGTCGGCGGCCCTGCTTCTGGCCGCGACCGCCGTGGGCTGCGGCCGGCCCTCGGGGACCCCCGCTCCTTCGCTGCTCACCGATCCGGAGGCTATCGTCGCGGCCAGCCTGACCCGGTTCGAGGCGGCCTCGACGTTCCATGTCCACGGCCCCATCGAAGGCAGCGTCGACCCGAGCGGTCTGAGCGCCCTCCTGGGTGGGGGGCCGGTCGGGATATCGGGCACGCTCAAGCTCGACGGCGGGTCGCTCGACGGAGACTTCGATCTGCCGCGCCAGGCGTTCGACGTATCCGGCGCCCTTCCTTCGCTCTTCGGGACCAGCGTCGACGAGATCTACGTCGACGGCTACGCCTACACCAGGGTCTCGTCGCCGCTCAGTCCGGCCGCGGCAAAGTACACGAGATCCCGGCTGGACCCGACGGCGCTGGCGCAGTCGGGCGGATCGCCGGGGGCGACCTTCGGGCCGGCCGCGGTTCTCGAAGGCCTCCTCGCGGCGATTGCCGACAGCGGCGCGACGGCAACGCTGCTGTCCCAGGACAGGGTCGACGGCCGGGCCACCTACCACGTCGTCGAGACGATCCCGCAGGGCGCGCTGGGTCGGGCGCTGACGGCGCTCGGTCTCGATCCGGCCGCGGTCGGGGAGCTGACCCTGGCGCCGGTCGACTACTGGGTCTACGACGATACCCTCCAACCCGCGGGCATCGGGATCAGCCTGTCCTCGCCTGACCTTGGCAGCGTCGAGATCACTCTCCAGCTGACCTCCTACGGGGAGCCGTCGACAATTCGGGCCCCCGATGAGGACGACGTGGCGACCGGCTGAGGCGGACCGCCGGCGAGACGCCCGCGTGGAGGTTTCAGGCGTCGGATGGCCCGCTCCGGTTACACTGCCACACGCCGCCTTGCGCGGGGTGTGCCCTGGGGCCGGCGATATTCGTCCGTGAAGTTAGCTGCCGGCATTTCTTGTGGAGGAGTCAGGTGTCTCGTCGGAAGTCGTTCGCCGTTACCGCCGCCGGCCTTCTGGCCGTGGTGGCGCTCCTGGCCGGGTGCTCCTCGGCCCCGCTGACCGACGCCCGCGAGATCCTGAGCAAGGTCAACACGTCGCTGTCGAACCTCCAGTCGGTTCACTTCCATCTCGAGGCGGGTGGCCAGTTCGCGGTCGGCGTCGAGGCGACGCCCACCCCGGTCCCAGTTGCTAGTGAGTCCGCCCTGGCATCGGCCAGCGAGCTGCCTTCAGCGTCCGCTTCGGGCTCGGCGGTCGCGTCAGGCTCGGCCATGGCCAGCCAGTCGTTGCCGGCATCGCCGAGCGCGTCGCCGACTTCGACGCCCACGCCTACGCCCACGCCGACCCCAACTCCCAGCCCGACCGAGGCCCCGTCGCCGAGCGAGTCCGCCACGCCTACCCCGACGCCGGTCTACACGGCCGTCCCGGTGTCTCTCCAGGGCACTGTTGCCGACGGTGACGTCGACTACGCTAACGACGCCGCGCACGTTACGGGCGGCATGCCCGGTCTGCCGGGCTTCTCGGGCGAGCTGATCGTGGCCCAGACCTTCGCCTACATCCGAGGCTACGGCGACACCCAGTTCGTCGAGCAAGACTCCTCGACCCTCTCGATCAACCCGGCGCTGGCGAGCCAGTCCCTGTATCTGGTCCAGCAGGTGGTCGCCGCGGCCAGCGATCCGAGCCTGAGCCCCGTCCTGGTCGGGACAGAACCCGAGCCGAGCGGCCCCTGCTACCACATCCGCGTGGCGGTGACCCAGCAGGCTCTCGCCGCCAAGCTGGCCAACGTGGCCACGACGGTCCAGGACAAGGCCAGCGGCGAGCTCGACCTGTGGATCACTCAGGACAGCTTCGAGCTGGAACGCCTGGAATTCTCGACGAGCGACCCGTCCGCCGGCAACGCCGCGATCCGGCTGGTTCTGTCGCACTGGAACAGTGTCGGCACGATCCAGGCGCCGGCCCAGAACCAGATCAACAACACGCCGCAGTAGTCCGCGCGGGGCGGCTGCCCGTGCGGGCGGTCGCCGCCGGCGATCCTACAATTCGAGGGTGAACTCGACTCCAGGCCGCGGGCGGCAGGCCCGTACCAGAGCCACCGTCAGCGGCGCGCCGGCAGATCCGACTGGCTCGACAGGGCCCGGGACCGGCGCCGTCCCCGAGCCGCCGCCCGACATCGAGGATGCGCCGCTCCCGGAG
>Ga0335076_10001359_pt1 | contig 23643 bp, 22 predicted proteins | sample Lox_Sample_25_FD_206717 | JGI IMG/M metagenome (GOLD analysis project Ga0335076, IMG submission 206717) | Soil microbial communities from Loxahatchee National Wildlife Refuge, Florida, United States - Lox_Sample_2.5 | ecosystem: Environmental > Terrestrial > Soil > Wetlands | place: USA... | reverse complement strand
ATGGGCTCCCTGTATTCGCAGAGGCATGTGGTCTACAGCTCTAGAGCGGCTTACGGAAGAGCGCAGCCTTGCGCAACGCCTGCAGCGTAAACTCGAGGGATTCTTTCGGGATATTGGTAATGAAGGGCTCAATCAGCCAGCCCAAACCCGTCGGAATATCGCGAGTCAGCGTGAGGGCCTCACCGCTAGGGCGCAACCAAAGATTTGGACCTGTCGCAATAGGGTGCTTGGAGTTGCGTGCGATAATTTCCACGGCTTGCAAGCTGGAATTTGGAGGATGGCAGTGAAGAGTGCGCGGGCGGGTTCGGCGCTATTGGTAGTTGGTAGGGGCTGGCAACCGCGTTAATTCTCTTCGAGGCAGAGAATCTTTGGCTAGACCGTTTGTTCAGGTCTCGGTGGCATCGGCTTCCGACTCTCGTGCCGGAGCAGGGAAGTGCAATTTGGGTGGCGGCGTTTTTTGCGATTGGAATGTCGTGCTTGCTCCTCTTGGCGTACCTGATATTCGCGATCCGGCTGCGCGGGCTGAAGGGATGGGAGACGTGGGGCACAATGTGCATGGCCGGGCTTGCGATGGTGTTGTCCGTGGCTTGGTTTCGAGCAACCGGAATGGATGCGGGCAACGCGCCTGAAGCTCCGCTGCATACGGTGACGCTCAAATGGAACGCTAGCACTTCGGCGGTAGACGGTTACAACGTTTATCGGAGAGTTCTGCCGAATGGTTTCGCTGAGAAGGTCAACCGGGACCTCGTGCATGGGCTCTCGTTTGTCGACGTGTACGTGGCGTCCGGCGTTAAGTACAGCTACACGGTAAGGGCGTTCGCGCAGGACGGAGAGAGCGAGGACTGCACGCCGGCTGCGGCCGACGTTCCGTAGCAGTCGGCAATTAGTGCCTGCCGTTGTGGGTTGTGACTAGCTTGTTCGCCGTGAATAGCAGAGTTGCGCGGTCCTTGTCAGACATGTGGGAGAGGGCGCGTCGGAGTTTGTCGAGGTATCGCCTGCCGGTGCGCAGTTGCGGTCGATCCTCTGCCGGAAATCAGCGCGCTTTGCGAGGAGTACGGCCTGTGGTTCCACGTTGATGGAGCCTATGGTGGTTTTGCAGCTCCCGTTCCCCATGCGCACCGCAAGTCCTTTGTTTTTTGTAAGTGCTTTGTTGAAAGAAAGGTCTAAAAGGCAATCGGAGAATCCCCTCCGGCTTACAGGCTCACCCGCATCTTTACTATCTTAAGAGCTTAGCTCAGTGAATTCGCATCTGCTTCAAGAGCCGGTCAAACCGAGTTGCACCGAGCGAAGCGCTATCCATCAGCGATTCGTCCAACTCGTCTGGATCGCTCCCCTCGCTCCACTTTCCGTAGCCTAAATGGCTGGTGGTCTTGCGCAAGCGGTCGGCCAGGAGTGTGGCCACCGCCCGGTAAAATCTCGCGGCAAACGCATTGTCAGTATTCAGTTTAGTAGTGAGAACATCTCGCGGAAGCACCAGCAGGTAAGAATCCTGCGTGGTGATCACCGATGCCGAAGGGGGGCGCGCGTCGACGAACGACATTTCTCCAACGATCTCGCCGGCCAGTAGTGCGGCGACTTCGTGACCACCAGTGGCCCTAACCGATACGGAAAGTTTGCCTTCCAGGAGGATATAGACGTGCTCGATCGTTCTGCCTTCATAAATCAAGACAGTTCCGGACGGCATGAATTTCGGAGTCCCGAATTTCGCCAGCCATTCCACGTCGCCATCATCCAGAATGCCCATCAAGAAGAGTACTTTTCGCATACGATCACCCTCCATTCGGAGTTGAGATTCTTGAGGGACTACCGCCATCAGGCAAGTTGACGCTTTGCCAAAGTGCGAAACAGTCCTGGCTGCTCCGACAACTCGCGATACGATCCAGTTTGTACGAGCACGCCCTTTTCCATGACGAAGATTCGATTCGCATTCACGATCGTGCTGAGGCGGTGCGCGATGACTACACGTGTGGATTGCAGTGACCCCAGGGTGCGACTAACCGCCGCCTGAGTCCGGTTGTCGAGGGCGCTGGTTGCCTCATCGAACAGGAAAATGCGCGGCTTTCGCACGATCGCACGGGCAATCAGCAAACGCTGGCGCTGCCCGCCCGAGAGATTTCCGCCCCCTTCGCTAACCACGGTGTGCAAGCCCATTGGCATCTGCTGGATGTCTTCCGCGAGTCCCGCGCCACGCACCGCTTCCGACGCATCCTCAATCGTCAGAGGCGATGAACCGACGATGTTTTCAAAGATGCTGCCGCTGGCCACCCGCGCATTTTGAATGACCACCCCCATCTGCTGACGCACCGCCTGTACGTCCAACCCGGACAGGTCTTGTCCATCGTAGTAAATGGCTCCGGACTCGGGCTTTTCAAACCCGAGTAATAGGCGGAACAAGCTCGATTTTCCACCGCCCGAAGGGCCCACGATCGCCACAAAATCGCCCGGGCGGATCGTCAAAGAAACGTCCCGCAGCACCAGGGGGCCGTCGGCCTGATAGCGGAAACTGACGTGACTGACCTCGATCGTACCGCGCAATTCACCGGGGTGGCGATTTGCATCGGAAACCTCGGGTAGAGTTTCGAGAATCGGCGTGGCGCGCTCCCGAATCGGCACGACGCGCAGGGCCATTTCTACGGCCCAGATCAACTGCAGTAGCGCCGCCTCGAATTGCGTGTAGGAAGCCAGAAAGGCCAGCAGCGTTCCTGTGGTGAGAGTCTTGAGTAGTGGCTGACCTATGAGTTGCGTGGAACCGGCGAAAATGATCGACAAGCCGATTACTGGAAAAGCCGCGTCAAAGACGGCCAGGGCGCCGGAGACCCGGCGAGCACGAAGCGAAAGTGTCTTTTGTTTAGCAAACTCCTGCGCCCAAGCGGCGAACGCGCGGGGCTCGGCCCCGGACACGCGCAACTTTCCAATATTCTCGATGAGTCCGAGAATCATTCCGGAGATGTGACCACGTATATGAATCATCTCCCGCTGATATCGGAGCTGCATGTACATTCCAGCGGCTGACACGGCACAGGACACAGCAATTACCCCCGTAGCGACCAAAGCCAGCGGCGAGCTGTAGTAGAACAGCAGTAAGAAACTAAAGACTGAGAACACTCCGGAAAGCACGGAAGAGATGACCGACCCTGCTAAAGCTCGGAGAATGCTGTCGAGCCCCAGGCTGCGGTCGGCCAAGTCTCCCGCGGTGTAGCGCCGGAAAAAGGGTGCGGGTAAGCGCAGCAGGCGGTCCCAAATAGCGGCCTGCAAAGAGGAACCCATTTTCCCCTCCAGGCGCAACATGGCGAAATTCCTGGTAAGCGTGAACATCGCCGCAGCCACCGCCAACACCACCAGAATCCCTGCTATTTGTGTCAGTTGATCGCGCTGAGCGTTTGGAATAATAGAGTTAAAGATCACGCCGGTAGCGATCGGAACGACGATGCCGAGCATTCCCCCGCATATTCCCATCCCAACGACGGTAATGAGTTCGCGGTGCGTGTCACGTAAGGCGAAGACCACCAGATCCCACAGAGTAAGTTTGCGGTTCGGCAGCGGCCGATAGAAAGTAAAGGCAAAGCCGTGGAGGGTAAGGGCCAGATCGCCGGTCAGAGGCATGCTCCGACCTTCGACTGGGTCGTACAGTAGATTTGCTGAACCTCTTCGCGACGAGGGCAATACAGCCAGTGGGCGCCGGTCAGACTCGCGAAACGCCAGCAGCGGACCCGGCGAGTCCAGCCACCATCTGCCTTTTAAGACGACCCGCCGGCAACGCAAGCCCGAAGCTGACGCGATGCGAGCAACCGGGTCTGCCAGCGCCTCCTGACCGCGTAATTCCACAGGGGCAACGATTTTCACGCCCAGAGATTCGCCGATCGCTTCGCACGCGCTCAACGTTGGATCGAGCATTGCGGCATCAGCAGGGAAGGCCTCGTCTTGATCCCGAAGTGGGGATGCCAGAAAACGCAGCGCGGCGCCCACAATCCGTCTATCCGATGCGACTCGACTCAAACGACGTTTGCGGCTTGTTTCCTCGAATCGACGTCGATTTATCACGAAACACTGGAGAACAACCTTGTGAAAGGTCCGCAGACCGTTCCATTGCGGGTCGCATTTCAGCCAATCCGACGAGGAGATCGATTGAAACTGGCTGCCGGAATTCGGCTGCACCCAGCCATGTCTGGACACCGGGAAATAGCCGGGACCGCTGATCGGCTCGGTTTCCTGGCGGTTCAGGAAGTAAGACGAACCGCCACGGTGTTCAATCCATACCACGCCGCTCATAGGAAATATGGGCTTGGCATCGTGGTCAGTCGTGGGGGTCTCCCCTGCTTGCAAGCCGGCATATAGCCGGGGAGCAGCTACAGTCGAAGCGCTGGCCCCTACGCGTAAGATCCAATCCTCGAGGAGTACTGGGACGTCGACGAAATGCGGGGAACCATCCCTTTGCTTGCCCAGGTATTCTTGCCCCAGAACTAACAGCCGTGTGCCCGGAGTGGCCACCGCCACAACCATGGCACCGAGCGCCATTTCGGGCATGCCGAAGACCGCAGATCCTTCCTCCACACGAAACAGCGGGAAACGTGCACTGCTGCACTCTCCGTCAACTGCACTCACCAAGAACAGGTCAAGCGTGCCGGAACGTACCAGCCAAACGCAATTCGGCTGATGGATGGAGAAAGGCCGGTTCGATCGCGGCTCGAAGACTTCGCCGGGTTGTTTGTCCAAAATCGGCTTCATCCCTGTGCCTGTATTAGGTCCAAATAGGGGCCTTGCACCGCACACATCTCTTCGTGCGTCCCTCGTTGCACCACTCGGCCGCGTTCCAAAACGATAATTTCATCGCAGTCTCGAATGGTACTGAGGCGATGGGCAACAATCAGGCAGGAACAGCCTCGGATGCGCAGCCTGTCGGTGATCAACTCTTCGGTTTGGGGATCCAACGCACTGGTGGCTTCATCCAGGATTACCACCCGCGGTCTGCGAACCAACGCGCGGGCAATTTCGAGCCTCTGCCGCTGCCCGCCGCTAAAATTGCGACCGCCTTCCTCAACCCAAGAATCATAGCCGCCAAGGCGTCCGACAATATCGTCGTGGATGGCTGCGTCCTTGGCCGCCTGGACGAGTTGGGTTTCTTCGATGGTCGGATCCCATAGACTAAGATTTGTGCGGACCGAACCGTCCAACAAAAAGATATCCTGATCGACGACGGCCAAAGAATCACAGAGAACGTGTCGAGGAATGGCTTGCCGCGGTTTGTGGTCAAAAAGGATCTCTCCGGCCCACGGCTCGTAGAGTCCGCTCACCAGTTTGGCGATAGTCGATTTTCCACTGCCACTAACGCCAACAAGTGCAATGCGCCCCCCTGGCTTTAATACAAAACTGAGATCCCGAATCAGGGGCTCCTCCAGACGACTATAGCCGAAGGTCAGGCCGCTAACCTCCACCCAACCTTCTATGGGCCCATTCTCTTCTTCGGTAAGCGCCTCGGGCAGCAACGCTGCAGTGCTTACGGGGTATCGCAGCACGTCATCGAGCCTGGCAAGATCCGCCTCAGCCTCTTGCAGTTTGCTCCCTAGAAAAACGATCCGATTGATTGGAGCCATGAAACTCGAGAGCAGCGTTTGGAACATCAGGAGCATACCGACGGTCAGGAATCCATCAAGGATACGCCGGCCGCCAATGGCCAGCACTGCAATAACGTTGAGCGACGTCAAAAGTGCTGGAAGGACGGCGAGCCATTGCGAAGAGGCACCAAATTCCTGTTCGGCACTGACCACCTTTGCCTGTAGACCAGACCAGCGCGCGAAAAAGTCCGATTCGCGCCCACTTGCTTTCAAAGTCTCGATCGTCTGGAGACCAGCCATGGTGGTTCCGACCAGCTTTCCTCTTTCCTGAAGCAACTTGCTATTGTTGTCGGACCGCTTGCGAGATAGGTATCGCACGGCGAGTAGATTGGTAGCGGCGATGGCGATGCCAATTAATGTTAGTGTGACACTGTATTGCAGCATCAGCGCAGCGTAGAAGCCGACCAGGAAAGCACCGACGATATTGGTGGCTAGCTCGCCGGATAACAAATCGGCTACCCGATCATTGACTTCAAGGCGCGATCCGATCTCCCCGCCGAAGCGCTGTGCGAAAAACTCGATCGGTAAGCGAAGAACATGCCACAGAAAGTTACTGGACGAGGTGACCGAAAACTTGGTTTCCAGCCGAACCAGGCTCCGCTGTTGCCAGTAGGTGCAAACCGCTTTAACGGCCGCCGTGGCGAACATGGCCACCACCAGTGCTCGCAACCACCGGGTCATCCCGCCGACGATGATGTCGTCGATGAAGATTCGGGAAAAGCCCGCGACAATAATGTTTGGCACCACCAGCGCAAACGTTGCGAGAATCAGATACGTTAGGGCCAGGCGGCTCCCGGGCAATCGGCTACTCAGCAGTTCGACGAGCGAACGCTTTTTACCACCCTTTGCGAACTCCGGAGTGGCCTCGAAGGTCAGCACCACTCCGGTAAAGGACTGATCGAACTCCTCATCACTGACGGTACGTCGCCCGCTCGCCGGATCGTTCAGGTATGCTTTATGCTTGCCAAAACCTTCGACAACCAGGAAATGGTTGAAATTCCAAAACACGATGAAAGGCGGGGCTATGGCCTGTAACTCATCAGGTTCCTTCTTGAAGCCGCGGGCTAGAAGGCCATAGGATTTGGCGGCCTTGACCATATTGCTCGCCTTGGTTCCGTCGCGCGAGACCCCGCAAGCGATGCGCAATTCTTCGAGAGCCGCGTACCGGCCGAAATAGGCGAGAATGATCGAAAGAGCCGCGGCGCCACACTCGACTGCTTCCATCTGTAACACCGTGGGAGTCTTAACACACTTCGGTACTCTGTGCGGAAGTTGGTTCCGGAACCATCCGGGAAGCGCGCGAAGTTCCATATGCAGGTCGTCAGGTCAGACCAAGGGTTTTCCGCAATGCGGGAAGCAGCAATTCGATTGGCCTGTGCCAGCGCGTGATGACTTCAGCTGTGCATAGCGTCCCGCCGGAAAGCAACAAGTTTGGCCCTCTCGATGAGGACCACTGATATCCGCTGAAGGTTTTCGGGTTCGATTGCATCTCCACGTGAAGCCCGGTCACCGGCCCTTCGCCGGTCAGCGCCTTGACCAGCACCTCATTTTGAAAGTTGTGCATCAGCTCAGCCGGAGTGTCCGGAAAATCCGAGACGTAGCTGACATAGCCCTTTATAAAACCGTATTCCTCCGGCTTGACGCTGGAGGGAGAAATATTCGCCTCCATGCCCCGGAGCACGTTTTTGGCCCTGGCGGCCGGAAGATATAGCAGCACCTCCAGATCCTGAACGTCCGGCTGAATGCTCAAGACGGGATCTGCCGCCGCGACTGTGCCGCCGGCAGATACTTTGACTTCCAGCACCTCGCCGCGATACGGGCTGATCACATTACCAGCAATTTCCAGGTCCTTTTCTACTGCGCTCAGATTGCGCTCCAGTTCCGCAATTCCCAGTTCCTTCTGCTCGTCTTCCTGTTGCACCCTAGCCTGAATGGCGAACTCCTGAGCCTCGAGTTCCTGGATGTGCGCATGAACGCCCGCGATTCGGTCCTGGATCGCGGCCAGATTCTGCTTGGCTTCGATGGCCTTTTGTTTGATAACGATTCCTAAAGCGAGTAGCTGCTCTTGGGCCGCTACGTTGTCCGCGGCCAACGCCGCCTCTTCTTCAAGGTGTTTTGTTTGCAGTTGTGCGTTCTCAAGCTGGTTCTGAATTGCGGCGCTCTCCATCTTGGCCTGCTGCACGCGCAGCGCGTGTGACGAGTCGCTTTCACGGCGAGCCTGAGACAACGCCAATTCGACGTTCTTGCGCTTTTCGAGCATCGCCGGTTGCGCGATGGTGGCGACTATCTGGCCCTCCGTGATTCGGTCTCCGACCTTTACTTTGAGCTGCGCGACCACACCCGATCCTGCAGCTACAACATTTAGTACGCCACCGCGTCGCACGATCACGCCCTGCCCGCTCACCACCGAAGGGATCCGTCCCACGAAACCCCACACGAGCGCAAGGGCAATCAGGGCAAATAGGGTGAGCTGTGCGATCCACGCTTTCGCCTCGGTAACCTTCAGCAGACGGTCTAATTCGTCCGGTGAAGAAAGCCGTTCGAGAGCGACTTCGCGAAAGATAGATTGATTCATGAGTTCGGGTCCAGCAAACTCGGCGATGATAGCCAAAGACGGGGACAACGCGGCCTAAACTGTAGCCGTCCCCTACATCGATGTCAATCAGAATCACCTGACTTCAGGGCCGGAACTCGGGCATGTCCAGCCCAGCATTGAGCGGTTCGTGATCGAGCCGAGATTGTTGCGAAACCTCGAGCGCTGTCCTTGAATCCATCGCTTCTGTGCTATTGTTCCTTGCGCGGCGCCGACAGCATTCACCAAACGGCTTTCGCTGCTGAACGAAATGAGCAAAATCTTTTGCATTGGTTTGAACAAGACTGGCACAAGCTCTCTGCACGAAGCCTTGACGACGTTGGGCTTCACCAGTTTGCATTGGGGAGGACATGAGTGCGCGGGTCTAGTTACTCGAGCTTTGCATGAAGGCCTTCCGCTTCTGCATTACGTTGATGGCTACGATGCATACAGCGACATAATACCCATAACCTCGAATTTTGAAACCGTTGATCGGCAGTATCCGGGAAGCAAATTCATTATGACGATCAGGGAACTCGATCCTTGGCTCGATAGTAGGGTTAGGCACGTTCAGCGCAACATCGCCGCACAAAAACGCGGGGAGTACGGCGGTAACTGGCTCGAGATTGAACCTGAAGTTTGGAAGCTCGAGTATCTTCTCCACTACAAGAAAGTCAGTGAGTACTTTCGAAATCGGCCTAAAGACCTACTGTTCATGGACATTTGTACCGGGCAAGGTTACGAGACGCTGTGTCCGTTTTTGAATCGGCCTGTAGTTAATGCGCCTTTTCCTAGGAAGAACTTCACTAACCGATGACGGACTATCCATAAGATGCTGACTGTCCTGATAGCCAGCCGTAACGGTGCCAAGACACTTCCTCGAGTGCTGCAATCGTTTTGTGCCCTTCAACAACCGAAAGGGGATTGGAAGCTGGTTATCATTGATAACCACAGCTCCGATCACACGAAGGAGGTGGTTTCTGCCTTCCTTAATCGGCTGCCACTGGTCTACCTATTCGAGCCGGCTCTCGGGAAGAATGCTGCGTTGAACCGGGGCCTCAGCGAGGTAGAAGGGGACCTGGTGGTTTTCACCGACGATGACTCGATCCCGCACCAAGACTGGCTGGTTCGCATGAGAACCATGTGTGACGCCAATCCCGGATTCGCCATTTTTGCCGGAAGAGTGGTCCCGCGTTGGCAAAAGACACCGCCAGCTTGGATTCTCAATTGTGTCCCGCTTGGCTGCACCTTTACCATATCCAATCCAATGCTGACGGAAGGGCCCATCGGACCAGGGCACGTTTTTGGTCCCAACATGGCAGTTCGCAGGTCGGTCTTTGACCTCGGTCACAGGTTCTGTGTGGAAATCGGGCCGTGCGGAAGAAGCTATGCCATGGGCAGCGAGGCTGAGTTTGCGCTAAGGCTCGTCCGCGCAGGTTTTCAGTGCTGGTTTTCGCCAGAAACAATTGTAGAGCACCTGATTGACGAGCGACACATTAATAAGTCCTGGGTTCTTCGGCGCGCCGTCCTCTTTGGCCGCGGATGCATGCGCCTTGATTTCCTTGAAAGCCCTTGGAGCTATGAAGCTTGGCCTGGCTTGAAGCGTGACCTTTTGAAACGGCTCCGGCAGTACAGCTGGGCGTCATTTTGCGCGGGCATGGTGCGAAATGAAGAAGGATTGTTTCGCAATAGATGGGAACTCAGCTTCTGGTACGGTCAATTCATGGAGGCCTACGAGCTTCAACGAGAGACCATGCCCTCCAAGTTGAGCGGCAGCAAGTGAAGATGGACGATTCGTTTAGCGGAAAAACCGTGCTGGTCACCGGTGGAGTCGGCGTCATCGGAAGCCGGCTTGTTCGCCATCTCGTTCAACGACACTGCAACGTAGTCGTGCTGGACGATCTCAGCTCCGCGTCGCCCTGGAACCTCGACGGAGTGGACTGCAGATTCATCAATGGCTCTGTGGAGGACAACGGCACTCTGGATCTGGCTTTCAACCATAAACCGCACCTGGTCTTTCACCTAGCCGCGCTGTTCGCCAATCAGAACTCCGTCGAGCACCCGGAGCGCGACCTGATTGTCAATGGCATGGGAACACTACGCCTGTTGACGCATGCAGCCGATCAAGGTGTGGACCGGGTCGTGTATTCGTCTTCGAGTTGTGTCTACGGGGAGGAAGCTGTCCCACATCGTGAACCTGGGGCGTCGTTGCATCCCAAAACACCCTATCAGGCGACGAAGTTACTTGGGGAAATGTATGCCAGCTTTTTTCATTCTATGAGGGCGCTGCCTGTCGTCAATGCGCGCCTCTTTAATGTGTATGGGCCAGGAGAGCTGCCAGGGAAGTATCGCAACGTCATTCCCCATTATATCGTCAATGCACTCGGCGGGTTTCCCCTCGAGGTACACGGCAGCGGAGATCAAACCCGGGATTTCACCTATGTCGATGACATTGTGACCGGGCTCTGCCTGTGTGCCGAAAAACCGGCAGCTATCGGCCAGACGCTCAATCTGGGCAGCGGTAAAGAGGTATCTATCCGCACAGTTGCCGAGGCTATTATCGAGCTGACCGGCAGCCGCTCGGAAATCGTCTCGTCTCCGTTTCGATCCTGGGATCGCGTGCAGAGGCGGTGTGCGGATCTCACGCTGTCCAAGCGCTTGCTCGGCTTTGATCCTCGCTGGGACCTGCGTTCCGGGCTCCAGGAAACCGTTGCCTGGATCAAGAATTCCAAGGAGCACTGGGTGAGGCGTTGACACTTGAGATTCTGTTCCTAAATGACGCTCCGGTGATTCGATTGGGGCTCGCGTCCGGATTCCAAGATCTCGGGCACCGCATAACCTTTTTCCCTCAGCACCTCTGGCTTCTTCCGAAAGATGAACAAGTCCTATGTGTGCAAAACTGGCTCCGAGCCCACACCGCGCCCGACATTGTCTTTTTCGAGGGATTCACGGGGAAGAATCCTGTCTTTCCGGAAACCACGTCACTATTCAAAGCGCAGGGATCTCGATTTTACTATTGGGCCATTGAGGATCCGCTTTGGACTCATGAGGTCATTGGCCTCGACGACGGCAGCTTCGGACCGTATGCGTTGACCGCGGATCACATTTTTACCACAACGGTCGAGTGTGTCAGTCGCTATGTGGCGCACCAACGGCCGAGCAGCGTGTTGCAGTTTGGAATGAACCCGCATTTTCACCGTCCAGTAAACAACGATCCCGGCCTTTCGGCGGATGTTGTACTCATAGCGAATTACTACCCGCACCGGACCACCGCCCTAGTCGAAGGCATGATTCATCCTGCCATGGAGGTCACGCGGTCCTTGGGTCTCCTCTTTCACCTTTACGGACACGGGTGGGAAAACTGGTCGCCGCCGAGCGGGTATAACGATCCGCGGCGCGGACCATTGGATTACGGGGCGCTGCCCAGTGTTTACAGCGGCGCAAAAATTGCCCTGGGGGCCGAACAATGCTTGAACGCGAGCGATACCCAATCCTCGATGCGAGTCTTCGAGGCCATGGGATGTGGGGCGTGCTATGTTGGCCCCCGCCATCGGGCCCATGAGCGAATGTTCCGCGAGAATGAGATCGTGTTCACGGATGGCCCTCGATCGACCACGGATCATTTGCTGCGGTTGCTCAGGAATGAACATGCTCGCAAAGAAATAGCCGCTTCGGGACGTCGCAGATGTCTGATGGAACATCGGTACGAGCTCCGTGCAAGACACGTCATTGACGTTCACAACTCCGAGCGCGGCGGAGTCACAAGCCCTCGCTGAACTACCTCGTGGACGCTGTGTCGTTACGTTGTGGACACGGGCGGTGATCATGGCGGATCACCGTTAACCCGAAGCCGCTTCTCCAGAAACGTACAAAAAAGTTGCGATTATGCAATCTGCTGTGGCAATATGCTCCGCCATGCGCCAGCCCTCGGCCTTCATCATCCTCGGACCTGGTGACGAGCTACACACGGGAATCCACGGGGAGTTGGTTGAGACGCCGCCCCCCGGCGTCACTTATTTCCTGCCTGCCTATCGCTATCGATTCATGTTCCCGGCCGGGTCCCGCGAACCATTCAATCCGTCTCGAGATTTCGCTGTCAGTCAAACGGTTGAGTTCGCGTTTCCTGTCGGCCACCGCGCCATTGTCCACTCCTCGCGCATCCCGGTATTTAATCGTGTCCCATGGCTGGCGGAGACCGATTGCATTTTGCCTACCCTTAACGCTGGGACTTTCTTTGCGCTTGGCACAGGAGGCGGGGCGCGGAACGAACCCCGGCTGGTCCGACAGAGACAACGCCTGATGCTTTCACACTACCGCAGCGACCATTGTACCGCTTTGCTCTTTTACACCGAGCATGGTCGTCATAATTTCTTGAGCTTCCTTGAGGAACGGCAGCTGCTCGCTCCGTCAGACCACGCGCGCCTGGCGGAGAAAACGGACGTTGTTCGCGCGACGGCCCCCTGGCGCGGGTCGACCGAGAGGAGAGAGGGCAAGCCAACGATCATCTATATGGGGCGTTTCCGCGAGACCAAAGGTGGGGAAGTCGCGCTCGAGGTCTTTCGGAGGATCCATGCGCTCTATGGCGACCGGGTCGTTTTGGTGTACGTGGGTCCACTTCCCGCCGAAGATTACGAGCTGCCACCTGGAGTCATCTTTCATCCGGTCCTCGACCGCTCCGAGTACTTGAAGATCGTGGCCTGTGGTCACATTTTCTTATCACCTACTGAATTCGAGGGCTATGGTTTCGGCTTGGTCGAGGCGGCAAGCCACGGCATGGTAGTCGTGACGAGCCGGGGACCGGGCATGGGGCATATCGAAGAGCTCTTCCAGCACGGGAGGCATGCGCTCTTGGTTTCAGCTTCAGAGACTCTTTCGGACAAGATTGAGGCGTACGAGCAGAGTGTGCGACTCCTGCTCGATGGCCAGGATCGGTTAGCGGCCTTCTACGCCAATAATTTCGAGCTGTTTCACACTGGCGAACTGTCGCTCCAGGTTCGTGATCGAAAACTGCTCGGATACTATGCTCGAATGCAGGAAGAGCTTGAGCGTGTCAACGAGGGCGGGCAGGCGGCTCAAAGTGCAAACGCCGGGGATCTCGGACTCGAATCGAGCATTCTCAGCGATAGTGAATGCCAGCATCTACGCCAGCCCCGAAAGGAACCGAGGCGTGTGCTTGTGCCGTGACTTAGGCGACGACGCGCAGCGGGTTCAGCTGCTGCTGATCTCGCAATCGGGATCGGATGTGCGAGATTAGGCCGTGCTTTCCGCAACACTTCTCAGAGTGAGCCGGGTTGTGCCTATACGAGATGTAGCGATCGTGCGGACATCCACCCATACAGGTAGCGAACTCGGGGCAGTGTTCGCGCATAACGTCTACGGCGTGGTCGTTTGCGTGTTTCAAGCGTGACATTTTCTCGCTTTGCGCCATCTCTGTGAAGCTCAGGTTCAGCACGTTTCCGAAGCTGTAGGCAGGATCACCCAGAAATAGATCACAGTGGGAAGCCTCTCCGTTGGGTTCGACAATAAAGAAGCGGCCTAAGCAGTCTCCTTCCATTGTGCAACTCCGCCGGCCCTTGCCTTCAATGCGAGAGTGAATCAACGCGAACTCTTGGATTAGGATCTTGCTATCTCCATGCTCCAACCAACGGTCGTAGAGTCGGGTCATAAACCTTGTCATACGTTCCGGTCCTATGTAAGGCGCTGCGGAGGTACCGGGAACCGCATCAGGCTGATTGTGGGGTTTTGCATCGAGGCATCCGAACGCTTTAATCCCGCGCTCCAAGAAAAAGTCGAAGATCCGATCCGGCCCAAGTGCCAGCGTCGCCTCGTCGACTACCATCAAGGCACTGACCGGTACTTGATGGCGCTTTAGCACCTCGATTCCGCGAATTACGTCGCCATAGGAACTCCGGCCACCCGCGTCAAGACGGTGGCGGTCGTGCAATTCCCGGGGACCATCCACACTCACGCCCACGCCAAATTCAGCTTCCTTGAAAAACTTAGCCCACCTGTCGTCAACTCGCGTCGCATTCGTCTGGATATCGTTGCGCACCCGGCAACCGGGGCGCAGAAACCGGGCTTGCAGCGCCACGGCTTTCTGATAGAACTCGATTGGAACAACCGTCGTCTCACCACCGTGCCAGATGAATTGAACCTCATCGAACTCCTGGAGTGCGGAAGAAATCATCCGCGCCAGTACCGAGAAGCTCATAATCTCGCCGGATGCTCGCCAATCGTGGCAATAGGTGCAGCGCAGATTACAAAGGCGGGTTACCTTGATGATCAGACCGAGGCGCCTCAAGGCACCCTCCTCGTGCTCTGTTCTAGGCGTTGAAGGACCGCTTCTTCCTCCTCGCTGAATTGGACGGCAGGACCCAGCTTCAGCCGCTCGATCGGATCGGTCAGCCAGTACACCATGATCTCCAACATGTCTTGCTCTTCTTCTTGGAGTGCGTGGGGATACTCTTTCAGGCTGTTGGCAAGAGCTTCGGCCGTTTCCCTGCCGAATACGTTACTCGAAGACTCAGAGTGTGGGTCTGCCATGTCCCCTCCTCGACCCCGCAGTGGCCGACTAGTTCTGCAATCTGAACACGACTGCACCGCGCGCGGGGCAGTCTTCGGAGCGTCCGCAAAATTGGCTTGATTCTCGATGGATTAGGTCAGTACTGTCTCGCCTGCCACTGCATCCAATCGCCGCTCATGAGACCCGGCTTCTTCATCGTGGTAAGAACGGACCTCAGCCCGCCAACAACACTATTGAGTTGCTCATCGGAGAGTGAGAAATCAGCCCTGGCCCGGGTGAGCAACTGGTCCAGCATAGCTTGCTGCTCTGCCGGAAGTGACTTGGCCCACGTTGTAACGGTCTTCAAGAATGCATCGACCTGTGCTTGAGTGTATTGCGGATTGCTCATAAACCCTTCCTTTGGTCGTGTCGACCGGCGCGCACTCTAAAACAGATCGTTTCCATTGTCAAGCAATTAAAGCTTCTGAAATCCTTTGAAAATCGTGGTCGTCCAGATTAAGGGTGATCTGGTCCCTCAACCGACTATCGAACGCGTCTTATCCTGGCCAGTTTTTTGCTATTTTGATCACTATGTTTGCTGTACGATAGCGCGCGACCGTTGTCTCATGCCCCCTTTCTTAGGAGGTGGAAGGTGAACAATTCCGCCGTGGCCTGCATCGAGACCCTCGCAAACCGCCTGGCCCTTTCGTCCCCTGGCGATTTTCCGGAAGTCATTCAGTTTGTCCTCTCCGATATGGACGGAGTTGCATACTATCTTTCACATCGTCAGGCATTCGAGGGGAGGCACCCTTCGCCTAACCTCACATTGACGATGGACCTTTCGACTCTTCGTGAGATAACTGCGGGCAACTTTAACTGCAGGGATCCTAGAGAACTCGCGAAAATACAGACGGATGGCAAAACGGAACACTTGGTTCGGCTAACGAATAGATCGGCAGGCGACGATTGCACGTGGATGCACATGTACGAGAGGGCAGAGGAGGCGGCTCGCAAATTCCCCGTCAGTTCCATCCCGAAATATAGAGACCCGGATGTAGGTGTGGTAATGGATTGTATGACCAAATCTCAGCCGGCAGTTCTCACCAACATGATGGATGCGTGGAAGTCTGCAGCATGGAATTTCGATTATCTACGAGATCGTTTCGGCGGCTCTGTCATAAATATTATTAATAAACAGATTATAACTCTACGTGACTGCGTGGAAGGGTTCAGGGATGGCAGATACAGGAGTGCCGGGGGAGTTTTATTGCCCCACGAATTGAGGGAAGAACTCGGTACACTGTTCCCCGGTTTGCCCATCAGCATGGTTACCCTTTTTATGGGCACGCGGGGCGGGGTCACACCGCTACATCGTGACGCAGGTCATGTGCTGAATGCTCACATTTTCGGCCAAAAGTCATGGAACCTGTTCTCTCCTGATCAGTCGGCTTGGCTCTATCCGCGAAAAGGAGGGTATCAAGTCGCTGACGTCGACCTGGCGAAGCCAGACTACACCTTACATCCGTTATTCCGCCATGCGCGATCCTTGGACATTGTTCTGCAGGCTGGCGAGGTTTTGTTGATACCGTCGGGCTGGTTTCATGAAGTCAGGCCACTCGATGAAACATTATCGGTTTCGTTCTGCATTCCGGATTTGGTTGCTTAGGCGCTGCACCTGGTGGGTGTGGCCTATCTGGGGTTCACGTACGATAACTTGCGGTGCTTTCAGAGCATTTTTTGACCGCCTTAGAAATGAACACGCGCGTTGTCGATGGCGCAAAAGAGGCAAAGGAACTGCGCATTCGGGGCATGGCGGAAATTATGCATTCATCAGACGCGTCTCCAATTGAGGCTATCCTGCAAGCTGCCCTTCTTGACGCTGAGCACACGGATCTTTCGTGGATCCAACCTCCGCCTGAGGATCACGGTTGGACCCTGGCCTTAGACGCATTGCGGTTCCTTACTAATGTGGTTCGACACTTCAAACCTAGACATATTCTTGAGTTCGGTTCTGGCCTGTCCACGCTGGTGTTGGCACGCGCAGCTGCGGCTTTGGCACACGAGTGCCGTATCTCGTCGCTAGATCACGACCCTGAGTTTGGTGCCGCTGCTGCCGAAAGCTGCCTCAACCACGTTAACGAGACGTGTTATGTTGCTTTCCAAACTGCTCCCTTGGTCGCGCGTTGGTATGGCGACAAGTTCGTCCCTACCTATTTGATAAAGCCGAAACAGTTGGCATCGGAAATTCCCGTCGATTTGGTACTCATCGACGGCCCTCCCGCGGTGCTGGGAGGACGCGAAGGGACACTCTACCAAGCCATGGATTACGTGAAGCCAGGGGCACTCGTGCTTATCGATGATGCTAGACGCAGAGAGGAAAGAAAAGCGCTGACAAACTGGCAAGACATGCTGGGTTCGGCAATCGAAGTCATTGAACTACCAGCATTCACCAAAGGATTGGCTGCCATCATTGTGCATGAACCGGTTCGCGGCAATGACCTATCGACACACCGCCTGAAACTTGAAAAATGGTGATTTCGGAACGACCTTAGCTCGCATCAACCGTACTTTTATCGCCGGTGATCTTCAATATATGCACGTGCTTCATGTGGTAGGTGCCAGACCCAATTTTATGAAAGCCGCCTCGCTGTTGCGTGCGCTAGGGCAGGCAAACGTCCGGCAGACACTCGTACATACGGGTCAACATTACGACGTCAACATGTCGGAGGTCTTTTTCCGGCAATTGGGGATTCCGGAGCCAGATGTAAACCTGGCAGTCGGGTCCGGAAGCCACGCTCTGCAGACTGCCCGGGTTATGGCTTGTTTTGAGCCGATAGTGGCTGAGTACAGGCCACACCTTGTCCTCGTGTACGGGGACATCAACTCGACGGCCGCGGCGGCGTTGGTCTGCGCTAAGCTGTCGGTCCCTGTGGGTCACGTCGAGGCTGGCTTGCGTTCGTTTGATCGGAGCATGCCCGAGGAAATCAACCGTGTCGTAACCGATCAGCTTTCGGAGTTGCTATTTACTCCCTCTGCGGACGCCAACGCCAACTTACTCCGGGAGGGGATCGCCGAACGCAGGATGCACTTCGTGGGCAATGTTATGATCGACACCCTGGTCAGACTCCTGCCCCGGGCCTTGGAAATTGAGAATCACGAGCTGCCCCCAAAATATGGGCTGCTTACGCTCCATAGGCCTGCCAATGTGGACGAGCCTGAAACGCTCCATCAGATCTTGACCTCGATTCTCGCAGTCAGCCAGCAGCTCCCGATCATATTTCCCGTGCACCCGCGTACCCGGCAGAGCATCTCGCAATTTGATCTCAGCGCAAAGGGCATTCAGTTCTGCGGTCCATTATCCTATGTGGAGTTTCTAGCGCTGCAGCGTAACGCAATGGTAGTGCTAACGGACTCAGGTGGCGTCCAGGAGGAAACCACTTACCTCGGCGTTCCATGCTTGACCCTGCGACACAACACAGAGCGGCCAATTACCGTGGAAATGGGCACAAACATCCTGGTCGGCCGCGATCCGGAGCGCTTGTGCATCGAATTCCAAAATATTCTGAACGGCAGGCCAAAAAGGGGCCAGGTTCCTCCTCTCTGGGATGGCCACGCCGGAGAACGGATCGCTGCCTTGCTTTCCAGGGCGTAGGCCACCAGGGTGTCCAAAGGAGAAAAAATCCTTCCCGGAATTTGGCGAATGGCGCTATTAAGACTAAACCCTGGAACGCCAGATCTTATCTTCCAGAGGATGGCTGGCTTTAATAAGTTTAAACTCTGACGTTCTGTCCCTGGGAACTGTGGGGATGTTGGCGAATCAGCCCCAAGCTCCGTGTATCGCGACGATTCTCCGAAGAGTCCTGACGTCAAGCGTATACACGAATTCGGAATCGCTGAAACCCTTCAGCTGTACGTTTTTCGCAATCATCGAATTTCCTGGATCGATCGTCGGCTGAAGAATCTTATAAGTTTCGCTACTAATGACGACGTCGCCTCCCAGTGCTGCCGCGGAAGCCTCCAGCCTAAAGACTTTGTTGACCACATCGCCGAGTGCTGTGTAATCGGAAGCTGCCGTGCTTCCCATGTTGCCGATGGAGGCCACTCCCACGTTTACCGCCGCGCCGAGCAGTACCGGAGACGCCAACTTGAAGCGATCCTTGAGAGAATCGGCAATATCCATGATATTGCATGCGGCTCGTAGTGCCGCGAGCGTAAATCTCTCGGGAGGACCATGATGAACCCAGATCGCCATCACCGCGTCACCAATATACTTGACGCCCCAGACTCTCAGCTTGCCCAACACCGCGCCCGCCTCAGTATTAAAGGTATGCATAATTTCGGCGACGCGGGTCTCGCCAATTTCCCGACAGAGCTTTGTATAACCCCGGATATCGGTCACCAGCACAGTGATCTCAGCAATAGGACGTTCCACGACGGTTGCGCCGGCGAAACTGTCATGTTCCGGATCGTGAGGTGCAACCACTTGCACGAAAAGCAATTCCTGGCCACCGATCGAAATCACGTCGCCATTTCTCAAAGGAGTGGACACCACAATTCTCGAGCCGTTCAGATAGGTCCCATTGCGGCTGCCAAGATCGAAGAGAACGAACGGTGAGCGGTCACTGGCTTGTATAATGGCGTGATTGCGTGACACATTTTCATTGGATATCTGAATCGTATTCTCTGGGCTGCGCCCGATTCGGCAGGTTTCTTTTCGTTTGAGATCAAAATGCTTCTTGGCGTCCTCGGATACCATTACTAGTTCGGCTTTCAAATCCTCGCTTATTCTACCTGGTCGGATCATAGTCATCCTGAAGCGCATCGCGAGCCACCGCCGACGAATGCGGAACAGCAACCGGATGTAAGGCGCGCACTGGAACCGGCATAGTTGGGTGCATCAAAGTCAGTTTACCTCACCAACGCTAGCCCGAGCAGGCTCGGTTGCCTGAAGAACACGTCCGCCGGGGGCGGTTTCCACAAGAGTTGGCTTTAGGCCTTACAGTTCTCAAAGACTCGAGGTACCCTTCGCTCACCGGGGCCATGGAGGATCGCGCGGCAAAGTCAGTTTTGCATGCAGAAATCCATAGTATTATTACGCCTCGCCAGCGCCGTGAATGCTACTTGCTTTCGATTCAGGTTAAGAAAGGGCGAATCAGCGGGCGCCTGAATGAGCCCTCCTGAAGGGAAGATCAATGGTCGACGCGACGACCTCTCACCTCGACTTACTTGAAGCGGAGAGTATCCATATGCTTCGCGAGGTCGCCGCGGAATCGAGCCGCGCCGCGATGCTCTATTCCATTGGTAAAGACTCTTCTGTGATGTTGCGGCTTGCGCAGAAGGCCTTCTACCCAGGCCAGATTCCATTTCCGTTATTGCACATCGATACCGGGTTTAAATTCCCGGAGATGATCGAGTTCCGGGACCGGACTGCTCGAGAACTGGGACTTGAACTGATCGTCTACACCAACCAGGATGCGAAGAAGGCGGGCACGAATCCGTTTGGATTGGGCCCCTCCCGATGTTGTGCCTTGCTCAAAACCAAAGCGTTGTTAGACGCACTGGCGGCGTATCGTATCGAGATCGCTCTTGGTGGCGCGCGGCGAGACGAAGAGAAATCACGGGCCAAGGAACGTGCGTTCTCGCTTCGCGATCCGCTCGGGCAATGGAACCCGAAGAACCAACGACCTGAATTCTGGAATCTTTATAACGGCCGGGTTGGACCGGGACAAAGCATGCGGGTTTTTCCACTGTCGAATTGGACTGAGCTCGATGTTTGGGAATATATCCGCAGAGAACAAATTCTCGTTGTGCCTCTGTATTTCGCAAAAGAGCGAGAGATGCTGGTCCGGGGAGAGCTTCTGCTTCCTTTGGACCACCCGATTGAACTGTTGCCAGGTGAGAAGCCCGAGCGTGTGATGTGCCGGATGCGGTCGCTTGGCTGTACGTATTGCAGCGGGGCGATTCGTTCGTCATCGGTGACCGTGGACGACATCATCGAAGAATTGAGGGGTTTTCGCCGTTCCGAGCGGGAAAACCGAATCATCGATCACGATCAAGAAGGCTCGATGGAAATCAAGAAGATAGAGGGGTACTTTTGACGAACCGAGCCCCCGATCGAGGCCTGCTTCGATTCTTGACCGCCGGGAGTGTCGACGACGGCAAATCAACGTTGATTGGCCGGCTGCTTTATGATGCCAACGGAATATACGACGACCAGCTTTCTTCGGTGAAGAGAGCGTCATCATTGAAAAATGTCGACCTCGATTTGTCGCTGGTGACTGACGGACTCAGGGCCGAACGTGAGCAGGGCATCACGATTGATGTGGCGTACCGCTATTTCTCTACGCCAAAAAGAAAATTCATCATTGCGGACGTTCCTGGGCACGAGCAATACACTCGCAACATGGCAACCGGGGCATCCACTGCGCACGCGGCGGTTCTGCTGGTTGATGCTCGAAAAGGCATACTGAGACAGACGCGAAGGCACAGTCTGATTGCCTGGCTGCTGGGTATCCGGCAAATCGTTGTCGCGATCAATAAAATGGACCTCGTGGGTTTCGATCAACGAGTGTTTTGCGCGGAGTTCGATGCATTCGCAACATCTCTTGACGGAGTGCGATTCCACTACGTTCCTTTGAGTGCTCTGCAAGGGGATAACGTCACGAGTTCCAGTGATCGAATGGAGTGGCATCAAGGTCCATCTCTGCTGGAACTGCTTGAGAAGCTCCCTGTGGAACCGACGTCCAACGGAGCGTTCCGCTTCCCAATTCAATACGTAATCCGGCCAAACCAAGACTTTCGGGGCTATGCTGGCCAGGTGGCCTCGGGCGTCGTGCGCATGGGGCAGGAGGTCGTGGCTCTGCCCTCCTGGCAGCGTACTACTATAAAGGAAGTGCGTTGTCATACGAATGCGCTCGAGCGGGCGGATATCCACCGCTCCGTAGTCATAACAACAACCGATCACATCGATCTTGGCCGTGGAGACATGCTGGCCCCTCCCGAACAGTTGCCTGTGATCGCCACGAAGATAAGGGCGCACTTGATCTGGATGTCGCAGGTCCCGCTCCGGCAAGACGATCGGTATTTGCTGAAACACACGACCAAGGTCGTCTGTGGTCGAATAAGCCGAATCTACGACCAGATCGATATCCATAATCTTGAAAAACTAAAGGCAGACAATCTGCAATTCAATGAAATTGGTGAAGTGCAGATCGACTTGCACGACCCGATCTTTTGTGATCCATATCTGCAAAATCGCACTACCGGGAGCTTCATCCTCATCGATCCTCTGCACAACGACACAGTCGCCGCGGGCATGATTGTGGAAGCGATAGCCACGACTGCAACGGAGCGGATTATCGAGGGCGCGGATGGACTGAGTCTTGCACATCAGCAGGGCCTGACGATTTGGTTTACCGGCCTTAGTGGGTCAGGTAAAACGACAATCTGCAGAGCCGTGGCCACGGAGCTATTGGCCCGAGGATTTAAGGTCGAAGTGATTGACGGCGACCTTATCCGGAACCATCTCTGCAAGGATCTTGGGTTCAGCAAGCGCGACCGCGACGAGAACATTCGGCGCATCGCCTTCATCTCACAATTACTGACGCGCAACGGCGTTGTTGTTCTGGTTTCCGCCATCTCTCCTTATCGGAGGGCACGCGACGAGGCCCGCAAGAATATCGGCAGGTTTATGGAGGTGTACGTTGACACGTCCCTTGCGACATGTGAACTCCGCGATCCGAAGAACTTATACAGGAAAGCAAGGTCGGGTGAGATTCGCGGGTTTACTGGAATTGACGATCCCTACGAACCGCCGCTCAAGCCAGAAGTCGTGTGCAACACAGAAATGGAGAGCGTCCGGCAGAGCTCGTTGAAAGTGGTTGACTCTGCGCTCGGCTATCTTTCGTCGAAAGCATGACCTCGGGGATGTGGTGACAGATGCAACGAGGGTAGAGAATGGATCCGGGAATGATTACCGGAAGCGTCCTCATCGGCCTGTTGGCCGGAATGCTTGTCGGGCTGACCGGAATTGGCGGCGGAGTGCTCTTGTTGCCTTTGCTAGTCTCCGTGTTGGGCGTGCCTCCGATGATCGCAGTTGGATCCGACGCCCTTATCAGCTGTCTTACGAAAATAGGTGCCGGCGGACTGCACTGGTATCAAGGGAATGTCCGATGGCGATTGGTATTTCAGCTTTCCTGTGGCAGTGTTCCCGGGGCTGTCCTGGGCGTTACCCTGCTGCAGAATTTGCACAGAGAATACGGCAGTGCTGTAAATGATTTTTTGCGTATAGCGATCGGTGCGCTACTCGTTGTCATTCCCTGCCTTTATCTGGTATGCCTTTACGTCCGGAACGGTAGCGTTACATCCGGCCGATTACCCGAGATCAAGAACGGATTCGGGATAACGATCATCGGCTTTGTCGCCGGAGTTCTTGTCGGTGTGACATCCATCGGAGCAGGCAGCGTAATTCTCCTCATGCTGTTGATTTTCTACGGTTTGGCGCCGGCGAATGCGGTCGGTACGGACATCGTCCATGGCGTCCTGCTAGCCGGGGTTACAGGTCTTCTCCAGTTCAAGGTAGGCAATGTGGATCTGATCTTGGTAGCAGCGGTTCTGGCGGGCTCGATACCGGGAAGTATCCTCGGCGTATACCTTACAAGGCATCTGCCGTCAGTCAATTGGAAGGGCATTCTGTGTGCGCTGCTGGTAGGAGTAGGTGCGCGGATACTCTGGACAGTGTTGCGGCATGGCAGCTGAACCTCAGCGCGGCGCAGTTTAGCGCAAGGTCCTCCTGCAGTTGCCTCGAATATCCTCGCTTGCGTGGAAAAAACAACTTTTCGTCCTTTTGCTCGAACGAAGTCGACCACAACGAAGAATCATCAAGCAGTGCGACTAGAATTCCGTGTTGACGGCACAAGACATGTCAGGGCGGTCCCGGAAAACTCTAGTTTTCCTGA
>Ga0335076_10001357_pt1 | contig 23647 bp, 17 predicted proteins | sample Lox_Sample_25_FD_206717 | JGI IMG/M metagenome (GOLD analysis project Ga0335076, IMG submission 206717) | Soil microbial communities from Loxahatchee National Wildlife Refuge, Florida, United States - Lox_Sample_2.5 | ecosystem: Environmental > Terrestrial > Soil > Wetlands | place: USA... | reverse complement strand
GCGCGGCGAGCAGCCACAGGATGTCGAAGTCTCCCGTGGTGAGGTCGATGGTGCGGTTGTCGAGCGTGGCCGAGCGGCGCGCCCCGTCGATGGCGAGGCGCCCGACGTTGAGCGACGATTCCGGCGCAGGCCCCGGGCGCGTGCCGGCGCGGCGCAGCAGCGCCTCGATGCGCGCGAGCAGCACGCGCGGCTCGACGGGCTTCACGACGTAGTCGTCGGCGCCCATCTCGAGCCCCAGCACCTGGTCGATGTTCTCGCCCTTGGCGGTGAGGATGAGGATCGGCACCGTGCCGCGCGTGCGGATCTCGCGGCAGATGGTGAGGCCGTCCTTGCCCGGAAGCATGAGGTCCAGCACGACGAGCTCCGGCTTGAGGCGATCGAAGCGCTCCGCGGCCACCGTGCCGTCTCCCTCGACGGTCACCTCGTAGCCGTGGCGCTCGAGGTAGTCGCGGATGGAGGCCGCGAGGCGCGCGCTGTCCTCTACCAGCAGGACACGCGGGTGGCGCGCGCTGGAGGGAAGGGGATCGCGGCTGAGCGGCTCGGCGTGCATCCGGACCTCGATCGCAAGGCGATGACATCAGGATACTCCCACGCCGCGCGCGACGCCCCGTGACGCTTTGTTACTGTTGGGAAACGGTTAGAGACGCGCCGCGATGGCGGTGGCGTCGGGATGCAGCAGGTGGATGCTCGTGCCGCCCGGCGCGGCCACGCCGCGCAGGAAAAGCGCTCGCAGCGCCTCGAAGTCCACGCGCTCCGCCTCCTTCACCGTCACGAGGACGCGCCCCGGGACCGGCTCCACGCGCGCCACGTTGTCCTTGCCGCCGAGCGCAGTGAGCACTAGCGCAGCATCGGGCGCCGGCGCGGTGGAGCCCGAGGTAGTTGTATGTGCAAGCATTTGCGGCGCCTGCGCGGCGGAAGGGGCGAGCGCGAGGCGCGCGCGGATGTCGCTCGCCACCTGGTCGGCGATCGGCCCGACGACCACCTGCAATCCCGCTTCGCCCACGTTCACCGACCCCCGCGAGCCCAGGGCCTTGAGCGCGGATGCGTCGACGCGGGCGCGGTCCGCGAGCACGAGGCGAAGGCGCGTGGTGCACGCCTCGACCTCGCGCAGGTTCGCGGCGCCTCCCAGGGCGGCCACGAAACGGTCCGCGCGTTCCGCGTCGCCCACGGGCTGGGCGGCCGCCGCGGCGTCTTCGGCGCCCCGGCCCGGCGTGGCGAGGTCGAATCGCACGATGAAGTAGCGGAAGACTCCGTAGTACGCGCCGAAATAGGCGAGGCCCACGGGGATGAGGTAGAGCGGGTGCGTCGCGCGGCTGAAGTTGAGCACGTAGTCGAAGAGCCCCGCGGAGAATCCGAACCCCAGCTTGCAGTCGATGAAGTCCATCAGGACCATGGCCACGCCCGTGAGGACCGCGTGCACCGCATAGAGCGCGGGCGCGAGGAACATGAACGTGAACTCGATGGGCTCGGTCACGCCGGTGAGGAACGACGTGAGCGCCATCGAGAAGAGCAGGCCGGCCGTGGCGGCGCGCTTGCCCGGCGCGGCGCTGCGATACATCGCGAGGCACGCGGCCGGAAGCCCGAACATCATCACGGGGAAGAACCCGCTCATGAAGGCGCCCGCCGACGGGTCGCCCGCGAAGAAGCGCTTCAGGTCGCCCGTGGCGCCGTGGTAGTCGCCCACGATGAACCACGCGACGTTGTTGAGGATGTGGTGAAGCCCCGTCACGATGAGGATGCGGTTGAGCACGCCGTAGACGAACAGGCCCACCGGCCCCGATGCGATGACCGCGCGCGAGAGCGTGTCCATGCCGCGCTCGAGCACCGGGAATCCGAGGCCGAACGCGAACGCGAGCACGATGCCCGCCACGCCCGCCGCGATCGGCACGAAGCGCCGGCCGCCGAAGAACGCGAGGTAATCGGGCAGCTTGATGTTCTGGTAGCGGTTGTAGAGCACGCCGCCGACGATTCCCGAGAGGATCCCGAGCGGCACGTTCAGCTTGTGGATCTTGTCGAACGCGGCCGTGGGCCCCGCGTCGGCGGGAAGGTGCAATAGCACTTCCGCGCCCTTGGCCGCGACGAAATACGCCACCACGCCGGCGAGCCCCGCCGCGCCGTGGTTCTCGCGCGCGAGCCCCACCGCGATGCCGATCGCGAAGAGGATGCCCAGGTTGAAGAAGATCGCGTCGCCCGCCGCCGCCACTGGCGCGAGGTTCAGCAGGTCCGGCTGGCCCAGGCGCAGGAGCAGGCCCGCGACCGGCAGCACCGCGATGGGCAGCATCAGGGCGCGGCCGAGCTTCTGCGTGTTCTCGATGAGCGATTTCATTCGGTCGCACCCTGGGTGGACTCGGCCGAGGCGCGCGCGCGCGATCTTGCGAGGAGCGCCAGCTCCCGCACCGCCGAAGGCGTGCGCACGCCGAGCGCGCGCTGCGCGAGCTCGCGGCATTCGGCCGCGTCGAGCAGCCGCACCGTGCGCTTCAACCTCGGGATCATCGCCGCCGTGGCCGAGATCTCGTGCACGCCCAGCCCGATCAGGAACGGCAGCGCGTCCACGTCCGAGCCCATGGCGCCGCACACGGAAACGGACTTGCCGTTCGCCTGCCCCGCCGCGGCCACCGTGCGGATCATCCGGAGCACCGCCGGATGCAGCGCGTCGAGCTTGTCGGCGAGCTCGGCGTGCCCGCGATCGATGGCGAGCGTGTACTGCGAGAGGTCGTTGGTGCCGATGGAGAGGAAATCGGCTTCCGTCGCGAGCTGGTCGGCCATCACGGCGGCGGCCGGCGTCTCCACCATCACGCCGATCGAGGGAAGCGAGGCGCGCTTCAATTGCCTCGCGCATTCGGAGGCGATGGCGCGGACCGCGCGCAGGTCATCGAGGTCGTTCACCATCGGCAGCATGATCTTGCATTGCCCGTGCGGCTGGACTCGCAGGATCGCGGTGAGCTGCGCGCGCAGCAGCTCCGGCCGCCACAGGCTCGCGCGAACGCCGCGAAGCCCCAGCGCGGGGTTGTCCTCGCGCGGCATGGGCAGGTAGGCGATGGGCTTGTCGCCGCCGATGTCCATGGTGCGGATCGTGAGGGGCTTGCCCTCGAGGGCGGAGGCGATGCGCGAGTATTCGGCGGCCTGCTCGTCCTCGGTAGGCGCCTCGCGCCGGTCCAGGTAGAGGAATTCCGTGCGAAGCAGCCCGCAGCCCTCGGCGCCGGAACGCACCGCCGCCCGCGCCTCGTCGACCGAGCCCACGTTGGCGTTCACGGTGATGTGCACTCCGTCGCGCGTGGAGCACGAGTTCTGCGCGGCTTCCAGATCGGCCGCGCGCTCGGCGGCGCGTTGCACCGCGGCGCGCTGGGCGGCCGCGAGGTCCGCGGGAGGCGGATCGATGTCCACCCAGCCGTGCTCGGCATCCAGCACGAGCGGCGTGCCGTCGGCGACACCGAGCACGCCGGCGCCTACCGCCACCAGCGTAGGGATGCCGTTCGCCGCGGCGATGATGGAGACGTGGGACGTGGCGCCGCCGCGCGCGAGGCAGAGGCCCGCGAGGCGCGGCGTGTCGAGTGCCATGAACTGCGAGGGCAGCAGGTCGTCGGCCACCACGATCGCATTGGCCGGGAGCTCCTTGCGCGCCACGGGCAGCTCGCCGTGCAGCACGCGGATCACCTGGCTTTCGAGGTCGCGCAGGTCCGACGCGCGCTCGCGCATGCGTTCGTCGTCGAGCCGGCCGAGCGAATCGGCCATGGTGCGCGCCGCCTCGCGCCAGGCGAACGCCGCGCTCTTGCCGCGGCCGATCGCTTCCATCGCGCGCCGCGAGAGCTCCGGATCCTGCACGAGCTCCACGTGCGCGAGGAGCAGCTGCTGCGCGTCGCCGGTGGCGAGCGCCGCGAGGCCCTCGAGGTAGTCCTTCACGAAGGCGATCGCGTTGCGAAGCGTGGCCGTTTCGCTTGCCGCGTTGGTTCCCTGCTCCACGACCTCGACCTCGTCGTGGGCCCAGCGCGACGCGACACCCACCGCGACGCCGCGGCTCGCGATCACCCCCTCGAGCCGGCCCGTGCGGGCGGCGGCCCCGGCGGGCTTCTCCGCTTCCACCTTCGCGGGCGAAGGAACATCGGGCGCGAGCAAGGGCTCGAGCGCGCCGAGGGCGGCGAGCGCGTCGACGCCCACCACGCGCACCTCGATCACTTCGCCGCAGTGCACGCCGAGCGACATCATCGCCACGGTGCTGCGCGCGCTCGCTTCCCGCCCGCGCGCGATGAAGGTGACGTCGGAGCCGAAGGGCCGCAGCGCCGAGGCGATGAGCGCGGCCGGGCGCACGTGCAATCCGTGGTCGAAGGGAACGCGATAACGTCGCAGGTGCTGCTCGGGAGCCGCGCCGCCCGCGGCCCGCGCAACTCCGCCTTCCACTTCCATGAGGAATTCGCCCACGGCGATGGGGCCCGATCGCGCGCGCGCGACGACCTTGCCTTCGGAGGCGAGCACGATCGGCGTGACGAGGCTCGGCGCCCTGCGCGCGAGCCTGTCCAGGTCGAAGCGAAGCAGCACCGCCCCCTGCTTCACGCGGTCGCCGGGCGCAACGACGAGGTCGAAGCCCTCGCCCTTCAGGTTCACCGTATCGATACCCACATGCATGAGGATGTCGATGCCCGCTTCCGAGCGCACCGTGACCGCGTGGCGCGCGCCCTGCATCGGGACGATCTCGCCGTCGCACGGAGCGCACAGCACGCCCGCGGTGGGATCGATCGCGAGGCCATCGCCCGCCATCCCCCCGGCGAACACCGGATCGGGAACCTCGGCGAGCGGAAGGCACCAACCGGCAAGCGGCGAGGCGAGCTTCACGCGGCTCACGATTTCGGCACCCCGAAGTCGATCCAGTCGATCACCCACAGCGGATCCAGCTTGCGCTGCGAGAAGTTGAAGCACAGGTCCTGCACGCCCTCGCCTTCGATGGCGGCGCTCGGCAACACGGTCACCGCATCGGACTTCACGGCCGGTGCGAGCGGCAGCGTGGCGATTGTCTTTCCCTGGCAATTACCCAGATGCACCTCGAGCTCTCCGTCGGGCGTGGTCGGCGCCGGGAACGTGATCTTGCCCGCCGCCTCGCCGATCTGGAAGTTGAACGGCACCTGGCCCACGGCAGCGGTGATTGCGTGGACCCGCGCGAGGTCCACCTTGCGTGCGATCCAGCAGGGATGCTCGATGTCCACGTAGAACGTGGCGCGCGGGCCCTTCAGCGGCGCGTCGTCTTCGAGCGAGAGCGCGATGTCGTCGCCGCAGAGGTCGAGCTGCTGGCTCATGAGGCGCGTGCCCTCCGCGGGCTTCGGCGGCTCGAACGCGCTCTTCGCATAGGTCATCCCGACCGCATCGAGGAACGGGCGCTGCGCCTCGAGGCGCTTCATGAAATCCCCGTAGTCGCGTCCTGCGGGCTGGGACCACCCGAGCTCGGCCAGGGCCGCGGCGCGCGGGAAGGCCATCCAGCCCACGCGTTCCTCGGTACGGATGTGCTCGGTCCACACGTTGCCCTGCACGCCCAGCACGTGGGCCTGCTCGGCGGGCGCGAGCGATGCGGGCATGGGCTCGAACTTGTAGACCTCCTCGAGGCTCACGACGCGGCCGCGGCCCGGAGGCTCGGAAGGCGAGGCGTCCTGGCGATTGTCGAAATAGAAAGTGGGCCACGCTGCGACAACCGTGTCGTAGCCCTGCTTCGCGGCGGACTGCGCGCCGTCGGCGCCGCGCCACGACATCACGATCGCGTTCTTCGGCAGCCCCGGCGAGAGGATCTCGTCCCAGCCCACGAGCCGGCGGCCATTGGCTTCGAGGAAACGCGCGAGGCGCTGCGTGAAATAGCTCTGCAGGCGCTCCGGATCGGTGGTGCCCATCTCGCGCATGAGGTCCTGGCCGCGCGCCGAGGCCTTCCATTCGTCCTTCTGCACCTCGTCGCCGCCCACGTGGATGTAGGGGCCCGGGAAGAGCGCCATCACCTCGGTGAGGACATCCTCGATGAACCTGAACGTGCCCTCTTCCAGCGAGTACGCGTGCGGATAGATGCCCCAGTCCGAGGGGACGTCCCGCGGCGGATCGGGAATCGCGGCGAGCTGCGGATAGGCGACCGTCGCGGCGGTCACGTGCCCCGGCATGTCGATCTCGGGCACCACGGTGATGCCGCGCTCCGCGGCGTACGCGACCACGCGCCGCACGTCCTGTTGCGTGTAGAAGCCGCCATACAGGCGCGGCTTGCCCGTGGCCGCATCGATGTCGTTCTGCGCGGCATGGCCCTCGGGAACGCGCCAGGCGCCTACGCTCGTGAGCTTCGGGTACTTGCGGATCTCAAGGCGCCAGGCCTGGTCGTCGGCGAGGTGCCAATGGAAGACGTTGAGCTTCTCGAGCGCCATCGCGTCGAGGAAACGCAGGATGAACCCGACGGACTGGAAGTGGCGCGCCGAATCGAGCATCATCCCGCGCCAGGCGAATCGAGGCGAATCCTCGATCGTCGCGGCGGGAATGGCGACTGAAGCCCCGCGCGGCCCCGCCATCTGCCAGAGCGTGGTCGCCCCGCGAAGGACTCCGACCTGCGTGGCGCCGCTGACGGTGATGCGCATGGGCGTCACCTCGAGGCGATAGGCCTCCGGATTCGCGCCCTTGCGCGCATCGAGCGCGAAGACGATCGCGCCATCGCGCGCCTTGCCCCGCGAAACGGCGAGCTTGATGCCGTGGGTGGACTCGACGAGCGCGGCGAAATTCCCCGCGATTCGGAGCATCCCCCGGCCGGGCCCCACGACGATCGGCACCTCGCCACTGAGCGCGAAGGCCCCCTCGTGCGACACGACCGACGCGGGCTTGGGGACGATGGCGAGCTCCGCCCCCGCCGCGTGGGCGGCGGCGAGCGAGCAGGCGATGGCAACGACTCGAAGCGCGCGTCTCATAAGGAAAAGAGGGCGGAACTTTGCGTCGTCCCGCCCTCAAAAGGGGCCTCTACCCCTGGGAGCATGCTGAGGCGTTTGCCGCCTCCCGGCAAGGGTCTCCTACAGCTTGACCCTCAACGTAAGGTAGTACTGACGTCCGTTCTGGTAGAACGCGCGCGGCTGGTCCTTGTTCATCGCGTAGTACTTGAGGATCGGATCGTTCAGGTTCAGCCCGTCGAAGTTGATCGACCAGTTCTTGTTGATCTGGTAGCTCAACGATGCGGCGAGCGTGCCCGTGTCGTCCTGGTATTCGGGCGTGCTGCGGTCCAGGCCCACGAAGAACGCGGAACGGAACGTGTACGCGAGGCGCGCGCTGAACCCGTGGTCCTCCCAATAGCCGGTGAGGTTGTACGTGTTCTTCGATGCGCCCAGCAGCGGCGTTCCCGTGTCGTCCTTCGCGTCGGCGTACGTGTAGTTCGCCTGCGCGCCGAAGCCGTACGGCAGCGGAGCCTGCCACGAGAGCTCGACGCCCTTCGATTTTCCGCTGCTGTTGGTCGGGGCGGAGATCGTGTAGGTCTCGAATTGCTGCGTGCGGATGTTGAGCAGGTCGATCTGGTACGTGCCGTAGCCCACGTAGTTCGTGAGGTCCATGTAGAACAAGCCCGCCGACAGCAGCGACTTGGGCGCGTAGTACCACTCGAGCGCCGCGTCGAAGTTGTTCGACGTGATGGGCTTCAGGTCCGGGTTGCCGCCGTTGCCGGTGTGCGTGATGTCGTCGGCGGTGAGCGCTCCACCCAGCGCGCTGTAGTCCGGGCGCGACATCGTCTTGGCGAAGGCGAGGCGTCCCACCAGGTCCTTGTTGATGTCCATGCGGAAGTTCGCGCTCGGCAGCACGTCGTTGTACGTGTGCGAGACGAGCTTCTGGTAGTACGAGCCGAAGGCCGACGTCGTGATGGCGCCCGGCACGGAGCACGGCGAGAGCGGGGCGCACACCGACCCGTCGATCGACACGTTCACCGTGACGTTCTCCTTGGTCTGCACGCCGCGGATGCCCGCGTTGCCGCTCCAGCCCTGGCCCTCGAAGTTGGCCATGATGTAGCCGGCCTGCACCTTCTCGTTGATGGCGAACTCGCCCGGCCAGTAGTCGCGCGTCACGGGGTCGCGGTTGGAGTACTGGTCGCCCCACTGCTCGAGCACCGAGGGATCGATCTGCCACGGCTGGCGCGGGAAGTTTCCGCCCAGGCCGCTGCCGAAGTTGCCCGGATAGGTCGAGCCGTTCCACGCCGGCAGGTTCGCCGGGTCGAACGGGTTCAGCGCGAAGTTCGGGCCCTGCGCGACCTGCACCGTGTTGCGGTCATGCTCGGCCCAGCGCCAGCCGGCCTTGATGGAGCTCACCATGCCCTTGTCGAAGGAGTACTCGCCGTCGACCTGGCCGTAGCTCTCGCTGTCGTACGAGGCCGCGGGGCTCGAGCCGAAGATCCAGTCGAGCGAGGTGCCGGTGAAGTTCGACGGGTTGCCGCTCGGGAACGCGACGTCCGTGGCCGACGAGATGCCGTGCATCGTGTAGCTGGCGCCCGTGTTGAACACGTCGCCCTCGAACACGTCCTGCTTGGGCGTGACGCCCGTGCCCTTGGTGTAGCCCAGCTGGCCGGAGATCTGCAGGCGGTCGGCGGGGCGCCACTTGGCGGTGAAGTCGTTGTAGGCCGTGTCCGAATAGGAGCCCGGGCGATAGATCTGGTCGACGATCGCGTACTGCGCGTTCGCGCCCGGCGTCCCGGCGTTGGGCCACACGGCCGAAGTGAGCGTTCCGTTGCTCACCGTGTAGGACGTCGGGATGCGGTTGTCGGTGCCGATCACCTTTGCGCCCCAGAACATCCAGTTCCGGTTGTAGTTCGTCGCGGACATGTGCGACGTGAAGCCGTTGTAGTTGAACTCCCACTCGTTGTTCGGCTTCACCTGGACGTCGATCAGGCCGCCGCGGCGGATGCGCTCCTGCTCGAATTCCGCCGAGCCGATGAGCGTGGGATACCAGACGTTGGCGAGGTCGGGCTTGGCCGTGGCGAGCGGGCTGGTGGGCGAGATCTGCGCGTAGCCCAGCAGCTCCTGGCCGTCACGGCGCAGGTGGCGCTGCTCGCTGAAGCCCTGGAGCAGCACGCCGACCGTGTTGGAGTCGTTCTTCCAGTTCAACAAGGCGTTGAATTGCGGGTCCCACTTCTTGGGAAGGTCCGCGTACACCGTGCCGGCCGCGGCTTCGACCGTGAGCGGCTGCGTGAACTGCAGGGGCTTGCGCGTGATGATGTCCACCGCGCCCGCAACGCCGCCTTCCACGAGGTCGGCCGTCGCGCTCTTGCGCACGATCACCTGGCCCACCACTTCCGACGGCAGCAGGGTGTAGCTCACGCTGCGGCCGACGAGGCCCACCTGGTCGAGCACGAACCAGTCGCCCGAGGCGACCGAATGGCCGTTGATGAGGGTCTGCGTGAGGGAGGGATTGGTGCCGCGCATGCTGACGCGATCGTTCTCGTCGAATCCGCCCTCGCCGCCGGCGCTCGAGCTGATCGTCACGCCGGGCACGCGCTGCACCGCGTCGGCGACGTTCTTGTCCGGCAGCTTGCCGATGTCGTCGGCGGTGATCACCTCGATCACCGAGTCGGAGTTACGCTTCGCCTCGAGGGATTTCTCGATCGACGCGCGGGTGCCCGTTACTGTGATGGTTTCCGTCGCGTCCGCCTTCTTCTGCGGCTGCTCAGGAGCCTGCTGTGCATGCACCTGCATGGCCATTCCCGCGAAAGCGAGCGCGACTGCAGAAGCGATGGGTGTTGGCTTGAAATTCATGTCTCCCCCAGGGTTGCTAAAAGATGCGCCGGACTGCCCCAAAAAAGTGGATTGGATGCCAATACGCGACCAATGTAAACCAATGTGCTACCAGTTTGTCAAGAGTTTGCAAATTGGTATTTCACTGGTAGCATCTTTTCCATGGCCTCACTAGCAGAGATCCTGAGGCCCCTGGATCCCTCAGGGGCGCTGCCGCTTTACCAGCAGCTCCAGCGCTCCATCCGGGAGGCGATCGAGACGCGCATCCTCGCCCCGGACGACGCGCTGCCCGCCGAGCGCCAGATCGCCTCGGAGCTGTCGGTGTCGCGAATCACCGTCCGCAAGGCCATCGACGGCCTGGTGGAAGAGGGGCTGCTCGTTCGCCGGCAGGGATCGGGCAACTTCGTCTGTTCCCGCATCGAGAAGAACTTCGCGAAGCTCACCTCCTTCTCGGAGGACATGCGTGCCCGCGGGCGCACGCCGCGCAGCGAGTGGCTCAAGCGTTCCGAAGGCGCCGTCACGCCGGAGGAAGCGCTCACGCTGAGGCTGAGCCCGGGCGCGCCGGTATACCGGTTCCACCGCCTGCGCTACGCGGACGACACGCCCATGTGCCTGGAATACGCCACCATCGCGGCCACCGCCCTGCCGTCGCTTTCCGCCGTCGGCGCCTCGCTCTATGAAGCGCTCGAGGCCGCCGGCAACCGTCCGGTGCGCGCGCTGCAACGGCTTCGCGCATTGCTGCTGAACACGGAGCAGGCGCGCCTGCTCCACGCGCGCGAGGGCGACGCGGGCCTTCTCGTCGAGCGCGTCGGCTTCCTTCGCGACGGCAGCGCGATCGAGTTCTGCCAGACCTATTTCCGCGGCGACACCTACGATTTCGTCGCCGAGCTGAGCACGCCCGGTGAATAGCCCGATCCTCGACCCGGCCTGCACCGCGATGTTCCGCGAGGCCGGGGAAGCCGGCAATGCCGTGCGCACGCAGCTCGAACGCAACCGCGTGCGCGCGCATTCGCTGGGCGCGCGACTTCGCGCATCGCCGCCCCGCGCAGTGGTCACGTGCGCCCGCGGCAGCTCCGACCACGCGGCGACCTTCGCGAAATACCTCTTCGAGACGCGCGCGGGCGTGCTTACCGCGTCGGCGGCCCCCTCGATCGCTTCCGTATATGGCGCCCGGCAGGACCTGCGCGAGTGCCTCTTCATCGCCATCTCGCAATCGGGCCGCAGCCCCGACCTCATCGCCACCACGCAGGCGGCCAGGGAAGCCGGAGCTTTGGTGGTGGCGCTCGTGAACGACGAGGAGTCGCCGCTCGCGGCGCTCGCCGAGCACTGCCTGCCCCTCTGCGCGGGCGCCGAGCAGAGCGTGGCGGCGACGAAGTCCTACATCGCGTCGCTCGCGGCGCTCGTGCACGTCACCGCCGAGTGGACGCGCGACGGCCCCATGCAGCAGGCCCTGGAATGCGCTCCCGGAGACCTCGAGCGCGCCTGGGAGCTCGACTGGAGCGCCGCGCTCGAGACGCTGCGCCCCGCGAGCCACCTGTATGTGATCGCGCGCGGCGTCGGGCTGGGTGTGGCGCAGGAGGCCGCCCTCAAGTGCAAGGAGACGTGCGGGCTGCACGCCGAGAGCTTCAGCGCCGCGGAGGTCCGCCACGGTCCGCAAGCGCTCCTGCACGGCAACTTCCCGGCGCTGCTCTTCGCGCAGGACGACGAGACGCGCGAGGGCATCGAGAAGCTCGGCGCGGACCTCGTCGCGCGCGGCGTGGACGTGCTCGCCGCGGGCGCCAGGGTGCCCGGTGCGGTGGAGCTCGCGACCCTCGAGTCCCATCCCGTGATCCAGCCGCTGCTCGTCGCACAGAGCTTCTACCGCCTCGCCAACGCGCTCGCCATCGCGCGCGGATGCGATCCCGACCGGCCGCCCCACCTGAGAAAAGTCACCGAGACCACTTGATGCAAGCGCTCGGCAATGCGCGCGTCCTCACCGACGACGGGTTCGTGTCGGATCGCGTCCTGCTCCTCGACGGGGAGCGAATCGTCGCGCTCACCGCCAAGGACGATCCGCGCCTGGTGAAGGCCGAGCGCCGCGACCTGCGCGGCGGCTACCTCATGCCCGGCTTCATCGACTGCCAGGTGAACGGCGGAGGCGGCGTGCTCTTCAACGACGATCCCAGCGTCGAGGCGATCCGGGCGATCGGCCGCGCGCACCGGCGATTCGGCACCACGGGATTCCTGCCCACGCTCATCAGCGACGACCTTTCCGTGATCGCCAGGGCGATCTCGTCGGTGCGTTCGGCGATCGAGGCGCGCGTGCCGGGCGTGATCGGCGTGCACATCGAAGGGCCGTTCATCAACGAGCTTCGCAAGGGCGCCCACGATCCGGCGAAGCTGCGCAGCCTCGACGCGCAGGGCGTGCAGCTTCTCTCGTCCCTGGGCGTGGGTCGCACGCTGGTCACGCTCGCGCCCGAAGTGACCGAGCCGCACACGATCCGCAAGCTCGCCGACGCGGGCGTGGTGGTCTCCGCCGGCCACACCAACGGCACCTACGACGAGGTGGCCGAAGCGTTCAAGCACGGCGTTTCCGGCGTGACCCACCTCTTCAACGCGATGTCGCCCTTCAACCATCGCGAGCCGGGCGCCGTGGGCGCGGCGCTGAGCGACGACAACTCGTGGGTCGGCCTCATCGTCGATGGACGCCACGTGCATCCCGTGGCGCTCAAGATCGCGCTGCGCTGCAAGCGGCCCGACCGTTTCATGCTCGTGACGGACGCGATGCCCAGCGTGGGCTCACACCGCGATTCGTTCATGCTGCAGGGAAGGCGCATCACCGTGAAGGACGGCGTGTGCGTCGACGACAACGGCGTGCTCTCGGGTTCGGCCATCGACATGGCCACGGCGGTGAAGAATGCCGTCGAGATGCTGGGCCTCACGCTCGAGCAGGCCGCGCGCATGGCGAGCGCATATCCCGCCGAGTTCCTGGGCCTCGCGGGCGAGGTGGGACGCATCGCGCCCGGCTACCGCGCCAACCTCGTGCTCTGCGACGAGCACCTGCAAGTGCAGGACACCTGGATCGACGGCCGGTCGTCGCGTTGAGGCAGCCGCGGATTTAGAATCGCGGGGTGCGTCTTCGAGCGTGCCTCGCCCTGTTCGCAGCCTTCCCGGCGCTGGGGGCCTCCCCGGCGGGCGATCCGCTTGTCGCCCAGGGAATTCGCAGGGCGGAGGATTCCGACCTGCATTGGCAGGTGCGCGAAGGCAACCATCCGAAGATGGGGCCCATCAAGGTCGCCATCAGCCTCGACGCGCACATCTCGTACATCGGCACCGCGAAGATCGTCTCGACGGCCTACCTGTCCTGCGAGAAGAGCACGGGCAAGATCGCGATCGAGATCGCCAACGCGCGCTCGATCGACCTGGAAAGCGGCCTGAAGACGAAGGAAGCACCGCATCTCGCCTGCCTCGGCGTCGCGCCCCCGGGCGAGCCGCCCCCACGCAGCCGGATCGCGGCGACCTGGGAGGCCAACGAGCTCGGCGACATGCTCACGCGAGGGCTCTCGCCCTCCGCGTTGCGCGCCTGCGTGGGCATCGAGGTCTCCGAGAAGATCGCGCTGCCCGCGGCCCTGGGACGCGACGTGGAGCCCGTCACGTTCGAAATCCCTACATACGCGCGCGGCCCCGATGCGATATTCGCCGCGTGCGGCGAGCCCTCTGCCTACGCGCCTCCCGCTCCGGTGGTCGCACAGGCCCCGCCCGCGCCGCCCGTTGCCGCGCCCCCGGCTCCGCCCGCGCTCCCGCAGCAGATGGCCGCGCCGGAACCGACATGGAAGCGCGCGCACACGCTGGCCAAGGGCCGCTCCAACATCCGCAAGGCGCCCAGCATTTCGTCGCCCGTCGTGGCGCAGTTGCCCCCCGGCGTGAAAATCCTCGTCGAGGAAGACGTCGACGACTGGTGGCACGTGAAGTCCCCCTCGGGCGCGAGGTTCGAAGGCTTCATTCGTCGCGACCGCTTCACGCTGGATTGATCGTCAATCGGGCGCACGAGGAAGGCGAATGGCCCGTCTCCCGGCGCCGATCAACCGGGCCTTTTCACAAGCCCGCGCCCCAGCGCACCTGCCACGCGATGCCCACGAGGTCGAAGCTGTTGCCGGTGCGCGCCGAAAGCCCGCGGCTCGCGTAGAGCTTGATCGAGTTGCGTCGATCGACGGGAATCGCGAGCGTGGCGCCCGCGCGCCAGTTCTGCTGCAGGTCGTTCGCCTGCGCGCCGTCGATGGTGGTGCGGCCGCCGGCGAAATACGTGGCGTCGCACGAGGCCCAGATGCCCGAAGCGAAGTTGTAGATCGCGTGGCCCGAGATGGAGTAGATGGGATCCTGCGAGCGCGTCTTGCCCGAGTTGAAATCGCGGTTGTCCGTGAAGAGCGTCGCGGCCATCTTGCCCTCGAGCGTCCACGGCCCTTCGGTCTGGGACACGCCCAGCTCCGGCTTGAAGGTCCAGCGATTGGTGCCGAGGTTCACGATGCGGGCGGCGTCGTATTGCCCCAGCGGCGGCGAGACCTGCAGGCTCGCGCCGACGATGAGGTCCTGGCGGTAGCCGGAGAACTGCGCGAGCGGCAGGGCGGGGGCGCCATAGAAGTTGATCGACAGGCGCAGGGCCGGATCGGCGAGTCCTCCCACGCGGCGCTCCACCGGCAGGCCCGCGTAGTCGGCCGTGCCGTGAAGCTCCGAGTACGGGACGATCGCGTCGAACTTGCCCGAATTGCCCCACAGGTCGAGCGTGCGCGCATAGGCGAGCACCGCGCTCGAGGTCCTGATGTGGTCGTCGGTGATGGGTAGCGCGGGATCGGTGGACAGCCCACCGCTCGTGTAGCCGTATCCGGCGACGAGGAAGTTCACGCCGACGGGCGCGTTGGAGTACGCGCGCGGCTCGATGCTCTGGGCGCGCGCGGCGCCCGATGCCGCGAAGATGCACGCCGCCGCGACGAAAGGAGTTGCCGCTGGCGCCAGCATTGCGGAGGCAGGCTTCACTTTCGCTCGAATCCCGGCCGTCGAAGGTTCAACGGATGGTAGCCGAAGCCCGGAAAACGGATCGGCGGGGCCGGGCGGCATCCCGCGCGGAAGCGAGACTCAAAAAAAAGGAGGCCGTGGCCCCCCCGAAATCATCGCACCTTCGAAATTCCTATTGCGGCAAAGCGCGGCGCGGGCCGAAGGCGTCGTCGTCGTTGCCCACCGCCGCGATCGCTTCGAAGTTGAGCAGGTACATCAGCGCCGCCATGTCCTTCATGGCGCCGAAGTCGTCGCTCACGGGGCCGGTCTCCACGGCGCCGTTGACGGTGAACCCGGCCCTGACGTCCTTCGACAGCAGAGATCCGCGCATCACGTGGAGGTTGACGTTGGCACGCGTGGCGTTGTCTTGCGTATTCATCCTGGATCCTTCACTTCGGAGTGCGGCCAGGGGATCTCACCAGCCGCGCCGCGCAAAGCACTGGCGGCACTTCGACCATAGCGCTCCGTCCCCCTGGGCCCTAGGAATATATTTAATTAATTGCCTTGACTTCCCGGCGTGGCGCGCGACGCGCGATGCGCGTGGGGAATTCCCGGCTGCGGGGACGCTCGCCGCGCGCAAGGGCGGCTAAACGTTGAATTCTTGGTGGAGTGGAAGGGGATCGAACCCTCGACCTTCGCATTGCGAACGCGACGCTCTCCCAGCTGAGCTACCACCCCGTAAAAACGACCGCAATTATAACCCGGAGCGCCCCCGGGACGCGAGATAATGCCCCGATGCGCGCCTTGCTTCTCGCCTTCGCCCTCCTCGCCGCAGCCCTCGCCGCCCACCCGCAAGACGACCCGAGCGCGCGGGCGCTCGCCGTCATCCAGGCGAAGCTCAAGGAACGCCCCAACGACGCGACGCTCTACTTCTTCCTCGCACGCCTTCGCGCCGGCCAGGGCGACGCGAAGGCCGCCACCGAGGCGCTTGCGAAAGCCGCGGAGCTGGGCGATGGGTTCCTCCCCGCGAAGGACGAGGGATTCGAGAAGGTCTGGGGCGACGCGGCGTTCCAGGCATTGCGCGCGCGCATGGAGAAGAAGCTCCCGCGCCTCGACTACGCGCCCGTGGCGATCGAGCTCGAGGACAACGGCCTCATTCCCGAAGGCATGGCGTACGACGCGCCCTCGGACAGCTTCTTCGTGGGCAGCATCGCCGAGCACAAGATCGTGCGCATCTCGCCCGGCAACGAGGTGAAGGACTTCGCGACCGACCTGGATTGCGTGCTCGGCGTGGCGGTCGATTCGCCGCGGCGCGTGCTCTACGCGGTGAGCACCAACGCGCTCACGGCGGAAGGCCGCAAGCATCGGCGCAACGCCATCGTGGAATTCGAGACCGACGCGCACCACATGAAGCGCCGCGTCGAAGTGCCCGACGCCGTGCAGCTGAACGACGTGGCGGTGGCGCCGGGCGGGCGCGTGTTCACGACGGACTCGGGAAGCGGCGCGGTCTACGAGATCCGCGCCGACGATTCGGTGCGCACGCTCGTGCCCCCGCGCGCGTTGCCGGGAGCCAATGGCCTTGCCGCCTCGCCGGACGCGAAGACGCTCTACGTCGCGCACAACACCGGCATCGCGGCGGTCGACATCGACAAGGGCACCATCACGCAGCTCGCCAACGACACGCGCGAGAACGTCGCGGCGATCGACGGGCTCTACCAATGGCACGGGCAACTGATCGGCGTGCAGAACGTGACCACGCCGGGGCGCGTCGTGCTGATCTCGCTCTCGCCCGCGGGAGATCGCATCGTGAAGGTGCAGACGATGCTCTCGCACCATCACAATCGCCTCGACGAGCCCACCGCGGGCGCGCCGACCGACCACGGCTTCTTCCTCCTCGCCGCGACGGGCGTCGCGCACTACGACGACGAGGGCAGGATCGACAAGCCCGACGACGTGCCCAAGCCCACGATCCTCAGGGTGCTGCCGAACCCTTAGGCGCGCGGCGGTACGCCCACAGCATCATCGCCACGCCGGCCACGATCATCGGGGCCGAGAGCCACTGGCCCATGGAAAGCCCCAGCGCCAGCAGGCCGAGGAAATCGTCGGGCTGGCGCGTGAACTCCACGAGGAAGCGAAGCGTCCCGTACCCCAGGAGGAACGCGCCCGAGACCGCGCCCGCGGGGCGGGGCTTGCGCGAGTACCACCAGAGGATCGCGAAGAGGAGCAGGCCCTCGCCCGCAAACTGGTAGAGCTGCGAAGGATGCCGCGCGATGCGCTCGTGATCGACCTGCGGGAACCACATGCCCCAGGGCAGGTCCGTGGGCCTTCCCGGAAGCTCGCCATTGATGAAGTTGCCGAGGCGCCCGGCCGCGAGGCCGATGGGCACGAGGGGTGCGACGAAATCCATCGTCGTGATCCAGCGAAGCTTGTGGCGCCGGCAGTAGAGCGCGACGCCCGCGAGCACGCCGAGGAACCCGCCGTGGAAGCTCATGCCCCCGGTCCAGATCTTGAGAGCCTCGAGCGGGTTGGCGAAGTAGAACTCGGGCTTGTAGAAGAGGACGTAGCCCAGGCGCCCGCCCAGGATCACGCCGACCACGCCGTAGAGGAGCATGTCGTCCACGTCCTGCTCCGTAAGCCCGTTGCCGAGGCCGTGGCGCACGCGCCACTTGCCCAGGGCGATGAAGGCGACGAATGCCAGCACGTACATGAGCCCGTACCAGCGCACGGCGAGCGGGCCCAGGGAGAAGATGACGGGATCGAAGTTCGGATGGACGAGCACAGGGAGCTATGATATCGGGGCCATCCACGAGTTCGCACCCATGACCGAAAAATTCCGCTCGTTCACGATCACCAAGGGCGTGGCCCGCTCGCCCAACCGCTCGATGCTGCGCGCCATCGGCTACAAGGACGCGGACTTCGACAAGCCCATCGTCGGCATCGCCAACGGCCACTCGACGATGAATCCCTGCAACGCGGGCATCCAGCCGCTCGCCGATGCCGCGGATGCCGCGGCACGTGCCGCCGGCGCCATGCCGCAGATGTTCGGCACCATCACCGTGACCGACGGCATCTCCATGGGCACGGAGGGCATGAAGTACTCGCTCGTGTCGCGCGAGGTGATCGCCGACGCCATCGAGACCGCGGTGCAGAGCCAGTTCATGGACGGCGTGCTCGCCATCGGCGGCTGCGACAAGAACATGCCCGGGGCGCTGATCGCCATGGCGCGCATGAACATCCCCGCGATCTTCGTCTACGGCGGCACCATCAAGCCGGGCCGCTACAAGGGCAAGGACCTGCAGATCGTGTCGGTCTTCGAGGCCGTGGGCGAGTTCACCGCCGGCAAGATGTCGCGGGAGGACTTCGATTGCGTCGAGCGCTGCGCGCTTCCCGGCGTGGGCGCGTGCGGCGGCATGTACACCGCGAACACCATGTCGTCGTCCATCGAGGCGATCGGCATGTCGCTGCCGTACTCCTCGACAATGGCGGCCGAGGACGCGGAGAAGCGCGAGAGCACCGCGAAGAGCATGGAAACGCTGGTCGCCGCGGTGGGCAAGGGCCTCAGGCCCCGCGACATCATGACGCGCAAGTCGATGGAGAACGCGATCGCCGTCGTGATGGCCACGGGCGGCTCCACCAACGGCGTGCTGCACTGGCTCGCCATCGCGCATGCGGCGGGCATCCGCTGGAGCCTCGACGACTTCGAGCGCATGCGCCGCAAGGTGCCGGTGCTCTGCGACATGAAGCCCTCGGGACGCTACGTGGCCGTGGACCTGCATCGCGCCGGCGGCATCCCGCAGGTGATGAAGATCCTGCTCGCCAACGGCGTGCTGCACGGCGATTGCATGACAATCACCGGCAAGACCGTCGCGGAGAACCTCAAGGACGTTCCTTCCGAGCCGCGCAAGGACCAGGACGTGATCCACCCGTGGTCGAACCCGATGTACGCGCAGGGGCACCTCGCGATCCTGAAAGGCAACCTCGCGCCGGAAGGATGCGTGGCCAAGATCACGGGGCTCAAGAAGACGACGATCACGGGCCGCGCGCGCGTGTTCGACTCCGAGCCCAAGGCCATGGACGCGATCCTCGCCGACCGGATCAAGGCGGGCGACGTCGTCGTGATCCGCTACGAAGGGCCGAAGGGCGGCCCGGGGATGCGGGAGATGCTGGCGCCCACCTCGGCGCTCATCGGCAAGGGCCTCGGCGAGTCCGTGGGCCTCATCACCGACGGGCGATTCTCCGGCGGCACCTGGGGCATGGTCGTCGGGCACATCACGCCCGAGGCCTACGAAGGCGGCCCCATCGCGCTCGTGAAGGAAGGCGACTCCATCACGATCGACGCGAAGAAGCGCCTGATCCAGTTGAACGTGTCGAAGGCGGAGTTCGCGAGGCGCCGCGCGAAGTGGAAGCAGCCCAAGCCGCGCTACACCTCGGGTGTGCTCGGCAAGTACGCGAAGCTCGTGGGAGACGCGAGCCACGGCGCGGTGACGGACTGACGCGCATGAAGGTCAGGCGCGCAACGGCCGTCCTCCTCGTCGACCGCGTGGAGCCCACCGCGGAATTCCTCAGGCGGATCGGCTTCGCCTCGACCATCGAGGTGCGCGAGGGCGACGGCGTGGGCTTCGCGCTGCTCGAGCGCGACGGCACCCAGGTGATGGTGGAGACGCGCGACAACGAGCGCGAGTCGGCGTCGCTGCGCGCCGTGACGCGCCAGTCGCGCTCCGCGCTCGTTTTCCTCGAGGTGGACGACCTGGACGCCGTGATCGACGCGCTGCGCGGCGTGCCGGTGGTGGTCGAGCGTCACAGCACCTTCTACGGTGCCGACGAGGTCACCTTCACCGAGCCCGGCGGCAATCTCGTCACGTTCGCCCAGTTCACTCGCTGAGCGGCGCGGTCACCGCGTCGATCCGCGCCATCGCTTCCGGCGTGAGCTTCGCGATCGCGTCCGCGGCCTTCAGGTTCTCCTCGACCTGCGCGACGCGCGAGGCCCCGGTGATCACGGTCGAGACGTTCGGGTTGCGCGCGCACCAGGCGATGGCGAGCTGCGCGAGCGTGCAGCCCAGCTCCTTCGCGATCGTGTCGAGCTTGCCCACCGCGTCGTTCCTCGCCTTGTCGGTGAGGCCCTCCACGAGGAACTTCATGCGCGGCATGGCGCCGCGGCTGTCCGCGGGAACGCCGTTGCGGTACTTGCCGGTGAGCAGGCCCGAGGCGAGCGGGCTCCACGTCGTGAGCCCGATGCCGATCTCCTCGTAGAGCCGCGCGTACTCCCGCTCGACGCGGGCGCGGTGGAAGAGGTTGTACTCGGGCTGCTCCACCACGGGCTTGCGCAGGTGGTGGCGTTCGGCCACCTGCCACGCGGCCATGATCTCCGCGGCGCTCCACTCGCTCGTGCCCCAGTAGAGCGCCTTGCCGCGCTCGATCATGTCGTGCATCGCCCATACGGTCTCCTCGATGGGCGTGTCGGGATCGGGGCGGTGGCAATAGACCAAGTCCACGTAGTCGAGCTTCAGGCGCTTCAACGACCCGTCGATCGCATCGAGCAGGTACTTGCGGTTCAGCGTGTTCTTCTCGTTGGGCCCGTCGGTGATGCCCCAGAAGAATTTCGTCGAGACCACGTACTTCAGGCGCGGCCAGCCCGCTTTCGCGAGCGCCTCGCCCATGATCTCCTCGCTCTGGCCCGCGGCGTACACCTGGGCGTTGTCGAAGAAGTTCACGCCGCGGTCCCATGCGGCGGCCATGCATTCGCTGGCGGCTTTCGTGTCGAGCTGGTTGCCGTAGGTGACCCACGAGCCGAAGGAAAGCGCGCTCACCTTGAGGCCGGAGCGGCCGAGTCGTCGATAGTTCATCCGCAGTAGGATACCGGATGGACATGACCGATCCCTCCCGCCGCAACGTTTGGTTGCTCTCTTTCTGCCAGGCGCTGCTGCTCATGAACGCCGTGACGCTCATCTCCGTGAGCGCGCTCGCGGGCTACGCGCTCGCCGCGAACAAGGCGTTCTCGACGCTGCCCACGATGACCTACGTGATCGGCTCGGCGATCGCCACCTATCCCGCGTCGATGTGGATGAAGCGCGTCGGGCGCAGGGAGGGCTTCCTCACGGGTGGCGCCTTCGGCCTCGCGGGCTCCGTGCTCGCCACGCTCGCCATGGCGTATTCGAGCCTCGCGCTGCTCTGCGCGGGCACGGTCCTCCTCGGCGCCTACAACGCCGTGGGCCAGTACTACCGCTTCGCCGCGGCCGACGCGTCGCCCGCCGAATTCAAGGCGAAGGCGATCTCCTTCGTGCTCGCGGGCGGGCTCGTGGGCGGCATCGTGGGGCCCGAGGTGAGCAAGTACACGCGCACGCTCGCGCACACCGAGTTCCTCGCCTCCTACGCCTCGCTCTTCGTCTATTCGCTCGTCGCGCTGGCGATCGTCTCGCGGCTTCGCATCCCCAAGGGCGCGGAAGGCGAGTCGCACGAGCCGGCGCGGCCGCTCGCCGAGATCGTCGCGCAGCCTGCGTTCATCGTCGCGGCGAGCGTGGCGGCGCTGGGCTACGCCGTGATGAACCTGCTCATGACCGCCACTCCCCTCGCCATGGGCTTCTGCGGCCATCCCTACACGGCGGCGGCGAGCGTGATCTCGGCGCACGTCGTGGGCATGTTCGGTACCTCGTTCTTCACCGGATCGCTGGTCAAGCGCTTCGGCGTGCTGCAGGTGATGCTCGCGGGGGTGGCGATCCAGATGGCGTGCGTGGGCGTGGCCCTTTCCGGGCAGGAGGTCTACAACTTCTGGTGGGCGCTGGTGCTGCTGGGCATCGGCTGGAACTTCATGTACGTGGCCGGTTCCACGCTGCTCACCGAGACCTACCGGCCCTCGGAAAAGGCGAAGGCTCAGGGCGTGAACGAGATGGCGATCTTTGCGTCGCTCGCGATCTCGTCGCTTTCGTCCGGCGTTCTCGTGAACACCCGCGGCTGGAACACGCTCAACTACGTGGCGCTCCCGGCGATCCTGCTCGCGGGCACGTTCGCCGCCTGGCTCGCCTGGAAGCGCGGATTTCGACGTCCGAAAATGGCGAGCGGCTGAGCGCGGCGGGCGGATAATGGCGGCATGTTCCTCGATGCCGACACCTGCTACCGCGCCCTGCGGTCCCACGACACGCGATTCGACGGGCGCTTCTTCGTGGGCGTGCGCACGACGCGCGTGTACTGCCGCCCCGTGTGCACGGCGCGCGTGCCGCTGCGCGAGAACTGCCGCTATTTCCCGAGCGCCGCGGCCGCCGAGTCGCAGGGGTTCCGTCCGTGCCTGCGCTGCCGCCCGGAGCTCGCGCCCGGCTTCGCCGCCGTCGACGCCAACCGCCGACTCGCGCAATCGGCAGCGAGCCTGATCGAGGACGGCCGCCTCGCCGACGCACGCCTTCCGGACCTCGCCTCCACGCTAGGCGTCACCGACCGGCACCTGCGGCGCGTCTTCCAGGAGGAGTTCGGCGTAGCCCCCGTCGAGTATGCGCAGACGCAGCGGCTGCTCCTCGCCAAGCGGCTCCTCACCGACACGCGAATGCCGGTGATCGACGTGGCGATGTCGAGCGGCTTCGCGAGCCTCAGGCGCTTCAACGACCTCTTCCGCCGGCGCTATCGCATGACGCCCGGGGAGCTGCGCCGCGCTTCCAGGGCGGACGTGGCCGACCGCTTCGCGTTCGACCTCGCCTATCGCCCGCCCTACGATTGGGACGCGATGCTCGCGTTCCTCGCGAAACGCGCGGTCGCCGGCGTCGAAGCGGTCGACGGCCGCAGCTACGTACGCTCGATCCGCGTCGAACGCCAGGGAAAGACGTTCACCGGAGACATCGCGGTCTCTCCCTCGAAGCGGCGCGCCGCGCTGCGCGTGGTCGTGGGGGCGTCGCTCGCTCCCGCGCTTCCCACGGTGCTCGCACGGGTGAAGCACCTCTTCGACCTGGGATGCCATCCCGAGGAGATCGCGCACGCGCTGGGCCCGCTCGCGAAGAAGCATCCCGGCCTTCGGCTGCCGGGCGCCATCGACGGATTCGAGATCGCGGTGCGCGCGATCCTGGGGCAACAGGTGACGGTGCAGGCCGCCACCACGATCGCCGGGCGCTTCGCCGCGGCTTTCGGCGAGGCCATCGAGACGCCCCACCGCGCGGTGACGACGCTGTTCCCGACGGCCGAACGCGTGGCTGCGCTCGACTCGAAGGAGGTCGCCGCTCACGGCATCATCGCCGCTCGCGCCCGCGCCATCGTGGAGCTCGCGCGCGCGATCGCGAAGGGCAGGCTCGACCTCGATCCGTCCTCGCCCGTGGAATCCACGGTGGCCGCTCTCGAGAGGCTGCCCGGCGTGGGACCGTGGACCGCGCAGTACATCGCCATGCGCGCGCTCGCGTGGCCCGACGCATTCCCGCATCCCGACGTCGCCGTGATCAAGGCGATGAAGGAATCGAAACCCGCGGCGGCGCTCGCCGCCAGCGAAACGTGGAGGCCGTGGCGCGCGTATGCCGTGCTGCACCTCTGGAAAAGCCTGGAGGCTTCGAAATGACCTGCTACGCCCGCTTCTCCACGCCCCTCGGAACGCTCCTCGCCACTGCGGCCGGCGGAGCGCTCACCGGGCTTTACTTCGACAGGCAACAGTACTTTCCCGCCATCGCCGCCGACTGGCGCGAGGACCCCGCGGCCGCGCCGCTGCAGGAGTGCGCACGCCAGCTGGAGGAGTATTTCGAAGGCCGCCGCGACGCGTTCGACCTTCCGCTCGCCCCCGAGGGGACGCAGTTCCAGTGCCGCGTGTGGCAGGAGATCGCGCGCATCCCGTTCGGAGAGACGATCACCTACTCGGAGCTCGCGCGGCGCGCGGGCGCGCCGGGCTCGGCACGCGCCGCGGGCGCCGCCACGGGACGCAATCCCATCTCCATCGTCGTGCCGTGCCATCGCGTGGTGGGCAGCGACGGCAGCCTCACCGGGTACGCGGGCGGGCTCGAGCGCAAGGCGAAGCT
>Ga0335076_10001354_pt1 | contig 23670 bp, 17 predicted proteins | sample Lox_Sample_25_FD_206717 | JGI IMG/M metagenome (GOLD analysis project Ga0335076, IMG submission 206717) | Soil microbial communities from Loxahatchee National Wildlife Refuge, Florida, United States - Lox_Sample_2.5 | ecosystem: Environmental > Terrestrial > Soil > Wetlands | place: USA... | reverse complement strand
ATCAGCAGCGCCACCATGGCGACGATGCCCTTGATCGTCTGGTTGCGGTCATAGGGGTGCACCGGCACCTCCGGCACGTCGCGCGTCACCGCCAGCACCGTGTTCTCGATGCGGTCATGCCAGAGCAACCAGAGGACGCCGAAGACGCAGAGCAGGGCGATCAGCGCCGGCACGAGGCAGGCGAGCAGGAAGGTGTGGAAACTCAGACTGCCGATCTGGCCGATGAGGATGTTCTGCGGATTGCCGATCAGCGTCGCCGCCGAGCCGGCATTGGTGGCGCAGGCAAGCGCGATCAGGAAGGGCCGCGGGTCGAGGCTTCGCGCCCGCGCCCCGGCGATGAGCAGCGGCACCAGCGGGATGATCAGGATGTCGTTGGCGAAGAGCGCGCCGAGGCCGCCGCAGACCGCGACCGTCACCGCGAGCAGCCGCGCCGGACCGCCGGTCTGCCGGCCGATCCAGTCGGCGCAGCGGTCGAAGAAGCCGGAGGAGAGGAACTGCGCCGAGATGATCATCAGGGCGAAGAGCAGCACCAGGGTCGAGGTGTCGATGCTGCCGCCGAGATCGTCGAGCGTCACCGTCTCGGTGGCGAGCAGCGCGATGACGCCGAGCAGCGCGATGCCGGTCCGGTCGACCTGCAGCCAGGGGAGCCGCCCGGCAGCCATGCCGAGATAGGTAAGAATGAAGACCAGGATGATGATGGCGGCGTGCATAGGCGGCCGCATCATAGGGCGACTCCCATGGGGAGTTACCAGCGAATTCAACCGCTGCGTGGCATCGTCGCAACTACCGTTGCTTCGCTGCCACGCCTCTCCCGACCCGGCGCCGGCGTGCTATATACGGGGCGATGGCCGAGCCTCTCACCCCTGCCGTTGCCGCCACCCCGACACCGCCCTATCTCGCCGGGCTCAACGAGGCGCAGCGCCGGGCGGCCGAGGCGGTCGATGGGCCGGTGCTGGTGCTGGCCGGGGCAGGCACCGGCAAGACGCGGGTGCTGACCACCCGGCTCGCCCATATCCTGTTCTCGCGCCGCGCCTGGCCGAGCCAGATCCTGGCGGTGACCTTCACCAACAAGGCGGCTCTGGAGATGCGCGAGCGGCTGGAGCGCATGATCGGTGAGAGCGCCGAAGGGCTCTGGCTCGGCACTTTCCACTCGGTCGGCGCCCGGCTGTTGCGCCGCCATGCGGAGGTGGTGGGTCTCAAGCCCAATTTCACCATTCTCGACACGGATGACCAGCTTCGCCTGGTGAAGCAGATCGCGCAGGCCGAAGGGATCAACGAGCAGCGCTGGCCGGCCCGCGCGCTGCTCGGCGCCTTCGAGCGCTGGAAGGATCGCGGCCTTACCCCCGACAAAGTGCCGCCGGGCGACCGCGCCGAGCTCGCCGATGGCCGCGCGCTCGCGCTCTACCGCCTCTATCAGGAGCGGCTCCTGACTCTCAATGCCGCCGATTTCGGCGATCTCCTGCTGCACAACCTGACGCTGTTCGCCGCCCGGCCGGACATCCTTGCCGATTACCAGCACCGCTTCCGCTATCTCCTCGTCGACGAGTACCAGGACACCAATGTCGCGCAGTATCTGTGGCTGCGGCTGCTGGCGCAGGGCCACCGCAATCTCTGCTGCGTCGGCGATGACGACCAGTCGATCTATTCCTGGCGCGGCGCCGAGATCGGCAACATCCTGCGCTTCGAGCGCGACTTTCCCGGCGCGCAGATCATCCGCCTCGAGCAGAACTACCGCTCGACGCCGCGCATCCTCGCCGCCGCCTCGGCGCTGATCGCCAAGAACGAAGGCCGCCTCGGCAAGACCTTGTGGACCGAGCTCAACGAGGGCGAGCCGATCGTGCTGCGCGGCCTGTGGGATGCCGAAGAGGAGGCGCGCTGGGTCGGCGACGAGATCGAGTCGCGCCAGCGCCGCGGCGATTCCCTGGCGGAGATCGCCATCCTGGTGCGCGCCGGCTTCCAGACGCGCGAATTCGAAGAGCGCTTCATCACGCTCGGGCTGCCCTATCGCGTCATCGGCGGCCCGCGTTTCTATGAGCGCCAGGAGATCCGCGACGCGCTCGCCTATTTCCGCCTCGTCCACCAGCCGGCCGACGATCTCGCCTTCGAGCGCATCGTCAACCTGCCGCGCCGCGGCATCGGCGATGTCACGCTGCAGGCCTTGCACGCGCTGGCGCGGTCGGAGCGGATCCCGCTCGCCGAAGCGGCGCAGCGCATGATCGAGACCGACGAGCTGAAACCCGCGGCACGGCGCGCGCTGCGCGATTTTCTCACCGCGCTGTCGCGCTGGCGCGGCCGCGCCGATGCCATGCTGCACACCGACCTCGCCCAAGAGGTGCTCGACGAGTCCGGCTATACCGCCATGTGGCAGGCGGATAAATCGCCCGAGGCGCCGGGCCGGCTCGAGAACCTCAAGGAGCTGGTGGTCGCCATGGCCGAGTTCGACACGCTCGCGGGCTTCCTCGAGCATGTCAGTCTGGTGATGGAGAACACCGCCGCGTCCGGCGGCGACATGGTGAGCGTCATGACCTTGCACGGCGCCAAGGGGCTCGAATTCGACACCGTGTTCCTGCCGGGCTGGGAAGAGGGGCTCTTTCCCAATCAGCGCGCCATGGAGGAGACCGGCCGCGCCGGGCTCGAGGAGGAGCGGCGGCTCGCTTATGTCGGGCTGACCCGCGCGCGCCGTCGCGCCTATGTTTCCTATGCCGCGAACCGCCGGCTCTATGGCCAATGGCAGCCGAGCCTGCCGTCGCGCTTCGTCGCCGAGTTGCCGACCGAGCATATCGAAGTGGTGGCCGATCCCGGCCTCTATCCGCGCGCCGCGGCGCTGGGCGGCGATTGGTCCAGGGGCGAAAGCTTCCCGCCGCGGCCGGATCTGACGCGGCTCGGGCCGCTTGGCCGCCGGGCGCCGATCCTCGAAGCGCGGCCGGCCCCCGCCGCCGGGCGCGAGCTCCGCCGTATCGGCGGCTTCGCCGCCGGCGACCGGGTCTTCCACCAGAAATTCGGCTATGGCACCGTGCGTTCGGTCGAGGACAACAAGCTGGCGATCCGCTTCGACAAGGCCGGCGACAAGCTCGTCATGGACGCTTTCGTCGAGAAACAGTCATGAACCCGAGCGCGCATTTCGCCCGCGACTATGCCGAGGCGCGCGGCAAGTTCCGCGACGCGGCGCAGGATGCCGGCGCGCGGCTTTTCACCTACGCGCATGACGGCGCCAAGGGGCCCGGCGGCGAAGCGCTCGCGACCGATCTGGCCTGGCTCGGCCCGCGCGATGCATCGCGCCTGCTGGTGACGATTTCGGCGACGCATGGCGCCGAAGGCTTCTGCGGCTCGGGGGTGCAGACCGGCAGCTTGCGCGCCAGCCTCGCGCTGCCGCCGGACACGGCACTCGTCGCGATCCATGCCATCAACCCTTATGGCTTCGCCTGGATCCGGCGCGTCACCGAGGACAATGTCGACCTCAACCGCAATTTCGTCGCGCATGGCGGGAGGCTGCCGCGCAACGAGGGCTATGACGAGCTCGCCGAAGCGCTATGCCCCGCCGAGTGGAGCGAAGCGGCGCAGCGGCGAACGCAGGTCATCCTCGCCGAGTACGGCAAGCGCCACGGCGCCGCTCTGCTGCAGCGGGCGATCACCGGTGGGCAGTACACCCATGCCGATGGCATCTTCTATGGCGGCGCTGCGCCGACCTGGTCGCGCCAGACGGCGCTCGCGATTGCCCGCGAGCATCTCGTCCGCGCCCGCAAGCTCGCGTTCATCGACTACCATACCGGGCTCGGCCCCTACGGCCATGGCGAGAAGATCATCATCCATCCGCCCGCCAGCGCCGGCTTCGCCCGCGCCCGCGACTGGTATGGCGACAACATCACCTCGACATCGCTCGGCACCTCCAAATCCGCCGATGTCGTCGGCGATCTCCTGAGCGGCGTCGAGGCGGCGCTCCCCGGCGCCGAATTCACCGGCATGGCGCTCGAATTCGGCGTGCTGCCGGTGGCTGAGACCATCGACGCGGTGCGCGCCGACAACTGGCTGCATCACCACGGCGCACTCGACAGCCGGCAGGGCCGCGACATCAAGGCGCAAATGCGCGCCACGTTCTACGGTGATGTCGACGAGTGGAAAGAGCTGATCTTCGAGCAGGCGCTGGACGCCCAGCGCCGCGCGCTCGTGGGGCTGGCGGGGTGAGGGAAGTGCTCGTAGCTGTCAGCCCTCAGCTGTCAGCCGTCAGCTCTCAGCCCAAAAATGAAAACCCCCTCGCCCTTGAGGTCAAGGCGAACGCGCGCAGCGCGTTCGTCCTTGGCGGCGGCAGCGATTGCGCAGCAATCGCGGGAGCCGCACCGTTCGGACTGGCTTCGGTGCGAGCAAGGCGGCGGGTGGGGGGTATCTCGGCGCACCCCCTTGCCTGCGTGCCTGGCGCCGACGCGGGTTCGTGCTAGGCTCGGCGCGCTGTTCTTCGCGAGGCGCTCTCGTGCAGCCGACGGTCGACCGCAGGCTCGCCGCGATTCTCGTCGCCGATGCCGCCGGCTACAGCCGGCGGATGGGCGAGGACGAGGTCGGGACCTTGCGCGCGCTCGGCGCGCATCTCGAGCAGGCCTTCAAACCGGAAATCGCGGCGCATCGCGGCCGTATCGTCAAGAGCACCGGCGACGGGCTGCTCGTCGAGTTCGCCAGCGCCGTCGATGCGGTCGCTGCCGCCGTCGCGATCCAGCGCGCGATGGCGGCGCGCAACGCCGACATACCCGCGGATCGGCGCATCGAGTTCCGCATCGGCATCAACATTGGCGACGTCATCGTCGAGGGCGCCGACATCTATGGGGACGGCGTCAATTTGGCGGCGCGGCTCGAAGCCCTGGCCGAGCCGGGGGGCGTCTGCATCGCCGCGGCGGTGCATGAGCAGTTCCAAGGCAAGCTGCCCTATGCCTTCGCCGATTGGGGCGCACGGTCGGTGAAGAACATTGTGCACCCCGTCCATGTCTATGGTCTCGGCGCCGCTGCCATCGCCGCCTTGGCCGAAGCGCCGGCCGGCGTGCCGGCATCGCCAAACCGTAGCCGTATCGGCGGACCGCGCCGTCTCTGGTGGGCGGCCGCGCTGGCCAGCGTGGTGGTGGCGGCGCTCGCGCTCGGCGCCTGGCTGGTCCTTGTCCCGCACCGGGCGCCGGTCTCCCCAGCGCTGGCGGGACGCTTCTCGATCGTGGTGTTGCCCTTTGCCGCCCTCAACAGCGAGCCCGGGCAGGACTATATCGCCGACACGCTGACCGAGGATCTGACCACCAATCTGGCGCGGTTGGCCCGCGGCGCCGTGATCGCGCCAAGCACCGCCTTCACCTACAAGGGCAAGCCCGTCGACGTAAAGCAGCTGCGCCGGGAACTCGGCGTGCGCTATGTGCTCGAGGGCAGCGAGCAGCACGACCATGACCGCCTTCGGGTCGACGCGCAGCTCATCGATGCGACCAGCGGAACCAATCTCTGGGCGGACCAGTTCGATGCCGATCGGGCCGACCTGCCGCAGATGCAGGATCAGATTGTGACGGAGCTGTTGCGCAGCTTGCAGTTCAAGGTCACCGATGTCGAGGCCGCGCGCCTCGCGCAGACGCCCCCTGCCGATCTCACCGCCGAGGAGCTCGCGATGCGGTGCAATGCGCGATTCGTCGCATCGATGCCCGGCGACAAAGCCAGGGAAGCGGCGATCGATCTCTGTGCGCGCGCGCTGCAGATCGATCCGCGCAATGTCCGTGCCCTCACATTGCTCGCCGAGGGCACGATCGATCGCGTCCTCGAGTTTCAGAGCACCGATCGCGACGCCGACATCCGCCGCGCCGACGATCTGGTCTCGCGCGCCCTCGCGGTCGACCGCAATGCCTATGGCGCGCACGCCACCAAGGCCGAGGTGCTCATGGCCGAGAAGCGCTTCGACGAGGCGATCGTCGAGGCCGAGCAGGCGCTCGCGTTGAACCCGTCCTTCGTCTCGGCCTATACCGCGCTCTCGACGGCGAACATCTTCTTGGGACGGCCGGAGAAAGCAGTGGCCTATGCCGATACGGCGATGCGTCTCAGCCCGCGCGATCCCCAGCTCTTCCTGTTCCAATTCCAAAAGGGATTGGCCTTGGTGCTGCTGGGGCGGAACGACGAGGCCATCGAGTGGCTGCATCGGACGCTCGCCGCGGCCCCGGATTGGCCCATGCCCCACGCCTTGCTGACGGCGGCGCTGGCGGAAGAGGGTCGGAAGCCCGAAGCGGAGGCTGCCCTCAAGCGCTATCTCTCCTTGACCGGCGGCCGAAACGGGACGATCGCGCGATGGGTCGCCCAGTTGCCATCGGACAATCCCGATTTTCGCAGCGCGGTCAGCCGGATCATCGACGGGCTGCGCAAAGCCGGCATGCCCGAGCAATGAACGATCGGATGTGACGTTGAGCGGGCGGCATCATAGCGCAGCGGCGGTCTGGCGCATCGCCGCGACCGTCGCGGATGCCGAGACGGCGGCCCTGGCGTCGGCCGCGTTCGAGCCGCTGTTTGCGGCGGTGAGCGCTTTCGAAGCAACGCCCGGCGGCGCGTGGCAGGTCGAAGGCTTTGCCGCGGCGCCGCCTGAGCGCGGCCTGGTCGAGGCGAGCCTCGCGCTGCTCTGGGCCGGCCGCGCCGATGCGCCGCCGGCGCTCGCCATCGAGCGGCTGGCGGACCGTGACTGGCTCGCCGAAAACCAGGCGAGCTTTCCGCCGTTGCGCGCCGGACGCTATTTCATCCACCCGTCCCACTACCGTGCCGGCGTGCCGGCGGGCGCGATCGCTCTCCTGATCGATGCCGCCACCGCTTTCGGCAGCGGCGAGCACGCCACGACCCAGGGCTGTCTTCTCGCTCTCGATGCGCTGGCGCGGCGCGGGCGGCGTCGCGCTGTGCTCGACATGGGCACGGGCACGGGAATCCTGGCGATGGCGGCGGCAAAGACCTGGCGCCGCCGCGTCGTGGCGCGCGACCTCGATGCCGAGGCCGTGCGCGTCGCTGCGCGCAACGCCGCGGCGAACGGTGTCGCCGCCCTGATCGATGTCGGCCGCTCGGCAGGATATCGTGGGCTGCGGCGCGGCAGCGGCTTCGATCTCGTCTTCGCCAATATCCTGGCGCGGCCGTTAATGCTGATGGCGCCCGATTTGGCGCGCGCGCTGGCGCCGGGCGGTGTTGGCGTGCTGTCGGGGTTGCTGGCGCGCCAGGAGCGCGCCGTGCTTGCCGCTCATCGCGCCTGCCGCATGCGGCTGGTGCGGCGAATTCGCCTTCAGGGCTGGCACACCTTGGTGCTGACCCGCGATAGTCCCTAACTCTCACTGTTGCGCGAGGACCGATGACGACGCTTCAAGCCATTGTGCTCGCCCTGTTGCAAGGCGTGACCGAACTCTTTCCCGTGAGCAGCCTCGGCCATGCCGTGGTGCTGCCGCGGCTGCTGGGCTGGACGATCGACCAGCACAGCCCTGCCTTCCTGCCGTTCCTGGTGGTGCTGCATCTCGGCACGGCCGCGGCGCTGCTGCTCTATTTCTGGCGCGACTGGCTCGCGCTGGTGCTCGCCTTTTTCGGCCAGGGGCCGGTCGCCGAGCGCAAGGCGCAATGGCGCCTGCTCTGGCTCATCGTGCTCGCCACTGTTCCCGCCGTTATCTTGGGATTCCTCTTCGAGAAATTCTTCCGCAACCTCTTCGGCTCGCCGGTGGCCGCCGCCATCTTCCTCATCGTGAATGGCGGTCTGCTCTTCGCCGGCGAGCGGTTGCGGCGCCACAGCGGCACCAAGCTCCTCGGCGAGATGAGCTGGCAGCAGGCGATCCTCATCGGCCTCTGGCAGAGCACCGCTTTGATCCCCGGCATCTCACGCTCGGGCGCCACCATGGTGGGCGGGCTTCTCGGCGGCTTTCATCATCGCGAAGCGGCGCATTTCTCTTTCCTCATCGCGACGCCGATCATCATCGGCGCGGCGGTGCTCGAAGTGCCGCATCTCTTCCACCCCGGCGTTGCGGCGGAATTTGGCCCGGTCGTGTGGATCGCCGGCGTCGTCGCCGGCGTCACCGCCTATCTCAGCACCGCCTTTCTCATGCGCTACTTCCGCCGCCACGATTTCGAAGCGCTCGACCCCTTCGCCTACTACTGCTGGGGCGCCGGCCTGATCGCTCTTGCGCTGCTGTTCTTTGTGGTGTGAGACTCGATCCCGCGCCTGATTTTACCGGCGCGGCCAGAGCGTCCTGCCGAGGGAGACAGGGATGACCGAGATCAGGCACCGGACCATCGAGACGAACGGCATTCGGCTGCATCTCGCCGAGCAGGGCGACGGCCCGCTGGTGCTCCTGTGCCACGGATTTCCCGAAAGCTGGTATTCCTGGCGCCATCAGCTCAAGGCGCTGGCCGAAGCGGGATACCGCGCGGTCGCGCCGGACATGCGCGGCTACGGCCAGACCGACCGGCCGGAGCCGATCGAGAAGTACACGCTCTTCCATCTCGTCGGTGACATGGTCGGCATCCTCGATGCGCTCGGCGCCGAGCAGGCGGTAATCGTCGGTCACGACTGGGGCGCGCCGGTCGCCTGGCACGCGGCGCTGATGCGGCCCGACCGCTTCCGCGCGGTGATCGGCTTGAGCGTCCCGTTCCGCCCGCGCGGCACAGCGGTGCCGACCACGATGATGCCCAAGACCGATGACGCGCTCTTCTATCAGCTCTACTTCCAGACGCCCGGTGTCGCCGAGGCCGAGCTCGAGCGCGACGTCCGTCGCACCATGCGGGGCATGCTCTACAGCGCCTCAGGCGATGTGCCGGTCGGCGCACGCAGCGCTGTCGCCCCCGGAAACGCGGCCGGCATGGTGCCGCGTCAGGGCGGCCTGCTCTCGGCCCTGCTCTATCCGGAGGTGCTGCCGCCCTGGCTCACCGCTGCCGACATCGAGTTCTACACTGCCGAGTTCACCCGCACCGGCTTCCGCGGCGGCCTCAACTGGTATCGCAACATCGACCGCAATTGGGAGCTGCTCGCACCCTATGCCGGCGCCCAGGTCAAAGTGCCGGCGCTTTATGTCGCCGGCGATCGCGATCTCGTGATCGCCTTTCGCGGCATGGACCAGCTTCTCCCGGCTCTGCCTAAATTCGTCCCACAGCTGCGCCGCACGCTCATTCTGCCGGGCTGCGGTCACTGGACGCAGCAGGAGCGCCAGCGGGAGGTCAATGCCGCGATGATCGAGTTCCTGCAGAGCCTTTAGATCACGGCTGCGGCGTTGGGCTCATCGCGCTGACGCCGCTGTTCTTTGTGGTATGATGCCGGGCGAGAGGGGGATAACGCCCTGCCGATCGGAGGAGACGCCATGCCGAAGCTTCGTCATATCGCGCTTGCCACCAACGACCCCGTCAAAACCGCGGAATTCTACAAGCAGGCCTTCGGCTTCAAAGAGGTGGGCCGGGTCGGCACGCCCAATTCGCCCAAGGCGATCGCCTGGGGCTTTTATCTCAGCGACGGCACGCTCAACCTCGCCATCCTCAAATTCCAGAACATCGACCAGCTCGGCCGCGGCCTCGATTATGTCGGCATCCACCATTTCGGCGTGCTGGTCGACGATCTTCCCACCTATGCCGCGAAGCTCGAAGCGCTGGGCGCGCCCTGCATCATGAAGATGGACAGCGCCACCACCAATTCCTTCTACGAGACCAAGTTCCGCGGCCCCGACGGTGTCGTCTTCGACGTTTCCGAGCATCCCTGGATCGGCGCCGCGCCCGCGAATGCGGGTGAGGTCGAGGTGAAGGAGACGGAGCCGGCGGAATAAAGCCGGCTCGTGCTGATTTTCGCAAATCCGTCGTCACCCCACCTCATCCCAACCCTCTCCGCCCCCAGGGGCGGAGAGGGAGGGACCCGCGCAGCGGGAGGGTGAGGTGGGGCGCCGACGATGTCGCAGGCTGCTTCAGGAAATTCGGTTTCTGAGTTCAGGCGCCCGTCAGGTCGCGTCGACCACGCCGGCGTCGTGCTCGTAGAGCCAGGCGATCGCCGGGATCGAGCGGTCGCCATTCATCGCCATCTCGGCGTCGCGCTGCTGCTGGCGCGGTCCATCCGGGAGGTGGAAGCGCGTCTTGTTGAGGCGCGACAGCTCCTGCAGCCGCGTCGCGCGCGGCAGGCGGAGCTTCTCATAGAGAGAGAGCGCCTCGACCGCGCGCTCGGGACCCAGTTTCGCGAGGCAGGCAGCGAGCGTGGCGCCATCCTCGATCGCTTGCGCCGCGCCTTGCGCCATGAAGGGCAGCATGGCGTGACAGGAATCGCCGAGCAGGGTCACGCGCCCCACCGACCAGCGCGGCAGCGGCGTGCGGTCGAAGAGCGCCCAGATGAAGGTCTCGTCGACCGCTTCGATGATGCGGTGGACCTGCTCGTGCCAGCCGCCATAGGCGGCGAGCAAGTCGCGCTTCTCGCCGCGATCGGTCCAGGATTCCCGCGTCCAACTGTCGCGCTCGATGATGCCGACGAAATTCAAGAAGCGCCCGCCCGAGACGAAGTAATGGACGAAATGCTGGCCCGGGCCCATCCAGTTGGATGACACCACCTCGAGCCCGAGATCGGCGAGGCGCTCCACCGGGACGAGGCCGCGATAGGCGATGCAGCCGGTGAAGCGCGGTTGTTCCGCACCGAACAGCTGGGCGCGCACCACCGAGTGGATGCCGTCGGCGCCGATGAGGAGATCGGCCGCAATCTCCACCCCGTTCTCGAAGCGCGCGGTGACGCGCTCGCCGTCGTCTTGAAGGCTCGCCAGGCGATGGCGGAAATGAACGTGCGCGCGCGGCCATTGGCTCGCCAGCGCCAGCAGCAGGTCGCCGCGGTGGAAGTGGTAGTAAGGCGCCCCGAACACCGCTTCGAGCTCGTCGCCGAGCGGCGCGCGCTGCAAGGTGCGGCCATCCTGCCAGCGCCGCTGATGCACCGCCACCGGCCGCACCGCGTCGCGCGTGAGCCGGTCCTGCGGCATCAGACGCTGCAGGATGCGCGACGCATTGGGGCCGATCTGGATGCCGGCGCCGATCTCGTTGAAACCCGCGCCTTGCTCGTAGACCTCGACGGCGAAGCCGGCGCGCCTCAGCGACAGCGCCGCGGCGAGGCCGCCGAGCCCGGCGCCGATGACGGCGATCGACAGCGTCGCGCCGCTCATGCCGCCACCCGGCGGCGCAGCGCATCGAGCGTGCGGTCGATCGCCGAGGCCGGCGTGCCGGCGACGCGCAGCACCGCGGCGCCCATCTGCAGCCCCGGCTCCAGCGCCTCGAGGATGACGGCATCGGCGCCGGCCGCTTCGAGGCGCCGGGCATGCGCCCCATCGCGGCTGCGCGCGATGATGCGCAGATCGGGATGATTGCGGCGCAACGCGGCGACGACGCGCTCGGCCGCCTCGGGCTGATCGAGGGTGATGAGCGCGGCGCGGGCGCGCTCGACGCCGGCGGCGTTGAGCAGCTCGGCGCGGCTGGCATCGCCGAAATAGACCGGGCGGCCATGGCGCCGGCTCTCTTCGACCAGCGGCACGCTCTGCTCGATCGCGATATAGGGGAGCTGCTGCTCGGCGAGCATCTGGCCGACGATCCCGCCGATGCGGCCGAAGCCGGCGATAATGACATGGCCGGAAAGATCGGCCGCCTCCTCGGCCATCAGCGCCGCTTCCGGTGCGCGCTGCACTTGGAAAGCGCCGGCGAGGCGGCGGCCGAGCGCCGCCATCAGCGGCGTCGTCGCCATGGTGAGCGCCACGGTGGCGATGAGAATGGTGCCGAGATCGCGCTCGATCAGGCCGAGCTGGCGCGCGATGCCGAAGACGACGAACGCGAACTCGCCGCACTGCGACAGCAAGAGCCCGGCGCGGATCGCGAGCGGCGCGCCGAGCCGAAAGAGACGGGCAAGCGCCCACAGGATCACCGGCTTCCCGGCCAGCAACACCGCCGAGAGCACCAGCACGGCTTGCCAGTGGCGCAGCACCAGCGTCGTGTCGATCACCATGCCGACGGTGATGAAGAAGAGGCCGAGGAAAAGACCGCGCACCGGCAGGATGTCGGCTTCGACCTGATGGCGGTACTCGGTCTCGGCGAGCAGCAGCCCGGCGAGGAACGCGCCCAGCGCCATCGACATGCCGGCTTCCGCCGTCGCCCAGCCAAGGCCGAGGACGACGAGCAAATTGGTGGCGGCGAAGGTCTCGCGGATGCGCGTCATCGCGCTGATGCGGAAGAGCGGGCGCAGCACCAGCCGGCCGAGCAGCAGGATGAGCAGAATGGCGGCGACGCCTTTGGCGAGCGCCAGGCCGAGCGCCGCGGCGATGCCGTTGCTGGCGCCCCGGGCGAGCAGCGGCAGCAGCGCCAGAAGCGGCACCACCGCGAGATCCTGGAATAGCAGGATGGCGAGCGAGACGCGGCCGACACGGCTCGCCAGCTCGCCGCGCTCGGCCAGCAGCTGCAGCGCCGCCGCGGTCGAGGAGAAGGCGAGGGCGCCGCCCACCACCAGCGCGGCGCGCGGTGAAAGGCCCAGCTCATAGCCGGCGAACCCGACGGCGCCGCCGGTGACCAGCACCTGCGCGAGGCCAAGGCCGAAGATGTAGCGCCACATTGCCTGCAGCCGCTGCAGCGGCATGTCGAGGCCGATGGTGAAGAGCAGGAAGACGACGCCGAACTCGGAGAGCAGCTCCGCCTCGCCGGTGTCGCGGATGAAGCCGAAGCCGTAAGGTCCGACGACCATGCCCGCAGCGAGATAGCCCAGCATCGGGCTGACGCGGAGGCGCTGCGCCAGCGGCACGGCGACGATCGCTGCCAGCAGCAGGACCAGGACGGACTGAACCTCGACGGCGGCGGACGGCACGCTGGGTTAAGCCTCGTTGCGCCGCATCAGCGCGGCCTGGTTATACCACGTGATCCGGCACCAGCTTGCAAGGGTGATCGGGATCGCCGGTCTCGACCTGGATGGTGGCGTGGTCGATGCCGAAGCGATCCTGCAGCTCATGCGCGAGCAGCGCCAGCATCTCGTCGCCGGGATGACCCCCCGGCATGACCAGATGGCAGGTGAGCGCCGTCTCGATCGTGCTCATCGGCCAGATATGAAGATCATGCACGGCAACAACGCCCACCAGCCGGTCGAGATGCTGGCGCACCGCCGTGGCGTCGATGCCCGGCGGCACGCCGTGCAGCGCCAGGTTGACCGCATCGCGCAGCAGGCGCCAGGTACCGACGACGATGACGAGAGCGATCGCAAGGCTCGCGGCGGGATCGAGCCAAAGCCAGCCGGTGAAGAGGATCACGGCGCCGGCGATGACGACGCCGAGCGAGACGCCGGCATCGGCAAGCATGTGCTGGAAAGCGGCGCGAATGTTGAGGTCGCCGTGGCGGCCGCTTTGGAAGAGGAGGGCGCTGGCGCCATTGACGATGATGCCGATCGCCGCCACCGCCATGACGGTGCGGCTCGCCACCGGCGTCGGCGCGACCAGCCGGTTGACGGCCTCGACGATGATGCCGCCGACCGTGATCAGCAGCACGATGGCGTTGAACAGCGCCGCCAGAATCGACGAGCTGCGCAGCCCGTAGGTATAGCGGTGCGAGGGCCGGCGCTGGGCGAGCAGGCTTGCGGTCAGAGCGATGGCAAGACCCAGCGCATCGCCGAGGTTGTGACCGGCATCGGCGATCAGCGCCACCGAATTGGCGATGACGCCGTAAGCCGCCTCGACGGCAACGAAGCCCAGATTGAGCGCGAGCCCCAGCGCCAAGGCGCCGCCGAAGCCGGCTTGGTGCCGGCCGCCGCCATGCTCGTGCCCATGGCCGTGCCCATGCCCATGGCCGTGCCGATGCAAGCTCGCTTCGGTCATGCTTGCTCTCAACATTGCCTCGGTCGGCCGCGGCGGCAAGCGCGATTGATGCCGCAGATAGTAAAAATCCCGCGCCGGCCGCCCTCAGGCGGCCAGCCGGGATTTTTTGCGGTGCACCCGGCCGGGCCGGGTGGGATCAGGCGGCGTGCTGGAAGTTGCTGTTCGCCGGAGTGCCGGTCTCGATCTGGCGCTGCGCCGCTTGCGAGAGCACATAGGGGATCTCGGAGCGGGTGATGCCGATATCGGCCAGCGACCGGTCGTCGAGCGCGGCGAGCTCCGCATAGGCACGCTGCCGCTGCCGCCAGCCGGCCAGCGAAGCGGACACGCCATGGAGCAAATTACCGAGAATGTTCAACATCTTATACACTCCTTTACGCACCTGCGAAGGTGCTATCTCGCAGTTGCACAATAGGTAAGTAATCTTGCCCGGACCCGCGAGAGGGAACTCTGCAACCCAGCCTTACAGATGCTGCATGACGCGGCTGATGGAGCGGCCCCCCATGGCGCCCTTGTCGAGCGCCGGGGCGCGCCTTAGCCTCATCCTAGGAAGCGGCGGTAGCTAACCCGTTAAAAAAGGAACCTCATTGTGCATAGCAGCAATGCCGATTTGGGCGCCCTGCTCGCTCGGGACGGCTCGCCCTACGACCCCGCCGGGGTGAGAGACCTGGTCGCCGGGGTGCTTGCCGCGGCGCCGGCGGCGCTGGAGAGCGACTGGCCGGCGCTGGCCGCGGCGAAGCCCTCCGCCGAGCTGACATCGGCGCTGCAGTCGCTGGCGGCCGAACTCGGTGCCGCGCCGGCGACCCCGGCGCCCGGCCCGGCCGCACGGCTGGCGCTGCTGCGGACCGAGCTGCGGCGCCGGGACGTCCAGGGGTTCCTGGTGCCGCGCGCCGACGAGCATCAAGGGGAGTATGTCCCGCTCTGCGCTCAGCGCCTGGCCTGGCTCACCGGCTTCACCGGCTCGGCCGGCCTCGCCATCGTGCTGCCGGCGAGCGCGGCAGTGTTCGTCGATGGCCGCTATACGCTCCAGGCCAAGGCCGAGGTTGATGGCGCGCTCTATGCGCTTCGCCACCTCACCGAGGAGCCGGCGAGCGAGTGGATCGCGGCGACGCTGAAGCCGGGCGAGAGCCTCGCCTATGATCCCCGCCTCCTTACGCTGGGCGAGGTCGAGCGCTATCGCGCGGCGGCGGAAAAGGCCGGTGGCCGGCTGCAGCCGCTCGACAGCAATCCGCTCGATGCCGTCTGGGCAGGACGGCCGCCGGCGCCGCTCGGGCCGGTGCTGCCCCACGATCTGCGCTTTGCCGGCGCCAGCGCCGAGGCGAAGCGCCAGGCGCTCGCCGATCGGCTCGCGGCCGACGGGGTCGACGCCGCGGTGCTGACCGCGCCCGATTCGATCGCCTGGCTGCTCAACATTCGCGGCAGCGATGTGCCGCACACGCCGCTGGCGCTCGCGTTTGCCATTCTTCACCGCGACGGCACCGTCGATCTCTTCATCGATGTGCGCAAGCTCATGCCCGGCCTCGCCGAGCATCTCGGCAATGCCGTACGCGTCGCGCCGCCCGGCGCCTTCGGCCCGGCGCTGCAACGGCTCGGCGCGGCGCAGCGCCGCGTCCAGGCGGATCCGGCGAGCGCCGCCGGGGTGTTCGACACGCTGTCGAGCGCCGGCGCAACCATTCATCGCGCTGCCGATCCCTGCCAATTGCCCAAGGCCTGCAAGAACGCCGCCGAGCTCGACGGCACGCGCCGCGCCCATCGCCGCGACGGCGCGGCGCTGACCCGGTTTCTCGCCTGGCTGGCCACGACGGCGACAACAGGCGGTCTCGGCGAGATCGCCGCGTCCGATCGGCTCGAGCAGCTGCGCCGCGACGGCGAGTTCTTTCGCGATCTGAGTTTCCCCACCATCTCGGGCGCCGGCGCGAATGGCGCCATCGTGCATTACCGCGCTTCACCCAAGACCGAGCGCCGGCTCGAATCGGGTTCGCTCTATCTCGTCGATTCCGGCGCGCAATATCTCGACGGCACCACCGACGTCACCCGCACCGTGGCGATCGGCGCGCCTTCTGCCGAGATGCGCGACCGCTTCACCCGCGTGCTGAAGGGCCATATTGCGCTCGCCATCTGCCGCTTTCCCAAGGGCACGACCGGCTCGCAGCTCGATGCGTTGGCGCGGCGCTCGCTCTGGGAGGTCGGGCTCGACTACGATCACGGCACCGGCCATGGCGTCGGCAGCTATCTCGCGGTGCATGAAGGGCCGCAGCGCATCTCGAAGCTGCCCAACACGCAAGCGTTGCTGCCGGGCATGATCGTTTCGGACGAGCCCGGCTACTACAAGACCGACGGGTATGGCATTCGCATCGAGAACCTCGTCGTGGTGACCGCGCTCGGCGCGCTCACGGGCGCCGAGCGCGAGCTCCTCGGCTTCGAAGTGCTGACCTTGGCGCCGATCGACCGCGCACTCATTGAAACGAGTTTGCTGGACGATCCCGAGATCGCCTGGCTCGACGCCTATCATGCGCGGGTGCGCGCCGAGATCGCGCCGCTCGTCGATCTCGCGACGCGGCGCTGGCTCGAGGCGGCGACGCAGCCGCTCGGTCAAGGCGAGCGCGCCTAGCGCGTTCGTCCGCGGCGGCGACAGCGGTGAGGGATAGTCTTCACATCTGCGCGAACGGCCGTGTGCCTGGGGATGCGGCGATGGGGCGGTGACGAAAATGGTGCTAGCATTTTCATCGCCGCGGTGCTGCCGCCCGGCACAAGGAGCTTCCATGATCCGCATCGCTCGCCCCGTCATCCTCGCCGGCACGCTGGCGCTCGGCGCTTGCGCCGTGGCGCCGCCGACGGGCCCCAGCGTCATGGCGCTCCCGGCCCAGGGCAAGACCTTCGAAGCCTTCCAGCAAGACGACAATGCCTGCCGCCAATATGCCTCGGCGCAGATCGGCTTCGGCTCGCCGGCGCAGGCCGCGACGCAGAGCGCGGTGAACAGCACCGTCCTCGGCACGGTGCTGGGCGGCGCCGCCGGCGCCGCCATCGGCGCGGCGGCCGGAAACCCGGCGCTCGGCGCTGCGATCGGCGCCGGGACCGGTCTCGTCTTCGGTGGCGCTGCCGGCGCCAACGCCGCCGGGCTATCGCAGGCCGATCTGCAGCGCCGCTACGACATCGGCTACATCCAGTGCATGACCGCCAAAGGCGAAAGCGTGCCGCAAAGCCTGCCGGCTTACGCGGGCTCCGGCGGCTATCCCTATCCCTTTCCTTATTACGCCTATGGCTACGGTTATCCCTATTACCCCTATTACTACGGCCCGGCCTTTGTCGGCGGCAGCTTCGTCGTCTTTCGCGGCCACGGCGGCCATCACTGGGGCGGTCACTGGCACCGTTGAGCGGCGCCGCACAGCGGCGAGCGGATCAGCCTGACGCCGGCTGACCTGCCAGCTCGGCGCGGACCCAGTGCTCGAGCTGCGAGGCGGTCACTGCGCCCGCACGCCGCGCCAGCTCGCGGCCATGGAAGGCCAGCGCCACGGTCGGAATGCTGGCGATGTGGAAGCGTTGCGCCAGCTCCGGCTCCTCGTCGACATTGATCTTGACCAGCCGCAGCGCCGGCTCGAGCTGCGCCGCGGCGCGCTCGAACTCGGGCGCCATCACGCGGCAGGGCCCGCACCAGGGCGCCCAGAAATCGACCAGCAGCGGCACGTCGCTTTTCTCGAGCTGGCGCAGGAAGCGCGCCGTGTCGAGCGCCACGGGATGCGCGTCGAACAGCGTGTGGTGGCAAGCGCCGCATTTGCCGCCGGCCGCCAGCTTGTCGCGCGGCATCCGGTTGAGTGTGTCGCAATGGGGGCAGGGCAGGTGCAACATCTCGGCCATGGCTCTTCCTTTGGTGGCGGTCGTTCCGCCGCTTGCGCTGGCGGCCGCGGCTCGCGCGCGCCGCGCCTGGCGCAACAAATAATTCTTGGACGCCGCTTTCGCCAGATGCACGCCGGCCGCGGCGGCGCGACGACGGCAAGCCGTTGCCGGGGTGATGAAGGCGCTGCGTTCTCTTGGTTTGTGCGGAGCGAATACTTCGCCTTTCTTGGCGGAGCCACAGAACCCAAGGTTTCGTAGCAGATGAGTGCCAATCAACCGAAATGAAATCAAAGAGATCGCGCGTCACGGCAAGCTTTAATTAACCATCCCCGCGCTATCTCCTGACGGAAACCGGGGCGTGTCGGCGCGGCCGAGCCTCTTGGGATTCCGGAAGGTAGAGAAGACCATGGTACGAAACGAAGGCGAAGTCAGCGTCACCTTGCTGCTCAATGGCGGCCATAGCCGCACGCTCTATCTCGCGCGCAAGGACCCGCTGCTGAACTCGCTGGTCTCCTCGATCGGCGAGAAGAGCTATGGCGGCGGCCGGCCGGCGCGGCCGTTCAACATCCGGCTCGATCAGGGCAGACGCTCCTTCATTTTCTCCTCGACCGACCTGGTCGGGCTGGTCACCGATCCGCCGATCAGCGGTGACGCGGAGGTGCCGTCGGCGGCGATGATTTTGCCACGCCATGCGATTGCCGAGCCGCAGCCGGAAGCCCCCTACGAGAAGTCGCCCTATCTTGTGCTCGAGAACTTCGTCGACGAGACGCAGCTCGCCGAGCTCGTCAGGTTCACGCTCGCCAGCGAGCGGAACTTCGCCGCGGCGACCGGCGGAAACGCGCCGGCGCTGCGCGATCTCGGCCGCTTCTCCGGCCTCTTCCGCGATCGCATTCGCTCGCTGGTGCCGCAGCTCACCACCGCCTTCGGCATCGGCGATTTCGCCATCGGCGATGTCGATTGCGTGCTGAGCGCCGAGAATGACGGCGCCACTTCGGAGCTCGATGACGAGGAGGAGGCCGACGCCGCGCGTCGCGCCATCAGCTACGCCTTCTATTTCCACGGCGAGCCCAAGCGCTTCAGCGGCGGCGCCTTCCGTCTCTACAACGCCGGGCTTCCCGGCGGCGCCGCGGCGGCCGAGATCGAGCCCAGGAACAACAGCATCCTGTTCTTCCCGAGCGAATGCCCGCACGAGGTGCTGCCGCTGCGCTGCCCCTCGGGCCGCTTCGCCGACAGCCGCTTCGCCGTCATCGGCTCGGTGCGGCGGGCGTCCTAGCCAATCGGGCGCGCAGGTCCCACCTGCGCCGCCCGCACTCGACAGCCCGCACGCCCTGCGGTAGCAAAAGGGCATGCACGGGCGCGCGCGGCGGAATGTGCTGATCCTGGCGCTTTGTCAGGGGCTCTATCTCTCCGCCGCCTCGGTCCAGGCGGCGCTCTCCGGCCTTGTCGGCGCGAGCTTGGCGCCTGCGGTGCTGCTCGCGACCGTACCCTACTCGCTGATCACGCTGACGACGGCGAGCACGACCATTCCGGCCTCCTTGCTCATGGCGCGTTTCGGCCGGCGTGCCGGCTTCGTCACCGGCGCGCTGCTCGGCGGCACCGGCGGCGCGATCTCGACCGTCGCCATCTTTCACCAGAGTTTCATCGGCTTCTGCCTCGGCAATGCGCTGATGGGCTGCTTTCAGGCGGTGGCGCAGTATTACCGATTCGCTGCCGCCGATGCGGCCGAGCCCGCGCTCCGGAGCCGCGCCGTCGCCTGGGTGCTGGCGGGCGGCGTCACCGCTGCCGTGCTCGGTCCGAGCGTCGCCGATGTCAGCAAGGATCTGTTCGCGCCGGTCTCGTTCGCCGGCGCCTATCTCGCCATCTCGGCGCTGGCGGGGCTGTCGATCCTGCTGCTCGCTTTTCTCGCCATCCCCGTGCCGGCGGCGAGCGAGACGCGGCGCGGCGGGCGTCCGCTGGGCGAGATCGCGCGCCAGCCCGCCTTCATCGCGGCAGTCGCCAATGGCGTGCTCGGCTATGCCACCATGACCTTCGTCATGACGGCGACGCCGCTTGCCGCCGTCGCCTGCGGCCATGACAGCGGCGATGCCATCGGCATCATCCGCTGGCATCTCGTCGGCATGTTCGCGCCCTCTTTTGTCACCGGCAGCCTGATTGCGCGCTGGGGCATCGTGCGCGTCTTGCTGGCGGGGGCGGGCCTGTTGCTTGCCTGTGTTCTCGTCTTGCTCTCCGGCACCGCGCTCTGGCAATTCTGGCTCGCGCTCACGCTGCTCGGCATCGGCTGGAACTTCATGTATGTCGGCGGCACGACTTTGCTCACCACGACCTACCGGCCGGAGGAGCGCGCCAAGGTGCAGGCGACGAACGAGTTCCTCACCTTCGGCGTCGTCGCGTTCGCGTCTTTCTCCTCGGGCGGCGTGTTCGGCCTCGCCGGTTGGCAGGCGGTCAACTACACCGTATTGCCGCTGCTGCTGACCGCGGCGAGCGCGACGCTGTGGTATGCGGCCGTCAGCCGCTCTGCACCAGCGCCAGCCACTCATCCTCGCTCAACGTCTTGACGCCGAGCGCCTTCGCCTTCTCCGCCTTCGAGCCGGCATCGGCGCCGACGATGAGAAAATCCGTCTTGGCGGAGACGCTGCCGCTGACATTGGCGCCGAGCGCCTCGGCCCGCGCTTTCGCCTCCGAGCGCGACATGGCGGTGAGCGTGCCGGTGAAGACGACGGTCTTGCCGGCGAGCGGCGAGTTCGTCGCCGCGCGCGCGCCCTCGTAATCCGTCACCTCGATCGCGCGCAACAACTCCTCGAGCAGCGCCAGATTGTGCTTTTCGGCGAAGAAGCCGGCGATATCGGTCGCCATGTCCTCGCCGATGCCGTGAATGTCGTTGAGCTCGCGCCAGGCATCGCCGTCGTGGTCGTGCGTGGCGACCATCGCGTCCCGCCAGCGCGCGAAGCTGCGATAGTGCCGCGCCAGCAGCTTCGCCGTCTGCTGCCCGACCTGCGGGATGCCGAGGGCATAGATGAAGCGGTCGAGCGTGATGCGGCGCCGCGCTTCGACCGCGTCGCGCAGCTTTGCGGCGCTCTGCTCGCCCCAGCCTTCGCGCTCGGCGATGGCGTCGTAGTCGAGGCGGAAGATGTCCGCCGGCGTTTTGATCAGCTTGTCTTCCCAGAACTCGGCGATGTGCTTGCTGCCGAGCCCCTCGATATCGAACGCATCGCGCGAGACGAAATGCCGGAGCCGCTCCACCGCTTGCGCCGCGCAGATCAGGCCGCCGGTGCAGCGCCGCGCCGCCTCGCCCGGCTCGCGCACCGCCAGGCTGCCGCAGATCGGGCATTCATGCGGGAAGACATAGGGCTTGCTGCCCTTGGGCCGGCGTCCCGTCACGACGCTCACGACTTGCGGGATGACGTCGCCGGCGCGCTGGATGATGACGGTGTCGCCTTCGCGGATATCCTTGCGCTGGATCTCGTCCTCGTTGTGCAAGGTGGCGCGCTGGACGACGACGCCGCCGACGGTGATCGGCTCCAGCACTGCCACTGGCGTGAGCGAGCCCTGGCGGCCGACCTGGATGATGATCTCGATGAGCTTCGTTTCGGCCTGCTGCGCCGGGAATTTGTGCGCGATCGCCCAGCGCGGCGCACGCGCGGCAAAGCCCAGCCGCTCTTCGAGATCGAGATCGTTCACCTTGTAGACGACGCCGTCGATGTCGTAGGGCAGCTCAGCCCGTTGGGCCGCCATCTCACGCTGGAAGGCGAGCACCTCTTCGACGCCGCGGCAGAGCTTCGACAGCGGGTTCACCGCGAGCCCCCAGCGGCGAAAATGCGCGAGCGCCTCCCAATGCGTCGCGGCGATCGGTCCGCTCGCCTCGCCCCAGGCATAGGCGAAGAATTTGAGCGGCCGCGACGCGGTGATCGAGGAATCGAGCTGGCGCAGCGAGCCGGCGGCGGCGTTGCGCGGATTGGCGAAAACCGGCTCGCCCGCCTTCTCGCGCTCGGCGTTGAGCGCGAAGAAGCCGGGCCGCTCCATATAGACCTCGCCGCGGATCTCGATATGGTCGGGCCAGCCGCGGCCCTTGAGCCGATGCGGCACCGTCTTCAGCGTCCTGACATTGGCGGTGACGTCTTCGCCGATGATGCCGTCGCCGCGCGTCGCGGCCAGCACCAGCTCGCCCGCCTCATAGCGCAACGAGCAGGAGAGGCCGTCGATCTTCGGCTCGGCCGCCACCTCGATCACGGCGGGATCGACCCGCTCCAGATCCTCCTTGCGGCGGAAGAAATTGCGCACGCTTTGGAAAAAGGCGCGCACATCCTCCTCGTCGAAGGCGTTGTCGAGCGACAGCATGGGCTTGGCATGCGTCACTTTGGCAAAGCCGGTCGCCGGCGCCGCGCCGACGCGGCGGCTCGGGCTGTCGGCGCGGATCAGCACGGGAAATCGCTTCTCGATCGCGTCGTTGCGGCGGCGAAGCGCGTCGTATTCGCCGTCCGAGATCTCGGGCGCGTCCTTCTCGTGATAAAGCCGGTCGTGATGCGCGATGGTCTCGGCGAGGCGCTTCAGCTCGGCCCGGGCCGCTTTCTCGTCGAGCTCATCGACCGGCTCGGGCTTCGGGGTGGCGCGGCTCATGCCACGGCGCCCGCCATCAGGCTTGCCGCCGCCGCACGCGCTTCGGCGGTGACGGCGCTCCCCGACAACATGCGCGCGATCTCCTCGCGGCGTTCTTCCGCGGAAAGCTCGGCGACGCGGGTCAGGGTCTTCTGCTGCGCCTGGCGCTTCTCGACCCGCCAGTGATGCGTGCCGCGCGCCGCCACTTGCGGCGAATGCGTCACCACCAGCACCTGCAGCTCTTGCCCAAGCCGATGCAGCCGCTCGCCCACCGCCGCTGCCACCGCGCCGCCGATGCCGCTGTCGACTTCGTCGAACACCAGCGTCGGCACCGGCGAGGTCCGGGCCAGCACCACCTTCAGCGCCAGCATGAAGCGCGACAGCTCGCCGCCCGAGGCGATGCGGGCGAGGGGGCCGGCGGCTGCGCCGGGATTGGTCGCCACCTCGAAATGGACGCGCTCGCTGCCATGCTCGCCCCAATCGGCTTCGGCGAGCGGCGTCAGCACGGTCTGGAACCGCGCCTTTTCGAGCTTCAGTGGCGGCAGCTCCCGCATCACCGCGGTATCGAGCGTCTTGGCGGCCTGGCGCCGCTTTTTCCCCAGCGCCTCGGCCGCGGCGAGATAAGTGTGGCGCGCCTCGGCTTCGCGCCGTGCGAGCTGGCGCAGCCGATCGCCGCCATCATCGAGCGCGGCGATGCGTGCCGCGATCCCGGCGCGCAGTTGCGGCAAGGTCTCGGGCGTCACGCCGTGCTTTCGCGCCAGCGCGCGAAGTGCAAAGAGCCGCTCCTCGATTTTCTCCAGGCTCGCCTGGTCGCGGCCGATGCCGCGCGCCGCTGCTTCGAGCTGCGCCACTGCCTCGCGCGTCTCCACCTGCGCCCGCTCGAGCGCCGCCAGCGCTGCGTCGAGCCGCCCGCCGGCGCGCTCGCGCAGCCGTTCGAGCTGTCGCTCGGCGGCGTTCAAGGCGCGCTCGCCGCCGCGCTCGCCGGCGAGCTCGCCGAGCGCCGCGTCGAGCGCTTCGATGAGCTTCTCGCGGTTCATCAGCAGGGCGCGCTCATCGGCAAGAGCTGCCTCTTCGCCGGGCTTGGGCTCGAGCGCGTCGAGCTCGGCCTGCGCATGGCGCAGATAATCCTCGTCGGCGCGCGCGCGGGCGAGCTGCGCCTCGGCTTCGGCGCGCGCCGCGGCGACGGCACGCCAGCCGCGCCAGGCCTCGGCGAGGGCGGCGGCTTCCGTACGGTAGCCGCCATAGGCATCGAGCGCCTGGCGATGCGTCGCGGGATCGAGCAGGCCCTGCTGCTCGAATTGGCCTTGGATCTCGACCAGCGTCTCACCGAGCTGGCGCAGCAGGCCGACGCTCGCGGGTTGATCATCGATGAAGGCGCGGCTGCGCCCATCGGCATTGACGACGCGGCGCAGCACCAGCCGCGCGCCATCGACCGCGATCC
>Ga0335076_10001353_pt1 | contig 23672 bp, 23 predicted proteins | sample Lox_Sample_25_FD_206717 | JGI IMG/M metagenome (GOLD analysis project Ga0335076, IMG submission 206717) | Soil microbial communities from Loxahatchee National Wildlife Refuge, Florida, United States - Lox_Sample_2.5 | ecosystem: Environmental > Terrestrial > Soil > Wetlands | place: USA... | reverse complement strand
GGCGGTGGCGAGGTCGCCCGCACGCACGTATGTACGCCGAGCGTGGTCGAGTGCGGTGGCGAGCTCGTCACTCGCGGCCCCGATGAGATAGACCGAGCGGATGTTCTCCGGCAGCTCGCGGGCGAAGGAACCGAAGTCCTCGCCCTTGAGCGAGCCGCCGAGGATCAGCCTGAGCGGCGCGTCGTACGCGGCGATGCCGCGCCTGGCGGCGGCCGTGTTCGTCGCCTTCGAGTCGTTGACCCAGCGGACGCCGTCGAGCTCGCGGACGAGCTCGAGCCGGTGCGGGACGCCGGGAAAGGTCGCGAGGGCGCGTGCGATCGCGTCGTCGGGCACGCCCGCAGCCCGCGCTGCGGCGGTCGCGGCGGCGGCGTTCTCCCGGTTGTGACGACCGGGGATCAGCGGCTCCGCGGGCAGCGGGTCGTCGGCGGAGAACTCGGTCCCCTCCGTGCCGAAGCCGCGTGGGAAGACCTTGGCGCGTGCCCGTTCGAAGATGCGGAGCTTCGCCGCGCGATACGCGTCGAAGCTGCCGTGCCTGTCGAGGTGGTCGGGCTCGAGGTTCAGGAGGACGGCGACGTCGCAGGCGAGCGTATGGACGTCCTCGAGCTGGAAGCTGGAGAGCTCGCACACGATCCACGAGCCCTCGGAGGCGACCTCCGCCGCATCCGTGAGCGCTCGCCCGACGTTGCCGGCAACCTCGACCGGCCGGCCGGCGGTGCGGAGGATCGTGCCGAGCAGCTCGGTCGTCGTCGTCTTCCCGTTGGTGCCGGTGACGCCGATGAGCCGGCAGCCGGTCGGAAGCAGCCGGTAGCCGAGCTCCACCTCGCTCCAGATCGGGACGTCGCGTGAGCGCGCGGCGGCAACGACCGGCGACTCCGCCGGCACGCCCGGGCTCTTGACGACGAGATCCACCCCTTCGAGCATCGCCTCCTCCTCCGTTCCGAGACGGAGTTCGACGCCGAGGTCGCCGAGCCTGCCGAGGTCGACGTCGGAAGAGCGGTCGGCAGCGACCACCTCGACACCGCGACGGGCCAACGCGCCGGCCGCCGCGAGACCCGACCGGGCGAGCCCGACGACGAGCGCCCGTCGCGGCAGCCACGGCTCTGCGAGAGACGCCTCGTCGGTACGTGTCCCGCTCACGACAAACGCTCCCCCCCAATGGGGGGCGCGGGTCCCCTGAGGTCAGCGTACGCGCTGGGCGGTAACACGAGTGTGGAGTCTCTGTCGAGGATCGGATACAGGTTCGTCGTCCGGCCCCCGCATCCTCAGCCGAGCCGGCCGCTCACCAGAACTTCCTCGGCTGCTCGCCCGATCTCGAGCTCGACGAATCCGGCCGCCTCGAGCGAACGCGCCAGCTCTTCTCCCGCCGCCGGGTCCGGCTCTGCGAACGAGATCCGGCCGCCGGGTGCCAGCACGCGCGCCAGCTCCTCCGCGGCGGACAGGAGCGCCCCGTCGTCCGTCGCGATCCGCCCGAGCGCCGCGGCCACCGAGGCATCGGGAAGCGGCAAGACCGGCGCCTCCCCCATGAGGTACGCGACTCCGCTCGCCCCCACCGCATGCGCCTCGCCCAGCAGCTCCTCGAGTTCGTCGACCTGCGATCGGACGACGTAGACCCACCCGTCGCCGATCCGCTCGTGGGCCTGCAGCGCGAGTGACCCGCCGCCGAGCACGAGCACGTTCTGCTCGGGCGCCAACCGCGCAGCGTCCAGCATCGCGAGCTCCACCTCGGAGCTCATCTCTGGCCGAAGTAGTAGCGGTAGTAGAGCGCGAACCCCACCGCGCACAGCAGCGCTGCGACGATCCAGAACCGCACCGTGATCTTCGTCTCGGACCAGGCCTTCATCTCGAAGTGGTGGTGGATCGGCGCCATGAGGAAGACACGTCGCCCGAAGCGCTTGAAGGAGAAGACCTGGATCATCACCGAGAGGGCCTCGATCACGAAGATGCCGCCGATCAGAAGAAGGAGCACCTCGACCTTCATCATGATCGCGAAGGCCGCGAGCGCACCGCCGAAGGCCATCGAGCCGGTGTCGCCCATGATCACCTCGGCCGGAAAGGCGTTGAACCAGAGGAAGCCGACCGTCGCGCCGATCAGCGCAGCACCGACGATCGCGAGATCGAGCTTCGTCAGGTTGCGGTGCGACGGGATGTTGCTCGAGCGGACGAAGGAGACGACGTTCATCGCCATGAAGGTGAAGAGCGCGATGATCGCGGTCCCGGCGAGAAGCCCGTCGACCCCGTCCGCGAGGTTCGTCCCGTTCGCGGCGCCGGCGATGACGAAGAAGAGGAACACGTACCAGCCGTACGACAGCGGCACAGTGACGTCGACGACGGGGAGGTAGACGTCCGTGCTCAGGTGGAGGTGGTGCGCCACGATCGCGACCACGACCGTGACGCCGGCGAGCAGCAGGAGCTTCCAGCGCCCGGGCAGTCCCAGAGAACGCTTGTGGGTCAGCTTGATGAAGTCGTCGGCGAATCCGATCGCTCCGCAGGCGAGCGTGGTGAAGATGACCGTGAGAGCCTGGAGCCGGTAGTGGCTCACCGGCAGGAAGGCGACCGTCGCCGCGAAGAGGATCAGCAGCCCGCCCATGGTCGGCACCCCCTGCTTGACGATGTGGTGCCGCGGGCCCTCCTCGCGGATGTGCTGGCCGAACTCGTGCCTGCGCAGGAAGTCGATGAACCTCGGTCCGATCCCAACCGAGACGGCGAGGCCGACCGCGGCGGCGATGAGAACACGGATCACCGGGTGGCCTCGAGCAACGCGTCGGCGACGACCTCGAGCCCGACCGAGCGCGACCCCTTGACGAGGATCGCGTCGCCCGGCGCGACGAGACCGAGTGCGATCTCCACGGCGTCGCCCGCCGTCGCGGCCCACACGTCGGGACCGTAGTGGCGCGCGAGCTCGCCCACGCCGAGCACGACGTCGACGTCCTGCGCCTCCCATCCGATCTCCTCGTGGTACCGCGATCCCTCCGGTCCGAGCTCCGCCATCTCGCCGAGAATCGCAACGGTGCGCCGGCTGTTCGCACGGTCGAGCAGGTGGCCGAGCGCAGCGCGCATCGCCACCGGATTCGCATTCCACGCGTCGTTGATGAGAAGCCCGCCGCCCGGCAGCGCCGTCTCCTGCGAGCGCCAGAGCGAAAACTCGACCTCCACCGGCTCGCTCGGCGGCTCGACGCCGAGAGCGTCGGCAGCCGTCAGCGCCGCAGCCGCGTTCGTCGCCTGGTGACGTGCGGCGAACCCGAACACGATCTCACGGCCGCGCCAGCGGACGTGCGTGCCGTCTTCACGCACCTCGGCCTCCGGTTCCTCGAAGCGGCGCACGTCGAGCCCGTCCGGCACGAAGGGCTCGAGCTCCGGCGCGTTCTTGGGAAGGACGGCGACAGCGCCGGCCGGAAGCTCGTCGAGGAGCTCGGCCTTGGCGCGCGCGATGTTCTCGAGGCTCCCCATCTGCTCGAGATGGACCGGCGCGATCGAGGTGATCACGCCGAGGTCGGGCCGCGCGATTCGGCCCAATTCACGAATCTGGCCGGGCCCACGCATCGCCATCTCGGCGACGACGACCTCGGTCTCCGGCTCGATCAGACACAGAGTCAACGGCAAGCCGATCTCGTTGTTGAAGCCCTGCGGCGCCGAGACGGTGCGCCGCTGAGGGCGAAGGAGCGCCGCGAGGATGTCCTTCGTCGACGTCTTGCCGACCGAGCCGGTGATCGCCACGACGCGAGCATCGCTGCGGGCGCGGACGGCACTGCCGAGCGCAGCGAGCGCGGCGTGCGGGTCGTCCGGCACGAGCGTCGCCGCCGCGCCCCGTGCCCGGGCGTCGTCGAGAAATGCCTCGCCGCCGGAGACGGCGACGAAGAGGTCGCCCGCCTCGACCAGGCGCGAGTCGACCCGGACGCCCGTGACGACGTCCGCTTCGCCCTCGAGGGCTCCGAGCGAGAGCGCCCGCACGTCGGCGAGCGGCAGCGGAATCAGGTGCTCGTCTCCCCCCCGGCCGCCTTGTGCGGCCGGGAATCACCGCCGGGTGTCGGCGGCTTTGCCGCCGGCGCTTCCAGCCTTGCCGCCTTCAGGGCCTCCTTGGCGGCCTCGCGGTCGTCGAAGGGAACGGTTCGATCTGCAAACTCCTGGCCCTGCTCGGCCCCCTTACCGGCGATGAGAACGACGTCGCCCGGCCGCGCCAGCTCGACCGCGCGCCCGATGGCCGCAGCTCGGTCGAGCTCGACCTCTACCTCGCCGGCCGCTCCGGACACGATCTCCCCGGCGATCGCCTCGGGATCCTCGCTGCGTGGATTGTCGGAGGTGATGATCGCGAGGTCGGCGAGCTCCGACGCGAGGCGGCCCATCACGGCTCGCTTGCCGCGGTCGCGGTCGCCGCCCGCTCCGACGACGCAGATCACGTGCTGCTCCCCCGCAAGATCACGCGCGGCGCGCAGCACCTTCTCGAGCGCGTCGGGCTTGTGCGCGTAGTCGACGATCACGTGGAACGGCTGGCCCGCGTCGACCGACTCGAAGCGGCCGGGCACTCCGCGGACGGACTCGAGCCCCTGCCGGATCGCATCCTCCCCGATGCCGACCGCACGTGCCGCGTGGAGAGCGCCGAGCGCGTTCTCGACGTTGAAGCGCCCCTGCAGCCGCAGCTCGATGCCGTCCAGCGCGCTCGAATCGTCTGCGCTGAACGTGATCGCCGCCGGAAGCTCCTGCGCGAGCCGCCGTCCGTACTCGTCTCCGATATTGATCACAGCGACCGGGTGCGGCTCGACGAGGAAGAGCCGCCGCTTGGCCTCGTAGTACGACTCCATGTCGCCGTGGAAGTCCAGATGGTCCTGGCTGAGGTTGGTGAACACGAGCACTGCGAAACGGACGCGGTCGAGCCGGTGAAGGACAGAGGCATGCGACGACGCCTCCATCGCGCACGACCGATCGCCGGCCTCGAGCATCTCGCGAAACACACGCTGCAGGTCGATCGCCTCCGGCGTGGTCCGCACGACACCGCGCCGCTCGCCGCCGACGCGCGCCTCGACCGTCCCCAGCAAACCGGGGCGCCGACCTGCGGCGGCGAGGATCGCGAACAGGAGATGGCTCGTCGTGGTCTTGCCGCTCGTGCCGGTCACACCGACGACTTCGAGCTCGCGGGTCGGCTCGCCGAAGAACACGTCCGCCGCAGGCGCCATCGCGGCGCGCGAGTCGCGGACGACGATCTGCGGCACGGGCAGGTCGAGCTGCCGCTCGACCACCAGGGCCACGGCGCCGCGCTCAACCGCCTCCGCGGCGAAGTCGTGTCCGTCGGCGCGTTCGCCCGGCACGGCGAAGAAGACCGCGCCGGGCGCGACGACCCGCGCGTCGTAGACGAGATCGAGCACCTCGACCGGCTGCAGCGCGTACAGGTCGACGGGGTCGAGCGCGGCTGCGAGCGGCTCGAGGTCCATCCGCCAGAATCTACTCGTGCGCAGCGACGACCACGCCGGCTCGCGGTCACCGGCCTGGTCCTCAGTGAATCGGGATGTCCGGCGGAACCTCGAGGTACTGGAGATCGAAGGAGGCGATCTGCTCGAAGGCGGGAGCCGCAACGATGCCGCCGTAGATCCCTCCGCGCGGCTCGTCGACGCTCACGAGCACGACCAGGCTCGGGTTCGACGCCGGCACCATCCCCACGAACGTGGCCACGTACGCGCCGGGGATGTAGCCGTTCGGCCCCGGCTTCTGCGCCGTTCCCGTCTTGCCGGCGACCGAGTAGCCGGGGATCTGCGCCCGCTCGGCCGTCCCCTGGTCCGAGACGACCCCCTTCAGCATGGTTCGGAGCTCCCGATCGACGCCCAGCGCGAGGATCCTCCGCCGGTGCAGCCGCGGCGGTGCCGAGCCGAGGACGTGCTCGACGAGGTGCGGCTGGATCCACTCGCCGCCGTTTGCGATGGCGGCATAGACCGAAGCGAGCTGGACCGAGGTGACCGAGACGCCCTGGCCGATGGGCACGTTTCCGATCGTCGACCCGGACCAGTACTTGGGCAGCAGCCCACGACTCTCGCCCGGAAGATCGATGCCCGTCTTGCGACCGAAGCCGAAGCGTTTCATCCACAGCTTGAGGCCGGCCTCGCCGAGATACCTCTCGGCGATCGTGATCGCTCCGACGTTCGACGAGCGCTGCAGGATCTGTGCGACCGTCATCCGCTCGGTCGGCCGAATCTCGGCGTCGTGGATCACCCGGTCGGCGACGTGGATCGAGTACGGCAGCGTGAACGCCGTCTGCGGCGTGATCTTGTGCTCGGCGAGTGCGCCCCCGACAGTGACGACCTTGAACACCGAACCGGGCTCGAACACGTCGTTCACGGCGTGGTCGATCGCCAGGCCGCGCGCGAACGCCGACGGGTAGTCGTTCGCGTTGTACCCCGGCTCCTGCGCCATGGCGAGGATCGCACCGGTGTGCGGGTCGAGGACGATCGCCGTCGCGTCCTTCGCGTGCCACTGCTGCACGGTCTGTTCGAGTACCTGCTCGGCGTTCGCCTGGATGTGACTGTCGAGCGTGAGGAAGACGCTGCGGCCCTCGTGGGTCGGCCGCTCCTGGATCGTGTTCACGGCCCGGCCGGTCGCGTCGCGCACGATGGTCGCGCGGCCCGGTGAGCCTGAGAGCTTCTTGTTGAGCTCGCGCTCGAGGCCGGCGAGACCCGTGTTGTCCGTGCCCACATACCCGAGCACCGCCGCAGCGATCGAGCCCTGCGGATAGATGCGTCGCTCGTCGGACTGGAACGTGAAGCCGGTCAGGCCTCGCTTCTTCAGCGCCGCTGCGCGTTCCGACGGCGCCTTCCGCTCGACGTAGACGAATCCGCGGCTCCGGTCCGCCAGCGCCTGGTACAGCGGCCGCAACGGAAGTCGAAGCACCTTCGCTGCAATGCGCGCCTCACGCCGCGGCTCGGAGATCTGCATCGGATCTGCGATGACGTCGGTTGCCTGCTCGCCGATGGCCAGCGGCGTGCCGAGCCTGTCGTAGATCGTCCCGCGGCTCGCAGGGAGCTGGAGGTCGAACTTGGTCTGCGCTTGCGCGAGGGCTGCGAGCGAGGACGCGCGGACAGTCTGGATCCACGCCGCCCTCGCGCCGAGAACCGCGAACGTGAGGAGGATGACGACGAGGAGAAGCCGGAGCCGCGAGTTGACGACGCGCGCCTTCAACGCCCGCTGGACGTGAGGTCGAGGTACGACGTGTCGTCGGCCGACGCCTGCACGAAACCGAGTTGTCGCGCAGCCCGCTCGATCCTCGGTGGAGAGCTCGCGGCGGAGAGCTCCAGGGCGAGCGCGTGGTTTCGCGCCTGGAGCTTTGCCCGCTGCTGGTCGAGACGCGACACGGCGACGTGGGCCCGCAGCACGGCCACGTTTACGGCGACGACTCCGGAGAGGAGGAGCGCGAAGAGGATCATCCAGACGATGTGGGAGCGGAGCCGGCGTTGGGTCGGCTTGCGCCGCGAGCGTACGGACGACGCCGGACGCTTGGTGGTGCGCCGGGCCGGCCGCTTCGCCGGCGCCGTGATCCGCTCCGCGACCTCGGGGTGCGCGAACCAGTCGACCGCCGCCATCAGGCCTCTTCCGCCCCGGACTTGACCGCCGCGCGCAGGCGGGCCGACGCGGCGCGTGGGTTCGCGCCGACCTCGGCCTGGCCCGGGCGGATCGGCCGTCGCTGCAGAGCACGAAGCTCGGGCTGGTGACCGCAGACACAGACCGGGAAGTCGGGCGGGCAGGTGCAGCCGCGTTCGCGCTCGCGCAGGAACCGCTTCACGATCCGGTCCTCGAGCGAGTGGAAGGAGATGACGGCGAGGCGACCGCCCGGCCGCAGCATCTCCAGGGCGGCCGGCAGCGCATTCGCCAGCGAGTCGAGCTCGTCGTTGACTTCGATCCGCAGCGCCTGGAACACCCGTTTCGCCGGATGCCCGTCGCCGAACCGCGCGGGCGCCGGGATCGCTGCCTTGATCACGTCGACGAGCTCGCCGGTGCGCTCGAACGGCTGCTCACGCCGGCGACGGACGACGGCCCGCGCGATCTGTTTCGCGTAGCGCTCTTCGCCGTAGCGGCGAAAGATGGTCGCGAGGTCGCGATCGCTCCAGGTGTTGACGATGTCGCTCGCGCTGACGTCCTGGGTCGGGTCCATCCGCATGTCGAGCGGCGCGTCGGCGGCGTACGAGAAGCCGCGCTCGGGCCGGTCGAGCTGCATCGAGGAGACGCCGAGGTCGAGGAGGACCGCATCGGCGCGGACTCCGTTTTCGGCGAGCTGCGGCAGAACGACGCCGAAGTCGCCGCGCAGGAGCCGGGCGTTGACGGACACGCGCTTCGCGAGCCGCTCGAAATACGTCCGGGCGGTCGGGTCGCGGTCGATCGCGATCAGCTTCCCCTTGCCGCGCAGGTCGGCGGCGAGGATCGCCGCGTGCCCGCCGGCGCCGAAGGTCGCGTCGATGACGGTCTCGCCCGGCTCGACGGCGAGGGACTCCCGCACCTCCTCGGCGAGGACGGGGACGTGGTCAGCTTCCCTGGGCTGCAAGACGTTCGGCAACATCCTCAGCACTCCCTTCGACTTCGGCGAGCTCGCGCTTCCAGGCGGCGCGGTCCCAGATCTCGAGGTGGTCGTTGACCCCGGCTACGACGACGTCGCGGCCGAGCTTCGCGTGCTCGAGCAGCGCGGGCGGGATACTCACCCGCCCCTGCTTGTCCGGCGAGGTCTCGCTCGCGCCGGAGAAGAAGTGGCGCTGCATCCGCCGGCCCTGCTGGCTGAGCGGATGCAGGGTGGCGAGGGTCGAATCACGGTAGTTCTCCCAGCCCTCCGGCGTCCAGGCGTAGACGCAGCCGTCGAAGCCGCGGGTGACGACGATGCCGCCATCGAACGCCCGACGGAACTTGGCCGGGAGCGTGAGTCGGTTCTTGTCGTCGATCGTGTGCTCGTACTCGCCTAGGAGCATGGGGCCGTCTCCCTATCTCTCCACTATTCACCACTATACCCCACTCTCATCCACAAGTCCACCCGAGTTGGACCACGGCGCAGCCCTCCCTCCCGAGCCGGGGACAGGTGGAGGTCAGTCGGACTTTTCGGCGGCCCGCAGGCGCGCGGCGAGCGTCCGGAGTAGCTCGTGGGCCAGCGAGGGCTCGTGCTTCAACAGCTTCGAGAATGCGCTGCGGCTGATCGTCATGGTGAGCACCTCGCCGTCGGCGACGACGCTCGCCGAGCGCGGCGAGTCGTCGAGCAAGGCCATCTCGCCGAAGAAGTCGCCGGCCTGGAGCCGGCGCGGACGCCCGGTCGGGGGGACCACGCGCACGGCACCGTCGATCAGCACGTAGAAGCCCGAGCCCGGGTCACCGGCGCGCACGATCGAGCTCCCGGCGCCATAACGGCGCGCACGGGCCACCGAGGCGACGTGCTTGAGGTGGCGGCGCGAGAGGCTCCGGAAAAGCGGGACCTCGGCCAGCACGCCTACCCAATCACGACCCATCCGGTCAGGCTCGCGCGGCCCGGGAACAGCGGCTCGGGCGGCGGAACCGGCGGCAAGCTGGCTCATGGTGCGGACCCTACCGTGGTTCAGCCGGCCTGTACATCGTGCGCCGAGAGCTGGTGGCCGTAGGCGCCGCGGCCGGTCAGGACCGCCGCCCCGCACCGAGCGCCGAACGCGACCGCCTCGTCGACGGGCTCGCCGAGCGCGAGGCCGTACGTGAGACCTGCCGCGAAACAGTCGCCGCAGCCGTAGGCGTCGGAGACCGGTCCCGGGAGCGGCGCGGCACGAAACGGCCCGCCGGGGCGGATCCAGCCGCCCAGGCCGCCCGCGGTCGTGACGACGATCTGTGGCTCCGGCTCGAGCTCGCCGGCCTCGAACCGCTCGGCGGCGTCCTCGCCGCTGCCGACGAGCACATCCACCTCCACGGCCGCCCGGCGCAGCGTCGAGAGCTCCCGCGCCGTGGCGACGAGCACGGGACAGTGACGCGCGGCACGCAGAGCGGCAACGTCGCCGCTCACGAAGTAGACGGCGGCGCACCGCCGGAGCTCCTCCCACGGGAGCGAACCGTCCTCACCCGAGGGCAGGAGCTTGTCGCCGAGCACGGTGATCGTCCGCTCTCCGGCTTCGTCGACGTGCGTCAGCGCCCGCCGTTGCGGTCCGGGCGCCAGGCCGGCGTGAACGGTGACGCCGCGCGCCTCGAGCTCCTCACGCGAACGACGTCCGAGCTCGTCGTCTGCGAGCGCGGTGAAGAGGAGACAGGAGCCGGCGAGATTGGCGAGCTGGACCGCGGCGACGGCTCCCCCGCCCGCCGGCTCGTCCCAGGTCTCGAGCGCATGCACGATCTCCCCCGCCGCGGGCGTATGGTCGACGCGCGCGAACTCGACCCATTCGATGTGACCCACAACCGCGAGTTGCACATCTCACATCTTGAACCCGGAGTACGTTTCACTCCATGGTGAACGGCGTCCCTCCCTTCGAGCGGTTCTACGAGTGCCACAAGCGCGAGGTGCTCGGGTTCCTGCGAAGCCGGGCAGGCCGCGAACGCGCAGACGACCTCTTCCAGGAGACCTTCCTGCGCGCGCTGCACGCCTACAGCCGGCTCGAGCACGGCGAGTACCTGCGCGCCTGGGTGCTGACGATCGCCGCGAACGCGGTCGTGGACGCGGCCCGGCGCGAGCGGCCGACTGCGGAGCTGTCGCTCGAGCCGTCCGGTGAGGACGAGCGTCCGGCCTTCGAGGATCTCGCGCCGCTGACCGACGACCTGCCGCCGAAGGAGCGTGCCGCCGTCGTGCTCCGCTACGGCTACGACCTCGACTACGACACTATCGGCGCCGCGCTCGGCTCGAACGAGCAGGCAGCGCGACAGGCGGCCTCCGCCGGAGTGCGGAGGCTGCGGAAGGAGCAGGAGCAGCGATGACCCCTATGACGACCGGTCCAGTCCCGACCGACCTCGACGACCGCTTCCGCGCGGCGGCCGCTGCGTCCGGCGAGCTGGACGTCGCGTACGACCTGCTCGACGACACGCCGGTCGGGCCGCTACTCGTCGGCGTGTCGGATCGCGGGCTCTGCCGCGTCGACTTCGATCCCGAGCCGGAGGCCGAGCTCGAGCGGCTGGCACGGCAGTTCGGCGTGCGTGTCCTCCGCGCCCCGGCAGCGGTCGACGGCGTGCGCAGGGAGCTCGACGAGTACTTCGCCGGTCGCCGGCATGCGTTCGACCTCGAGCTCGACCTCCGCGCGACGCCGGAATTCCACCGGCGGGTCCTCGCCGAGCTGAACAGGGTCGAGTACGGCCACACGACGACGTACGGCGCGCTCGCCGCCCAGGTCGGCGCTCCCCGTGCGGCCCGCGCCGTCGGCACCGTCATGAACCGAAACCCGTTGCCGATCGTCCTCCCCTGCCACCGCGTGGTGGGCGCGAACGGAAGCCTCACCGGCTACGGCGGCGGCCTCGACCGCAAGGAGTGGCTGCTCCGGCTCGAGGGGGCTCTTCTCTAGCGGGACGGCTCGGCAGGGAGGTGGCGGAGCTTGTAGCCGACGCCCCAGACGTTCACCACCCAGCCGGGCAGCCCGGCCGCAGAGAGCTTCCGCCGCACGCGCGAGGCGTGGGACTCGAGCGTCCGCGTCGGCACGTACGTCCTGAAGCCCCACACGTCCCGCAGCAGTTGCTCACGCGTGAAGACGCGGTCGGGCGCGGACGCGAGCTTCACGAGCAGCGCGTACTCCTTCCCCGAAAGCTCGACCTCTGCAGCGAGCACTCTCACGCGTCTCGCGGCGCGATCGATGGCCAGCGGGCCGATCTCGACGAGCTCGATGCGGGGCGGGCAGCGTCGCAGGAGCGCGTGAATCCGTGCCAGCAGCTCCTCGTAGACGAACGGGCGTGGGAGGCAATCGTCGGCCCGTGCCAGCGCGCGGACGCGAGCGGCTGGGTCAGCTCCACCGAGCACGATCACCGGGCAGTCCGGCACTACGCCACGGTCGAGCGCCTCCGCATCGCCGAGCACGAGGACATCGGGGTCTGCCGCCCGAGGGAGCTGCTCCGCACGCTCGCACGACACGACGTCGAAGCCGTCGTTGCGAAGCTGCCGTTCGAGAAAGCCGCGAACAGCCGGTTCCGGCTCGGCGAGAAGGAGCGCGGTCATGCCACCGAGGCTAGGCGCGGCGCTGCGGCTCCGCCAGATGTCCTTTCGCGCGAAAGCGTGACGAACGCGCTACAGGCGACCGCTTCTGATCACGCCCCAGAGCAGCCAGAGCCCGAGGACCGTCGAGAGGGCGAATCCGATGATCGAGATGACGTTCACGCCGAACACGTGTGGGCCGCCCGTCGCGAAGACCCCGAGCATGCTCGAGCCGATCAACCCGCCGACCACGACGAGCGCGATCACGAGCCGGTTGATCGCGTTTTGCATGCTCTCGAGGAACTGATCGAGCCCCTTGTGCACGAAGCCGACCTCGATCTGGCCGTCCCGGATCTCCTCCATGAAGTCGTGGAACTGGTACGGCGCCTCGGCGAGCACGCGGGCGTAGCTGACCACCTCGCGCTGCGCGCGCCGCGCGACGCGGTGCGGGGAGTACCGCTCCAGCATCAGATCGCGTGCGTACGGGCGCGCGACCTCGAAGACGTTGAAGTCCGGGTAGAGCTCGGCGCCGACCGACGCGAGCGTCGCGATCGTGCGGTCGAGGAGCAGGAAACGCGCCGGCAGGTGCAGGTTCATCGAGTAGATGAGCTGGAACCCCTCGCGGAGGACCTGGACCGGGTCGACCTCGCTGAGGCTCGCGCCGTAGTAGCGGTAGTAGAGCTCTCGCAGCTCGGAGAGAAACTCGCCTTCTCGCTCCTTCGGATAGCGCACGCCGAGGTCGGCGAGTCTCTTCGGCAACTGCTCGATGTTCTCGTTCGCGGCGTCGATGAAGAGGCCGGTCAGCTTCGACATGTCGTCGTCGGTGAGCGTGCCGACGGCGCCGAAGTCGACGAGCCCGATCGCGCCCGCCTCTACCGGCAAGAGGATGTTCGCCGGGTGCGGATCGCCGTGGAAGAAGCCGTGCCGAAAGATCATCGTCATCCACGCCTCGGTGATCCGGTACGCGATCTCGCGCCGCTCTTCGAGCGTCGCGGTCACGAGATCGAGGTCGGCCAGCTGGATCCCGTCGAGCCACTCGAGCGTCAGGACGCGCGGACGCGTGTACTGCCAGTAGACCTTCGGCACGTGCACATGTGCGTGGCCGGCGAAGTGGCGGTGGAAGCTCTGCGCGTTGCGGGCCTCCTGCCGGTAGTCGAGCTCCTTCCGGATCGACCGGGCGAACTCGTCCACGAGCTGTCGGGTGTCGACGAAGTCGAACGCCCGGATTCGCTCGCGCGCGAGCCGCGCCGCCTGATAGAGGAGGCCGAGGTCTGCTTCGATCTTCTGCGGCGCCCCCGGCCGCTGCACCTTGACGGCGACGCGCCTCCCGTTCGGCAGCGTCGCCCGGTGGACCTGGCCGATCGACGCCGCTGCCACCGGCGCCGGCTCGAAGTCGAGGAACAGCCGCTCGAGGGTGTTCCCGAGCTCCTCCTCGATCACCCGCTCGGCCTGCTCGAAGGGGAACGGCCGCACGTCGTCCTGCAGGCCGCGCAGCTCGACGATGATGTCCGGCGGCACGACGTCGGGACGCGTCGAAAGAAGCTGCCCGAACTTCACGAAGGTTGGTCCGAGCTCGTCGAGGACCTCGCGGAGGTGCTGGCCGCGGGCGGACGAGGCGCCGTGCTCGGCGGCCACGTTCGCGAGACGCTCCTCCGCCGAGCGGCCCGGCAGGAGGTCGCTGAGCTTGTGCGCCTCGAGGAAGTAGCCGAAGCCGTGACGCACCATGACCTGTGCGATCTCGGACAGGCGGCCGATGCTCTTCGTCGTGCTCACGGCAGAAAGGCTACGCGGCGCGTCTGCCAGAAGCCACGCGGCGGGACTCCCGCCTTCGCGTCCAGGGGCCGGGCGGGACGAGCAGCGACTCGGCATGGAGGTACGCGAAACCGACGGCCGGCAGATCCGTGAAGCGCTCGACGCAGACGTAGCGCCGGCGCCACTCCGGGAAGAACTTGCGGCTGAAGGCATAGAGCCGCTCCAGCTGGAAGACGTTGTCGGCGAGCAGCAGGCCGCGGCGCACGAGCCGGCGGGCAGGCGTCGTGACCCGCTCCGGCGCGAGGAAGTCCGTCAGCGCGCAGAAGTTGAGGGACAGCTCGCTCGCGCCCATCTCCCGCGCCCAGGCCAGCGCCTCGACCACGAGAAACTCCGTCACGCCGTTGGGGGCGTCCGGGCGGCGGCGCATCGCGCTCAGCGACCAGCCGCCGCCGGCCGGTGAGGGTGCGAGGTGGAGGAAGCCGCCGACGCGACCGTCTGCATCCTCGGCGAGCGCAAGCATCGTGCCGGGGACGTGGAGGTCGTCGATCGACATCGAGAAGCCTCGCTCCCGCTCGCCGCGGAGCCAGGCGGTGGACACATCCTCGAGCTCGGCCTCGAGCGCAGGCCCGACCTCGTCGGCAGCAGCGATGCGGAACGAGTACCCGGCCTTGCGGACCCGCGAGACCGACTGCCGCACCTTGCGGATGGCGCGGCCCTCGAGCGAAAACTCCTGCGGCCGCAGGACCGCCTCCTCTCCGATCGGCACCGGCTTCAGCCCGAGCGCCCTATAGCGGCCGAGCTGCTCGCCGGAGGCCCCGACGACCGCGAGCCTCCACCCGCGCGCGCGCACGATGCGCTGCAGCTCTGCCAGGAGCTCGTCGATCTCGGCGTCCTCGCCGACGGGATCGCCGCTGACCAGAGCCGTCCCCGCCACGACGCGGTAGGCGAGGAAGGCACGGCGGGACGGCGAGAAGAGGTAGCTCTTGTCCCGGCGAAGGGCGAAGAAGGAGAGGCTGTCGCGGCCGTAGGCCTCCACGAGGTCGCGTGCGACCCGCCGCTCGCCGACCGTCTGGGCAACGGCCTGCCCGAACGGTCGCAGCCAGTAGTAGAGCGCGAGGAAGCCGAGGACGAGGCCGAGGCCGAGTAGCGCGTCGCCGGTGCGGGGCGCGAGCTCGATGCCGCGCAGCTCGGCTCCACCGGCGACCGCCGCGATTCCCGCGAGTGCCGCTCCGAGGCCGAACAGCCTCCGGACGCTCGCCGGGTCGCCGGGCACGTCGAAGCAGCTGCGCCAGCGGACCAGGGCGACCAGTAGGAGCATCGAGATGGTCGCCTCCTCGAAATCGAGACCCTTGGCGAGGTGCGCGACGGCTGAGGCGACCACGACGGCTACGGCGAGCTGCCAGGCACGTCGCCGTCGCCGCGCGAGCGAGCGCGAGAGCCAGATCAGGCCGATCGCGCTGGCCACCGTGAGGACTCGGGCCGCCTCGGGCCACCCGGGCGGCAGGATGCCCTGGACGACCCTGAGCCGATCCGCCATCTCAGGCGTCAGCGCCGACACGAGGCCGATCACGCCGACGAGCGCGGCCGCCCAGGCCAGAAGCTTCTCGGCGCGCAACCGTCTCAGAGTCACGCGGCCAGGGTACAACGTGCCCATGAGGGATCCGGGAGAGCCCTTCGTCGACGGCCGGACGACGGAGGAGGCCGTTCGGATCCCGCTCCCGCGCTGGGTGACGTTGCTGCTGGGGCTCGTCGCCGTGGCGATGGTCCCATGGATCCTCTACCTGACGTTCACGTTGCCGTCACGGCACGTCACGTTCCACTACGACACGGCTTGGATCGGCTTCGACGTCGCGCTGTTTCTGTCGCTCGCCGCCACCGCTTGGGCGGCCTTCCGCGGCTCGCGCTGGCTCGTTCCGCTGGCCGCCGTGACCGGGACGATGCTCGTCTGCGACGCCTGGTTCGACATCGTGACCTCCCAGAGCGGTGGAGAGATGTGGGAGGCAGTCGCCGAGGCGGCATTCGCCGAGCTGCCGCTTGCGGCGGTCTGCGGCTACATCGTCTACGACGCAGAGACGTTCCTCGCCGCGACCGTGACTCGCTTCAGACGCTAGGCCGTCGGCGGCACGTCGCGCGGACCTTCGAGCAGCCTCAGCCTGTGCTCCAGCTGAGCCACTCTGAGCTCGAGCTCGTCGAGGTCGTCCCGCGTCACGAGGTTGAGCTCGTCGACGATCCCGCGCAGCACCGAGAGGGCACTCTCGGAGAAGCGTGTACGGCTGCCGCGCACACGGCTCGGCAGCTCGAGCAGGAGCTCCTCGAGCGTGTCGAGGAGCAGGCGGCTGTTACCGCGCGCGGCCATGCGGCCTCGAGCGCCGCCGCTGCTGCCGCTTCTCGCGGCGGGCCTGCGCAGATGCGCCCGCCGGCTCCGGCGCGAGATCGAGCATCCCGGGCGTCGGCTCGGCGGCGAGCGCAGCCTCGGACTCCTGCAGCGCAGCCGTGCCTGGGTCGGGCTTCGGCTGCCACGGCCGCCGCCGCGCGGGCTGGCCGCCGTCCGGCTCCGGCCCTTCCTCGCCCGCCTCGGCCTGCGCCTTGCGCCGTGCGTACTCCGGCTCGCGCTCCTTCCAGAGCGTGAGGATCGGCGCCGCGAAGAAGATCGAGGAGTAGGCGCCCGAGGTGACGCCGACCATGAGTGCGAAGGCGAAGTCCTTGAGCGTGGCGCCGCCGAGGATGTAGAGGCAGATGATCGGCAGCAGCGTGATGAACGTCGTGGCCAACGAGCGCCTGATCGTCTCCCAGAGCGAGACGTTGGCGATCGTCGCGAACGGCGAGCGGCGCATCAGCGGCACGTTCTCGCGGATACGGTCGAAGATGATGATCGTGTCGTAGATCGAGTAGCCGAGCACCGTGAGCACGGCGGCCACGGTCGCGACCGAGACCTCTCTCCCGGTGAGCGAGTAGACGCCGATGGTGACGACGATGTCGTGCAGCATCGCGAGGATCACCGGCATCGCGAACTTCCGGTCGAACCTGATCGCGATGTAGATCGTGATCAGCAGCAGCGAGACGATGATCCCGTAGATCGCGTCGATCGCGATCTGGTGCCCGAAGGTTCCGGAGACGTTCTTGGCCCCACTCGCGTACGCACCGAGATTGCCTTTGAGGGTCTGGTTCAGCGTGCTCTGCTCGCTGGGCGTGAGCGACTCCGTGCGGACCTGCCATTGCGTGAACTTCCCGTCGACGGATCGCCCCTGGCCCTGGACGATCGCGTCGGGCTGCCCCTGTTGGGCCATCAACGACTGCACCGATCCGGTCGTGTACGGCTGGTGCGTCTTGAACGTGACACTCGTGCCGCCCTTGAAATCGATCCCGAGGTTGAGGCCCTGCACGGCGAGCGAGATCACGCCGGCGAGGATCACGGCGCCCGAGATCGCGAACCACGTCTTGCGCTTCCCGATGAAGTCGATCTGCAGCCACTTCGCGGTCTGCTGCCCCTCCGCGCCCATGAAGCGCGGGTTGTCGAACCATTTGAAGCCGCTGAGCAGGCCGAGCATCGCGCGCGTCGCCGCAACCGCGGTGATCAGCGAGATCACGGTGCCGATCAGCAGCATCAGGGCGAAGCCCTTCACGTCCGCGGTCGCGATCAGGAACACGACCATCGCGGTGATGATGGTCACGACGTTCGCGTCGAGGATCGTGTGGAAGCCCTTGCCGTAGCCGGCCGCGATCGCAGCTCGGACGGATCGCCCGGCGCGCACCTCTTCCTTGATGCGTTCGAACACGACGACGTTCGCGTCGGCCGCGACACCGATCGTGAGGATCAGGCCGGCGAAGCCCGGCAGAGTCAGGGTGACGTTGAAGAGGAGGATCGCCGCGTAGTAGAGGAGGCCGTAGATCGCGAGCCCTGCGACCGCGACGAGGCCGAGGAAGCGGTAGAGGATGAGCAGGAAGAGCGCGACGATGAGCAGGCCGGCCGCCGCGGCGAGGAGCGCCTGGTGGAGCGAGCTCTTGCCCAGCGTCGCCGACACGGCGCTGCTCTGAATCGGCTGGAAGGTGTACGGAAGCGAGCCGCTCTGAAGCACGAGCGCGGTCTGCTTCGCGGCCTTCGAGCTGGGCTCGGTGATCTGCGCGTTGCCGACGATGCCCTGCGAGAGGGTCGCGTCGGTGTAGTCGATGTACGGCGTCTCCTTTAGCTCGCCGTCGAGGACGATCGCGTTGTGCCCTGCGTACTGCGTGATCGTCGCCTGGTCCTTCGTGTTCAGCGCCCCGGCCGGACCGGCATTGACCTGCCCGCGGTTGTACTCGTCTTCCGTGATCTTCTTGAACATCTTCGAGCCGTGGCCCGTGAACTGGAGCGTCACGATCGGCTGGCCGGTGTTCGGGTCGACGTCTGCGGTGATGCCCGATTCGACGAGGTCCGTGCCGGTCAGCTGCGGCGGGCCGTTCGGATGCGCGGCCGACGGCGGGTAGGACTTGAACAGGTACCAGTACTTCCCGCTCTGAGAGGTTCCGTTCGTGCCGGCGCCGATGCAGTTACCCGCCCCCTTGCACCAGACAGGCTCGGTGTTCGCCGGGACCTTCAGCACCACGGTGTGCGCCGGCTGCTTGCCGCCCTTGTAGGGCAGCAGCAGCTCCTTGAGGGTTCCCGCCGGCCCCTGCACGATCGAGTGGAAGATCTTCGTCTTCACGACCTTCTTGCCCTTGACCGTGGTCGTGACCTTCTTCGGGACGGTCTTGAAGAGGTAGTACCCCTGCGGCGTGCCCTTGCCCGCCTGCTTCTTCACCGACGTGAGGAGGCTGTAGAGCGACGGAAGCGGCGTCGCCCGGTTCCCGTTCACTGTCGGCGGCAGTAGGCTCGTCTCGAAGTCGAACATCTGGAGCTTGCCGGTCGTGCCGACGATCTTCGCGGCCTTGGCTGGATCGTGGACGCCGGCGAGCTGGATCACGATCTCGTTCCCGCCCTGCACGGCGACGTTCGGCGAGGTCACACCGATCTTGTTGACGCGGCTCTCCATGATGTTCTGCGCCGTCTGCATCTGCTGTGCGTTGATGGTCTGCCCCTTCTCCGGGACCGCGCGAAGGACGACCTCGAGGCCGCCCTGCAGGTCGAGGCCGAGCGTCGGCTTGATGTACAGCGGCGAGCCGGGCACGGCGAGCAGCACTGCGCCGAGGAGGGCGGCGAAGATCGCGCCCATGAGCAGGAGATAGTTGCGACGCTCTCTCACCGGGGATCCTTCAAGATCGCGGACAGGTTAGCCGCGGTTTTCCTCGTTCGACGTCCCGCCAGGGGGAATTCCCCCAGACGGGTCAACGTCCTCCTCCGGCCCCGCTGCGGCGTCTTCCGCCTCCTCGGGCTCCTCGGATTCCTGGGTCTCGTCCTCGCGCGTCACGCCTGCGATCGCGCGCCGTGCGACCTGCACCTTGACGTGGGGCGCGATCTCGACGGTGACCTGGTCCTCGGCGAGCTCCAAGACCGTGCCGTAGATCCCGCCCGCGGTGAGGACCTCGTCGCCCACCCGGAGGTCACCGAGCATTTGCTGCTGCTGGCTCTGCCGCCTCCGCTGCGGCCGCACGACGATCAGGTAGAGGAGAAGGAACGCGACGATGATGATCAGGAAGAAACTCGATCCGCCGCTCGCTGCGATCACTGCATGGCTCCCTTCGCTCGTCCGAGCGCCTCGTCTTTCCACGCAAGGAACTCGCCGCGCTCGATGGCCTGTCGCGCCGCCGCGACGAGATCGAGCAAGAAGCGCAAATTATGCAGACTGAGCAGCCGTAGCCCGAGGATCTCCTGCTGGTTGACGAGATGACGGACGTAGGCCCGGCTGAACCGGGAGCAGGCCGGACAGGAGCACCCCTCGTCGAGCGGGCGCTGGTCGCGGGCGAAGCGGGCGTTGCGGAGGTTCAGCCTGCCCTCACGGGTGAGCGCGCTGCCGGTGCGCGCCGTCCGCGTCGGCAGTACGCAGTCGAACATGTCGACGCCCCGCGAGATCACCTCGAGCACGCCCTCCGGGTCGCCGATCCCCATGAAGTACCGGGGCTTGTCCTCCGGCAGCAGCGCGGCGGCCTCGGTCGTGGCCTCGAACATCGGCTCACGGTGCTCCCCGACGCTCAGGCCGCCGATCGCATAGCCGTCGAAGTCGAGCGCGACGAGTTCCTCCGACGAGCGGCGCCTGAGCCGGCCGTCGAGCCCTCCGTGCGTGATCGCGAAGCGGAGCTGTCCCGGCGCGCGCAGCAGGTCGCGCTGCCGCTCGGCCCACGCGGTCGTGCGGCGCACCGCCTGCTCCAGCTCGGCACGCGACACGCCGGCGGGCGAGCAGATGTCGAGGCACATCGCGATGTCGGAGCCCAGCAGCTCCTGCACGCGCGCGGCCAGCTCCGGCGTGAAGCGCTCGGCCCGGCCGTCGTAGACCGAGCGGAAGGTGACGCCCTCGTCGTCGGTCGCGAGGAGCGTGTCGCGGAGCGAGAACACCTGGAAGCCGCCCGAGTCGGTCAGGATCGCACCGTCCCAGCCCATGAACGCGTGGAGGCCTCCGAGCTCGGCGATCAGCTCCTCGCCGGGGCGAAAGTGAAGGTGGTAGGCGTTGCCGAGCACGATCTCGGCGCCGAGAGCCCGCAGCTCGCCGGGATCCACGGACTTCACCGTCGCCTTCGTCCCCACCGGCATGAAGGCGGGAGTCCGGACGTCGCCGTGCGCCGTCCGCAGGACGCCCGCACGCGCCGCGCCGTCTCGAGCCGTGACCCTGAACGTCTCGCTCACCTGTTGTGGTTGACGGCCTCGATGTTGTTCCCGTCCGGATCGAGGACGAAGGCGCCGACGTATCCCGCGTGGTACCCCGGCCGCTCTCCGGGTGAGCCGTTGTCGCGGTAGCCGGCCGAGGTCGCCACTCGGTGGATCTCCGCCACGGTCGCGTCGTCCGCGACCGGGAAGGCGAGGTGGACGTGCTCGGTCGCCGGGCGACCGTCCGCGACGAGTGCGAAGTGTCGGTTGTCACCGGCGACGAAGACGTAGTTCGGCAGGTCGCCCTCGCCGACGCGCAGCCGCAGCACCGAGGCAACGGTCTGCCAGAAGCGCCGGCTCGCTTCGAGATCCGCGACCCGGAGCCAGAGGTGGTCGATCGGCGGGCCGCTCTCGGTGCGCCCAGGGCGATGGGTCGCCTCGACGCTGTTCCCATCAGGGTCGAGAAGGAACGCCCCGTAGTAGGTCCGGTAGTACTGGGGCCGCGGGCCGGGCTCGCCGTCGCTGCGGTAGCCGGCCTCCACCCCGCGCCGCCAGAAGGCATCGGCGTGCTCGCGCGAAGGAGCCGCGAACCCGACATGCAGGTGGCGGGTGAGCGGACGGTCGTCCTCCACCGGCGCGATGGAGAAGTCGTCCCACTCGAGAAACTCCTCGCCCTCGGGCTCTCGCGCGAGAACCGTCGAGTAGAAGGCTTTCGAGGTCGCGAGGTCGGAGACGCGGATCGTGACGTGGTCGAACATGCCTACAGAACGAGCATGGCATCTCCGAACGAGTAGAAGCGGTAACGCTCCTCGATCGCGAGCCGGTAGATCCTCCGTGTCTCTTCGATCCCTGCGAACGCCATCACGAGCGCGAGCAGCGTCGAACGCGGCAGGTGGAAGTTCGTCAACAGCGCATCGACGCGCCGGAATCGGAAGCCGGGCGTGACGAAGAGCTCGGTGCGGCCGGCGAGCGGCCCGCCGTCGGCGATCGTCTCGAGCACGCGTACCGTCGTGGTGCCGACGGCGAGGACGCCCTCGGCCGCGGCGATCCGTTCCCAGGCCTCCGCTTCGACCACGTAGCGCTCGCCGTGGATCCGGTGCTCCTCGAGCCGCGCCTCGGTGACGGGGCGGAAGGTGTCGAGCCCGACATGGAGCGTGACGCGTGCCGGGTCGAGCCGCGCGAGCAGCTCCGGCGTGAAGTGCAGGCCGGCGGTCGGTGCCGCGGCGGAGCCGGCCTCCCTCGCGTAGACGGTCTGGTAGCGGGAGGGATCGCCGAGCGGCTCCGTGATGTACGGCGGCAGCGGCGTCTCACCGGCAGGCCCGCCGGCGAGACGCACCCGCCACCGCCCCTCGCCGAGGTGCTCGAGCAGCTCGACCGGCCCGTACCGGCGGCCCGGATGCAACCGTCGCGTCGGTCGTGCGAGTGCCTCCCACGTCCCGTCCTCGAGGCGCTCCACCAGCAGCACCTCGCCTCGCGGCGAGGTGATCGGGATCCGCGCAGGCACGACCTTCGTGTCGTTGACGACCACCAACTCTCCCCGCAGCTCGGCCGGCAGCTCGTCGAAGGTGCGGTGCCTGACGGCTCCCGTCTCGCGCTCGTAGACGAGGAGCCGCGACGCGTCACGGCGCTCCGCCGGATGCTGGGCGATCAGCTCCGGCGGCAGCTCGTAGTCGAGCTCCGAGAGATCCATCCGACGCGAGTTCTATCGTCGCCCCCGTGGACCTGGACGCGATCGCACGCGCGCAACAGCGCATCGAGGACGCGGCCGCCGGCCGCACGGATCCCGCCGAGTTCGACGCGACCTTGCAGCGGGCGCGGACCGCGGTCGAGTCGCTGGCGGCGACGACGGCCCGTTTCGAGGCGGGCCTGCCTGAGGCGATCCAGGACGGGCTTCGCCAGCACTTCCGGCCGAGCGCCCGGCATCTCGCCGAGGTACGGGGCCTGACGAACCAGGCCATCCGACGCCTGGAGCGGATCGAGGGAGACATCCTCGCCGAGCGGCACGCCCGCGTCGACGACCTCGCCCTGCTCGTCGATCTCATCGCCTCGAGCTGGCGAAGCGTCGAGGAGCGGCTGGCGAGGCTCGAAGCGGGACTGACACGCGACGGCGCCGTCGTCTACCGCCTCGACGAGCGTCAAGCGGCCGGCTGAGGGACCTGCACCGGTAAAACGAGCACGAAGCGGCTGCCACGGCCGGGTTCGCTCTGCAGCTCGAGCCGACCGCCGAGCGCGAGGGCGAGCTCGCGCGCGATCGCCAGGCCAAGGCCCGTGCCGCCACCGTCGCCCGACCAGAACGGCCGGAAGATCCGCTCCTCTTCCTGCGGCGCAATTCCCGGCCCCGTGTCCTCAACAGCGACCATGACCTCACCGTTCTCCCGGCCGAGCCCGAGGTCGACGCGGCCCCCTTCCGGAGTCCAGTGGAGCGCGTTCGCGAGCAGGTTGGTGACTATCTGCAGCACCCGGTCGCCGTCCGTGAGGAGCACGGCTCCCTCCCCGAGCACGAGCTCGTACTCGATGCCGCGGGTGCGGGCCTCCTCCGCGAATGTCGCGTAGGCGCGCTCGCAGAGGGCTCGCATGTCGACCTCCTCACGCAGGAGCGAGAAGCGGCGCGCGTCGAGCTTCGCCAGGTCGAGGACGTCGCCGACGAGCCGCTCGAGCCGCAGCGCCTCCTCCGCGACCACCTCGAGCGATCGCTCCCGCGCGGTCTCGTCCTCGACGATGCCCTCTCGCAACGCGGCGACGTGGCCGCGAATCGCGGTGAGCGGGGTGCGCAGCTCGTGCGACACCGACATGAGGAAGTTGCGAGACAGCTGTTCCGACTCCGCGAGCCTCGTGGTCATCTCGTCGAAGCGAGCGGCGAGCCGTTCGACCTCCGTGCCGCCCGTGCCGACCGGCACGGCGATGTCGTAGTGGCCTGCGGCGACCTCGTCGGCGGCCTCCGCGAGCGCCTCGAGCGGCCGCGCAATCCGGCGGGCGAGGTAGACGACGAGAACGCCGGCTATGGGGATCCCGATCCCGAAGGCGAGCGCGAGCTCCCACGCGAGCTGGAGCCAGCGGCTGCGCAGCGCCGACTCTGGCTCCGCGACGACGAGCTCTCCGGCCTGGATCCCTGGCGCCGGGCCGAGGCTGACC
>Ga0335076_10001352_pt1 | contig 23682 bp, 22 predicted proteins | sample Lox_Sample_25_FD_206717 | JGI IMG/M metagenome (GOLD analysis project Ga0335076, IMG submission 206717) | Soil microbial communities from Loxahatchee National Wildlife Refuge, Florida, United States - Lox_Sample_2.5 | ecosystem: Environmental > Terrestrial > Soil > Wetlands | place: USA... | reverse complement strand
TCACAGTGAGAGTGACATGTTGCATCGTTGACTGGCTCTTTATTTTTGTCTGCGCGTGATCTTTTCGGAAAACCGGTATCCGCTTTTCCGGATCATGCGCTACGCGGCCTTGTTGCGCTTCTTGAAGACCTGGATGGCGTTCCAGATCTTGACCGGCGTCACCGGCATCTCGATCTGCGGATGGTCGTAATCGGCGAGCGCGTCGTCGATCGCGCTCGTGATCACGGCCAGCGCCCCGGTCGTGCCGCCCTCGCCGCCGGCTTTGACGCCGAACGGGTTGGTCGGCGACAGCACTTCGACGATCTCGCTCTTGAACGACGGCATATTGTCGAAACGCGGCATGCCGTAATCCATGAACGAGCCCATCAGCGGCTGCCCCGAAGCGGGATCGATGGCGCATTCTTCCCACAGCGCCTGCCCCACCCCCTGCGCGATGGCGCCGTGAGTCTGGCCGTGCACGATCAGCGGATTGATGCAGCGGCCGACGTCATCAATGCTGGTATAGCGCTTGATGTCGACCGCGCCGGTCTCGGGATCGACCTCGATTTCGCAGAGACAGGCGCCGTTCGGGAATACCGGCGTGTGCATCTCGTTGTCGCGGCGCACCCGCAAGCCGCCCTGCAGTTCCACCGGCAAGCCGCCCTGTTCGGCGAACGTCGCAAGCTCGAACCAGCTGATCGTGCGGTTGCTGGACGCGACACGGAAAAGGCCGTCTTCGAATTCCGCTTTGTCGGCCGGCACATTTTCCAGATGCGCCAGAAGCGCCTTGCCCTTGGCGATGAGATCGACCGAGCCAAGCGCAATCACCGTGGAGGCATGGCGCATCGAGCGGCCGGAATGAGTGCCGCCGCCGGCGCTGACAATGTCGGTATCGCCAAGCGTGATCTTGACCTGCTCGAACGGCACGCCAAGGAGATCGGCCGTGACCTGCGCGAAGCTCGTCTCGTGGCCCTGCCCCGCCGGCTGGGTGCCGATGACGATCTCGATCAGGTCCTTGCGCACGATCAGGTCGGCGCGCTCCTTCGGCGAGCCGATCGAAGATTCGACGTAATTGGCGAAGCCGAAGCCGAGCAGCTTGCCGCGCGACTTCGCCTCGGCGCGCCGCGCCGGAAAGCCTTTCCAGTCACCGAGCGCCAGCGCGCGGTCCATATTCTTTTCATACTCGCCGCTGTCGTAGATCGAGCCGACCGCATTGGTGTAAGGCATCTGCTCGGAACGCACGAGATTGCGGCGGCGCAACTCGAACCGATCGAAGCCGATCTGGCGCGCCGCCTTGTCGATCAGCCGCTCGATGGCATAGGTCACTTCAGGCCGGCCGGAGCTGCGATAGGCCTGCGTCGGCATGGTGTTGGTGAAGACGGCGCGCGCGTGCAGGGTCGCGATCGGAATATCATAGGAACCGGTGATCAGGCCCGAGCCTTTGCTGAGCGGCGACAATGACACGCAGCGCGCGCCGACATTGCTGAGATTGCCGGCGCGCATCGCGAGGAAGCGGCCGTCCTTGTCGATGGCAAGCGAGACCTCAGTCACGAGATCGCGGCCCTGATAATCGGTGAGAAAGGCCTCCGACCGCTCGGCGCGGAATTTCACCGGCCGGCCAAGGAGGCGCGAAGCCCACATCACCAGGCCGAACTCGACGAAAGAGCGGTTGCGGGTGCCGAAATTGCCGCCGACGTCGAACGACAGCACGCGGACATTCTTCGGATCGACGCCGAGAACGGCGGCCAGTTCCTGCTTCTGCCGCACCGCGCCGCCCGACCCGGCATAGATCGTGTAGCGCTGCGTGACGGAATCGAAATGCGCGAGCGCGGCGCGCGGCTCGAGCGGCACGCCGGTGACGCGAGCGACATGCGATTTCATGGTGACGACATGCGCCGCCGCGGCAAAGGCCTTTTCGGTGGCCGCGGCATCGCCGAAGAACGTATCGACGAGAATGTTGCTCGGCAGATCGTCCCACAGACGTGGCGCCCCGGGCTTCGCGGCTTCCTGCGAGTCGGCGACCCAAGGCAGAACTTCGTATTCGATCGCGACCTGCTCGGCGCCGCTTTGGGCCTGTTCCAGCGTTTCGGCGACCACCATGGCCAGGGCTTCGCCGACATGCCGCGCGCGATCGGTCGGCAGCAGCGTGTGCGCGCCGGAGAAAACCTCGGTGTCGCCCGGGCCGCGCAACTTCATGTCGTATTTGGTCGACGGCACCGGATTGTGCGGAATGGCTTTCAGGCCGGCCTCGGCGCAGTCCGCGCCGGTATAGACGGCGAGCACGCCGGGCATTTGCAGCGCCGCGCTCTTGTCGATCGAGACGATGCGGGCATGCGGATGCGGCGAGCGGACCATCGCCGCAAAGACCTGCCCGGGCAGGCTGAAATCGTCGGAGAAGCGGCCCCTGCCCGTGATCAGCCGCTGGTCTTCATTGCGCGGGACCGGCTTGCCGACCGACTTAAATATTTGTTCTGCCAGCATAAAAGCGCCTACTCCCTGCGATCCCACGCGGTGTAAAATGTATTATGTAATACAAATTAATCCCGGCGCCTGCCGGGGTCAACTGCGACACGGACGGCATCAGTGCGGAGAAACTCGGTCCTGCGCCCTTTCCGAAGCCATCGGTCTTTTTCGATTTTCGGCGAGCCCCCTTTTGAATTTACCGGGCAGGCGGGTTAGCGGGTGCGCGCGATAGGCGATTCGCTTTCCTTGCCAAATGGGCGCATGCTTCGATCATCTTCGATAGCAGCTTTATCCAGGCATCGGTGGCTGAGAGACACGTCGCGCTCCCACCTGCAAGGCAACAAGGAGTGCGATCATGACGATCACACCCTTTCTTTCGAGCCAAGCATTTTCGCCCGAAACAGTTCAGACCATGTCCAACGTGCTGTTGCGGGCCTGCGACCGCATTGGCTTGGTAGATCGCACAGATGCAGCGGCCCAGCTGGTAGCTGAGAAAATCATCTTCCTTGCGCAGACCGGCGTCCTGGAGCCGGAAGCCCTTCTCAAACGCACGCTAGAAGAATTTAACGTGCGCGATTGAAGCTTGTCTTGGCTGCCGACCTGGTCATGCACATGCGGACGCGGCGAACGATCCGCTTCCGTAATCCGATCCGCGAGATCAAGTCCTCCTTCCGCCGGACGCCGGCATATCCGGTTGGGGGCAGAAGCCGTCATCCCTCGTTCACGCGCCGAGGTCGCATTTTGACCCCATGGCGGACATTTGTGGGGGACGATAGGCTTTAGGCTGGTGGGTAAGGCCGGCGGGTGCAAGTGTCATTGATACTGACCGGAGTAAATCCATGGGCAGCGACCATCCAGGGCCGAAGTTCAACTCAAAGAAAAGCGCGCTCAATCGCCGCAACATGCTCCTCGGCGGCACGACGCTCGCCGCCGCTTCGGCGATCGCGACCGGCGCGTCCGTTCAAGTCGCGCAGGCGCAGCAACAGCCGGCCGCATCGTCGGGCAAGAAGCCGAATGTTCTTGTCATCTTCGGCGATGATATCGGGCAGTCCAATATCAGCGCCTACACGTTCGGGCTGATGGGGTACAAGACGCCGAACATCGACCGCATCGCCAAGGAGGGTTTGATGTTCACCGATTATTATGCCGAGCAGAGTTGTACCGCTGGGCGCTCGTCCTTCATCACTGGGCAATCGGTCATCCGCACCGGCCTCTCCAAGGTCGGCATCCCCGCGGCGACCGTTGGGCTTCAGCCCGAAGACATCACTATTGCCGAGGCGCTGAAGCCGCTCGGCTATGCCACGGGCCAGTTCGGCAAGAACCATCTCGGTGATCGCAACGAATATCTGCCGACGGTGCACGGCTTCGACGAGTTCTTCGGCAATCTCTATCACCTCAATGCCGAGGAGGAGCCGGAGAACCTCGACTACCCCAAGGATCCGGCGTTCAAGGCCAAGTTCGGCCCGCGCGGGGTGCTGCGATGCAAGTCGACCAATGTCGACGATCCGACCGTCGATCCGCGGTTCGGTAGGGTCGGCAAACAGACCATCGAGGATACCGGTCCACTGAACCGAAAGCGGATGGAGACGATCGACGACGAGACGACCGATGCGGCGATTGATTTCATCAAGCGGCAGGCGCAGGCCAACAAGCCGTTCTTCTGCTGGATGAACACCACGCGCATGCATCTTTACACGCATGTGCGGCCGTCGATGCGCGGCCAAAGCGGAATGCCGGATAACGAATATGCCGACGGCATGATCGAACACGACGGCGACGTCGGCAAGCTGCTCAAGACGCTCGACGACTTGAACATCGCCAATGACACAGTCGTGCTCTACACGACCGACAACGGCCCCCACATGAACTCATGGCCGGATGCGGCCATGACGCCGTTCCGCAGTGAAAAAGACACCAACTGGGAAGGCGCCTTCCGCGTGCCCTGCATGATCCGCTGGCCGGGCCATATCAAGCCGGGTACCGTGACCAATGATATCTTCGGAAGCCACGACTGGTTCCCGACGTTACTGGCCGCCGCCGGCGACACCGATGTCACAAACCGGCTGCTGCAAGGATGGAAGATCGGCGACCGCACTTATCGCGTCCATCTCGACGGTTATAACCAGCTTCCGTTCTTGACCGGACAGCAGGACAAATCAGCGCGGCGCGCCTTTATCTATTTCAACGATGACAGCCAGCTTGTTGCCATCCGGTTCGACAATTGGAAGCTCGTCTTCGACGAGCAAAAAACCGCCGGCACGCTCGACATTTGGGGCGAGCCGTTCACCGCGCGCCGTCTGCCGCTGTTCTTTAATTTGCGCATGGATCCTTACGAACGTGCGCAGATCACGTCGAATGAATATTACGCCTGGACGCTGCATAGGGCCTTTTTGATCTATGGCGCTCAGGGCATCGCTGCTGCCTTCGTTGCGACGCTGAAAGACTTTCCGCCGCGGCAAAAGCCGCAGAGCTTCAACCTCGATCAGATCATGGATCGGTTGTCGCATCCAGCGCAGAGCGACTAGGTCTCCTACTGCGCCAGGCCAACCCGCCTGGCGCATCCATGTTCTGCTAATGGCCGATCTCAGACCTCGGTTCTGACCCCTCGGATGTCTCCTATTGGGGCAAGAGCGGATCAAACGGGCCGCCGATGCCGGGCACATCATAATGACGCTCGCTTTGCCTGCCGAACGCCAACGGCAAGCAACTCTATGTGCGTCCTATGCTCGCGCCGTTATTCCCGCGCCATCGGCGCGACGACGTCGTCATAAGGATAGGCCTGCGGCATGATTTTCATGTCGACCGAGATCTTCTGCGTGCGCTCGACATTGCCGCGGGTGAATTTGCCGTTGGGCGAATACCATTTGCTCAGGCGCGCATAGGCGGCGCTGAGCACGGCGGGATCGGCATTCGGGAAGTTTTTCTTGGCGATATCGAGCGCGCCCGACGGATTGGCATGAATGTAACCCAGCGCCTCGGCGAGGGCGTCGAACACGCCTTGGGCGTCTTTGCCGGATTTCTGGAGGAACGCGTGGCTGATCGACAGCGGCGACGACGAGAAGGCGTCGAGCTTTTCCGGCACATCGACCAGCATGGTGGCAAAGCCCTGTTTGATACCGATGGTCACGAACGGCTCGAACAGCATCGCCGCGTCGGCCTTGCCGCTCTTGAGCGCGCCCAGAATTTCGCCGCCGCCGCCGACCGAAACCAGGCTCACATCCTTGTCCGGATCGAGGCCTGCTTCCTTGACGAAGTAACGCGCGAGGTTTGCGGTGAGCGAGCCGGGCGATGTGACGGCAATCGTCTTGCCCTTGAGATCGGCGACCGTTTTGATGTTCTCGTCCTTGCGGGCGATCATGCCGAACGGCACGCGCGAGGTCTGGGCGAAGAACAATTCGACATCGACATTCTTGGCGCGCATCAGGCCGACTTCGGGGAAGCCGGTGGCGACGATCTGCACGTCGCCGGAAATGTAGGCCTTCATCGCCTCGCCGCCGCCGCGGCTGGTGATCACGTCGACATCGACATTGTGCTTCTTGAACAGGCCCTGCGCCTGCGCCACGTAGATCGGCATCGATTCCAGCGACGCCACCGGCAGCGCGATCTTGACGGTATCGGCCAAGGCAGCCTGAAAAGCAGCCTGGCCCGTCAGCACCGCGAACGCCAGGCCCGCCATGGTGATCATTTTTCGCATCGTTAGTCCTCCCTGAGATTTGAGCATTTCGACTGCGAATTCCCGCGGCCTCACTTTTCGTCCGAGAACCGGTAATGCACCAGCACCGGGCCAAGCGCATCGATGGCAAAGCTCAAGACCGCGGCGAACAGCGCGAGCGTGATGATGCCGAGATAAAGCGTCGGCGTGTCCAGCGTGCCGGAGGCATAGAGGATCATGTGGCCGAGTCCGGCGCGCGAGGCGACGAATTCGCCGATCACCGCGCCGATCAGCGCCAGACCGGAGCCGATCTTGAGCCCGGTATAGACGCTCGGCAACGACGACGGCACGATCACTTTCCAGAAAATCTGGCTGCGGCTCGCGCCCATGACGCGCAGCGCATCGACGAAGGTCGTGTCGAGCCGCAGCGACGCCGTATAGACCGGGATGAACATCGCGAAGAAGACGATATAAACGCTGATGCCGATCTTGGAGAGGATGCCGAGCCCGAGCCAGAGAATGAACAGCGGCGCGATGACGATCACCGGAATGCCGTTGAGCACCATCAGAAACGGCTCGAACACATGCGAGACCAGGCGCAGTTGCGGCAGCAGCAGGCCGATCGCCAAGCCAAGCAGCGAGCCGGACACCAGGCCGAGCAGCGTTTCAAGCACGGTGATGCCGACGTCCTGCAGGAAGCTGCCGCTCGACCATTGCGTCAGCAGCGCCTTGAAGACTTCGCTCGGGCTCGAGAAGAACAGCTCGCTGAGCGCGCCGGAACGCACGCCGATCTCGGCGCCGACCAGGATCACCGCCAGCACCGCGAGCCGGCCAAGAATGACGACGAGGCGATGCGTCAGCGTCATGCGGCCCTGCTCGCGTCGGAATCCATGCCGGTGACGCTGATATCGAGCGCGTCCCAGATCTCCTTGAAGAAATGCGCGAATTCCGGCGTGCTTTGGACGTCGGCAACGCTGGCCGCTTGGCGGCTCAACGGAATCTCGTAAATCTTCTTCACCGTCGCCGGCCGCCGGCTCAAGACTACGACGCGATCGGCCATCGAAATGGCCTCGGCGATGTCGTGCGTCACGATGATCATGCTGCGCTTGCCGGTGCGGCAGATTTTCACGACGTCGTTCTCGATGACGACACGGGTCTGCGCATCGAGCGCGGCGAACGGCTCGTCGAGCAAAAGCACCGTCGGCTCGACCGCGAGCGTCTGCGCCAGCGCGGCGCGCTTTTGCATGCCGCCGGACAGCGCATGCGGATATTTCCGCTCGAAGCCGCCGAGCCCGTATTGCCGCATCAGCGCCAACGCCCGCGCCCGGCGTTTCTCCTTGGGCTCGCCGCGGATTTCAAGACCAAGCTCGACATTCTCCAGCACCGAGCGCCACGGCAACAATGTCGTCTGCTGGAACAACATGCCGAGCCGGCGATCGATGCCCTGCGCCGGCCGGCCGTCGACCAGCACCTCGCCCGCGCTCGGTTTGCGCAAGCCGATGGCGAGACTGAGCAAGGTCGACTTGCCGCAGCCGCTCGGCCCGACCACGGCAACGATCTCGTCTTCCCTGCAGGAAAACGAGACGTCATGCAGCACCTCGACGGCGCCGCGGCGGCCTGAAAACGAGAAGCTGATATTGCGGAATTCGAGCATGGAGAGGTTTTTAGCGCGCGTTCGCCGTCCCGGCCACCGGCTTGCCGATGCCGAGCGGCTCGGCGTCGATCAGCACGAAAGCGACGCGGGCGCGCGCGTTGCCGCGGTTGGCCCAGGCGTGATTGGTGCCGCGCTGCACCATGATGTCACCGGCTTTCAGCTTCACCGTCGAGTCATCCATGTCCATCTCGATCTCGCCCTCGAGGACGATGACATAATCGATGGTTTCGGTGCGATGCATATGCGGCTTATTGCCCGGCGGGAAGTCGATCACCGCGAAGCGGGTGCCGTGCGGCGGCGGCGCGGTGCCGAGGATCCGGGCGCCCATGTCCTCAAATTCCTTGCCGGCCGGCATGGCAGCCGGTGACTTGTCGGTGCACCAGATCATCGTCGAAACCGCACCGGGAGCGGGAAACTTGGCATTGGTCGCCGGCGCGTCACGCATGACTTTCGCCACCTCGCCGTCGTGGCCGGTGACGACGCGGCGGATCGGCGGATAGTTCGGCTTGGTGTCGGTCACGGATTTGCTCCCCGATTTTAGGTCTTTGTTTGCGCTGATCTCTTCCGACGGCTTCTAGGCGGCGATGGTCTGGAAATTCATCGGATAGGAATGCAGGCGCTTGCAACCGCTGTCGGTGATCACCACGGTCTCGGCAAAGACGCAGCCGGTCTTGCCGTCGTGAAACTTCGGATCGAACAGATCGATATTGAAGGCGAACACCATGCCGGTGCGGAATTCGTCGCCGAGCTTCTTCAGCGCCGCCTGGTCGGCGGCGATGGCATGGTGGCGATAGCGCGGATATTCGAGCGAGGCCAGCCCATGGCCGTGAATGCCGGTCTCGCACATGCCGAAGCCCTGGGCATGGATCGCGTCGCGCACTTTGTCCATGGCGACCGAGATCGGCTTGCCGGGACCGAAATTCTTCATGCCCTCCTCGTAAGCGGCGACGCAGCCTTCGTAGATGCGGCGCTGCTCGGGTTTCGGCTCGCCGAGCGAGAACGTGCGCTCGACATGGGTGTAGTAGCCGCCGATCTTGGGATGAATCTCGCAAATGATCAGATCGCCGCGCGCGATCGGCCGCGTGGTCGGCACGCGAAACGGATGCGGATAGGGCAGCGCATCGCAGGCCCACAGAAACAGCGTCGGCTCCTCGCCGCCGTTGGCGATCATGGTCTCCATCATGCCGCCATAGACTTCCGACTCTTTGACGCCGGGCTTTGCGGTATCGCGGCACGTCGACAGCATCAGGTCGCCAAGCTGCGCGGCGCGTGCGAGGATCTGCAATTCCTCGCCGCTTTTCACCGTGCGCAGCATTTCCATCATGTCGTCGAGATTGACCAATTCGGCCTGCGGCAGAATCTCCTTGAGCCGCGTATAGACACTGTGCGGCAGCCAGCCGTCCGGATCGAGCGGACCGGCCAAGCCATCCATGCCGATGCGCGCCTTGGTGAGGCCGAGCTCGCCGAGCCGTTCGAGGACCGAATCCGCCCAGGTCTTGCGCCGCGGCCGCACGTCGGAAATCCAGTCTTGCGCCGCGCGCCAGCCGTCGACGAAAGTCGGCATCATCACGTACGAGGTCGGCTCGCCGTTGCGAGGAAACACCAGGACATTGAATTCGGCATTGCCGCCGATCGGCGACAGGTAGCGGGCATTGGCAGTGCAGAAATCCCACACCGCCGGCCAGCCCCACAGCACCAGGCAGTCGAGCCCGCGCGCATCCATCTCTTGCCGTGTTGCCGCCCAGCGGCGGTCGCGCTCGGCGAGCGACAGGCGCGGGAGTTCAAGCTTTTCGCGCATCGTGAGCTCCGTTCCTTGGACGGGTCGCCTTGTTACCCTTTAGTACCTTCGCTTAGTACCCTTGCGCGCGCATGCGCTCGAGGCTCTTCACATAGTCGGCGACCGCGGCGTCGAAATGATATTCCGGCTTGAAGCCGAGTTCCTTGCGGGCGCGGTTCACGTCGTACACGCCGTGCGGCGGATAGGGCATGCCGAGGAAATTGTCGCCGGGCCCGATCTTGATGTCGGCGCCGGGAATGTATTTGCGGACGGACGCCGCCATGTCATCGAGCGTGAGCCCTTCGCCGCTGCCGATATTGTAGACGCGGCTCGGCACCTTGTCGGCAATGGTCGCGAGATAGACGCCGAGCGCAGAGTCCTTGTTGTAGATGAAGTCGTCCTTGGCTTGCGCGCCATAAGGATGATGGAACGGCTCGCCGTTGAACGGCGCTTCCACGATCTGGCTGGTGACGCCCATCTTGCCGTGGCGCGCGGTCTTGCCGGGACCATAGGTCGTGGCAAAACGCAGGATCGCGACATCGAGGCCGAAATTGCCGGCGTAATAGAGCGCCGTCTGCTCGCTCATGAGTTTCGCGCTGTCATAGATGCGCTGCGGATTTTTCGGCATGTCCTCGGGCATCGGCTTGTAATGCGGCGGCCCGTAATCGCCGAGCACCGGGCCGTAGATGCCCTTGGCGCTGGTATAGACCACGCGCTTGATGTCGAAGAGCCGCGCGCCTTCGAGCACGTTTACCGTGCCCATGACATTGACCTGGATGCTCTGCGCCGGATTGGCCGCCGACACCGCGCCGACGAAAGCCGCGGCATGAACGATATGCGTGATCTTGTGGCGCTTGATGACGTCGAGAAGCCGCGGCATGTCGAGAATGTCGCCGGACTCGAAGTCGATCTCATCGGCGATGTCGCCGACCAGACGGCCGTCATAGTGGCGGGCATAAACCACCGGCCGGTGGCCTTCGCGCACGAATTTCCGGCTGGTTTCCGCGCCGATGACGCCCATGCCGCCGGTGATCAGGACCTTCATGCGTTTCCCTCGGATCTTCGTTGGAGCATGAAAACCGGCATCCAGTTTCCGGGACATCATGCTCGATTGCCGGGTTTCCGGTCTTTTTTCTAATTAACTCGCGGGTGAGTTAAATCTTGCTCCGCGGCGGCTGTCAAGGTTTCGCCTCACCTCAAGTTCGCCGCTCATCGCGAGCTCTCGCCGCAGCGCTACGGCGCCAGATAGGCCTTGATCATGTCGATGACGAGCGCGCGCCGGCGGCGCAAGGCGGCGGCGCTCGTGACATCGGTGTTGAAGATCACGCCGAGCGTGTGGCGATTGGAGAACACGAAGAAGCCGAGCGCGCAGATGGAAAGATAGAGATCGAGCGGGTCGACACCCTTGCGCAGCGCGCCCGTCGCCTCCCCGCGCTCGAGCACGCGCTTGATGACGGAGATCAAAGGCGCGCGCATCTCGGCGATGCGGCGCGACATTTTCAGATGCCGCGCGCGGTAAAGATTTTCCATCTTCACGAATTCGATGTAGTGCGGATATTTGACGTAGTGCTCGAATTTCGCCTGCACCATGGCGGCGACGGCTTCGATCGGCCCGAGCCTGTCGACGTCGATGCGCTTCTCGACCTCGACCAGTTCGAAATAGGTGGTTTCGAGGGCGGCGAGATAGAGCCCCTCCTTGCTGCCGAAATAATAATAGGTCATGCGGCGGTTGGCGCCCGCCTGATCGGCAATATCCTCGATGCGGGCGGCGTCGAGCCCCTTGGCGGCGAATTCCTGCATCGCGGCCTGCAGAATGCGCGCGCGCGTCGCCGCCGCATCGCGCCGTTTCACCTGTCGCTTCTCTGGCCGTTTCGGCTGGCGGGCGCGGCCGTTTTCCGCCCGCGCCGCGGCGCCCGACACCGCGCGATGCCTCGCCTTCGGCAGCCTGGACTGGGATGTTATGCTCATATCCGGTGTTAGCTCAGATATAACTGTGATTGTCGGGACCGAACCGCTTGTCCCGATTTGCATTTCCCGAGCTCACGCGTCAACTCCCAAGCCGCCGCTCCCGGGCCGGCTGTGCGGATTTTCGGGAACCTTTTTGCTGCTGCGCCATCTTGTAGTCATGCCCTTTTCTTATCGCGCGAGGCGGCAATGGCCGACGAAGCATCTCCTCCCGGCGGCCCTGATCTGACGCAAGGCGTTGCACCCGCCGATCTCGCCGGCGGCAAGCTCCTCGGCCATGTCGGCAGCGATGCCGTGCTTGTGGTGCAGGCCGGATCGGAGCTTTTCGCCGTCGGCGCCCATTGCACCCACTATCACGGGCCGCTCGCGGACGGCATCGTAACCGGGGCATCGCTGCGCTGCCCCTGGCATCATGCCTGCTTCGATTTGCGCAGCGGCGAGGCGGTCCGCGCCCCTGCTCTGAGCCCGATCGAATGCTGGAAGATCGAACAGCGCGGCGGCAAGATCTTCGTCAAAGAAAAGCTGGCGCAGCCGAAGCCCCGGTCCGCGCCGACGAAGAACGGCGTCAACCGCCTCGTCATTGTCGGCGGCGGCGCGGCGGGCTTTGCGGCGGCCGAAATGCTGCGGCGGCGCGGCTTTGGCGGCAGCATCGCCATGTATAGCCAAGACAGCGCCCCGCCGGTCGACCGGCCCAATCTGTCGAAGGATTATCTCGCCGGCAGCGCGCCGGACGACTGGCTGCCGCTTCGCCCGGATGCGTTTTACGCCGAGAACGGCATCGACCTGCATCTCAATGCCGAAGTCGCCGGCATTGACACGAAAGCGCGCACAATCGCCGCCGGCGGCAAGACGGTCGCCTTCGACCGGCTGCTATTGGCGACCGGCGCGGAGCCGGTCCGGCTGCCGATTCCCGGAGCCAATCTGCCCCATGTCCACACGCTCCGCTCATTGGCGGACTGCCGCGCCATCATCGCCTTGGCCAAAGGCGCACGCCGCGCGGTGGTGATCGGCGCAAGCTTCATCGGCCTCGAGGCTGCGGCCGCACTGCGCGCGCGCGACATCGAGGTGCATGTCGTGGCGCTCGAGGACCGGCCGATGGAACGCGTGCTCGGCGCACGGATGGGCGACTTCGTGCGCGCTCTGCACGAGGAGCACGGCGTTATCTTCCATCTGAAAGACACGGTGACGGCGATCGACGCAAAGCGCGCGACGCTTCAACGCGGCGGAACCATCGACGCTGATCTCGTGGTGGCCGGCGTCGGCGTGCGGCCGCGCCTGGCATTGGCCGAGCTTGCCGGGTTGACGCTCGATCGCGGCGTCGCCGTGAGCGCCACATTGGAAACGAGCGTGCCGGGCATCTATGCGGCCGGCGACATCGCGCGATGGCCCGATCCCCATTCGGGAGAAAGCATCCGCGTCGAACACTGGGTCGTTGCCGAACGGCAAGGCCAAACCGCCGCAATGAACATGATGGGCCATGACGAACCCTTCGACGCCGTGCCGTTCTTCTGGAGCCAGCACTACGACGTTCCGATCAATTACGTCGGGCATGCGGAGCGCTGGGACGAGATCGCAATCGAAGGCGACATCAAGGCCACGGATTGCGTGCTGCGCTATAAGCGTGACGGCCGCCTGCTGGCAGTCGCTTCGATATACCGCGATGTCGACAGTCTTCAGGCCGAGCTGACGATGGAACGCGCGACCGCAAAGGCACACGGCGCCTGAGGCGGCAGGCCGGCATCACCGGCGCGAAATGGAACTGCAGCTCGGAATGGAACTGCCATCGGAACTTGCGTCCGCAATTTATGGTGGAAAACTAATTGCTCGGTTGTGGCCCTGGATTGAGATGCCGTGCCGTCCAGGCAATGCTGGCATGGGGTGAGTGGCGCGCGATTCGCGGGTGTCACTCCGGAATGTCGGCGTTAGAGACTTTCGTTCGGATTCGTCAATACAAGGACCGCGCCGCCGAATTCTTCGAACTGTCGGGTCAACCCTTCAGCGAAGAAGTGCGGGCGCGCTATTTGGCCATCGCCGATCACTACATGGCGCTCGCCGATGCCGAGTGGCGCACCGATCAGCTCGTGCGCAAGCAGCGGCTCGACCGGATGCGTTCGGAGCGCGAAAAGTCGCAGCGCCGGAGCATGGCGCCCGCCGCCATATTTCCCGTCGCGAACGACACCAAGTCCTTTGCCCGGCGCAGAAGCGCCGGCTCCACGCAGATGGCGGCGCAGGCGACCTTTCCGGCGGCCAAGCCGGCGCCGTAACGCCGCAGCGTCCAGACAAAGCGGTCTGCAACGCATGCCTTTGCGCGCGACGGTAACGCAAAGCCATGTTCGGGAGGCATGCGCGGGAAGCGCGGCAGCGCCCGTGACTTGCTTGGTATGATAATTTACGTTGTGCGCCGGAGGACGCGAATGAGCTCACAAAATAATGTCGCGCAAAAGAAAATGCGGCTGGGCGCGTTTTTCAATCCCACCGGCCATCATGTCGCGTCATGGCGGCACGCGGAATCGCAGGCCGATGCCGGGGTGAATTTCGCGCATTATCGCGAACTGGCCCAAACCGCCGAGCGCGCCAAGTTCGACATGGTTTTCCTTGCCGACAATGTCTGCGTCCGCAAGGCCCATATCGACGCGCTGTCGCGCTCGGCGCAGTATATCGCCAATTTCGAGCCGATCACGCTGCTGTCGGCGCTGTCCGGCGCAACAAGCCATATCGGCCTCGTCGCCACCGCGACCACGAGCTACAACGAGCCCTATCACGTAGCCCGCAAATTCGCCTCCCTCGACCATATCAGCGGCGGCCGCGCCGGCTGGAATCTGGTCACCTCGGGCCAGCAGGAAGAGGCGCAGAATTTCGGCCGTGAGGCGCATTTCGGCCACAGCGAGCGCTACGAACGCGCCCGCGAATTCGCGCATATCGTTACCGCGCTGTGGGACAGCTGGGACGACGACGCCTTCATCCGCGACAAGGCGAGCGGCCAGTTCTTCAATCCGCAGGGCCTGCACACGCTCGATCACAAGGGCAAGTTCTTCTCGGTGCGCGGCCCGCTGAACGTGCCGCGTTCGCCGCAAGGCCGGCCGGTCATCGTGCAGGCCGGCGGCTCCGACGACATGATCAATGTCGCGGCCGAATTCGCCGAGGTCATCTTCTGCGCGCCGCTGACGGTCGAAGCCGGGCAGAAGCTCTATCGCGAGCTCAAAGGAACGATGGCCAAGCATGGCCGCGATCCCGACGCGATGAAGATCATGCCCGGCCTGAGCACCGTCATCGGCGCAAGCGAGAGCGAGGCCAATGAAAAATACGAGGAATTGCAGTCGCTCATCCATCCGATCGTGGCGCGCGAGATCCTCGGCACCATTCTCGGCGGTATCGATCTGTCACCCTACCCGTTCGACGGCCCGGTCCCCGAACATCTCGCCACGACCGATGCCAGCCAATATGCCACCAAGTCGGCGATCGATCTCGCCAAGCGCGAGAACTTGAGCATTCGCCAGCTGGCGATGCGCATGGCCGGCGCGCGCGGCAAGGCCGTGGTCAAGGGCACACCGCAGCAGATCGCCGACATGATGGAGGAGTGGTTCGTCGCCGGCGCCGCCGACGGCTTCAACATCATGCCGCCCTATCTGCCGGGCGGGCTCAACGATTTCGTCAAATATGTTGTGCCGGAATTGCAGCGGCGCGGCCTGTTCCGCACCGAATACGAGGGCGCGACCCTGCGCGAGAATCTCGGCTTGCAGCGGCCGGAGAGCCGGTATCGCAAGGCGTCTTAGGACTCGGACAGCATTGGCTGCGTCATTGCGAGCGAGGAGCGACCTGCGCGGCGTGACGGCCCCGGCTTGCTTCGCCGCTGAGCCTGTCATCGGGCCGGCCGCTTCGGGCCGGAGCCGTTGGCTCCTCGCAATGACGAAGCAGCGTATCCGATTTAGCCTGCAGTGACGTCGACCGCCATCTCGCCGTCGAGCACGCGCTTGGCCGTCGGCATGTCGACTTCGTGCTCCCAGGCGCCGATCACGACGGTGGCGACGCAATTGCCGATCAGATTGCCCAGCGCGCGCGCGATGCCGATGAACCAGTCGACCGAAAGCACCAGCACAAGGCCGAGCACCGGGACGGTCGGCACGGCATTGAGCGTCGCCAACAGAATGACAATCGCCGAGCCGGGCACGCCGTGGGCGCCTTTCGACGTCACCAGCGATACCACCAGCACCAAGAGCAGATCGCCGATCGACAACGGCGTGTTGGTCGCCTGCGCAATGAAGACGACGGCGAGCGTCAGATAGATCGAGAAGGCATCGAGGTTGAACGAATAGCCGGTCGGAATGACGAGGCCGACAACCGAGTCCTTCACGCCCATGCGCTCGAGCTTGCGCATGATCTGCGGCAGCACCGCGTCCGACGACGCGGTCGCCAGCACGATGGTCAATTCCTCGCGAAAATAATTGAGGAACTTGAAAATGTTGATGCCGAGCGCGCGCAGGATGCCGCCGAGCACGACGACGACGAAGATCGCCACCGCCACATAGAAGATCAGTACCAGCGACAGCAGCTGCTTGAGCGAGCCGACGCCGTATTTGCCGACGGTATAGGCCACCGCGCCGAGCACGCCGAGCGGCGCGACGCGGACGATAAGGCCCATGACCTTGAACAGAACCTTGGATACCGCCTCGACCAAGGACGTGACCTGCGCCGCGGGTTCGCCGACGAGAGCGAGCGCAACACCGAACAGGACCGCGAAGAACAGGACTTGAAGCACGTCATTGCGCGCCAGCGCATCGATCGACGTGGTCGGGATGATATTGAGGATGAAGCTGCCGATGCCGGCGCCCTGAAGCTTATGCGCATTGTCGGCGTAGTTGCTCAAAGCCTTGGCGTCGAGCGTCGCGGGATCGATATTCATGCCGTGGCCCGGCGCGAAGACGAAGGCGAGCACGAGGCCGAGCGTGAGCGCAACCGTCGTCATGACCTCGAAATAGACCAGCGCCTTGAAACCAACGCGGCCGACCTTTTTCAGATCGCCGGCGCCGGCAATGCCGTGCACCACGACGCAAAATACGATCGGCGCCACGATCATCGAGATCAGCTTGAGGAAGCCGTCGCTCAGGATCTTCAGCGATATGGCGAAATCGGGCGTCGCGATACCCAGGATGATGCCGAGCAAGAGCGCGATCAGAACCTGAAAGAACAGCGAGCTGTAAAACGGCGAGCGGGCGGTCACCGCCGGCGCGGTCATGGCCGTAGTCGTCATTCCACACCCCCCTGTTGTCGACCTGCCCGAAGAATAAGCAATTCCCATGCCAGCGACTGTCGAAAACGCCGCAAAAGCTCATGGAACTCGCCGCTGCAAGAAGCCGGCGGCGGCGGCGCGCTAGAGCGCTTCAAACAATATGTCCTGCGCACCATGCCAGAGCACATATTCGCCGAGCGGCCGCACCTGATCGCGGCCTTGGACGATGGTCAGAAAATGGTTGCCGGCGAGTTGGCCGACCTTGCTGGCAAAGCAGACATTGCCGTAAGCGAGCAGAATCTCGGTTTCGCTGATGCCGCCGGGATAGACGATGATCTCGCCCGGCGCCGGATAGCTGGTGTGATTCTCGTAGCCGAGGCCGAGATCGAGATCGCCGAGCGGAATCCAGCAGCCCTCACCGCTCCAGCGCACATGGATGATGCGCTCCTTGTAAGGCAGCATGCTGCGAAATTTGGCGCAGGTTTTCGGCGCGCGCTCGGATTCGAACTTCGCGATAAACTCGAAATGCCCGGCCTTGATGCGAACGCGTTCCATGATCGTCTCCTGCAAATCTAGTTCAAGTTCATGATCGCATCGCGCAGAACGCGCGCGCCGACATCGGCGTCGTCCGCGGTCACCGCCTCGCGCGGATTGTGGCTGATGCCGCCATTGCCGCAGCGCACGAACAGCATGCCGATGTCGGTGACGCCGGCGAACTGATCCGCATCGTGGCCAGCGCCGCTCGGCAGATGAAACGGCGTGATGCCGGCGCGCGCGACGGCCGCGGCGAAGGCCGCCTGCATCGCCGGCGCGCAGGGCACCGCCGGATGCCGCGCGATCTCGGCGATCGCCGCGGTGACGCCGCGGCGTGCGGTGATCTCATCGATCGCGGTGCGAATATCGGCGATGGCCTGATCGCGGATGGCGTCGTCCGACGAGCGTATATCGAGCGAGAATTCGCAGCGGCCGGGAATGACATTGATCAACCCGTGCGGCACGTCGAGCTGGCCGACGGTGCCGACGAGCCCTTCGGTCGCGGCGCAGCGGCGCTCGACGGCGAGCACGATTTCGGCCGCCGCGGCGGCGGCATCATGGCGCAGCGCCATCGGCACCGTGCCGGCATGGCCGGCAACGCCATCGATCGTGATCCGAAACCGGACGACACCCGCGATAGAGGTGACAATGCCGACCGGCAAATCGCGTTCGAGCAGTCGCGGGCCCTGCTCGATATGCACTTCGAGATAGCCGCGCAGCGATTGCGGACGCCGCGCCAGCTTTTCGATCATGCTGAGGTCGACGCTGTGCTCATGCAGCACCGCGCCGAGGCTGATGCCTTTGCTGTCGCTTCGCCGCAGCAGCGCAGCATTGAAATGCCCGGCGACCGCGCTCGAACCGATATAGGGCGCCGAAAAGCGAACGCCCTCCTCCTCCGAAAAGCCGATCACTTCAAGATGAAACGGCAATTGCGTCCTGGTGAGCGCGAGACTTTCGGCAACGACGATCGCCGTCAAAATGCCGAGCCGGCCGTCATAGCGCCCGGCATTGGCCACCGTATCGTAGTGAGAGCCGACGATCAGCGTGCGCGCCGAAGGTGCGGTGCTGGCGTAGCGGCCGACCACATTGCCGATGGCGTCGATACTGGCTTCGAGACCGGCCATGCGCATCCAGTCGCGCAACTGCTCCGCCACGGCCTTGTGCGCCGGCGAGAAATAAGTGCAGGTCAGCCCGCCTTGCATCTCCGACCATTGCGCGAGCTGATCGGCCATATCGAGAATGCGCGCGCCGTATTTTTCCCGCGGTATCGGCACGGCTCACCGCAGACCGCGCGCGGCGCTGGAGGCGGCGCTAGGCATGACGCTAGGCATGAGCGAGGCCGCCCGACGTTTCGATGAAGCGTACGATGGTCTGCAGGCCGTCGCCCTTGCGCAGATTAGTCATGACGAAAGGCCGCGCCCCGCGCATGCGCTTGGCGTCGGTTTCCATCTTCGCCAAAGACGCGCCGACATAGGGCGCGAGATCGACCTTGTTGATGACCAGAAGATCGGAGCGCGTGATGCCCGGCCCGCCCTTCGACGGAATCTTGTCCCCTGCCGCCACGTCGATGACGTAGATGGTCAGGTCGGCGAGCTCGGGCGAAAACGTCGCGGCGAGATTGTCGCCGCCGGATTCGATCAGCACCAGGTCGAGCTTGGGAAATTTGGCGCGCATGTCGGCGACGGCGGCGAGGTTCATCGAGGCGTCCTCGCGGATCGCGGTATGCGGGCAGCCGCCGGTTTCCACGCCGGCAATGCGTTCGGGCGCAAGCGAGCCGGAACGGACCAGAAACTCGGCGTCCCATTTGGTGTAGATGTCATTGGTGATCGCGGCGATGTCATAGGCCTCGCGCATCGCCTTGCACAGCGAATCCATCAGCGCCGTCTTGCCGGAGCCGACCGGACCGCCGATGCCGACGCGAAGCGGGCCATTGAGACTTTGCGTCATCGACATCCTTCAGCTCCGGAACAGGCGTGTATATTGCGTTTCGTGCTTGATGCCGGCCAGATCGGCGCGGAACGCGGCGCTGCCGAGATCGTCGAGGCCGGATACTAGGGCACGTTGCGCGGTCTCACCAACAACCGGCTCGAGCATTTGCAAGAGGCGCTGGCTGTCGGTATGGCCGAGCGGAATCAGGCGGACCCCGGCGGATATCCAGTTCGCCACGATCGCCGTGAGAAAGGCGTGCAGCGCCGGCGCCAGCGGCACGCCATGCCCGGCGCATGCGGCGCCGACAGCAATCGGATAGGCGACCGCGCCCGGCCATATCTCCTTCAGCCGCGCCAGCGCCCGGCACGGCCAGGCCGCTTCCGTGACGTCGGCAAACGCGCGGCCGAGCTTGGTCGTTTCCTCGAAACGCTCGCGCGACGGCGCGAAGGCCGCAGCCAATTCGGCGGCCTCGACAGCAGCGGCATCATCGCCTGCGGCCGTCGCTCGGTGCATCTGCGCGAAAAAGACGCCGTCATTGAAGCCCGACCCCATCCTCAGCGTAGCGTCGAGCCAGCCGCGCAGCGACGCGACATCGTTGATGTCGCCGGTTTCGACCGCCCATTCGATACCGCTCGAATAGGCGAAGGCGCCGACCGGATAGGCCGGCGACAGCCAGATCATGAGCCGGAAAAGCGCCTCCTGCGACAACAACTCGACATCGGTCGCCGGCAGACGGCGCGCCCGGCCGCGCGACATGCGCTCGTCACCGGTCATGGCGACGCCCGCCATCGTGGCCGTGCTCATGACCATGCGCGTGATCGTGCTCATGGTGGTGATGCGCGTGGCCGCCGTGGGCGTGACGCCCGGACGACGCGGCGTAAGCCCCACCTTCGGGATCGAAGGGCGCCGAGATCTCGATCACTTCGGCGCCGAGCTGACGCACCATGTCCGCCATCACATGGTCACGGCGGATGCGCAGCGCATCCGGCAGAAGCTGCGTCGGCAGATGCCGGTTACCCAGGTGCCAGGCGACGCGGCCAAGATGCAGCGCGTCGGCGCAGCGGATTTCCAACAACGGCTCCGGCGCGGCGACGACCTCGACGAGGCGGCCGTCGTCAAGCACCAGCGCATCGCCGCCGCGCAATTCGGTTGCCGCCGGCAAGTCGAGCAGAAACGACGTGCCGTCGGCTCCGGTCATCGCCATGCGGCGGCGGTGCCGGTCGTCGTAATCAAGCACCACGCGATCGGCGGCCTCGCCCGACCACGTCATCGCCGATTTGACCGCGATCGCGCGCATCGCGAGCTAGAACAGGAAATAGCGCTGCGCCATCGGCAGCACCTCGGCGGGAGCGCAGGTGAGCAATTCGCCGTCGGCGCGCACTTCATAAGTCTCCGGATCGACCTCGATCTCCGGCGTCGCGCCGTTGTGGATCATGCTCTTCTTGGAAATCTTGCCGCGGGTGTTTTGCACCGCGTAGAGCTCCTTCTGGATGCCGAGCTTCTTGCCGAGACCCGCGCGCACCGCCGCCTTCGAGGCGAAGACGACGGACGACGCGGTGCGGGCGCGGCCATAGGCGCCAAACATCGGCCGGTAATGCACCGGCTGCGGAGTCGGGATCGAGGCATTGGGATCGCCCATCGGGGCGGCCACGATGGAGCCGCCCTTGATGATGCATTCCGGCTTGACGCCGAAAAAGGCCGGCGCCCACAAGACGAGATCGGCAAGCTTGCCCTTCTCCACCGAGCCGATCAGCCCCGACACGCCATGCGCGATCGCCGGATTGATAGTGTATTTGGCGACGTAGCGCTTCACCCGCACATTATCATTGTCGCCTTTCTCTTGGGCGAGCCGGCCGCGCTGCTTCTTCATCTTGTCGGCGGTCTGCCAGGTGCGGATGATGACTTCGCCGAGCCGGCCCATGGCCTGGGAGTCCGACGACATCATCGAGAGCGCGCCGATATCGTGCAGGATATCTTCGGCGGCGATGGTCTCCTTGCGGATACGACTCTCGGCAAAGGCGAGATCTTCGGCGATCGACGGGTCGAGATGGTGGCACACCATCAGCATGTCGAGGTGCTCGTCGATGGTGTTCCTGGTATAGGGCCGCGTCGGATTGGTCGAGGACGGCAGCACGTTCTTCAGGCCGGCGACCTTGATAATGTCCGGCGCGTGACCGCCGCCGGCGCCTTCAGTGTGGAAGGCGTGGATGGTGCGGCCCTTGAACGCCTTGATCGTGTCCTCGACGAAACCGGATTCGTTGAGCGTGTCGGTGTGGATCATCACCTGCACGTCATGATCGTCGGCGACCGAGAGACAGCAATCGATCGCCGCCGGCGTCGTGCCCCAGTCCTCGTGCAGCTTCAGCGCACAGGCGCCGGCCTTGATCATTTCCTCAAGCGCGGCCGGCCGCGACGCGTTGCCCTTGCCGGCGAAACCGAGATTGACCGGAAACTCGTCCGCCGCCTGGATCATGCGCGAGAGATGAAACGGTCCGGGCGTGCAGGTGGTGGCAAACGTGCCGTGCGCCGGACCGGTGCCGCCGCCGAGCATCGAGGTGACGCCCGACATCAGCGCCTCCTCGACCTGCTGCGGGCAGATGAAATGGATGTGCGTATCGAAGCCGCCGGCGGTGAGAATCTTGCCCTCACCGGCGATCACTTCGGTGCCCGGACCGACGATGACGGTTACGCCGGGTTGAATGTCCGGATTGCCGGCTTTGCCGATGGCGAAGATCTTGCCGTCCTTGATGCCGACATCGGCTTTGACGATGCCCCAATGGTCGAGAATGAGCGCGTTGGTGATGACGGTGTCGACCGCGCCCTGGCGGTTGGTGACCTGCGACTGGCCCATGCCGTCGCGGATCACTTTGCCGCCGCCGAATTTCACCTCCTCGCCGTAGACGGTGAAGTCCTTCTCGACTTCGATGATCAGATCTGTATCGGCGAGGCGAACGCGGTCGCCCAAGGTCGGGCCGAACATGTCGGCATAAGCTTTGCGGCTGATCTTGGCCGGCATGGCGGAGCCTCGATTCTCTAAGCTAGAGCTTTCCCATCACGTCTTGGCGGAACCCGTAGATCGTGCGCTTGCCGGCGAGCGCAACCAGATCGACCTCGCGGGTCTGCCCCGGCTCGAAACGGATCGCGGTGCCGGCGGCGATATCGAGCCGCATGCCGCGCGCTTTCTTGCGGTCGAATTTCAGCGCCGGATTGGTCTCGAAGAAATGATAATGCGAGCCGACCTGGATCGGCCGGTCGCCGGTATTGGCAACGGTCAATGTAACGGTCTTGCGGCCCTTGTTGAGCTCGATGTCGCCGTCCTGGATGAACATTTCGCCGGGGATCATTGCGTCCTCATCTGATCGGCTCGTGCACGGTGACAAGCTTGGTGCCGTCCGGGAATGTCGCCTCGACCTGGATCTCGGGGATCATTTCGGCAATGCCGTCCATCACCTGGGCGCGGGTGAGCACGTGCGCGCCTTGCTCCATCAGTTCGGCAACGCTCTTGCCGTCGCGCGCGCCCTCGACGATGAAATCGGAGATCAGCGCGACGGCTTCGGGATGATTGAGCTTGACGCCGCGATCGAGGCGGCGCCGCGCAACTATCGCGGCCATGGCGATCAGCAACTTGTCCTTTTCGCGCGGAGTCAGGTTCATGATGCCTCAATTCAACCAGAGCCGCGGCAGCGGCAGCGGATTAAGCGCGGCCAGAACAACCATCAAGTCCTGACGCAGCACGGCGCTGTCCCGCGCGACAAAACGTATGATGGCGTGCCCGTTCCAGGCCGACGCAGCCACCTCGCCCTTAAAAGCATCGGCAAGGGCGCGGATCGCGGCTATGTCCGCATCGTCGCCGGGAATTTTCAGAACATTGGCGACGGCAACGCCGCCCGCGGCGACCGCCGGCCGCGCCATTTCTTCGGCGATCATGCCGTCGAAGCGGACGGTCTCGGCGAAGACCAAAACGCCGTCGCGCCTGACGCGCCAGCGATCGGCAAGCTTGCCGGACAGCACAGCCTCGCCCATCGCGGTGCGGCCGAAGACAATGGCCTCGGCAAGCAATAGCTGCGCGCCCGGCGCCAGCGCAACATCGATCGAGCGACGCAACCGGACCTGATCGAACAGGATCGTCTCTTGCGGCAGCCAGGCGAGCCGGCCGTCGCGGCCGACCTCCAGCTTGATCGCGATTTCAGTATCGGGCGCGAGCGAGCGATAAATCTTCTCGGCCGCAGCCGTGGTCACCGCAAGGCCGGCGCCGGAGGCCACTGCCACGTCGATGCCGAACCGGTCGCCGCCGGTCATGCCGCCGGCGGTATTGACGATGACGGATTCCAGCGTGTCCGGCCGCTCGGCATTGGGAAAGCGCACGCGCAGCGAGCCCGATTCATGCACGCGCCGGCGCCGGCTCACGCCAAGCGCCGCATCCACCGTGAGCGCGATATGTCCGACGGCGCGGTTGCCGGCAAAAGTGTCTCTTTGTAATGGCGCGGCGGCGCTCATCGTTT
>Ga0335076_10001351_pt1 | contig 23686 bp, 18 predicted proteins | sample Lox_Sample_25_FD_206717 | JGI IMG/M metagenome (GOLD analysis project Ga0335076, IMG submission 206717) | Soil microbial communities from Loxahatchee National Wildlife Refuge, Florida, United States - Lox_Sample_2.5 | ecosystem: Environmental > Terrestrial > Soil > Wetlands | place: USA... | reverse complement strand
CCAAATCTTTCCTCGGGAGAGATGGGGAGTTCGAAGGCTGCGCATTTCAGATGGTTTACAAGAATCTCGAGATTGTCGGGCTGAATGTGAGCATGTTCGGGCGAACTGCCGAAAAAGTAGTCGGGATGCTGCACAATAAATTGATCCAGCGGAGCCGATGAGGCAACGAAGACCGCACATGAGCCGCCCGTGCGCCGTCCTGCACGCCCTGCCCTTTGCCAAGTAGAAGCAATTGATCCCGGATAGCCGGCCATAACGCAGGCATCGAGCGAACCGACATCAATTCCCAGTTCGAGTGCGTTCGTCGCGACCACCCCCAGAATGCGGCCATCGCGCAAACCGCGTTCAATTTCACGTCGCTCTCCAGGAAGATATCCCCCGCGGTATCCGCGGATCGGTTCTGGTTGGCCCGGCTTCGGAACATTCGCCTGCTGCAAGTAGGTCAGTATCACTTCGGTGTGTAATCGGCTGTTTGCGAACACAATCGTCTGCAACTTCCGGCCGAGTATCTCTTTTGATACGCGCGTGGCTTCATTGATGTAGCTGCGCCGAATCCCGAGATTTCGGTTCAGCATCGGCGGGTTGTAGAACACGAAAAGCTTCTCGCCCGCGGGTGCTCCGTTCTCTTCGACCACTTCGACTTCTTTCTCGATCAGCTGCGAAGCCAATTCGCCAGGATTCGCGATTGTCGCGGAGCAACAGATGAACTGCGGACTAGAACCGTAGAAGCTAGCGATTCGTTTCAATCGCCTGAGCACATTCGCAAGATGGCTCCCGAATACGCCGCGGTAGGTATGCAATTCGTCGAGCACGATGTAGCGAAGATTCTCGAACAACCGCATCCATTTTGTGTGGTGAGGGAGAATGCCGGTATGTAGCATGTCGGGATTCGTGAGCACAATGTGCCCTCGCTCTCGAATCGCTTTACGAGCATCGCTCGGGGTATCACCGTCATACGTGAATACTCCGAAACCGTCGTCGAGCCGATTCGCGAGATCCTGCAATTCAGCTAACTGATCCTGTGCCAGCGCCTTGGTTGGAAACAGATATAGTGCGCGAGTATCCGCGTTTTCCAAAACTGCATTCAAGACAGGAAGGTTGTAGCAAAGGGTCTTACCCGATGCGGTCGGCGTTACCACAACGACGTTCTTTCCATTGCGCACTAATTCCGCGGTCGCGGCCTGGTGAGAGTACAACTCTCGGATTCCCTTGGCCCGGTATGCCTCAGCCAAGGCACTTGTCACCCAGGCTGGCATCGGACGAAACTTGGCATCTCGGGCGGGAATCTGGCGCACAGCAGTGAGCACTTCCTCCTGTCGATAACGCCCGATCAGCGATCCGAGAATCTTGTGAACGGTTTCGAGACTTGCTGGCGGGCGCGGGGCTAAGTTCTGGCAAGCGGACATAAGGACTCCATGCTTATTCGCTTTTTATTCGCCTAGCCTAACACCTCTGTATTGATCGCGCAATTCTTCTTTGGGGGCGGCGAGCTGTATAGCAAAGAGTGGCGGGTCGTTGTTGTCAGCGAACGTCGTTAGCTGAGCTAGCGAAGTGAGTCGGCCATTGTCAAATTCACCAAGGCCGAATGCGAATGTCTTGCAGCGTGATACTTCATATGCGCGTCAGTTTGACAATGCTTTTCTTGACGTAATCTACTTCGCCCTCAAGCTCGATGTCACCCCTGACGATAATGTCAGCGATCTGGGGCAGAGTATTGGCAGGTTCTTGCTCCATATAGTGCTTTTCGGCCTCACTCAGCTCTAATTCAGAAGCTGATGTTCGTTCAGAATAACGCGCTTTGCGGACGGTATCTCCGGTGTCCACATACACCAGCAGGACTGGTGTTGGGGACACGAGTCGACGAAATTCGTTAATGACTGTACTGTGGCGAATGCCATCGAGAATCAAACCTATACCCGCGCGCCAACCAACATGTTCCAGTACCCCCTGGCAGACCTCCGATAACGAGTCACGGACGAGACGAGCACCTAGTTCCTGAAGTGTTTGACGATCCCCTTGAAAACTCGAACCGGCCAAGAGTTTCAGATAGCTCCCGAGATTGATCGATTGCCAGCCTGTATTGCGACTGAGGGCAGTGGATAATGTTGTCTTACCAGCACCAATCTTCCCCGCTATGCCTATCACAGCAGGCGGCAGATCGTCGATGTATAGTTCATTGCAAAACATGATCCGGGTAGTATCGACCAAATAAGTTTCATCGTCGAGCGGTTTGTCCTTGAATTGCTGAACTGAGCTCGAATGGACGGATCACAGCGGCCTGAATCTAAGTTGCTGTGATATAGGCCTGATTCGAAGGTGAGAAGCGCCCGTGCAGGACACTAGCGACGGAAGCAGCTTTTGCCCAAACACACCGTGCTTTATCGAGCCTCAGATCGCAATAGGATTGTGGAGGCCTGAGATCCTCTCCTAGCAGATACGCTATTTGGGAAAGGCTTACTGGTTGCTTGTATGGGAATACGTCGTCAAGGGTAATGGCACACACCTCTTTTGCAGGCCCGACGTATCGTTCGAACTCATCCGAAGTACATCCCAAGTTCGTGTGAAATCTCGACCATATGTCTGCAGGAGTACCTGTAGTAACTGATCGCACTGTGGCTTCCCCGACCAGTGCCTTTTGTGGACTCGACGAATACAGGATAGCTTTACAGCCAATCCATCTTTGGGAAAATCTCTTTCGGATTTCCACTAGCTTAGAACCTGCCAAAATTTGCTCCGCGTACTTCGGTTTCATGCTGACCAAGAGGTCTCCACCGAGAGCGTATCCACTCACATTGAACTTTCTTGCCAACGCTGGCAATTTGTCGAGAGCTGCGACCCGTACTACCTCATGGGGCGCTGAACACACTAGTTCTGTATCTCCAGTTCGATACTGTCTTTGCGATTTAGAGGCCCGCACGAAGCCGAATGATTCGAAGAACTCCTTCTTGCCTTCCCACAAACTTTCTGGAAGAGTGAAATGAATCTCTTTTGCGAGATGACGAGTTTCTAATGTCATTTGAGTGAAGAAAAGCTGTCCAAGATCAAGATCCTGGAAGTCGCGCTCAATTCGCAAGTGACAGAATTTCGCATTGCGGCCCAATTTCAGCACTGCAGCCGCAATCGGCTTGTCTCCCTCGTACGCTACCCATGCTGCACGCTCGGATGACCTTAAACCAGGAACGACCTTCTCGCTAAACCACCGCCCGATATTTGGGTACATACCCTCGCTGGTACGGATCATGTTCAGGAGAGTTTTGAGTTCGTCCGAAAAGAACTTCGCGTCTGCCGACCCAATGCTCGCTACTCGAAAGTTTGCTGCTAACGGGAACAACTCGCCGGATGCCCGACTATTTTGCTGCTTTAACAGTGTCATCACTATTCCTCTTCAGTTTGTCCGGCCAGTTCTTGAAGAACTTGGAAAGTTGTAATGTCTGATCTTCGTAATTCTTCTTCTTTTTGCGTTTCCTCTTTTTCTTCTTGTCATTTGATTTGTCTTTGGCGTCTGGAGAGTCCTTGGACATTCTGTAGAAAATCAGATTGGCCATCCTCTCTCCATCTGCAAGGCTAACATTCACCTGATGCCCGCGGACTTCGAATATGAGTGGCGTCCCGTCCTTCTTATCGCTTCGCTCGGTGCCAAAGCGAGGATGGACAAAACCCGCATAATGGATTCGCATTTCGCCGATCGTCTCATCGATCGCTCGACAATAGATAGCGATGCCCTCAGGCAGCGCTATTTTTTCTTTGGATCGCAGTATATAAAAATTGTTAGCTTGAATTTCTAATCGCTTGTCCTTGTCAGATTCAACCAGCGTCCAATAATCACTTGGATCCGGCTCAGGACGAGCTTCCCATAGAGCAATAGGTAACGTTCTGCTAGTCGGCTGCCTCGCGCAGAATGCTGCCACATTTAACCCACCGATGTTTTCGTGGGTCAAATCAACCCGCAAGGCTCCATCTGGTAGAGCGGTTCCTGGGAATACTGTTTCCAGCAGCTCTTTGCCCGTGATCTTCACGTCCTCGGGGTTTCCATAAAAAAACCTCAATTGAGAAAGGCTTATGCCCTCCTTGACTCGGACCGAGAATGTCATGGGCGTTATCTCCAAGTACAGCTCGCCAGAACTCCTTTCCAATCCAGCAGGGTCGAAGCATTCATACGTGTCCATGCCATCTACAATCAACCGAGCCAATACATCAACACGACCAATGGAGCTCTTTGCGGTCGCCTGTCCATGAAATCCGGCCATGCCGAGTTCGCGCTCAAGCCTTTCCTGCAACTTAAAGACATATGTTGTCTTTGCATGTAGCGTGTAAATCCCTTTGCGCGGCTTCGGCAGTTTCCGAGAGAGTTCTTTCCTTTTTAGGAACCAGCTGTAGTGATGCGAGCTCGCTGGCTTTACTGAGCCGCGACGCATCTCATAACCTTCGTCTGATAAGTAAAGATCGATTGCGGATTCGTCTAAGGCGCCTTCTCTCAATCTTCCCACATTGACAAGACCCTCCTCGCAGAGCTTTCGGATCTGATCCTTATTGAGGGCTCCTGGAATCCAATGCTTCCACGGAAAATCCATTCTTTACCTCAGCGAAGGCCTTATATGTGAGTTCCTGCATGATAACCTTCTGTCCGAACTGCACACAAGAACAACGCAGGTTCAGCGCAAAACATAGAGCTGCAATGGTTTAGCTTGTCTAGCCGTTCAAAAAAGACCTCTTTTTCACTATAGCGCAGTTTTGCACATATGGCGAATGAAATACGAAAGATAATACCCAAAACACCTAAATTAGAGGCGGAACATCCGCGTTATGCCGACTGCGGCAACTCCATCTGCCGTCCTGATCCGAGCTTCCGAACATATTTCCTGAGGAATGCTCGTGCGTAATGGTTAACAAGTTCTTCATCGTCGCGGCGCATACCCAAAAAGGTCTCGAACGAAAGAGCCGGAGCGGAGAGGGTTCGCACAACCAAATCTCCACTAATCTGCCATCTCCACGGTCTTCGGTTACTTAACTCAAAACCTCATCTGCGTCCCAGCGCGGAACGGGTACCGGTACTAGTCCTGCATCGCCCCAAATGAGTGCGTGCGTGATCCAGTGCGCCGGCACGGACACCGAAAACTCGTGCGTAGCATCGGCTTCCCTGGAAACGACAGTGAAGGCACTTGGGGCAAAAGTGCTTGAGTCTGCGGCGGCATTCCCTCGAACAGACAATTCTCCCGTAAAACAGAATTCGCTCATGAGATCGCACTCGAGATCGGAATCATTACAGATTACGTCGTAGCCGCTCCCACCCCAACCTGCGCTCAAATGACACCGGTCAATGCGAACCAGGAATTCGTCTTTCGGTTTAAGGGTTCTTATCCATTCTGGTTGGTCGATGGAATGTTCGGTTTCAGGAACCTGACAAAGAACGCGTAGACCACCGAAGCGTGTGGTGAAATATTTTCGGAATTGGGAATCGAAGGTGCCGCTAGGCCAAACCTTTCCGCCGTTTTCAACGATCCCTTCAAGGGCCAATTCATACCGGTAACCTGCCGCGTGAAACTCGAGCAGCCGGCCCGTGTTCATGGCGTATGCCGGCATCATCGGGTGATGTCCTTTCTCAAAATACGAACTGACCCACTGCTCGAGCACGAAGGGAAAGCGTCTTATCGGAAGATCCTTCAATAACGCTTTACTCTTGCCTTGCGGCGCCAGGACGAGACATTCGAATCCTTTGAGTTCGTTCAGCAGTGACACGTGCCTCATTGCATCAGGCTTGCGAAGGTATGGAGGTTCTGCGAAACAGATTCCGATCAGTTGATCGATGAGTTCACCCGATGTCTTGTCAGGAGTGAGCATCTCGCTGGACCGGTTTCGGTCCACCTTAAATGTCTTAGTGACAAACATCTCGATTACTGGACCTTCTCTTCTCTCGCCATTCGGAGTGAGCCAAGTCTGGTAGTTTTCTTGCCGGCGACGCTGTTGCTCCGCCTTTTCAGTGCCGACAATTGCTCGGCAAGCCTCACAGTACCGTTTGCTCCGGCTCACTGCTGTCCGGCATCTCTGACATTCGCCCTCGGGCTTGCGCTTCGGGGACGCGATATTGTTCGCGACAGCGGCGCACGACCGGCTGCAAAAACTCGGGTTAGACGTTGGCCGGCCACAGGTCTCGCACTTCTTTGTTGCGGGTCCACTAACGGGTGCCTCTTTAGGGTTAGATTTGGTCGTTGGCTCGGCTGGACTCGCAGATTTTGCAGACGATGTCTGCAGGATCTTGGTCTCGGGCTGCACGGCGCGAGATTTGCGCCGTGCCGATTTCAGCGCCTGCATGCGGGCGCGCATCTCAGCTTGATCTTCTTCGAGCGTCATAAAGTCCTCACATCTAGTGAAGGAGCCCCCGGTGGGGAAAAGAGTATTGATGTTTTATGCAGGGGTTTTTTGAAACCGTCGGCGGTTTCCGAAGCTAGACGCTCGCGGGAATTATCCAGCTTGACCGGACAGCGGCGGTCGAGCGGAGCCTGGCAGTTTCGAGAGAAACTGCTGGCACTACTGCTTCGTAAACTCAGTGGCTTTCTTGTGGTCCCTGATCTGCGAGTAATGGATCGCTAGACGGCTTCCGAGCTCGACTTTGTCGTCGTAGTCGTTCAAAGGCTGATTATCCAAGGTGCCGAAGACTAGCTGCTTTTCTTCATCGCAATGCGTGACTCGGACCCATATCCACTCACCGATCCCAGTAGTCTCGTCTGGAAACTCAACCTTTACGTAATCTCCTGAACGATAGCGAGGCTCTACCGCGGGTTGGCAGGCGCCCTGGTGACCATTAGGGAGCCAGCAGTTCGAAGTGATGCGGCAGTCTTGCTTCAGAGACTTGTTTTGCTGAAGCCACCAAAATCGGTTTGCCTTCATGGCAGCATCGTCTGCCGTGGTTCCGGTCTTGTACTCGGAGCCAAAGTCGAACGGCCAGCGAGGCTGCCAATCATCCATCGACATGTTGATGGATCTCAACGCCGCGTTGACCTCTGCAATCCAGTCGTTGTAGCCGCTCGACACATTGTCAATGTTAAATCCTGAGGCGGATCTGTGACAGGTGAATATGTCGTGAGGGCTCATTAGAACTCGGGTTCGTCAGCAACTCAAGGCCGGCGCTGGAGCCTTCTTGGCTGAATCAAGGATGGGAATTGCACGCTCTAGCTCACCGGATTTTGTCGATGCAGTGGGGGCACGTGTTGTTAGGCCGGTACATTTGCCCTTGAATCTCTTCGATCTGTCTGGTGCGGCCCCATCTATCCAACCCTGGCTTGACCGGTTCAGATTCTTTTCTGACCTTCTCGACAAGATTTACTCGGGAATAGGTCCGGTTCAACGAAGACAACTTAAGCAGGCGGTCAGAGATGCCTATGATCACGTGATCGGAGGCTCTCCAACTATTTACGATGTGCACGCACACTATACCGCTCAGATGGGGAATAAATCCGACTCTGTCCTATCCATTATCGATGATCTAGTCGACATGGAACTGTTCGCGCGCCAACCCGCTGAGACCACAACGTTCGATCGATTCTTGGACGGCATTGTAGTGGTGTCTTTAGACGCCTTGGGACAAGACGATCGTTCTAAAAACCTCCTGGTGGCTGTGATGTTGAACATGTTTTATGAGCACATGCTGCGGATACCGAAACGTCCCTATTTCGGTTCTGCCCCTCAAATGCGCGTCATAGATTCTTTTCTTCTCGTGGACGAAGCTACCAACATCATGAAATACGAGTTTGATGTGCTCGGCAAGCTTTTGTTGCAGGGTCGAGAATTCGGGGTTGGCATCATACTAGCATCGCAGTACTTGCGGCACTTCAAGGTCGGAGGCACGGACTACAGAGAACCACTTCTGACGTGGTTTCTGCACAAGGTGCCGAATATCACGTCGCAGGAGCTAAACGCTTTGGGATTGACTGCCGACGCGACGCAGCTTGCTGAGCGCATCAAGTCCTTGGCTGTCCACGAGTGCCTCTACAAAACCTTTAATGTCTCTGGCGTGATTAAGGGCGTCCCGTTCTACGAACTCGTGACCCGACGCAAGAGCTGAGTTCGAACCGGCGAACACGAAGAACTAAGGGCACCTCTCCCACAAGGCACAATCGCACGAGGCCAATCCTGCTATCGGGCGTGAGCAAATAGCGTCGTGCGAGTAGTGGATGGAGTGATAATGACCGGCCACCAAAAAGGACAGCCTCGCCATTCCTGAGCCTCGTCTCCGTTTTGCCGAATCATCATTAATACCGGAAGATTGATCGCTGCAGCACGGGCGAGATTGCCCTCTGTTCGGGTTGTATCAGGTGCATCCGCAAATTCCGCATGAGACGTACTCTTTACGATCCGGCTGAGATTGCGGCCAGTGCGCACCATTAGAAGGATTTTTTCCTTTTGACTTGGAACCGAGCAGTTATCGCTGAGATGTTTCAGGATTGCTTTGTATTCAGCCGGATCCCATCGATCCTCGTAGCCGGGAGCAAAATCCACGAAGCTGGGGCCCAATCGGTCAATAATGTTAAACGCGAGATCAAGCGATATTTCGTAAGGGGGAGGCGCTTCACCGTCTTTAGGGAAGGGCCCGGCGCTCTTGAGCAACGCGTCGATACCTTCAGTAATTGGCAATAAACGCACCTTGTAATCGGTTTGAAATCCAACCGGAAGAATGCGTCTGCCTGGGCGAAGTGTAGTGATATTCGAAGCCAGGATTTTCTGGTTACCGCACGGAACGATTCGACCATCGGTATCGAGTTCGATGAAATGGACCAACTGATCGCCTCCGCCGGCTTCGATGCGATCGCGTAACGCCGATTCCGCGTCGTGCATGCGCTGCATTGCGCGATGAATGTGTGGAGCGGTGTAGAATCGCGTGACCGCCTGATCCTCCAGAGGCCGGAAGCCATACATCCGTGAGTGCTGCATCACGGTATCCTGCTGGAATTTTTTGGGGTTCCGACCATAGTAAAACCCAATCAGATTCGCGATGGTAATGCCCCGGTCGAGAATTTGCCCGCCAATGAAGATATTAAGTGGCGTGCGCAGTTTGAGCTGACCTTCGTCATCGAGCAACGCTGCCACCTGTGCCTCAGAATTCACTTTCGTTATCATCAGCTCCCCGCCCGTGAGCGCCTTCAGTACACGGCTATGTACTTCCGAAAAGGCTGGGACAGTCTGATTGGCCGCGAGAAGAGACTTCACAAGATCGTCGTAGGCAGCTTGGATCAGAGCGCGCAGAGTGTCAGAAGCGGCCTGTGCTTCGGAATGAAGCTTCTCATCAAATTGCAGAATGACGCTTTCCTGCCATGCGTGAGATGCCTTGCCAGCTGCGGTGTGAAATAGGAAAGCGAAGCGTTTCGGCCGGCGCTGCGCCTGCTCGTCCTGGATTCTTCGGAGGCATCCGGCGGTCACAAACGAAAGTAAAGCCGAGCGCAACCCGGCAACCTTCGGATGCGTGAGACACTCTTCTGCCCGGAACCGGCGGCGATCATCGGAATGGAGAACTTCGAGCTCAGTTTCGCTGACCGGCTTGAAGACGAACGCTGCCGGGTTATTCACAATCTGGCTGTCTTCAAAATAGAATTTGCCGCCGATGTAGTCGGAATGAATCGGAACGAGTTCGGTGTACTGGGGGCGAACGGGAGCCAGGGGTGTGTTGGGTAATGGGGAGCCTTCTGGCTGCAGGTATAGAGAATACGGTGTAGCCGTCACCTGAAGAAATGATGTGCTCGGTAAAGCACGCCGCAGTTCGTCAACCTGGCCGGCGATCGTGCGAAGCTGAACGCCAAGGTCCTTGTCCTGCACGTAGCCAATCGAGGCATTGTCAGCCTCGTCATCAATTATCAATATGCGACGTGTGGCGAGCTGGGGGTAGGTATGGTGCAGGGCTTCCGACAGACGTTCAAGGTTATGCGTCTGTTTTTTCACAACGAAGATTAGTTTCTGGTTCAGCTCGAATTGGGTGAGGCGTTCGGGAAGTTCAAGAATGTCGTAGACCTTCACCTGGTCGCTTTCTAGAAACTCAGCGAATTCTTTGGTGACCCGCTTGCATGTTTGCTTCGCCAGCGCGGTGGTTGGCTTTGTGAGAATGACCGCGATGTCGAACTCGTTGTCGAAAGCGAGGGCAGTGATTCCCAGGAAGGTCTTCGTTTTTCCAGACTGAATCTTTCCGAGCAAAATGATCGGTTTGGTTGCGTCAGTCGTCTTGAGCTTGGCGACCGTGTGCTCGATACATGTCTGTTCGTCAGCGCCGTAGGCTGGGTTGCCGTCGCGCTTTTTTCCAAGAAATCCCGAGTAAAAGGGACCATCGACATCCAGGGATGCCGTCGCTTCGTTGAGAACCACGCCTTGATTTGCGTTCATTAGTGCCCTCCGTCGACTGATCGCAACGAGTCTCACTATCCTCGAAATCAATTGCGCCAACTACTATGATTAATGCAGTATACTTGCGAAAAACGCATGTTTGAAGATTTGTTCAATACTCGCGGCCTTTCTCACGAACGGCTGAACACCTTACTAAAACTGAGCGAAGCTGGCAGTTTGATCAAGGCCGCAAATGACGATCTTGGAAAGCAGAGCCGCCTCAGCCATCACCTACGGGAGCTGTCGGAATACTTCGGCATTGAATTGACTGAGAAAGCGGGAAGATCGGTAAGGCTGACGGGGGCCGGCGAGGCGTTGGTGCAGATCATCCGCGAGCATTTTCAGGCGCTTCAATCATTCCGAAATAATGCGACTGGAACGGTACCGACATTTCGCATTGCGGCGGGAGACAGCATCTTGCAATGGCTGTTAGTCCCAGCGGTTGGACGCATAAGGCGGCCAAACAGTCCAATCCGCTTTATATTGCGCGGCCTGCAAACAAACCAAATTGTTGAACAGCTGAATGAGCGCCGAGTTGACTTCGGGCTCCTGCGACAGAACGCAATCGAAAAACCGCTGAACCACACTGTCGTTTCCGAACAGCGATACGCGATTTTCGTTCCCCAGCGACTCGTTCCCACGCGCGGGATGCTGACCATCAATTCCGCGCTGCTGGATTGTCCGCATGCCGCAATAGGCGGCGACGGCCAACTCATGTCGCAGCTCGGAGAACTTGCGCAGAAGTTTGGCGGATTATTTAAACCTGAGCTCGTTTGTGACTCAATCGGGCAGTGTCTCGCAGCGATGGAGACAGGAGTTTTTGCGGCCGTGCTCCCAGTTCAAGTCAGACCGTCCTCCTCGGCCAAAGAATACGTTGTTGTAGAGGATGATTCATTGGACGCCTTAAAGCGCCAGATTGCTCTGGCCTGGCATCCCCGGACCCTCGATGTGGCGGGACCCCTCGCATCCAAAACTAAACAGAGTCTGGCAGAGGCCCTAAGGCAACAGGGTGCGCAGTCGGAACGGTAGGCCCCCTACACCAGCACCAGTTGCCCACGCGCATCACCGAAAAAAGTCCTGTTACCTCTGGGTATGAGCATTCTGTCGGAAATCCATTGAAGACCACAAGTGGCCGGATGGCGGTCGCGACAGCCGATAGCACTCACTGCCCCAAGTTCTTCTCCAATTCGGTGTTCTTAGCCGAAGACGTCTTCCGTTCCATTTTTTCCCCCACTCAACCCGCGCCTTTCAAAACCGGCGTTATTCCAGCGGTGCTCCCTGTCAAGGGTCTCCGATGAACGCGTAGAAAACCGCGCCCTTGACAGGTCCGCGCCGCTGAACGCCCCCAAACCGTCGCGGGTTTCGCGAAGAAAAAAATTGTTTTAAGGGGAAGTACAAATGCAGAACACAACCGAAAAAAGAGACGATTACGGCGTGGCAACTGAGTGGCTGACGAGTGACGAAGCGGCGCTATACCTAAAAATCGAACGTCGCACCTTGTTGCAGTGGGTCCGGCAAGGAAAGGTCCGCGCCTACATACTCTCTGGTACACAACGCCACGTCTGGAGATTCAAAACCTCAGACCTGGATGCTATGCTGAGCGTGCCCGCCGTGCTCTCGAGTGATGGGAGGATCAAATGAGGAGAGTACGGCACAACAAGGGAAGTGTCCTATTTGACAAGGGACGAGGTACATGGAGATTCCTGCAATGGGTGGACGGCAAGCGACGATCACAAACACTCGGCACGAAGCAGGAATTGGCGAACAAAGCAGCAGCGTGGAAGGTAGCAAGCGCGCTGATGCCAAAGAAACCTAAGCACGCGACTGGGTTCACGGTCAGCAGCCTGGTTGACATCTATCGGGCAGAACGAATGCCGCAACGGTTCAGCACGCGCTACAGCTACGATCAGTGGTTGACGAACCACATACTCCCGCGCTGGGGAGAGAGTTCGATTACTGACGTAAAGCCGCGCCCGGTTGAATTGTGGCTGCATTCTCTCACGCTGTCTCCCAAGAGCAGAGTTCACATTCGCGGTGTTCTGCATCAACTTTGGGAGTTCGCTATGTGGCGCGGTGACGTGCCGGCAGAGCGCAATCCGATGACCCTGGTCACTGTGCGCGGTGCAACCAAAAGGATGAATGCTCCGCGTAGTCTTACGTTCGAGGAGTTCCAGAAGTTCGTTTCTGAACTCCCGGAACCATTCCGCACGATGGCTCTGCTGTGTCTGTGCTTGGGACTCAGGATCAGCGAATGCCTAGCACTCAAGTGGGCGGACATTGACTGGCTTGCAAGCAAGATCAGCGTAGAACGTGCGATTGTCCGGCAACGAGTGGATGACGTAAAGACCGCAGGTTCCAGAAAGCACTTGAGCATTGATCGCAGTCTGCTGGAAATGCTCAAGACGTGGAAGCAAACAACGCAGTTTTCCGCACCGGGAGACTGGGTTTTCGCTTCTCCGACACGGCTAGGCCGTCTTCCGTGGTCCTATCCGCGAGTCTGGGGAGCATTTCAAAAAGCAGCAGAAGTAGCGAAAGTCGGCAAGCTGGCTACTCACACGATGCGCCACAGCTACCGATCATGGCTTGACGCTGTGGGAACGCAAGTAGCCGTGCAGCAGAAGCTAATGCGGCACGCGGACATCCGCACGACGATGAATATCTATGGCGATGTGGTGACGAACCAAGAGTCAGAGGCACACAGCAAGATCGTGCGTTTGGCTCTGCCTCGCGCTTAACGGATCGCGTTGCGGATCACAGCTCAGCCAAGTAGCTGAAAACATGGCGGAGAGAGTGGGATTCGAACCCACGTTAGAGTTTCCCCTAAACACGCTTTCCAAGCGTGCGCCTTCAGCCACTCGGCCATCTCTCCGCGGGAGGATGTAGGCGGCCTGCACCCCAACTATCTTGTGCAAGGTTGGAGCACCCTCCGGGCTGTAATGATTTTAGCTGAGAAGACCGCTTGTTGAACAATCCCTCGCTACCAAGTGCAGCATATCGAAAAATTCCTAAGAGTTTTGGAGGAACGAAGTAACTAGGCAGCTAAGATACTTTTTCAGGATCCGAGGCGGGCGGGATCGGGCTTTGCGTTGGCTGCGATGCTGAACTCGAGGCACCTGCTGCTGCCGCACTGGCCATAGCTCCCGTATTAACAGCAGAGGCTGGCAACGGTGGGACCTTCGTATTGTCGACAACGTGATGATTTAGACAGTACAAGGCCAATTCAAGGCGGTCGGCCACGCCCAATTTGTCGTAAACCTTACGAAGATAATTCTTGACCACCTGTTCAGTCGTTCCCACACGGAGAGCAATTTCTTTGTTCTTCATCCCCTGTGTAACGCAGGAAACGATGAGCGACTCCTTTGGAGTGAGTTGGACCTTCGGACGTGCGCCAGAAGACCGGCTGCTCTGATTCCGGAATGCTTCCATGACCCAGTGAATCGCTTGGCTATCGAGCCAGGTGTCACCAGCAATGACCTTGCGGAGGCAGTCGACCATCAACTCAGGCTCAACTTCGCGCGAAACGATTCCGTGCGCGCCACGGCGGAAAAGCTCCAGGGTCAACTGCTCATCTGGACCGGGTGTGACCACGACGATTCGAAGTTTCGGATTTTTCTGCATCAGTTCTCCGACAGCATCCACAGGGTTCGGCGAAAGTGCAGATTCGAAGATCAAGATATCGGCAGAAAATTTGGCGACGGCAGTCTGCGTTTGCGCCAAAGTTTCGGCCTGACCAACAACACGAATGTCATCTTCCAATGCAAAGATCTTTCGCAAGCCGGCGCGGAAGATGGCCTGCGTATCGGCCACAATCACGCGGACGAATTGACCACTATCGTCGCCTGCTCCGAGATTTTCCTGCTCGCTGACTGGAATGCTTGCCATTCGTTCCTGCCTACGCTCGTTCGAAGTGATACTCGTCGATCAGAACGCCAACGCCACGGCGTCCACGGTCTTCAAAACTGCGCACCACGCGTCCACGGCAATCAATTTGAACGTCCTGCCGCGCACCGAGCACGTCGGCAGGCAGCATGATCGTGAAGTCCACAATCGAGCCCACTGGCACATCGCGCTCCATAGCAAAAAGGACGCCGTTCGCTGAAATGTTTTCAGTAAGTGCCGAATAGGCTGCGCCGTCGCTCTTTACTGACGCTGAAAGATGAAGCGGGAATCGGGGCGCGCTCTGCAAATCCTCGTACTGGCGTTGGGTCATTTGCGCCTCTGTCATCGGTGCCGTTCCTTCCGCCGCCACGCTTCGCGATCCTCTCTTCCGAAGAGCTCTGTTTTGTTCTTCGGAATCTCTGCTCAACTCAACGGCAGCGTACACCCCAGAAACAGCGAAACAAAGTTACCGAAGTCATGGAACAAATGAGGCTAAATGCTTTTCTTTGAATGAATTAGCAGCGATTGCCAAGCGGAGAATTAAGGTCCGGAATCACCCGTCGAGAGCCTAAGATTTCAGGAAAAAACGGGAAGACTTCCGGTCATCTTCGGAATCTTTTTCGTAGGCTATTCACAACAATGGACTGGCTAAGACTTGAGGTACGAGTGAGCTGCACTAAAACTTGGTCACTTCAGTAAAGTTGAAATCGCGCACTTTCATCGCAGGGACGACCATGTCGAATGACTCTTCGCCTGAGGAGCGCACGGGTATGCTCATCGCTTCGACGTTTGAGAGCATGTGGATGAGACTCTCGTTGAAGCGGAAATTGCGGATCCCATGCTGAATGCGTCCGTTTTCGATAAGGAAGGTTCCATCGCGTGTCATGCCGGTTAGGACTTTCTCGAAGTGTTCAACTTCGCGGATGTACCACAGCCGCGTAACCAGCACTCCTCGTTCGGTCGATGTAATCATTTGCTCGACGGTCTGAGAATTTTCGGCGGGTGCAAAGACGATGTTAAGGGGCATCTCACCGCCTTCATTCGGAAGTGGCAGGCCGTGCCCAGTTGGCTCGATGGTGCCGACGCTTTCACAACCTTCCGAGCGTTTCATCCTCGCCGCAGTTGAACGGGCATAGACCACGCGGTTCACGACTCCGTTTTCAACCAGCGGCACTCTCTCTCGCATCACTCCCTCGCCATCGAATGGAGAACCGGCTTGCAGGGGATGGGTCACGTCATCGATGATTGTGATGTTGTCACCAAACAGTTTTGTTCCGATGCGGCCTGTAAGAAAGGATCTCTGATCGATAATGGCCGTGCCGGAATAATCGAAGAACATGAAGCCCACCATGTCGAGAACCGCGGATGGCTCCAGAATTACGGTGTATTTCTCTGCGGGAATTTCTCCCGGGCGTCCCGATTCCACCGCCTTTTGCGCCGCGGTTTCGGCCATCCTCCCTGGATCAAGATTTGCCACATCAGGCGAATTCGCTTTTTGCCACCCCGACGAATCGGCGCCTAGCATGGTGATGGAAATCTCCCCAGATGTTTGCATATGCCATCGGCTTAGGCCGCACGAGTTGAAGATGCCCTCGAAGGATTCTCCGCTCGAGAACACACCGGCAGTGGTGAGTTTGTGGCGTTCCGCTACACGGACGATCTGCTTGACACCTTCAGCACGAAGGTCCGGAGTTATCGCCGCCGTGTGCTCGAAATGACGTGAAGGAATTTTCGTGGAGTTATCACGTCCCGCCTCTTGAGCGTTAGGCATCGGCAGGAGATCCGGATCCGGATGCTGCACTTTGGTCAACGATTCCGAACTCTTTACCACCTGACGCAGGCTTTCATCATCGAATCGATTCGTAGTAGCTCGTGCGGTGCGTCCGTCAAAGACCGTTCGCACCGAGATCACACAATTCTTCTCGTCCACATTCTGATGAATGCTATTGTTCGCAAACCGGGTCAGAGCAAACCTTCCACCCGAAAAGTGAACTTCCACTTCGTCCGCACTCGACAGTTTTCGGATGCGGTCAAAGATCTCGCCGGCCTGTTCTCGTGTCAACATAACAATTGGTTAGTGCATTTTTGTCGTTATGGTTCGTGATGAGAACCTAATTACCTGGAAGTGCACTGCCTACCTTAACTCCTAGAAATCGGGCGGGCGCAGCGCCGTGTCCCGTGCCGATCACTTGCTGCGGCTGGCCCTTTCCGCAATTTGGAGTGCCCCAGAGCGTCCACTCATCTCGCGAGCAGATCGCATCCATCGAATTCCAGAACTCGGTTGTGATTCCCGAGTACAAAGGGTCCTTCACCATCCTGATGCGCTTTCCATTCTTGATCTCCCAACCGATCTCGCAACCGAATTGGAAGTTGTAGCGCTTGTCATCGATGGACCAAGAACGGTTGGTTTGCATCAGAATGCCGTGGTCAGTCGAGGCAATCAATTGTTCAAGGTTGAGCGGCTTCTCTCCTGGCAGAATGCTGATGTTCGTCATACGAATCATTGGAAGGCGGTTCCAGCCCTCGGCCCGCGACGTACCTCCCGAACGTTGGTCGCCAATCGTATGCGCCGTTTCACGCGAAGTAAGATATCCCATGAACAGCCCGTTGGTAATGATTGACGTGCATTGCGCGGGTACTCCTTCGTCGTCGAAGCCGAAAGTCCCAAGTCCGGGACCGTGCTCTTGCCGGGCGTCTGCCACGACGTTCACCAGGTCGCTGCCGTAGCGAAGAGACCGCAACTTTTCGAGCGTCAAAAACGAAGTTCCGGCGAAATTCGCTTCCATCCCCAAGACGCGGTCGAGTTCGATTGGATGGCCGATTGATTCGTGAATCTGCAGCCCAAGTTGTGAGCTGTCGAGAATGAGATCGAAGCTTCCTTCCGGACACTGATCGGCTCTGTGGAGAGCCACTGCCTCTTCGGCGATCCGGCGTGCGTTCTCGAGAAGCTTCAATTCCGTGATGAGCTCATAGCCCTTGTTCTGCCATTGCCCACCAAACGAATTTGGATAGGATCGCTTCTGAATTTCATTCCCCGCGAAGGCATACGCAGCATAGCCTGCCCCCGTTGAAAGCTTCGTCTGATGAATGTCCGCGCCTTCGGAGGATGCAAACCATTGTTCTTCGCGATTGAAGTTCAGGTTCGTTTCCGCAAGCGTGATGCCTGGGACCGCGCGCAACTCGGCGTCGATTTTCAAAAGCAGATCAATGTTTTGCTCGACTGAAGTACTGAATGGATCGATCTGATAGGTCGTAGTCCATTCGGCGACCTGAGGTTGCTCCGGCGCCAGTTGCACATCTTGGCGTTTCACGCGGGCCGACGCTCGCGCGATCTCCACCGCCCTTTCCGCTGTTGCCTCGACAGCTCCACGCCCCAGCTCTGAAGACGCCGCGAAACCCCACGCACCCTCGACGATTACCCGAACATTCATCCCGATCGATTCGGAATCGGAAGCGCTCCCAATCTTCCCGTTCTTGGTCGAGAGAGCACGGCTACGCTGCGCAACTACGCGTGTGTCCGCATAACTCGCGCCACGAAGTGTTGCGGTGTTCAAAGCCCAATTTGCGACGTGCTTCATGGGAAGAATTTCAATCTAACACAAGCGGTTACGCCGATTGGGAATCCGGTACCAATCCCGCTCTTGATGATCCAAGTGTCATTCCACACATGCATTTGTGACGGCAAGCACAGTCCACAATCGTCACACGCCGTTCAATAAGGTGATGCAAATCGACAGCGGCTAGGGTCCGCTGTCTGAGCATGAAGGAGCCCTTATGAGCGTTTTCATTCCCGGGGAGCGTACGAGCACTCTTACTGCAAGGCCCGACCGAGCGCAGCAAGAAAAGGCTGACACTCAAGCCAGCAAGAAGGCCGATTTAGCCGGCCCTGGTATCGGCGATTACACCGATCTGGAGCAGATCCTACCCAAGGATTACCATCCTCTCCTCACGCCAAGGGAGACTCAAAAAGCCATCTTCCATCTCCGCCGCTACATTGAAGATAACCTATGTAAGGAACTTGGGCTCATGATGGTCCAAGTCCCACTGATTGTCGATGTGGAAAGTGGAGTGAACGATATGCTCGACCGCGATGGATCGCGCACTCCGATTCAATTCCACATCTCGAACGATCGTGACAAACATCCAATCGATGCGCAGGTGGTGCAGGCTGCTACAAAATGGAAACGCGTCGCTCTCAAACAGTTCGAGTGCCGCACTGGCGAAGGCATCTGCACAGACATGCGCGCAGTGCGGAAGGACTATTTCCTTGACCATGACCATTCCGCGTATGTAGACCAGTGGGACTGGGAACGTGTTGTCACGCCCGAGCAGCGCAATATTGAGTTCTTAAAGGCGATCGTGCGCAAAATATGGAAAGTCTTGGTGGGCGCGGAAAAATTCGCGCAAGAAATGTTCCCTGAGTTGAAGAATCCGCGCTATCCGAATCTGCCGGAGGAACTCACGTTCTTGCACGCAGAAGAAATTCTGGCGATGTATCCGGATCTTCCACGCAAGCGCAGGGAAACGGTCATTCTCCAGAAATATCCTGCCATTTTCATTATTGGGATCGGCTGGCCGCTGAAGGATGGATATCCGCACGAGATGCGGGCTGCCGACTACGATGATTGGATCACCGACACCAGCCAGGAGACAAAGAAAGAAACTCACGGCTTAAATGGCGACATCCTGGTGTGGAACCACGTCACACAACGCCGCCACGAACTCAGTTCCATGGGGATCCGCGTGAATGCGGAGACGTTACGGGAGCAACTTGAGATGTCGAAACTCCTCGACAATCTCAAGTACCCATATCACCAAGCGATCGCGAATAACGCCTTACCGCTCTCAATCGGCGGGGGAATTGGGCAGTCGCGCACGTTAATGCTTCTGCTCCGAAAGGCACATCTGGGAGAAGTCAGCGTGACGGTCTGGCCGAAGATATTGAAGGAGATGTGCGCGAAGAAGAATATTTTCGTGCTGGAGTAAGGCAATCAATCAAGACCAAGGCAGGCCGGCTCACTTCGTCTCGCCGCCTCTTGTTTCACTGACTCCAGAAATATCTGGTCGGGATACGACAATTTGAGCTTTGTTTTCGGACCCGATTTTACGGCGATTTCATGCACCGCATTCTTTGAGGCGTCTGGAGAACATACGCTGGCTGATATTTTGCTCGATCCCTACGGCGTGGCGTGTGCTTCCGCCAGAGCCTTGTTCAATGCCAGCAATTCCTTCAACACACCGCGCAATTTCGTTGATTCGAGCGCGTTCGCTCCGTCCGACTTTGCTTCCTTCGGATTGTCGTGTACTTCCATAAAAATGCCATCCACTCCGGCAGCGACGGCTGCGCGCGCTAGCAGCGGAATGAACTCCGGTTGGCCTCCGCTGACGGCCGGCCCATCTCCTGAAGAGTGTGACGACGGCAACTGAACGGCATGAGTTGCGTCAAAAACCACTGGCGAGAACTTTCGCATGATCGCCAGTGAACGCATGTCGACGATGAGATTGTTGTATCCGAAACTTGCACCACGCTCAGTCAAAAAAACCTGTGAGTTCCCTGCCTGGCGGCACTTTTCGACGGCATGTCGCATATCCCAGGGGGCAACGAATTGTCCCTTCTTGAGATTGACAGCGCGTCCACTCAGAGCAGCCGCCACCACCAGATCCGTTTGACGGCTCAGAAATGCCGGAATCTGGATCACATCGACAACTTCCGCAACCTTGGCCACGTCCGCTGTCTCATGCACATCTGTGAGGACGGGCAGGTTTAGCTCATCCTTGATCTTCTTCAGAATTCGCAGGCCTTCTTTCAGGCCGGGTCCGCGGAAACTGCGAATTGAGGTCCGGTTCGCCTTGTCATAACTCGCCTTGAAGATGAAAGGGAACGAAAGAGAGCGGGCAACTCCTTTGATGATCTCGGCCATCCGGATCGCATGCTCTTCGCTCTCGATGACACAGGGCCCAGCGATCAGAAACAGATCGCCAGCGCCGATGTGAATGTCGCCGACTTGGAAAGAGGTGGTCATCACAAAACTATTGCGTCACGGAAACGTGAAACCACTGAAAATTGTGATGTTCGTCGTATTTCTGTAGTCCGTGGTGAATCCTACCGTCCCACGACCCGCTCGGGCCGATGAAACATCTCAACCTCAGCCGTTTCTTTTTCCGTTCGTCGCTTCTGCCCGTACTCGTACGAGGCACCGATGAATGTCTTAAACAACGGATGCGGCTCGAGAGGCTTCGATTTGAACTCCGGATGGAACTGGCAACCGATGAAGTGTGGGTGGTCCGGCAGTTCTACCATCTCCACATAAGTTCCATCGGGTGACGAGCCGGAAATACGTAATCCAGCCGCTGTCATCGGATCCTCATACTCGCGATTGAATTCGTAACGATGCCGGTGACGTTCGCTGATCTCCAATGTTCCATAAATTCTGTGCGCCAACGTGTTGGGCTCGATTTTGCAAGTCCACGCACCCAACCGCATCGTGCCGCCGAGTTCTTCCACCCCTCGCAGTTCTCGAAGTTTATAGATAACACGATGTGGTGTTGCGGGATCAAACTCGCTCGAATTCGCCTCTTCGAGTCCCACAACGTTTCGCGCAAACTCGATGCAAGCGGTCTGCATTCCCAGACAGATTCCGAAATAGGGGACTTTCTTTTCCCGCGCGTATCGAATCGCGATCAACATTCCTTCAATGCCGCGCTTACCGAATCCACCCGGTACCAGAATTCCGTCGTATCCCTCGAGTTGCGATTCGTAGCTTTCGTCTCCGGTTTCCAGCCCTTCGGCCTCGATCCAGTTCAGTTGCAGTTTCAGGTTGTGAGCCAGGGCACCATGCACCAACGCCTCTTTGAGGGACTTGTAGGAATCTTCATATTCGACATACTTTCCGACAATGCCAATCGTGACCGTATCCTTCGGGTTGTACACACGGTGGACGATGTCCTCCCACTTTGACAAGTCGCGATCCCTAGCTTGCATATGGAGATCTTTAAGGACCAATGTGTCCACGTTTTCCGTGGCAAACACCAGCGGCACTTCATATACGGAAGCGACGTCTTTCGCGGTGATCACAGCTTCTTCCGGGACGTTGCAGAAGAGAGCAATTTTCGACTTGATATCTTTCGCCAGGAATCGATCGGTGCGGCAGAGCAAGATGTCGGGCTGAATTCCGATGCTCAACAGTTCTTTCACCGAGTGCTGGGTCGGCTTGGTCTTCAATTCCTGTGCCGCCGCTATGAATGGCACCAGCGTGACGTGAACGAAGAGAGTATGTTCGCGCCCGAGTTCCTGACGCATTTGACGAATTGCTTCCATGAATGGGAGGGACTCGATATCGCCAACTGTTCCGCCAATCTCCACGATGGCAACGTCCACTTCCTGTGCCACCTTTTTCATCGCCGCCTTGATTTCATTGGTCACATGCGGAATCACCTGGACCGTCTTGCCGAGATAATCTCCGCGCCGTTCCTTGGCGATGATTTGCTCGTAAAGACGACCGGTTGTCCAGTTATTGTCGCGGGAAAGCTTGGAGTGGGTGAAGCGCTCGTAGTGCCCAAGGTCCAGGTCCGTCTCAGCGCCGTCATCGGTCACGAAGACTTCCCCATGCTGAAATGGCGACATCGTCCCTGGATCGACGTTCAAATAAGGATCGAACTTCATGATGTTGACCTTGATCCCGCGGCTCTCGAGCAGGCATCCGATCGATGCTGCGGCCAGGCCCTTACCCAGTGAAGACACGACTCCGCCCGTCACAAAGATGTACTTCGCTGGCATCTCTTCCTCGCTCTAAATTTTGTTTGGAAAATTGTGCAGGTGTCGTGCACGATCAATTATGACAAACCCACCTGTGGAAAGGAATACAAAATCGTCGCATTGACGCAGTAAAATATATCGGCGACAATAATTTTTGGGTTCTTCGAACTCAGCGGAGAACTTTCCCCCAAAGTGGGCCTGTGGCGCAGCTGGGAGCGCGCTTCCATGGCATGGAAGAGGTCGTCGGTTCGATCCCGACCAGGTCCACCAGTTCCTAAGTTATACATAGCCACTGCAACGGGTAATTGTCGTCACTAGACGTATTGCCGTTCAGCCACCTGTGTCCTCGATGTAAACTCCTTGGGATACCCAAGTCCCTGAAGTCAGGCACATAACCCCGATGGGCAGTGACTTAACGCGCAGCAGCGAATCAAGCGCTCCGAGAAAAAGTGCCGTCGGATTCATGCACAACAGTCTGGTATTGAATCGCCGGATATGCGTCCTGGCAAACTGGTTTGCTGAACTGGTTCCGCCGCGAACACGGGTTTTGGATGTTGGCTGCGGCGATGGGAAGCTTTCCGCGGCTTTGCAATCAAGAAGGCCCGACATTGATGTGCAAGGTATTGATGTACTTCCGAGGGAAACAACTCACATTCCAATCAAGATGTTCGACGGAACGCATTTTCCCTACAGCAACGAGTCCGTCGACGTGGTCTTGTTCTCCGACGTGCTTCACCATACCGCCGACCCGACAGTCCTGCTGAGGGAGGCCCGGCGCGTCTCCAGTAGGTGTGTGATTATTAAAGACCACTTTCGCGAGGGATTCGCCGCAAATACGCGGTTGCGCTTCATGGATTGGGTCGGGAACGCAAGGTTTGGTGTGGCTTTACCGTACAACTACTGGACGGAGCAACAATGGCACGCGGCTTGGCACGACGTCGGCCTTCAACCCGAGCGCTCGCTGACTAGCCTTTATCTTTACCCCAAGGCCGCCGACTGGCTATTCGGCGCAAAACTTCACTTCATCGCGGTGTTGCAGCCGTCGAGAGCTGCCCGGTTTAATCAGAAACCGTCCTGAATAGTCCAGTCGCCTCAGAGGCGCATGGATGCCACGCTGGTTTAAAAATTCGTCGACCGCCTTGCGCGCGCCCTTCCAATACCCGTAGTCGTCAAACTGGATCACGCCGTAAGGCTCGACCTTGTCATATAAAAACTCCAAACAGACCTTCACGCTTTCGTACCAGTCCCCATCGATATGGAGAAGTGAAATAGACGATACGGGAGTAACCGGCAGAGCTTGCTGAAACAATCCTTTGACGAGTTCGACGTCTTCCAAGACTTCAAGGCGGCGGAACAATTCACGCACCTCGTTCACCGTTCCGACACATGTTCCGGTGAAAAGATCAGCGAGTTCGAAGTCCGGATCTTCCGAGCTCGGTGCAGGAAGCCCCTCAAAAGTATCAAAGAGCCAGAGTTTTCGTTGAGAATTGAGCTGGCGGATGGTTAGAGCCATAAGAGCCGCACTGCCCCCCTTTGCGGTCCCGCATTCCACCACATCTCCGGGAATGTCGCGGCTGACGACGTAATGCAAGGCTCGGTACAGTCCGCGCAAGCGCGCATTGCTGCACATGGTACAAGCGCGAACTTGGCGGTAAAACCGCGAAAATTCCAGTGGCGAAACCAGGTCCC
>Ga0335076_10001350_pt1 | contig 23687 bp, 16 predicted proteins | sample Lox_Sample_25_FD_206717 | JGI IMG/M metagenome (GOLD analysis project Ga0335076, IMG submission 206717) | Soil microbial communities from Loxahatchee National Wildlife Refuge, Florida, United States - Lox_Sample_2.5 | ecosystem: Environmental > Terrestrial > Soil > Wetlands | place: USA... | reverse complement strand
TGTGGACGTGGAACGGTAGTCTTTTTCATCTGCCGCACTGCTGGGGCTCGGAAGGAATTTCGTGGCGGACGGACCGGTATAGGAACGATCCCTCGGCGCTGAGCTATGGATCGCTCTGGGGGAAGGAGGTCAAGGGACATGTTCAGGGCCTACCGCAGTCGTTGTTACTCGGCATCGGCCTGTGGCTGGATGCCTCAGGCAGGCTGCCAACCAATCGCATGCTCGACGCCTATAAGGACGCCGATTCGATGAAGAAGATCTACGATCAGCTTCTGCCAATCGCGATCGAACATAAGGCATGGGTCAAACAGTTCTGGGATAGTGCCGACAACACGAAGTCGGGCCTGATGGAGAACGATGTCTGGATCGGCCAGACCTGGGATGGCCCAGCCCTGTCGCTCAAGAAGGAAGGCAAGCCGGTCTCATTTCAAGCTCCGAAGGAAGGAGCGATGGCTTGGCTCGACGGCGTGTCACTGATCAAGGCGGCCAAGAACGTCGATCAGGCCTATGAGTTTATAAACTATCTCATGACGCCGGCTGTCTCTGCCGCCGTCGCGGAGGGCTCGGGGTACAATCCGGTCGTCGTCGGCGCCGACGCGCTGCTCTCCGAAGATACCAAGAAGAACTTCCGAGAGGCTTATCCGGGCGATGCTCTCAAGAATCTTTGGCAACGACCGGCTGAACCCTCTTGGTTCGCCGAATTGCGGGGCGCGTACGCCGACAAGTACGTATCCGCCTGACCGGAATCGTCGTCGCTCCGGTCTGCGGCTTCGACACGTACCTAACGTTCTAATGCCTCAGCTCCCTGATTTGGTGCTGGCGTGACGGCATTCAGGCCCGCGCGCATGAATTGCGATGGATATTCACGAGTTTGTCGGCTCCCCCGGTAGCGTGAACCGGAACACGGCACCACGAGGCGTATTTGAATCTACCCACAATCGGCCCCCATGGGCCGCGATGATAGACCGACATATGGATAGACCCATCCCCATTCCCCGTGATTTGGTCGTGTAGAAGGAATCGAAGATTCGCTCGGCGCTATCGGCATCGACCCCCGGTCCAACGTCACATACCGCAATAAGGACACCACCTTCCTGGTTGGGCTCCGTGCAGATGAGCAGGTCTCGAGGACCCTCCCGGTCAGAGATCATCGCCTCGACTGCGTTAACCACTAAGTTCAACACCACCTGCTGCACCTGAACCCGATCTCCCCGAACGGAGGGCAACCCCTTCGCAAGCGAACTCCGTACCAACACTCCATTCCTGATCGCTTCATACCTGCTCAGCGCAAGTATCTCATAGATGACACCGTTTACGTCGAAACTCTCCCGTACCGGAGGAGCCTTCTTAATATGATCCCGAACCCGGGAGATGATATCGCTCGCCCGATCGGTGTCATTGACGACGCAGTCCAGCGCCTCACGAATCTCGTCAAGGTCCGGCTGCTGCCTATTCAAGAAACGCAAGGCGGCACTGGCATTGTTGCGGGCCGTCGCAATCGGCTGGTTGACCTCATGGGCGATCGCAGCCGTCAGCTGCCCCATGGTGGCGACGCGATTGGCGTGCGCAAGGTCAGCTAGTGCCTTCTGCAGTCCCTCTTCTGCGCGCTTGCGGTCTTCGATGTCGAGGACGAAACCGTACCACTTCAGAATGCTTCCTTGCTCGTCGAACAACGGGACGGCACTCTCGAGCACCCAACGATAGGCGCCGTCGGCGGCGCGGCGCATGCGCGTCTCCATCTCGAACGGCCTGCCCGTGGCCAGGGACGCACTCCACCTCTCCAGATAGCCCTTGAATTCCTCTGGGTGAAATGCTGCTTCGGCTTCCCACCTCCAAAGCGACGTTTTCTCGAGCGTTAGACCGGTGAATTCCTGCCAACGCCGATTGATGAATTCGGCGCGACCGTCGGGCGCCGCGGTCCACACCATGGCCGGAATGGTTTCGACGACCTGGCGTAGCTCCTTCTCGGTCCGCCGGGCCGCCTCCTCTGCCAGCTTGCGCTCGGTGATGTGTCGCCCAACCCCGCGGTGGCCGACGAAGCACCCGGTTGCGTCGAACATCGGCAGCCCCGAGACGGACACGTAACGTTTGCCACCGCTGGGCGTTGGCCGCGCCAGTTCGAAATCGCGAAACGGCAGATGAGCCTCGACCGTCTCTCGGTGCTTGCGCCAACCCTCTTCGTCGGGTTCCAAATAGGGATCGTCCCAACGTGCCGTACCGAGCTCTGATCCACGCGGCGGGGCATCGACAAGCCCTTCAGCGAACTCTTGGCGTACGACGCGATGCTGAGCGTCGGTCTCCCAATATACGTCAAAGGAAAATTGCACGAGGGTTCGAAAGCGCTCCTCGCTCTCGCGCAGTTCTGCTTCCGCCTGTTTGCGCGCCGTCAGATCGACGACAAATGAGACTCCGCGCGTTCCATCCTTTTGGAAGAGCGCGGAGCCAAGGAGAATGGGCACACGGGTACCGTCCTTGCGAAAATACTCTTTTTCATATGGTTGCACGGATCCCGTCGCCTTCATCTCTGATACCCGCTCTGCGGTGTCACTGCGCCACTCTAATGGGGTCAGATCCGTCCAGCGTATCCGCGCCGCCTTGAGATCATCACGGTCGTAGCCCACGATGCGAAGGAATGCGTCGTTGGCTTCGGTAATCCGGCCATCCAAATCCCAGTTGAAGATCCCGACAATGTTGGCGTCGACCAGACGTTGGATCTTCGCTTCGCGCTCCGAGAGATCACGGTGGGCGAGGTGTAGATCACGGCAATGAATGTTCAAGGTCGTGACCAGTCGCTCCAGCGCGTCACCGTGTCGAGGTTGATGTCGCTGCAAACGCAGTTCCAACGGCGATTCGTCAATGCGGTAGTTGCCAAGATAGGTGGCAATTGCGGAGAGATGGCGCGAAACTAAACGATAAAAGAGATAGAGAATGAATGCGGAAACTACGACTGCTGTTGCCGCCCGGTGGACCAAAATCATCAACGCAGTATCGGCCAGCCCGCTGTACACATCAGCAAGCGTGGCTTCGACATGCAGCGTGCCGACGACCGTGTCCTGCCCCTGTACCTTATGGCGCAGCGGATAGTCTCGCGCTAAGATCGGCGCCTTCGGCCCGTTCCCGAGTTTTGCAATGGGCGGTTCACCCGCGGCTTTCGCCTCCCGGACTTCGACGGCGCTGACATCCGGAATTCGTAGGATTTCATCGAGCTCCAGCCGTAGCCGGTTTGCGTCTCCGGTCCAGACACTCTCAGCCAAGCCTTCTCGATGGTTTTCGTCGATCTGGTCAAGCCGCAGATTGATGGCCGAGACATCACGGCGATAATCGACAGCGAGTTGAACTGCGGTGACAAGGAGGGTCGCACAGCCGCTCACGATGAGGACGCCGATCAGCAGTCGCGCGCTCAGGCTATTCAGCATTGCGACGATCGAGCGCAACCGCTCGCGCATACCCGCTGCGACTCTGCTGGCGAAACCTGGCAATTGCTTTACGTGTCCATTCACTTGAGATTCCGTTGCCCTATCGTAGCGGAGGCTGTGTGAAACCAGAAACAGCCCCGGGCAGCTACGCAGACGGTTTGCCCCGAGCCGATTAAACGCGGTTGGGGATGGTAATCAAACCTTGTCAAACACGCTCGGCGCATCAGACCCTAATGCCGGGTACAGATTATCAAAATGGCGGCCAAATCAAACCCTTACGGCGGAAAGTCAGTTTAAGTGCCCGGGAGCGGCACTCGCGTGGCTCCCCGCCGGCCGAGAGGGGACCATCTGACCACCACCGTCACGCCCATGTGATAGCAACGACAGCGGAGGGCTCGCCAAGGACGGAGAACTCCGAGGGTGCCGAGGCCCATCGTCTCCCTGGTCATCCCGGGTAACCGCTCGTCAGCAAGACGCATAAAATAATGTGTGCGCCGAATGCAATCGCTGGGCTACATCGCTACATCGCAACTTCGCTGCGTTCGGCTGTTTTGGCGAGCTGTTGCGCCTGCCCGACTTGTCGCTGCTCTCGCCGCTTCAGGACTTCATAGGTGGTCGCGCCGACGAGCGACAGGCTGATGATGATTACGCCCAATGCCGAGAGAGCAGGTGTCGTACCCTGGCGCACCTGTCCCGCCAGCACTGTCACCAGGGTGCTATCGGCAAGAATGGCGAAGGTCGTAGTGTTGTAGTTCTCGAACGACGCAAGAAAGGCAATGACGATTGCCGCGAGCAATGCGGGTTTCATAAAGGGAAGCAGAATGTGCCAGAATACCTGGGGATGCGAGGCACCAAGATCGAGCGCCGCCTCCTCTTGTGCCCGATCGAAGCGTGCCAGGCGCGCCATGAAGATCAGCATACAATACGCCGAGATGAAGCTCGCTTGGCCGAGGGTCGCCAGGACCATGCCGTGATAGAACGTGGCCTTGGTGATGTCGTTGACGCTCAGCATGTCCTTCCAGAAAATTACGGTCGAAATGCCGATGATCACCCCCGGGGTGAGCAGCGGAGAGATGGTCACCAGATAATAGAGCCCACGCGCGCGACGGTAGATTTGGGTCATGACGATCGAGGCGGCTAGGCCGATCGGCACCGTCAGCGCGACGACGCAAAAACCGATGACAAACGAGTTCTGCAAGCCTTCCATCATGGCGCGGTCGTTGTAGAGCTTTGTAAACCATTCAAGGGTGAAGCCCTCAAATGGATAGGCCTGCGGATAGTTCGGGGTGTTGAACGCCGTGATCGCCATCACGATGATCGGCGCGAACAGATATGCGAAGAACAGGAAGATATAGAAGCCGAACATTGCGCTTAAGAAGGTCTTCGACTTCACTTGGTGGTCTCCCCAAGCGACACCTTGAAGAGACGCAGCATCAGCATCACCAAAGCGATGCAAACGGCCAGCAGGATGAATGCATAGGCCGATCCACGTGGCCAATTGAAGGCCTGAAAGAAGAAATTGTAGATCACCGACGTGAACCACAAGGTGTGCGGGCCACCGAGAAATTGCGGCGCCGCGAGAGCACCGGCCGAGAACATAAAGACCATGGTACAGCCTGACGCAAAACCGGGCTTGGCATAGGGGATCACCACGTCCTTGTGGATGCGCCACCAAGGCGCGCCGAGATCGCGCGCCGCTTCGATCTGGTTCTTGTCCAAGCTCTCGAGCGCATTGTAGAGCGGAAATATCATGACCAGAAGATAGGCGTAGGAGAGGCCAACGTAGAGGCCAACGTTCATGCCGATAAAATCGATCGGCGACTCGATAATGCCGGCGGCGATTAGCAAGCTGTTGATCAGACCTCCGGTCGCCAGCAGCAGGCGCAGCGAAAACATGCGCAGTATCTCGTTGACCCAATAGGGCGCGACCAGGCCTAGCGTGATCAGGCGGATCCGCGCAGGTGTTCCCACCTGCGCCATATAATAGGCCAGCGGATAGCAGATGCAGAGATTGATTACCGTCACTGTGACCGAAGCCAGAAGCGAAAATGCAAGAGCGGTCATATGTGTCGTGTTGTAGCCGTTGCCGGTCGGCTCCTTCGCGAAGGACTTGTACTGCGCGAAGGTGAGCGTGTCGTTCGACCCACCCCGATCTGTGGGGCGCAGAGTCGGATGGAAGCTCTCGACCACCATGTAGAGGTAGGGCAGGGCCACCAAGACCACCACCCAGAATCCGACCAGGGCGATGAAGGTCAAACCTAGCGCACGGCCATTGCGCTCGAAGAAGCTTTTCTCCGATGCATCGTGAAAGCGCCTCGTCTCCCAACGAGCCATCGCCCAGCAGACGGCGATGACCATGAAGGGGACGAGGATGGTGACTTCCCGACTACTCACGCGCCAACTTCTCTTCTGGGAGGACGAGTCCGTACCTGGGATGGTATGAGACCGTCGCCCTCGTGCCTTCCCCGGGGATGGCATGCGCGCTGGTGTTGCGACTGACAGTGACGATCACTTCCTTCTTGCCCGCGCCTTCCAGGAAGACATGGCTCATGTTGCCCTCGAAGGCGACGCTGCGGACCGTCGATTGAAAGGCAGCGCCATTCTCTCCCGGCCCGAGCCGCGCTGATTCCGGCCGCACGAACAGTACCGCGCGGGCGCCCGGCTTGAGGCCCTGCGGGTTGCGGCCACGCAGAGGGCCGAAGCCGGTCTCGACCACGGCGAACTCGCCCTCGGCCTTGGTCACCGTGCCGGGGAACGGATTGTTCTCCCCGACGAAAGACGCAACGAAAGAGGTGGCGGGCTCGTCATACAGCGTCCGCCCATCGGCGACCTGGTGGATAACGCCGTCGGTCATGACCGCGACGCGGTCCGACATGGTCAGCGCTTCGCCCTGATCGTGTGTAATGTAGATGAAGGTGATGCCGACCATGTGTTGGATCTGGCGGAGCTCGTTGCGCATGTGCTGGCGCAGCTTCAGATCGAGCGCCGAAAGCGGCTCGTCGAGCAGCAGCACCTGTGGCTGCACCGCGAGCGCGCGGGCTATCGCCACGCGCTGCTTCTGGCCGCCGGAGAGCTCACTTATCTGCTTGTTACCCTGGCCCTTGAGCGCGACCATCTCCAGGAGATCGTCGGCCTTCTTCTGCCGCGCCGCCTTGCTAACGCCGCGCACCTTTAGGCCGTAGGTGATGTTCTCCGCGACACTCATCAACGGGAACAGCGCGAGATTCTGGAAAATCAGCGCGGTCGGTCGCTTGTTGGGCCCGATACCGGCCATGTCCTGGCCGCCAATCCGAACCGCGCCTTCCGAGGGTTCGAGGAAACCGGAGACGGTACGCAAGATCGTGGTCTTGCCGCAGCCCGAAGGTCCCAGGAACGAGAAGAATTCTCCGCCCTTTATGTCGAGCGTTGCGTCCCGAACGGCAGTGAAATCGCCAAAGCGTACAGTGATGTGATCGAGTTCAACGCCGGCACTCATCGGCCTGCCCTGATCTTGTCGCCCTCAGTCCCTTGATCTTACTGTGATCGACGCCAGGAGCTAGTTTCTAAGCGAACCTGCGAATCAAGGTACTGGCAATGTAAGAAAAGTACACCATGCAGCAAGGGCCGACTTCGAGTGCCACGTTTTCAACGAGTTATGGATTTTTGTGCGTCTTTTGGTGCATTGAGCTCGCGTTCAGGACGGATACCTGTTGGCGACCGATCTAATTGCTTGCTGGATAGAGGAACGCCAGCCTTCACATTGAACTTGTCGAGTGCCACCTTCACCCGCGCGATGGCAGCGCTGGCACCCTGAAACCCGCCCAACCCCACCACTTTCCGCCCGGCGGGGAGCCGTTTGTAGACCGTAAAGAATTGTTCGATTCTGCTGCGCTCCATCGAGGGAAGATCCTCGATTGATTCAATGGCGTCGTAGGTTGGATCTACCGCAGACACCGGAACGGCAATGATCTTGTCATCGGGTAATCCGCCGTCGATCACCTTCAGTACGCCAATGGGACGAACGCGAATGAGAGCGCCGGGGTATACTGGTTCACGGGTGAGGACCAGGACATCCAGGGGACATCCATCACCGCCAATCGTGCTTGGTATAGATCCGTAGTTTGCGGGATAGACGACGGGCATGGACTGGAACGGATGGACGACTAGACTTCCTGACTCCGCGTCTATCTCATATTTTGTGAAGCTGCCGGCCGGAATCTCGATAACCGCGTGAACATCCGCAGGATCAACCGACTGGAGATACCTATCCGGCATTTCAACCTCACAGCAGAACCCGCACCTTGCGGGATTCCAACCGCAAAGGACCTCTAGGAGGGCCGGGGCCATAGTCCCCCGACCGTGTTGATCAGTTGCTGGCACCCAAGGATGTTCGGAACGGTTCCTGTGTGTCGGGACCTCACCATCCGGCTTCAAGTCTAGGCCAAATTCCCTGTTTTTCTACCCAACAATGGTTGGGAAAAATGCCCTTATAGTTGCGTGCGTTCTCCTTTCAAAGGCTCAGTATCGGACGAGGACCGTGTCGAAGGTCAGCTATGCGCCATAAACGGCCGATGCTCGCAGAACTGTGCGGGGTATCGCTCGACAACATCGTCGCCCTTTCAGCGAGGTCCTCATGTCTAAGAAGAGGCGATCACAGGTCGGTTTGGGTCCAGCCGAACGGTGTGCACTCGATCCGGCGCGAGCGCGGCGTTCGACGAGGAGTTCGTTGGGACGCGATATCTTGTACCTTGTGGAGACCGATGCCGGCAATCTGCGCGTGATCGAGCGCGGGTCCTCGGCGATGCATGCACCGGAAGCGAGCGTGAGGATCGACCTCCTACCGGAGGACTCGCTCGTCTTCGATGCCGCAACCGAAAAGCTGATGAGCGGCGCACGCGTGAGCCCTCCTGCATGACGGACCGGCCCCATCGCGATTGGAACGCGAGGGCAAGGCTAGGCCGCGAAGATCTCTTCGTAGAGGTCACCGCCGAAGCTGGTCGGCAGCGGCTGTCCTTCATACAGCTTGAACGATCGCGATCCGTCTTCGGCGCGTGACGCCCGGAGGAACAGCGCGTCGTCACGGTTGGCCAGGTACAAGCTCTGGGCGAGGTCGTACATGTGGGTCACGCAGATGATCCTGACCTTCTCGCCGAGCAGCGTCGAAAAGACCATCCGGGCGATCTCCGAACCCTCCCGCTCGTTGGTCGAGGAGAGCGACTCGTTGGAGAGCAGCATCGCCCGCGGCGCGACGTGATCGACGATTTCGCTCATCCGCCCCACCTCCTCATCGAACTTGCCGCTCTCCATCCCGCTATCCTCTTCGCGCTTGTAGTGCGTGAGCACACCATCGCAGACGGAGCACTCATAGCGCCGGGCCGGTACGAACATGCCGCTTTGCATCATCAGCTGTGCGAGACCGATCGCCCGAAGAAAGGTCGACTTGCCCCCGGTATTGGGGCCGGTGATCACAATGAGGCGCTTGCCGTCTGCGTCCGCGTCGTTGCCGACCACGCGCCTCTCTATGGTGAGCGCCAGGCCGACATCGTATAAGTCTGCGAGCGAGAGGCTCTCGTCATCCGCTTCGCGGGGTACCGGGAAACAGATAGGCTCGTCCCTCTTCTCGAGCGTCTCGGCGAGATTGACGCAGCCGACGTAGAAGGCGAGCTCGATGCGGAGTGCCGCAAAGAAATCGCGAACATGGTCGGCGGACTGCCCGAGGGCGTTGGCGGCGACACTGATGCCCCGGTTTCTGAGCTCGCCAAGAGCACGCGCGCCGGCTTCGTCCCGGGGTTGGAGCTCGAAGCGGTAGACCGGACCTTTCTCTCCGAAAACGTTGTCCCATAGAGTGCGCAGGCTCCATTTTCGCACCGGCGTCCGATGCAGGATGTATCCTTCGCCCTTGTCCGCTCTGCCCAGCTTCGCGCTCATCAGCTCGCCGCGCCGGAAGGTCAGGTCTTGCAGGTGCTCTTTGATCAGCGCGAGATAGGGATCGTCAATGTCCCGCTTGATCATCGCGAAAAAGGCGCTGCAACCGGCCGATTGGAACTTGTCGGCCTCCCGGTCGGCAATGCTGCGGAGCCGCTTCAGGAATTCGAGGTAGATCGTCATGCGTTCGATTGCATCGCGGAGCACGGAGTCCGGGTATCGGGTCAGGCTGCCGAGAAAATGTCCGCGGCTCTTTTCGATCAGCTCGACCGTCATGGCATAGAGTTCCGCGAGGACGCGGCGGTTGGACAAGAAATCCTTCAGAATGTCCTGCCGGTAACGGACGCCATCCACGGCGCCTCGCGTTGCCGCCAGGATCACCTTCCGGATGGTGGCGTAGACGTGGTCGTCCTTGCCTGCCATGGCCTGGAACAGGGTTTCGAGGCCGAGATCGGCGGTCAGAGCCTCGGCGTTCCAGGGCAGGCCAGCGCCGGGGTCAAAGCCTTCGCTTCGCTGGTGCCGCTGTCCGCGCGACGCCACGGCCTGGGCAATCGCGGCTTCCATTGCCCACTTCCAGTCGAAGTCGCGGTCACGAAACAGTAGGCGTGCCTTCATGGTGCATGCGCTCCCGGATCTTCTTCGGTGTCAGCCGGTGCTTCTCGGCAATCGACATCGCGTAGGCCAAGCCGTCGGCCGGGCGACGGATGATCTTGAACGTCCGCTCCGCGGGATTGTCCGGCACGACGGTGCTCACCATGCTGACCGTCTTTTCGCCGAGAGAGGCAACCTCGTCGATGAAGGTTACCCAGACACAGAGGGCGTCCAGGTTCATGATCGACTGGGCGATCTTCTTGCTGAGGTCTATGGCGTCCTGGAGCGTCGTCGACGCGAAGATCTCATTGATGACGATCACGCTTGCCGGACTCGCCGCGGTGAGGATCTTCCGGATGCGGAGGAGATCGTCCTCCAGCTTGCCGCGGAGATCCGTCATGTGCTCTTCGCGTTCGAAATGCGTGAAGATCCCGTCGGGCAGCAACAGCTTCGCATCGGTTCCGGGAACTGGGTAGCCGAGCGCCGCCAGATAGTGGATCTGACCGAACATGCGGGCGAAGGTGGTCTTGCCGCCCTGGTTGGGTCCGGAGACCACGATGATCCGTTCCGCGCCCTCCAGGCGGAAATCATTGCAGACTGGAATGGCTCCGGATCGGGAAAGCTTCTCGGCCAGGGCGAGATCGAATGCCAGATTGCCAAAGAGCGCCTTGTCGGACGCGCTGACCGCGGGATAGCAGAAGGCAAGCCCGGCTTCCTGCAAGGCACGCATGCGGTCCAGATACCCGATGTAGAACTGGATTTCCCGGTCAAAGGCGACGATCTTCGTATCGGCAAAATTGGCGTGCGCAGCGCGGAACTTCGCGACGGTGCCAAAGACCTCCGGATGGAGTCGCGCCACGCCCTCGAGGACCTGCCCCTCGATATGATCCATTTCGATGCTGTCGCCGAAAGCATGGCTGTAGTCGGTAGCCTTGCCCTGTTGGAACCGCTGGAACGTCGCTTGGATCTCGTCCCCATAGTCCGGCTGCTCCATCGCGGGATAGACGCTCACCCGACCGCCGCGGATGAAGATGCCATATCGGATCCGCGACAGTGATTCCTCCAGCTCGCTGGACTCCGAGGCCAGACCGGCGAAGCGTTCAGACTGGGTGTAGACGGCAAGATAGCGAAGGAAGGCGCGGAATCCGCGGGATCGGCAATCGAGCGGCTCGAGCTCGGCAAGCAGTGTCCTGACCGACAGGCAGTAAACATCGGCAGCATCCAGGAACCAGCGTTCCTTCTGCTGGATGTAATAGCGCTTCTCGGAGTGGCCGAGGTATTCGCGACAGCGGCGCATTCCGAGTGCAAACTTCCGGACGGCGGCAAGCAGGCGGTCGTCTTCGAGATCACGCATGACTTCATGTCGGTAGGCGACCGCATCGGCGTCATGCAGCGGCGTGTACAAGAGCGGGGTCAGGTTGTAATCCTGGCGACCGCTGCAAATCTCCGCGACGATCTGATCGAGATTAAGGTCATGAAAGAAGGACGGAGCGTCGGACGCTGCGCGCGTCGCATCCGCCGGCGTTAGGAAAAGGATACTCTCGAATGTCGCTTCAACGGCGCCGGCATCAACCGCAGAAGGCGGCGCGGTCTTGACGACGTCATTCACACAGGCCCCGTTGTCTGGCGTACTTGGAGCGGCCCCGCCGGCACCGGCCGTCTGCCGCAGCTGAACGGTGTCCGTCATCTCCCGGTCCTCAGCCGCGTATCAGCTTCCGGGCAACACCAAGTCCGGTTGCCGGATCGCGCAAGACAGCATCGACGACAGGAAGCGCCGGCTTCGCTTGGGCAACCAGTCGCGATCAAGCTTTCCGGATCAGGCGTTACCCATGCCATTGCGTCTTCCCTCGGCCAAACAAAAAGCCCACCGCGCGGCAGCGGTGGGCTCCGAACAACGCTCCCGCCGCGCCTCCAGGACGCGGTAGGAGTCATCAGCCTCTTCGGCACTCAGGGACTCCATCCCTCCCGCCCCCGTGGGAAGCGAGATATGTCAATCCATAGATAGCACTGTAACGTCCAGAAGCAACCCTCAGGAAGCCGGCCGGTTGCCGCATATGCCGAGCGCAGAATTTGGCGTCGGAACTGCTGGTTCTAGAGATGCTATCTCGGGCGCGGCATTGCGCTCCGGCCTTCTGCCCCGGCCACCCACTACAAGACCGTTAATGCGCCAGCAATGGCCCGCACGGTCGGCGCGGGCGACCGGGATTCCGCTCGACGAAATCGAGATATCGGCGCACAAGCTTGTTCCTCGGATCCCTGAGGCGGCGCCTGCCGGCGCTAGAAAAGCCCTGGCATGGGGGCCCGCCCGCCAGCAAATCTACCTGACCACGAAGCGACCGAAGCTGCCGCCCGTGAGACTCCATGAGATCTTCGATCGTCCACGGCCGCTGTTCGAGCCACTCTGGCCACGCGTAACGATGCCGCGCGCCAGGGTCGACGAGGTTCTTTTTGAGCGAATTGAAGGCAAAGCGGTCTTTCTCAATTGCAAAGAGGCCGCGCCAGCCCGACCTGAGCAACCCCAAGCTGAGGCCACCGCACCCTGCAAAGGCATCAATGAATCTTGGCCTTTGACGATAGCTTTGCACGCTCGTCCCCACGCCGCCACCTGCTAAATCGAATGGTTGCAAATTGCCGGATCCAGCCAAATGGACTCAGCCGATTCCCCAGCAATACTTAACTCTTGCCTGCCAAAGCCGTCCACCCCGAAGGATCGCTTTCAAGCAGGGCAAATCAGCCAATTCAGGAGATGCCCCGAGTCATGGCATCTCGAATGGCCCGAACCGAAAACCAAGTGCCGTGCGGTGTAGAAACCTTCTGAATAAGACCGTCTTCGGCTAGGCCAGCGAGCACGTTCCGTGAGATCTTCACATCTCGTCGGGGCGCAACCCCCTCGACGAGAATCCCGCTGACCAGGCACTCAGCAAGGAGATAGCTGACCGTCGGTTCGCCGTTTGCCTGCTCGAGGCGCCCATCCATGAGTGCCGTTTTGAGCCTGTCTCGTTCCGCAGTGATCACAGGCGCCGTCGAGTTTGCTTGCTTGATAGCAAGCTCGCAAGCTGACAGCATGAATGGCAGGAGCTGATCGTAGCCGCCACGATCTTTCGCTGACTGAACGGCACGCTCGTAGTCCGGACGATGCCATTCGATAACGCTTTCCCACGGCAAGCCTGGGAGATCCATCAGCCTCAGGAACTCCGAGAATAGCAGGCGCCCGAGCCGACCATTGCCATCCTGAAACGGTCGAATTGCAAGGAACTCAGCAAGGGAGATGCTCGCCCAGATGAGCGGGTGGTGCTCCGTCCAGCGTCCAGGGTGCATGTCGTCGAGCCAGCCTTGCAGAGCTTGGACGATTCCCGCAGGTGGTATCCGACCAGTCTCCCTCCTTATTCCCGGTAGCTCGCCCGCGGAAGGATTAGCCAACTTTCGATCGGTGAAGCGAGGTGGCGGCGAGAGTCCCATGATCTGCCGGTTGAGGCAGTCCAATGTATCGAGCGTCGGCCATGCGTCCTCAACCCGGTGCGAGTCCATCATCCGTTGCGCAAGGTCCGTGGCATGCTCCAGATTCTGCGCAATATCGATCGACTTGGCCAAAGAGCCTCGACGGCTTGGTACGGCGAGTTCGGCGACCGGACAAAGCCCCTCCCGGTCACGCAACCTGAGCCCTTTGGCGAGTTCGCTGTGGGCGGAAAGGCGCGGAATGACAAAATCTACGTCCAACGGTTCGGCGAACGCTTGATAGCTTTCTAGCTTGCTATCAAGCGAGCGAAGTTCCGATGCATACAATTCGCCCAGCTCGCATGCCTTCTGCAATAGCATTGCCTGATGACCCGAGGTCGCCGGCAGTGCCTTGGCTGGGCGTCGGCCCGTAGCGTGCGATTGGCGCGCACGCTCAATGGCCTCGCTTGTCGCGAGCAGATCATGCGCACTCACTGTCGTGGGCATGAGGGCCAATGCGTCGTCCAGCCGATCAAGCAGCTTCAGTACCTCGCTGGATGGCATCTGATGGGGCCAGAAGTAAGGGTTACTTTGCTCGTGGACGATTGAGAAGGCGAAAATTGCGCCATGGGCTTGCGGCACAGACGGGGAGCCGCGCCCCATGAGACTGACTTCGATGGAACCAGGCGCATAATATGCGCTCAGCTCCATTGCGTGAGGTTGGAGAGCAATGTTCAAAGAATGAAGATTCTCGCGGACCATGTTGAAGACATCGCGCGGGAGACGAATGATTTGGCTGGGCATTTCGGTTTCTCGATTGATGGAATGAACGAGCGCTGGCCGAAGCTGCGCGAAGCTGTAGGGCTCGGGTCGCGCGTTCGCCGGCGGCTGGCCCGCGATCCGTGCCGTGGGCTTGCTTGCTAGTTAGAAAGTTGCCATTCGCAGCTGCCGATGTCCGTTGGCGTCAGCACCAGCAGCAGCAGGCTCCGCCGGCTCCCATCGAAGAGATATGTTCCGCGCCCCGCGAGAACATGACGATCGTGCTCGTGCCTGAACTCTTCCCGCAGCCCATGGACGTCCCATTCGAACTTGCACCGGACCAGCGGGCCGGCACCTTCCGGATCGTCGAGGATCGGGTCCCCATGCAGCAGGAGCTCATTGAAGGGTGCCCTGAACCGATCGATTTCCGCTTGTGAGAGCTTCTTGGGCCAGTCCTGGGAGATCTGCACGACCTCGGCGCTAAGTGCCATGTCGACGAGCTCCGAAGTCGATACCTGGCGACACTCGACGAAGTCGGTCCCGCGGCAGTTCCGATAGATTTGATGGAAGGCCGGCTTGGACCGGGTGGAAGCGTTGACTTCATTCATACTTAATCCACTCGTAGCGCGCCGGCAGGCCGTGCCCGTCTTTCCAACCTCAGCCTTCATGACCGAGGACGCCGTCGCACAAGGTGCGGCGACGGTGGCTTCGGTTGACCCCCTGCTCCACGGCTCCGCGACGATCGCCACCGCAATATAGGTCGGGTCGTGGTCGCGACCTCTTGTGCGCGTTGCACGCCATTCGGAGTTGGAATGCGGAGGCCCGCTATAGCGCCGGTCCGTCGTCCCGCGGACGCCGCTGCGGGCCGAGTTCCGGACGTTGCGGCACGGACTTGTCCTTCGGAGAGGGCGCGGCTGGCCGATGCAGGATCGGGGCTGGAGCCGTGGGCTTGAGGGTCGGCGCCGGCGAGGTTTGACGTGGCGGCGCGGGCGGAGCCGTGCGAACTCCGTCCTCGCGCTGGCGACTTGCCGACGACCGCGCGCCGCTCAGGATATCGGCGCGGTCCTCGCCTTCTTGACGATTCAGCGCGGCGGCATGTCCGAGTGCGGGTGGAGATTGTCGCGGCGCGCTCGCGGCAGGTTGCCGGCTCACCGATAGACCGAGGTGCGCAGCCTGATGACGGGTGATGACGCGAGCGAGGCGCCTGCCGGCCGAGTTACCCTGCAGTTCGTCCAGCGTGGCGCGATCGCCGGACGCGCCTTCCAGGAAGAGCCGGCCGAGCGTCGCCCTGGGCGTCGGATCGGACAAGAAGACCTTCTCGAAATCCTTGTTCGTTGCCGTCTGCGGGCGCCCATCCGCATCGCGTGGCTTGGCCAGCTTGGCTGACCGGATGAGATGGCGGCTGAAGCAGATATCGGAGAAGAGATCGAGGGTGGTAGAGATGCCGTTCAGGAATCGGGTCAACTGGGCCAAGCCAGCGTCCAGGACATGATGGTCGAGCTGTTCGAGACGGCGGGACATCTTGTCGAGGATGGGGATCGTCAATTCCCCGATGTTGAGGACGATGTTCCGCAGGTCGAGGCTTCCCTTGCCCGGCTCCGGAACCGGGCCGCCGCTCAGCGGGAGGTCGTCGCCGTCGTTGAAGAAGTCCGTGATGCATCCAGGGTCCGGATCGCCAGTCCATGGGAGGAAACCGCGAATCCTGGAAGCGTGCCGCGCTTCGAACAGCGCATCGTGGACAGGCGAGTTGCGGTCGGCCTCCGCGGCTGCTTCCTCGAGCCGCTTGAATTCCTTTTTGAATCGAGGAGCCGGCACAAGCTGCCAGTGGGTCTTGAGGATTTCAGCGGATGCAGGATCGGCAGCATCGACGGAGACCGAGCTGCCGTCCTCCCTGGCCGCGGAGATGACGACTCGCGGGAACCGGACCGCCGCCTCGGCCTCGGTGAGATATGCGTGCGAGGCGTCCGCTCCGTCGGACCGGGACATCTGCTTGGCAAGCTGGTCGATATCCTTGGCGAGGTTGCGAGGCACGAAGAGATCGAAGTGTTGCCTGTGCCGGGTCATCGCGACGTAGCTCGAGCGTGCCGACCATGAGCGGACATGGTCATAGAGCGCGTAGGCAACCGGCAGGGTCTTGCCCTGGCCACGATATGTCGTCCCGCAGTAACCCAGGCCCCAGCCGGTGAACGCCCGCGGGTCGAAGCGAAGCTCGGGTCCTTGGTCGATCTGGACGACGATTTCATCGGGCGCCGACGAGACGACATTGCCGACCTGACCGTTCAGGATCCCGAGCTTCTTCTCGGTCGCGTGGAACTGGAGCCGGTCGCCTTGGAACAGGCGTACCCGGCCGCGATCGCAATCGAATGCGGTGAAGTCGGTCCGCTTGGGATAGCGCGCGGCCTGGAGATGCCCGTTCAGGTCGTTGGCGATGGCATTGGTCGCCACATAGACGAAACGCGCCATGTCCGGCTCTGCCTTGACGTCGGACAGCCACTTCCGGATCAGGGTCGCCATTGCCTGTTCGAGGTTGTCTCCCCAGTGGATCTTGCCGTGCCGGTCATAGGCAGCCAGTGCCGGCGCCATGCGTCCCTCCGATAGGTCCAGGCTGGCCTGCTGGGCCCAGGCCTGCTCCTGCCGGCGGATCTGGCGGAGCTCGGCGGCGCCGAACTTCGCCTTCAAGATCCCGAACATGCCGCCCGGCGCGACGGACGCCAGCTGCTTCTCGTCACCCACAAGGATCACCTTTGCTCCGGCCCTATGGGCAGCCTCGAGAAGCCACAACAGCATCTCGGAATCCGCCATGGCGGCCTCGTCGAGTATGATGACGTCGTTCCCACTGAAGCGGGTCGGCCAATCCGGCCGCTGCTGCCGGTAGCGCTCGGCGTGGAGGGTCGAAGCGGTCGAGAATCCGTCGGCGGCCTGGGATGCCACGACCGTATTCGTGGGCCCGAGGCCGATCACATTGAAGCCTGCCGCTTCGGCGGCCTTCCTGATCGCGGTGACGGTATAAGACTTGCCGGCACCGGCGACGCCCCGGATCAGCGTAAGATTTCCGCCGAGCAGCGCGTGCTTGAACGCCGCTTCCTGCTCGGGCGCCAAGCCCATCGCGTTCGCGCGATTGGGAATATCCGCTGCAATCTTCTTCCGCCTTCCGGCCTCCATCGTGCACCGCGACAGTGCCGAGGCGTGTTCCAGAATCTGCGCCTCACGGTCCCTGATGACGCGTGTCGTAAAGAGGTCCGTAGGCGTCCCGGTCATCGGATCGCACAGCCGCAAGGTGTCCGGATCCAAGAGGACCCGCGAGATAACGTCTTCCGCCTCGGCCGCGATGATGTCGTGCTTGCGGAGGAGTGACCGGAGCCCATTGCGGGTGAAGGTGGTGCGGTTCCGGGTGACGTGCTCGACCGCGAGCTTGGGGTCGAGCATGCGCGCCCGCGCTTCGGCCTTGAGGGCGGCGTTGTCGATCGCCCGGTCGCTTTGGTCGAGCCAGCGGGCCCTGCCCAGGTGCCTCCCACCGCGCGCACGGAATGGATCGACGGCAAGCTGGATTCCCTCGCGGCGGAAGAAGGCGTTCTGGAACACCGACCACTCGGTCGGAAGGTTCTCGTTCTCGATGAAGTGCCACCGGGTACCCTTCTTGCCGGCAAAGCGCGGATCGAGGTGGCGCGCCTTCTTGCCCAGGCCTCTCGGACCGACAAGCCGGGTCGTGACCAGGAGATGGGCATGATAGTTTCCGGTCAGGGGGTCGTCGGGCCGATGGATGGCGATGACAATGCCGACGCCCGGATATCTCGCCTTCGCCCACTCCACGGCGAGCTTGCGCCTTTCCCAATCCGTCAGTTCCTTGGGCAGCGAGAGGACGACATGCTTCGCGATCTGGCCGCGCTTCTTGAAGCGAGGCTTTCCTGATTTGCGGCATTTCGTGATCTCCCGCTGCTCGGCAGCAACCATGAGGGCGACGGGATCGTTGAGCGCCGGGTCTGCTCCAGGAGGCAGCAGGACGATCGGTTTTCCGATCAGGTCACCGGCGTCGGCAGCGTAGTAGAAGCGCCGGCCGTCATTCGGATTTTCTCCGTCGAGGCGGCAGATGTAATAGACGAGTCCGACAGCCGTCTGGCCGCGCGCCGCCGACAGGATCGAGATATTGAGGTAGCCGATCGGCATAGCCGCTTCTCCAGTGCGGCGGAAATAGGCCGCCGCCTGGAAACCATATGGTCCTGGGTCCGAGCTCCTGCCCGGCGCTCGCGCAGTCGGTCAGGTTCCGCGAAGGCATGCGCGCCCACCGATCCTGCAATTTGCCGCGTGCAAATTGCATATTGCGCTGGTCGAAGCCGCTGGCTTCGACCGAGATGTCCGGCTTCGCCGGACCAGGGGCTCAGCTTGGAAGCGCTCCCCCGTGGGCGGGGTCGCACGGAAGCCGGGATCCGGCACGGGTGCCAGGAAGAGAAACGCCGTCCGCGGGGGTCGACGGCTGACCGGTCATTTCCGGAATCCCGAGCTTTTTCTTCGCGCGCGGTGGCGGGCGGCTCGTTCCAGAGCCAACTGGATTGGCATGGAAACGATACGCATCAGGCGGAAGTTCAAGTCGGCGATGGCCGCGATCCGGGCGCGCTCGGAGAGCGAGGCACGGTTGTCGAAGCTCGAGCGCGATCTCGAAGCGATCGACTTGCAGGGATCTATCCGGGAAGACGTTGACGCGCGACGGAATGACCACGCCAAGCGCAAGAGCCGGACCAAGCGGCTGCTGCGGCTGGGACAGCGGATCGCGCAGACAGGCCTTCTGAAGCTCGATCCCGACGTCCTCCGGGGCGCCCTGTTGGGTGCCGCGCGCTTCAAATCGGATCCTTACTGGCGGGCGAAATGGATCGCCGACGGCAAGGCGTTCCTCGACTCGAATCCCGAGATCGAATCCGCGAGGCGCGCCGAGAACATTCTTGACGAGAAGGCCGAGGACCCGGTCGCTCGCCGGAAAGCCTACAACCGCCGTCTGATCGAGGCGGGCGGAATTATCGAGCAGACCGGCCATGACGAGACGACGCCACCGGCGCTACTCCTAGGAATCCTGCTCGCGATCCAGTCCAAGCTCTTCGACAAAGCGCGTATTGCGGCCTGGAAGGACGCTGGCGCCAAGGCCGGCTTCAAGAAGTCCGAGATCGAGGTCCGCTTCCCGAAACCGACCGATCACACAACATCGACGGCTCTCCGCGATCTCGGTCTGCGGTTCGATGATGAGCGCGTTGCATGGCACGGGATCGCCGACCTCGAGGCGGCGCGTAGCATCGCCCAGCGCGCCGGAGGGTGGGCTGCCGCCGGAAATCCTTCCGTCAACGCCGGCAAGAAATCGAGAAGTCGACGTAACAAGTCCGTCAGACGAACCGATATCCGGAACAGGTCAACAATGTCGGGGGGGTAACTTCTGATGGCGAAGATTAGCAAGCCTAAGCGGAAGCGTAGCTTCAGCGGGCCGGAAAGTAAGCGAACTCAGCCCCTGCGTCAAGCGGATCAGGAGGCCGCGAGCGAGGGCAGGACGGCGCAGATTAGCTTCCGGGTCAGGCCGGAGTTGAAGCGCGTTCTTCTGGATGAAGCACGTCGACGCCGGGTCACCGTGCAGGCCTTGATCCTGACCGCGCTGCGCGAGTCAGGTCTGCCGATCCTCGACGCGGACGTCGAGGACGCGCGGAAGGGAGCGCCGGCAAGCGGACGGAAACGCTTTGCCTCCCTCGACGCAAAGCCACGTGGTTCAGAGCGTCCAGTCTATCCCGAGTTTCCCGAGATCCAGGATTTCCTGGAACGCGCCGCCGGACGGCCAGGAGCGCCGACGGTGGTGATCGTCAACTACGGCTGCGGTGTCGATCCGAGATCGGCACCGGCCGCCAACTCAACATTAGAAAGGAAGCGTTAACTATGGCTAAGAACAAGACCAACATTCAATGGACCGAGATCACGTGGAACCCGACGATCGGCTGCTCGCTGATGTCTCCAGGCTGCACGAACTGCTACGCGATGAAGTTCGCGCACCGGCTTGCATCGTTCGGCGGACCGGTCGGACGCAGGTACAGCGGACTGACGGAGGTCGCCGCGAACGGCGAGCCGGTGTGGACGGGCGTCGTCAAACTCGTGGAGGAGGCGTTGCTGCAGCCGCTCTCCTGGCGGGGAAGGAAGCGCGTCTTCGTCAATTCGATGAGCGACCTCTTTCATCCTGACCTGCCGTTCACCGCCGTCGCCCGGATCTGGGCCGTCATGGCTTTGGCCGCTCGGCATACGTTCCAGGTCTTGACCAAGCGGCCCGACCGGATGCGGGATTGGTTGAACGATCCGGCGACGCCGGCGGCAGTCGAGGCCGAGATGCGGAAGATCCGGCCGGGAGCTCGGCTCGCGGCTTGGCCGCTCCGGAACGCCTGGGTGGGCACGTCCGTCGAGGATCAGAAGCGTGCCGACGAACGCATTCCCATCCTTGCGGACACGAAGGCTGCTGTGCGCTTCCTCTCGATCGAGCCTCTGCTCGGCCCAGTCTATCTCAAGGCGGCGGCCACCCCATCCGTGCTCCGTCGTCTTCACTGGGTGATCGTTGGCGGCGAATCGGGACCGCGCGCCCGGCCGATGCATCCGGCCTGGGCGCGATCGTTGCGCGACGAGTGTGCTCAGTCCGGGATCGCATTCTTCTTCAAGCAGTTCGGGACTTGGGGCTTCCCCGTGTCCGGCAAGACCCGGAAGACGATCGGTCTGATGCCGGGCGGTCGGGAAGTGCCGGTCGGCACGCCCGGCTCGACAGCCCTGGCCAGGCTCGGCAAGAAACTGGCCGGCGAACGGCTCGATGGTCAACTGCATCAGGCGTTTCCGACGGCGCCCCAGCCGACGCCGCCGCAAGGCAGCCTGCCGTTCGCCAAACCTGCGAAGAGGGCAGCCTGAGCGCGGTTGAAATCACGAGGCGGAGATCGATTTAAGAGGCCCGGCCGGCAGGAACAGGACGGGTCTCACTTTTTCCCGACGAGCCTAGACGCGGATCATCTGCGTTGCTCGAAAACATCACGCCTGGTGAAATGCATGAGGGGCTGGATCCTCGAGCGTCCGGTCGAAGAAATCAGGCGACCTTCTTCTTTCGTCGCCGCTGCCGCAGGCCGGCCTTTGCGCCCCAAGCATACGGGTACTTCACGGCCAGCATTGTCTCGTTCTGCTCTGAGTTGGCCGACGCTGCCGCAAGGCGCCTGAGGTCAATTTCGGGATAAGAGATCGTCTCAATCGCCTCCTTTAGAACACTCAGCCGGAAACCCCCGAAGTATTCAAGGGACTGCGACCTCTGACGACGTTTGAAGTGCTTTCGTTCTTCGCTGTCGTGGCCTGTGAGTTCATCAACTTCGAGCGTCGTCCTCTCCCCCTCGTCGAGCAACTTGGTGGTCGCGTTATGCCGGAACGAATGGAAGTCGATCAGCTTCTGGTACACGCCTATCGCGCGGCGATACTTCGTGAAATCTTGGCTGTACTCATAGCCGTATTTGTTGTCACGACCACCTTGAACCAATTTCGAGAATAGCAGGTTAGATCCCGCGCCTTCTGCAAGAGCTAGAAACCCGAGGTCAATCACGGCGGAATGGATGGGTACTTTGCGAATGGATGCCTCGTTCTTGAGCTTCATTCCTTTGTGAAAGTTCATGAACCAGATGTGGTCACCCTCATCTTCGACGATGTCGGTACCCCTGAGTTGGCAGAGTTCTTCCAGTCGTGGCCCGTGGTAAAGGGCAAGTAGCGGAAGCCACCAATATTCGTCCCGAATGACAACGTCTCCGGCCGCGTCGCGCGCCTCCCGCTTCTCTGGGTGCGGCTGGAAACCTGTATAGACCGGCGAAGTCATCAACGTTCGGATTGACTCACTCGGCCAAGGCGAACGGTCTTCTCCTTGTGGCACCGCCGGGTGCCAACGGAACTGACCGAATATTCGATCGATTTGAATGGGGGCGACGCCATCCTGAACGTTCACCCACTTGTAAAACCCGACGATGGTCCGCCAATGACGCTCCAATGCGTTGATGCCGAGCGTGGCCTCGCCTGGTTTCTTCAGTGCGATCTTTGCAATCGGCGTGCTCCGGTGACTCTCGGACTTGCCATAGTTGGACGGCAGCCTCTCGAGGATCCTGCGCAACTCCGCCGCCAAGTCACGAGTGATCTTGTCCGCTTGGATGTCGCCGATGGTTCGCAGAAGGATCTTTAGGGACGCAGCCTTCTGGCCGATTGTTCCGCCTGAGACGTGAGGCCGCTGTTCCTCTAGGTATCGCTCCTCGAAGTACGACAAGAGTGGCGCGGTCGACACCGCTTCAGTTTGGACCGGCTGAAGAGTCGGCTTGATTGCATTGAAATTCGTCGGCTCGCCCGCAGTTGGCTCAGAACCCAGGTTCAGCGCTGCTCGGCCGGCTTCGACGAGTGCTTCCAGCCCGATCGGCGCATCACCATTGATGTCCTGTTCAGCGTCATCGAAAGCCTTGGCCGCCATATGGATGGCCAGCCTGAGGAACTGCCGAAAGGCTGTCGCCTCTGTCTCCGGATCGATGCCTCGTTGTGGCAGGATCGGTTTCAGCAACCAGCGAATCGAGGCGTATCGATCGGCGCCAAGATCGCCACGGAGCGACTTGGCGGTATCGGCTGGATCCATGAAGAAGTTCTGAACTTCGTTGTCGGCAAGGACCGCCGGATGATCGAGCGGCAGCTGTGGCCCGGCATTCATCAATTCGCGTGGTGGTAGCTCGTCGTGATGGTACCAGCGTGCGCGCTCTTCGCGGCATCCTTGGATGACCGACTGGTAGAGCTGCTGAAGGATCTGGCCCTGTTCCAGTTGAGAGGGCGTACGCTGTTCAAGCTGCATTCGAAGCAGAAAGTAATCAAATTGGACACTGAGCACTCGTCCGACTCGCTGGCCGACCTTGGGATCGCGCGATCGCAACGAGATCAGCAACTGCGCACGCCCGAACGCCGTTGCGATCGGGACGGGAAGGCGCCGACGCCAGTAGAAGACACCCTTTCGGTTAACAACATGAAAAGAACGCATCCTCGCCACCATTGCCTAGGGCGGCGCGGCAAACCCTGTGACGCAGCTTGTGTCGCAGGGATGTGTCGCAGCTCCACCGGATTCGGAGTGGCGGCAGATACTTTCCAGTGAATTCAGTTGCTTGCGAAATTTCTGGCTGGGGCGCCAGGATTCGAACCTGGGATGGCGGGACCAAAACCCGCTGCCTTACCGCTTGGCTACGCCCCAATGCCCGCTTCAGCCGGACTTTGGCCCTGGGAACGGGGCAAGCCCCGCTCGGCGGCCGGCACCATAGTCAAACGGCCAGCCCTCCGCAACGTCGGCCGCATGGGCCGCGGAATATCCGCTAAGTCTAGCGCCGGACCCGGAAATTCTCGAACTGCCAGGGGTCCTTGCGGTCGAGGTTGGGCTCCGGGAAGAGGACGTCGCGGTCCTTCAGGGGGTTCCAGTCCGACCAGCAGCCGACCACCGGGCCGAGATAGGGCCGGCAGATCTCCATGATGTAGTCATGGTCGAGGTCTTCCGGTTCCACCAAGCCGCGGTTCGGATTCTCGATCAGCCACATG
>Ga0335076_10001349_pt1 | contig 23709 bp, 26 predicted proteins | sample Lox_Sample_25_FD_206717 | JGI IMG/M metagenome (GOLD analysis project Ga0335076, IMG submission 206717) | Soil microbial communities from Loxahatchee National Wildlife Refuge, Florida, United States - Lox_Sample_2.5 | ecosystem: Environmental > Terrestrial > Soil > Wetlands | place: USA... | reverse complement strand
GCGCGGCGTAGAGCGGGAGGCCGCCGGCGCCGGCGAGCTTCGGGGCGACGAACACCGCCACCCGGTCCACCAGGCCGTCCTCGAGGAAGCGGGTGAAGACCCGGGCGCCGCCCTCCACCAGGAGGTGGGTGACCCCCCGCGCGGCGAGCTTGTCGAGCAGGTCGCGGAGGTCGACGCCGTCCTTCCCTCGCCGGCACCGCAGGAGCTCGACCCCGGCCGGGAGGCGCCGCGTCCGCGGCGAGGCGTGGGCCAGCAGCGTCGGCGCCGGCGAGCGGGGGTGGAGGAGGCGGAGGCGGCCCGGGAGGGAGAGGTCGGTGTCGAGCACCACCCGCACCGGATCCCGCCCGCGGCCGGCCGGGAGGCGGGTGGTGAGGAGCGGATCGTCGGCGCGGGCCGTGCCCGCCCCCACCAGGACGGCGTCCACCCGGTCGCGCAGGCGGTGGACCCAGGCGCGCGCGGCCTCGCCCGTGACCCAGCGCGAGTCGCCGGTCCGGGTGGCGAGCCGGCCGTCGAGGGTGACCGCCGCCTTGAGGGTCACGTAGGGGCGGCGCTCGGTGATGAAGGTGAACCAGTGGGCGTTGAGGCGGTCGCACTCCTCCGCCAGCACCCCCTCGACCACCACCACCCCGCGCCGGGCGAGGCGGGCCACCCCCTTCCCGTTGACCAGCGGGTTCGGGTCGTGGGAGCCGACGAAGACGCGCCGCACGCCGGACGCCAGGATCGCCTCCGAGCAGGGCGGCGTGCGCCCCTGGTGATCGCAGGGCTCGAGGGTGGTGTAGAGGTCGGCTCCCCGGGCCCGCACCCCGGCGGCCCGGAGCGCCACCACCTCGGCGTGGGGACCGCCGGCGCGGGAGTGGTGCCCGCGGGCCAACACCCGGCCGCCCTTCACCAGGACCGCCCCCACGGCCGGGTTCGGGCTGGTGCGGCCGAGCCCCTTCGCCCCCTCGCGCAGGGCCAGGCGCATGAAGAACTCGGCCACCGCCCGATCGAAGAGGGCGGCGCCCGAGGTACGGCCCCGCCGCCGGGGAGCGGCCGCGGGCCGGCGGCGGCCGCGCGCCACGATCCGGGTCATCGGCCCTCGCCTCCGCCCCCGCCGATGCTCCCCTTGCGCGCCAGCCCCTGCAGCTCGGCCATGAACTCGCCCACGTCGCGGAAGGCCCGGTAGACCGAGGCGAACCGCACGTAGGCCACCTCGTCGAGGGTGCGCAGCCGCTGCATCACCGCCTCGCCGATCACGGTGGTGCGGATCTCCCGCTCGCCCAGGTCCTGGAGCTGGCGCTCCACCCCGGCCACCAGCCCCTCGATCTGCTCGGCCGAGATCGGCCGCTTCTGGCAGGCGGTGGCCACCCCCTCGACGATCTTGGCGCGATCGAAGGGCTCGCGGCGACCGTCCTTCTTCACCACCTGCGGGAGGACCTCCTCGATCCGCTCGTAGGTGGTGAAGCGGCCCTTGCAGCCCAGGCACTCCCGGCGCCGGCGCGTGACCAGCCCCTCCTGCGCCTCGCGCGAGTCGACGACCCGGTCCTGGAGGTGTCCGCAGTAGGGGCAGCGCATCCGATCACTGCCGGTCGGCGTACATCGGGAAGTGCGCGCAGAGGTCCTTCACCTCGGCCCGCACCTTGGCGAGGGCCTGCTCGTCCCCGGGGGCGTCGAGGGCCCGGCCGATCAGGCGGGCCACCAGGGTCATCTCGCGCGGGCCCATCCCCCGGGTGGTGAGGGCGGGCGTCCCCACCCGGATGCCGGAGGTGGTCATCGGCTTCTCCGGATCCCAGGGGATCATGTTCTTGTTGACGGTGATGCCGGCCTTCCCGAGGGCCTCCTCCGCCACCTTCCCGGTGAGCTTCTTCGGGCGGAGGTCGACGAGCATCAGGTGGTTGTCGGTGCCACCCGACACCAGCCGCAGGCCGGCCGCCTTGAGCCCCTCCGCCAGCACCTGGGCGTTCTCCACGATCCGGCGGGCGTAGGTCTTGAAGTCCGGCCGGAGGGCCTCGCCGAGGGCCACCGCCTTGGCGGCGATGACGTGCTCCAGCGGGCCGCCCTGGATGCCGGGGAAGATCTGAGAGTTGAGGGTCTTGGCGTGGGCCTCGCGGGCCAGGATCATGCCGCCGCGCGGGCCGCGCAGGGTCTTGTGGGTGGTGGTGGTGACGATCTCGGCGTAGGGCACCGGGGACGGGTGGCAGCCGGCCGCCACCAGCCCCGCGATGTGGGCCATGTCCACCACCACCGCCGCGCCGACCTCGCGGGCGATCTCGGCGAAGCGGGGGAAGTCGAGGGTGCGGGGGTAGGCGCTCGCCCCCACCACGACGATCTTCGGCCGGTGCTCCCGGGCGAGCCGCGCCACCTCGTCCATGTCGATGGTCTCGTCGCCCTGGCGCAGGCCATAGGGGACGATCTTGAAGAGCTTGCCGGAGAAGTTGACCGGCGAGCCGTGGGTGAGGTGGCCGCCGAAGTTGAGGCTCATGGCGAGGAGCGTGTCGCCCGGCTGGGCGAGGGCGAAGTAGGCCGCCATGTTGGCCTGGGAGCCGGAGTGCGCCTGCACGTTGGCGTGCTCGGCGCCGAACAGCTGCTTCGCCCGGTCGATGGCGAGCTGCTCGACCTTGTCCACCACCTCGCAGCCGCCGTAGTACCGCTTGCCCGGGTACCCCTCGGCGTACTTGTTGGTGAGGGTCGAGCCGAGCGCCTCGAGCACCGCCGGCGAGACGAAGTTCTCGCTGGCGATGAGCTCGAGCCCCTCCGCCTGCCGCCGCGTCTCCTCGCGGACGAGCTTCTCGATCTCGGGATCCGCCTCGGCGAGGCGCTGGGTGGGCATCATCGTTCCGTCTCCTCGGGGCTCGTCGGAGGGGCGTACATATCGCGCCGAAACGCGTGAGGCAACGGGCGCCTGGCCGTCCGGGGGGCGGCGCGCTACCGCTCCAGGTCCATGATCTTCTGGACCCGCCGGGCGTGCCGGCCGCCCTCGAAGGGCGTCTCCAGGAAGGCCTTCACGATGGCGGCGCCCAGCCCCAGGCCCACCGAGCGCTCCCCCAGGCAGAGGACGTTGGCGTCGTTGTGCGCCCGGGCCATCCGGGCCTCGAACTCGCTCGAGCAGTGGGCGGCCCGGATCCCCTTCACCTTGTTGGCGGCCATCGACATCCCGATGCCCGTCCCGCACACCAGGATCCCGAGCCCCCGGCCGGCCGTCACCGCCTCGGCCACCCGCCGGGCGAGATCGGGGTAGTCGACGCTCTCCCCGGCCGCCGGGCCGAGGTCCTCCACCTCGCGCCCGAGGGCCTGCGCGGTCTTCACCGCCTCGCCGCGCAGCGCCAGCCCGGCATGGTCCGACCCCGCGATCACCCGGTCCGCCATCTCGTCCTCCTCCGCTCCGCGCCGGGGCACCCGGCCGGACGCCCTGCTCGCGCGGGGCGGGCATTGTTCCACATCCGGGGCGCCTCGACACCCGCCGCGCTCCCGGGCTGGGCCCGGGCCGCCGAGCTCGTGCAGGAGCGGGAGGGAGCGATCACGGTGGACCCGTCGACCGGGGCGGCGCTCGTCTCCTCGGCGATGGACGACCGGCGGCGCGGCCGGAGCGGACGCTCAGACCCGCTTGAACAGCACCACCGCGTTGGTACCGCCGAACCCGAACGAGTTCGAGATCGCCACGTCCACGCGCACCTCGCGGGCCGTGTTGGGGATCACGTCCAGGTCGCACTGCGGATCCTGGTCGTCCACGTTGATGGTGGGCGGCAGGACGCCCCGGGCGATGGCCAGGACGGTGATCACGCCCTCCGCCCCGCCGGCGGCGCCGAGCAGGTGGCCGACCATCGACTTGGTCGAGGAGACCATCAGCCCCTTCTTCGCGTGGTCGCCGAAGACCGCCTTGATCCCCTGGCACTCGGCGACGTCGCCCGCCGGGGTCGAGGTGCCGTGGGTGTTCACGTAGCCGACCTGCTCCGGATTCACGCCCGCGTCGCGGAGCGCCATCCGGACGGCGCGCGCCCCGCCCTCCCCGCCCTCGGAGGGCGAGGTGACGTGGTAGGCGTCGGCGCTCGCCCCGTAGCCGGCCAGCTCGGCGTAGATGCGGGCGCCGCGCCTGCGGGCGTGCTCGTACTCCTCCACCACCAGGATCCCGGCCCCCTCGCCGGCCACGAAGCCGTCGCGCCCCTTGTCGAAGGGGCGGCTCGCCTTCTCCGGCGCGTCGTTCCGCTCCGAGAGGGCGCGCGCGGCGCAGAACCCGCCCACCCCCAGCGAGGTGATGGTGGCCTCGCACCCGCCGGTCACCATCACGTCCGCCATCCCGCGCTCGATGATCATCATCGCGTCGCCGATGGAGTGGTTCCCGGTGGCGCAGGCGGAGACCGGGGAGTAGTTGGGCCCCTTCATCCCGTACCGCAGGCTGATCTGGCCGGGCGCCAGGTTGATGATGAGCGAGGGGATGAAGAAGGGGCCGATCTTCCGCACGCCCTTGGCGAGGAAGGTGCGGTGCTCCTCCTCGATCGTCCCCAGCCCCCCGATGCCGGCGCCGACGATGCAGCCGACGCGCTCCGGCTCCTCCTTCGCCATGTCGAGGCCCGAGTCCTTCACCGCCATGTCGGCGGCGGCGAGGGCGAACTGGATGAAGCGGTCGTTCCGCCGCGCCTCCTTCCGGTCCATGAACTGGGTGGGGTCGAAGCCCTTCACCTCCCCCGCGATCCGGGTGGGGAAGGTCGAGGCGTCGAAGAGGGTGATCGGCCCGATGCCGCTCCTCCCCGCCACCAGGGCGCTCCAAGACGGCTCGACCCCGATCCCGACGGGCGAGACCAGGCCCAGCCCGGTGACGACGACACGACGCCTGCTCATGTTCGCTCCTCGACGTGCTCGGCGTGCGGCGGGGGCGAGCGCCCCCGCCTCCCCGCGCCCGGGTCGGCCACGCTCCGCGGACCGACCGGGCCGGCGGGGCGCCTACTTCTTGTGCGTGGTGATGTAGTTCACCGCGTCCTGGACGGTCTTGATGTTCTCCGCCTCCTCGTCCGGGATCTCGACCTCGAACTCTTCCTCCATCGCCATCACGAGCTCGACGATGTCGAGGGAGTCCGCGCCCAGGTCCTCGATGAAGGACGAAGTCTGCTTGATCTCGTCCTCCCCGACGCCCAGCTGGTCCGCGATGATGTTCTTCACCTTCTGCTCGATCGTTGCCGACATGACTCCTCCTCCGTTGTGGGTTGTTGCGAAGCCGCAGGGAGTCCGCGGCTACATGTACATGCCACCGTTGACCCGCAGGGTCTCGCCCGTGACGTACGATGCCTGATCGCTGGCGAGGAAGGCCACCGCGTTCGCCACGTCCCGGGCGGTCCCGAGCCGCGCCAGGGGGATCATCTCCATCATCTTCTCCTTGGCCGCGGCCGGGAGCCCCGCGGTCATGTCCGTGTCGATGTAGCCGGGGGCGACCGCGTTGACGCGCACGTTCCGCGAGGCCAGCTCGCGGGCCACCGATCGGGTCAGCCCCTCCAGCCCCGCCTTGGTGGCGGCGTAGGCCGCCTGCCCGGCGTTGCCCATCTCCCCCACCACCGAGGTGAGGTTCACGATCGCGCCCCCGCGCTGCTTCATCATGGGGCGGGTGACGGCCCGGATCAGGTTGAAGGCGCCGGTGAGGTTCACCGCGATCTGGCGGTTCCAGTCCTCGTCCTTGAGCCGCATCACCAGCTGGTCCAGGGCGATGCCGGCGTTGTTCACCAGGACGTGCAGGCCTCCCAGCTCGGCCACGATCTGCTCCACCGCCGCGGCGCAGGCGGCGGGGTCGGCGACGTCGAAGCGGTAGAGCCGGGCCTGGGCGGCGCCCGCCTCCTTGCAGAGGGCGAGGGCCTCGTTGGCCGCCGCCTCGTTGCCCGCGTAGTTCAGGGCCACGCTCGCCCCGCCGCGCGCCAGCTCCACCGCGATGGCCCGCCCGATCCCGCGCGAGGCCCCGGTGACGAGGGCGGTCTTCCCCTTGAAGTCGAACATCCGGTCTCCCTAGGCCCCGAGCGCGGCCAGCGTCTTCTCCAGGCTCGCCCGATCCTGCACGTCGAAGGTCTCGACCGACTTGTCGATCCGCTTCACCAGCCCGCCCAGCACCTTGCCGGGGCCGACCTCCACCACCCGCGTGACGCCCAGGCGCACCAGCTCCTCGACGCACTCGATCCAGCGCACCGGGGCGGTCACCTGCTCCACCAGGAGCGGCACGATCCGGCCGGCGTCGGCGTTGGCCTTGGCCTCCACGTTGGTCACCACCGGCCGCGCCGGGGCGCGCCAGGCGATCCCGCGGAGCACCGGCTCGAGCCGGGCCCGCACCGGGGTCATCAGGGCGCAGTGGAAGGGGGCGGACACCGGGAGGGGGAGGACGCGCTTCGCCCCCGCCTCCTTGAGCTTCACCCCGGCCTTCTCGACCGCCCCGGCGGCGCCGGCGATCACCGTCTGGGCGGGCTCGTTGTAGTTCGCCGGCGAGACCACCTCGCCCGCCTCGGCCGCCACCGCCGCGCAGATCTCGCGCACCCGGGCCGGGTCGAGCCCGAGGACCGCGCTCATCGCCCCCTGGCCGGCCGGCACCGCCTCCTGCATGAACGTCCCGCGCGCCCGCACCGCCCGGGCCGCCTCGGCGGCGCCGCAGGCGCCGGCCGCCACCAGCGCCGAGTACTCGCCCAGGGAGTGGCCGGCGACGTAGTCGGGGACCACGCCGCGCTCCGCCAGCACCACCGCGGCGGCCACCGAGACCGTCAGGATCGAGGGCTGGGTGTTGGCGGTGAGCTTGAGCGCCGCCTCGGGCCCCTGGAAGCAGAGCTCGGAGAGCTTCTCGCCCAGGGCGGCGTCGACCTCGTCGAAGATGCCGCGGGCCTCGGGGAAGGCCTCGGCGAGGTCCTTCCCCATGCCGACGGCCTGGGAACCCTGGCCCGGGAACACGAACGCGAGCTTGCCCATCTCGGCGTCTCCTCTCCCGGCCCTACCAGCGCACCACGCTCGCGCCCCAGGCCATGCCGCCGCCGATCGCCATCATCAGGATGACGTCGCCCGGCTTGAACCAGCCGGCCCGGTTCGCCTCGTCGAGCGTCATGGGGACGCTGGCCGCGGAGGTGTTCCCGTACTTCTCCAGATTCATCCAGCACTTCGAGGGCGGGATCTCGAGCCGCTGCAGGGTGGCGTCGAGGATCCGCTTGTTGGCCTGGTGGGCGATCACCCAGGTGACGTCGCCGGGGACCAGCTTCTCCGCCGCGAGCACCTCGTGGCAGCTCTCCACCAGGGCCCGGACCGCGACCTTGTACACCTCGCGGCCGTTCATCTTCACGTAGTGGGACTTCTCCCGGACCACCTTCTCCGAGATCGGGTCGCGCGAGCCGCCGCCCGGCTGGAGGAGGATGGGCACCATCGAGCCGTCGGTGTGCAGGCGGGTGGTGAGGATCCCGCGGCTGGCGTCCGGCGACGGCTTGAGCACCATCGCCCCGGCGCCGTCGCCGAAGAGGATGCAGGTGTTCCGGTCGGTCCAGTCGGTGATCCGGGAGAGCGTGTCCGCCCCCACCACCAGGGCGTTCTTCACCGCCCCGCTGGAGACGAACCGGTCCGCCACCGCCATGGCGTAGAGCGAGCCGGCGCAGGCCGCCGAGACGTCGAAGGCGAAGGCCTTCTTGTTGCCCAGCTTCCCCTGGAGGACGGCGGCCCCCGAGGGGAACGGGTAGTCGGCGGTGATCGTCCCGACCACGATCGCCTCGACCTCCTCCGGCGCCAGGCCGGCGGCCTCGAGCGCGCGGCGGCAGGCGATCAGGGCGAGATCGCTGGTGGCCTGGTCCTCGGCGGCGACGTGGCGCTCCCGGATGCCGGTCCGCTCCACGATCCACTCGTCGCTCGTCTCCACGAGCCTCTCCAGGTCCTTGTTGGTCAGGACCTTGTCGGGCGCGTAGGAGCCGGTGCCGGCGATGATGGAGCGCATCTTCGGGTTCCTCGATCAGGCGTCGTGCGGCGCGACCCGCCGCGTGGGGTGGCCGTCCTCGGCCGGGGCGTCCGCCGCGGCCAGGAGGGCCGCGGTGGGGGCGACCGCCTCGGCGATCTCCCCGGTGAAGTGGGCCCGGGCGGCGTCGCGGGCGCGGCGGGCCGCGTTCTCGATGGCGAGGGCGTCGGAGCGCCCGTGGCTGATGAACCCGACGCCGTTCACGCCCAGGAGCGGGGCGCCGCCCACCTCGCGCCAGTCGAGCCGCCGCTTCATGCCGTCGAGGGCCGCCTTGGAGAGCAGGCCGCCGATCTTGGAGACGGTGGTGGAGTGGAGGGCGCGCTTCAGGTACTCGCCCACCACCCGGGCCGTCCCCTCCATGGTCTTCAGGGCGACGTTGCCGGTGAAGCCGTCGGTGACGATGACGTCGAACTCGCCGGTGAGGAGATCCCGCCCCTCGCAGTAGCCGACGAAGTGGAGGGGGGCCCGCCGGAGCGCGGCCGCGGCGGTCCGGGTGAGCTCGGTGCCCTTCGAGTCTTCCTCGCCGTTCGAGAGGACCGCCACCCGCGGGCGCGCCACGCCCAGCACGCGGCGGGCGTAGACCTCGCCCATCAGGGCGAACTGCACCAGGTGGGAGGGCTTGCAGTCGACCACCGCCCCCATGTCGAGCATGATGGGCGAGCCCTTGAGCGCCGGGAGCACCGTGACGATGGCGGGCCGCTCCACCCCCTCGGGCCGCCCGAGAACGAAGATCGCCCCCGCCATCACCGCGCCCGAGTTGCCGGCCGAGACCGCCGCGCAGGCCCGGCCGTCCCGGACCAGCTCGAAGCAGACGCGGATGGAGTTGTCCTTCTTCCGGCGCATCGCCTGGCCGGGGTGGTCGCTCATGTCGACCACCTCGGAGGCGTGGCGCACCTCGATCGGCAAGGCGTGGCCGGCCCGGTGGCGCGCGAGCTCCTCGCGCACCCGGGCCTCCGGCCCGACCAGCACGACCGGGATCCCCTTACGCGCTGCGTTAATGGCACCCTGCACGATCGCGCCGGGGGCGTGATCTCCCCCCATCGCATCCACGGCGACGGGCGCGAGCGTGCCGGGCATCGGCCTAGGTGGCCTCGGAGATCTGCTCGCCCTTGTACGTCCCGCAGGACGGGCAGGCGCGGTGCGGGAGCACGGGCTCCTTGCACTTGGGGCACTTCACGACGTTGAGCGGCTTGAGCTTGAAGTTCGCCGCCCGGCGGCGATTGCGCCGCATGCTGCTGGTCCTCTTCTTCGGAACGCCCACGGTTCCCTCTCTCTCTTCATCGCCGGCGCGGCCGCGCCGTCACTGGAGCTTCACGTTCTTGAGCCCCGCCCAGCGCGGGTCGGGGACGTGCCGATCGCAGCCGCACTCGCGATCGTTCAGGTTGGCCCCGCAGATGGGGCAGAGGCCCTTGCAGTCGTCCTTGCAGACCGGGTAGGCCGGCAGCGCGAGGAGGAGCTGCTCCCGGAGGATGGGATCGAGCTCGATCACCTTCCCGGCGTAGGCCTCCTCCTCGGCCTCCGCCGGCTCGAAGCTGCCCGCCACCGGCCGGCCGGCGGCGTCCTTCCCGGTCCGCGGATCGTCCACGTACTCGTCCGACGGAACCAGCGTCAACTCGAAATCCACCGGCACGGTCACCGAGACCGGCTCGAGGCAGCGCCCGCACGGGACGGTGAGGGGCGCCCGACCTCGGGCCCCTACCCGCACCCGCCGCTCGATCTTGTCGAGCGTCGCCTCCACGTGGGCCGGGCCTGCCGCCCGGTAGCCGGCGCGGTCGCCCGCGACGATCTCGTCGACCTGCTCGCGGGGCACGTCCCAGGTCCGGCGGAGTCCGGCCTCCTTGATTTCATCAATATTGACGCGCATTTATGCTGCGTTTCCAGGCCCAAAAAGGGCCTCATTATAGGGGTCGATCACGGGAAGTCAAGGCGCGCCTGGACGAAACGCTTGCCAGGCTCCAAGTCCTTGCATCCACAGGGATATGGCCCCAACCCGGGAGGGCCCGCCGGCCACCGTCACGGCCGGGACGTCTACCGCCCGCCTCGCCTCCGCCTAGGGCTTCACCAGGCCCCGGGCGACCGCGAGCAGGGCCGCCTCGGCCTTGGTCGAGACGTCCATCTTCTCGTAGATGCGCTTCACGTAGGTCTGGACCGTACCCTCGGCGATCCCGAGGGCCTGGGCGACGTCGGCGTAGGTGTGGCCGTGGACGAGGAGCTGGAGGACCTCGAGCTCCCGCTTGGAGAGCGCCGGCCCGTCCTTGGCGCGCTGGTCGGGAGGATCGCCGCGCAGCTCGGCGAGGAGGACCTTGGCCGCCCGGGGGCTGATGGGCGCGGCCTCGCCCGAGAGGACGTCCTCGACCGCCTTGGTGAGGTCGGCCGCGTGGAAGGGCTTCAGGATGTAGCCGGCCGCGCCCGCCCGCATGGCGTTGAGCACGCGGGCCGGGATGTCCACCGCCGTGAGGGCGATGCAGGCGGTCTTGGGGAGCTCCTGGCGGATGGCGGCGATCACGTCCTCGCCGCTCATCTTGGGGAGCCCTAGGTCGACGAGGGCGACGTCGGGCCGCTCGCGGCGCGCCAGCGCCACGCCGTCCTCGCCGGTGCCGGCCGTGCCGCAGACCTCGAAGCCGTGGGAGGTGAGGACCTGGGCGATGAGCTTCGCCACCGCCTCGTCGTCCTCGACCGCGATCGCCCGGATTGCCATTCGAGCCCCTTCAGCGGACGGGACCGGCCCCACGGTCCCGCCACGTTCCCCGAGGAGTAACAGCCCGGGGTGTCGAGGGTCAAGGATTGCGTCCCACATAAAGGGGACGCACACATGGTGCGACTGCGCGCCCACGTCCGGGGGACGGGTGCGGGCGACCCCGTCTACTCGTCGCCCAGCGACCCCAGCTCGTCGTGCTCGCCCACTCCCTGCAGGTCGAGGACGATCGCGAGCAGGTAGAGGGCGAGGGAGCTCGTCCCGAAGAGCTGCCCGAGGCTCATCGCCAGCACCAGCAGGAGCGGCTTGGGGAAGACGATCGAGACGATCATCAGGAAGAGCGAGACGAGCGTCAGGATCGCCGAGATCAGGACCAGGCGACGGATGGTGATCTTCGAGATCGAGAACACGGGTCACTCCCCCTTCCCGGCCGCGGCGGCGGTCGCGCCCGCCGGGGGGCGGCCGTTGCCGCCGTGGGCGAAGGCGCGGGGATGGATCTTCTCGCCGCTGTGGCAGTCGATGCACTTCATGTCGCCCTTGCGGAGGTCCTCCACCACGCCCGCGTGCTCCTCGTTCTTGAGCCAGTTGGGGGCGGTGGTGGAGTGGCAGCGCGTGCACATGCCGTTCTGGAACGGCTTGTACATGTGGATCTTCGGGCCGCCCTCGCCGTAGGGGCCGGTGCTCGAGTACTCGGTGATGTAGTAGTAGAGGTGCTTCAGGCCGTTGGCCTTGGTGGTCATCGCGCCGAAGAGCTTGTAGTCCGCGTGGCAGGTGTAGCAGCTCTCCTCGCCGAAGGCGTGGTTGCGGCTGTGGATCGCGGCCAGGCTGTTCGAGTGCGGGTCGGCCGCGTCCTCCGTGTACGGCAGCATCACGTGGCACGAGCCGCAGAACTGCCGCTGGAGGGTGTACTCGAAGCCGGCGATGTTGCCGGTGAGCGCCACGCCCAGCGGGAAGATCCCGAGCCCGAACAGGAGGATCACCTTGGTGGTGCGCCCCAGGGGCGGCCGCCGGACCAGGTACCAGATGAGGATGAGGGCGGCGATGACGGCGGAGACGAGCGCGGTCGCCTTGAGCAGGTTCTCTGGGGAGTTGAGCTCTAGCACGGGGCCGTTCGTTACCATGTGGGGCGGACCCGTTCAACAACGTACTGCGGCGAAACGCCACCATGGCTGAATGCCGCGACCGGGGACCGCGAGCGTCGGTCCGCCCGGCCCGAGGCCGCTCGGTCCGCGGCCCGCCCGCCCTCACCCCGGTCGCCTCCGCGCGCGGACTCCCGCGAACCTTCTTGCGTTTCGGGGAGGGCTGCACTAGATACGGCGACCGCACGCGCGATTAGCTCAGATGGATAGAGCGTCGGCCTCCGGAGCCGAAGGCCACAGGTTCGAATCCTGTATCGCGCGCCAATCTGGAGGCCGGGACTCTCGATTCTCCACGGGGTCCCGGCCTTCGCTTTGGTAGGGGGCACTCGAGCGGCGGCCGGGAGGAGCCGGTAACCCGTCCGGCCGACGAAGGGGATGGTGTACGTCGCGCGCGACGGCCTGGGCGGTCGCTCGCTCGCGGCGTGGGTGAAGCGCGGCTTCGCCGGGCTCGAGGACGCGCCGCTGCGGTCGAGGAGGGCGGGCCGGAGCGGGTGGCCGAAGGGCTCGCGCTCGTGAGGGCGCCGCCCGCGAGCGGCCGCCCGTCGACGTCGCCACCGAGGCGGTCATCGACCATCGAGCGGCCCCCCGGCCCGAGGTACGCGTCTCCGGGCGGCCTACTTCTTCTGCGCCCCGCCGCCTGGGACTTTCGCGGCCGCCGGGGGAGCCTTCGCCTTCTCCGCCTCGCGCTGGGCCGCCGCCTTCGCGGCCTTCGCGTCGGCCTTCGCCTTCAGGTCCGCGACCGCCGCCGCTCTCGCCTCGGCCTGCGCCGGCGTGTCCACGTGGGGCGCCGCGTTCTTGTCTCCGAGATTCTTGAAGCCCATGGGCCAGCTCGCTTTCGCGCTTCGTGAACTGGGATTCTACCCGGGGCGGCCCCGGGAAGCACCGCCATCGGGGTCACCCTCCTCATGACCGCCCGACCGCGCAGCGGCGCCGAGCGGGCGCTCGCGCGGGTGGCGCCCCGCAGAACCCTGAAGGCGCCGGCAGTGAAGCGCCCGAGGTGGTATACATCAATGGTCCGGCGCAGCAGGCCGGCCCACCGACGACCGCCGTGAGCGACACGGCGGACCACCGCGCCACCCTTCGTGCACGACGAGCCGGCCCCGCGCCTCCGGGCGAGCGGCCCGCGACGGGTGCGCGATCGCGCGACGCCAGCTCAGAGAGCGGGCCCCGATGAACCCCGAGCCTCGAGGCGAGAAGCCGCGGCCGACCACGTTGAAGGACCTCGTCGAGGCAGCGCGGACGCACCTCCTCCGCCCGGTGTGGGGCCTGGTCGCGCGGGGCTTCTGGTGCCGCGCGCAGCGGCGCAGGCTGCGCCTCCCGGAGGCCGCGGTGGTGTGGGTCCGCGGGGGCGCGGTGCCGTGGGCAGAATGGGGCGGCCGCCGCGGCTACTTCGACGTGGAGCGCGTGAACAAGCTCGCGTACCTGCGCGCGCCCGGTGCTCCCGTTGTCCGATGATTCCTCCACCGAAGCACGGAAGCACGCGGACGAGCGTGGGCGCGTGGCGCCCGGTCGGTCCCGTCTCGCGCAAGGAAGCGGCACATGGCAAATCGGTTCGGCGTCAGGCCCCCCGTCAACGAGGATCCGGCCGTCAAGGCGGTGGAGGCGCAGCACGTGAAGGAGATCGCCGCGAATGACTGGGAGGCCGAGGTGATCGCCGCCGCCCTCCCGGTCGCGCTCGACTTCTACGGCAAGGACTCGAAGCCCTGCGAGGCGCTCGCGCCGAGGTTCGCGGCGGTGGCGGAGAAGTTCTCGGGCAAGGTGCGGTTCCTCAAGATGTCGCGGTCCGACAACGCGCCGATCGCGGAGAGGCTCGGGGTGAAGGCGTCGCCCACGATCGTCTTCCTCCAGGGCGGGGTGGAGAAGGCCGAGCGGCTGACGGGCGAGGACATCAAGCGGCCCGATCTCAAGGCGCGCGTCGAGGCGATGCTCGGCGTGAAGCCAGCCGTCGCCGCGACGCCGGCCCCGGCTCCCGCGCCGGCGACCTGAGGCGCGCGAGGGCCCGGTGCGTTCGCAGCGCACGCCGGGGTCCGTGCGGGGGGCCGCTCGCGAGAGCGGGTCGCCTCGGCCGCTGCGACCGTGAGCAGGGCAATGTTCATCGCCTCGCTCCTCTTGTGGATCTCACGGCTTGTTCACGCCCAGGCTCTCGCGGATACCCATCCCGGGGGTGAGCGCCAGCTTGACGACCAGGTCGGCGACGCTCTTCCTCGACACGGTCGCGTCGGGGTTCTCGAACGGCTGGCCCTTGCGCGTCGTGCGGTAGTCGATCTCGTCCCGGTCGTTCAGCCACTCGGGCCGGACGATCGTGTATTCCAGATCCGAGGCCTCGATGACCTGCGCCGAGTTCCGGTACGGGTCGAGAACGCTGCGGTACTTCTGGCCCGGGACCTCGCCGTAGATCCCCATCGAGCTGATGAAGATGAGGCGCTTCACGTCCGCGGCCTGCATCGCCTTCACGATGGCCTTGGCCTGCGCCTCCATGTCGCCCGAGAGGTTGGCGTAGACGACGTTCTGGCCCTTCATCGCCTCTCCCTGCTTCTTCGCGTCGAGGACGTCGCCCTCGACGATGCGGGTCCGGTCGGCGGGCAGGCCGCGCAGGCGTCGCGCGTTCCTGAGGTAGAGCGTGAGGTGAGCGTCGGTCGTCTCGAGGAACAAGCGGGTGGCGACGCGGGCGATTTGACCGGCGGCCCCCAGGATCAGCACGTTCGCCACGTCGTGAACCTCACCGTCCGTACTGCTCGTCCGTGACCTTCTCCAACCACTCGACGGCCCTTCCGTCGAGCTGCTCCTGGATCGCGATGTGCGACATGGCGGTGGTCGGGGACGCGCCGTGCCAGTGCTTCGCGCCGGGGGGAGTCCACACGACGTCTCCTGCCCGGATCTCCTCGGCGGAACCTCCCCACCGCTGCACGCGGCCGACACCCGACGGGCCGTGCAGGAAACCTTCACGACAGGGCGGATGGGTCATGAAGGAAGCCTGAACGCCGCCACCGCTTGCGCCGCGCTGGACGCCGGGTAGAACGTTCACGCCGTGGCCGTCTTCGAGATCGAGCTCGGGACCGGCCGGGTCGAGCTCCGGCTCACCGACGGGGAGCGGCTCCCGTTCCAGCCCGGCGAGCTCGACGGCGGCTGCTGCATCAGCGTCCTCGAGCACGTCCCCCGCCCGGCGACGGTCGTGGAGGAACTGGCGCGGGTCATCGAGCGGGTGGGCCCCTCGTCGTCACGATCGACCCGCGCCGGCGCATGAGCGCGGAGGCGCGCGCGGCCGTCGCCGCCTACGGCACGACCGCGAACGCCCGCACCGGGAACGACCCCATCCCCGCGACCCGCGGCGGGACGGCGAAGAACCGGAACCCCGCCGCGGGGAGCGCGGCCAGGTTGGCGAGGTGCTCGACGATGGGAATGCCCGCGCCGAGGAGGACGGTGTGGGCCGGCCGGGCGCCGTCCTCGATGTCGTCGATGTTGAGCGAGTCGATCCCGGCCAGGGTCGCCCCGCGATCGCGCAGCGCCTCGGCCGTCGGCCGGGTGAGGAACGGGTGGCCCTGGCCGTAGGCGGGCGTCCCGAAGTGGCGGTCCCAGCCGGTCCGGAAGAGGACCGCCTTCCCGCGCACGTCGAGGTCCCTCAGGACCTCCGGGCCGATGGCCCGCCCGGGCGGCGGCGGGACCACCACCCCGTCGACCCCGGCGACGCGCTCGAGGGGCAGCTCGCTCACGTCCGCCCTCCCCTCGAAGCGGTGCGAGGGGGCGTCGACATAGGTCCCGGTGTTGGCCACCATCTCGATGCGCGCGATCTGGAACTCCGTCCCGGCGGCGTACCGGGCCCGCGATGCGGCGCGGGACAGGTGATCGCCGATCACCGGGCCCGGCAGGCCCGGGTAGGTGACGAGGCCGTGGTGGATGCGGTGGGAGAGATCGACGAGGCGCATGGCGGGTTCCTCCATCCGTGAAATCGGGTCAGGGCCGGCCGGGATCCCGGCGGGGGGCGTTCCGGCGGCCTCGCCCCTTCCTTATGGAGAGCCGCCGAGGAGCCCGCCATGCCACCGCGCGCTCCGGGACCCCGAAGTCGCCGTCCAGCGCCGGGCGCAGGCGAGCGCGGCGCCGCCCGACAGCTCATCCCTCGGAGGCATCGCGCCTCGGGGTATCATCGGCGCATGCTCCGCCGCCTCCGCCCCGCGCACCTCGCCCTCCTCCTCCTCGCGCTCCCTCCCCGGCCGGCCCGGCCGGCCACGCCCTCGCCCGCCGCGGCCCCGGCGGTGCCGGCGGCCCCGGCCGCACCCGCCCGGCCGTCCCCCCCGGCGACGCCGCGCGACACGAGCGCCGCGGCCCTCCTCGACGCCGACCCGCTGTCCCTCCCCACGCCGGGCGGCAAGGCGGAGGACCAGGCGCTCTGGGCCGCGACGCTGGAGTCCAGCTTCTCGCTGGTGAGCGAGCGCGGGGCGGCGCGGCAGCTCCTCTGGCGCGCGCAGGCCGGCCGCTTCGACGAGCTCCTGGCGGCGCGGGCGCAGGGCGAGCCTTCCGCCGGCGCACCGCGCGCCGCGGAGCTCCGGCGGCGCCTGAGCGACGCCTACGGCAAGGTCTACGGGGCGGCGACGCGCTTCTGGGGGGTCGACCCGCGGCTCGGCTGCCGCTCGGAGGCGATCGACCTGGAGGCCGCCATGCTCGAGTCCCGGCAGGCGGAGACCGCGGCGCTGCGCGCCTCCCGCGAGCAGGCCCAGCGCTGCATCGACCGGGCCCGGGCCGGCGCCCGGGCGCTGAACGAGGCCAACGCCGGGCTGCGGGGCGTGCTGGACGAGGCCCAGGCCTTCCTCTCCCCCGCCCCTTCCGCCGGCACGGCCTCCCCGGCCCCGGCCCAGGCGCGCTGACCATGCGCCGCACCGTCGTCGTCGCCCTGGCCGCCATCGGGCTCCTCCTCGCCGGCTCGGTCGCCGCGATCGCCTGGCTGACGCGGGGTGGGCCGGAGCTGGCCGCCCCGGAGCCGCCGCCGCCCGCCCCGGGGGCGGATCCGGCGCCCCTCGTTCCGCTGCCGGCCGGCCCCATCCCACCCGGCGCCTCGATCGCCGCGCCCGCGCCGGTCGCCCAGCCCCTCCCCCCGCCGCCCAAGGGCTCCTGGGCGGCGGTGCCCGCCACGGCGAGGATCGCCGCGCTCGGGCCGCTCGGACGGGAGATCCGCGCCGGCCTGGACGATCTGGCGCCGCGGCTCTCCCGCTGCGCCGAGGCGGAGGTGCAGGCCCGCCACGGTGGGCAGGAGGTCTCCGGGCTCCAGGGCGCGGACGAGAAGGGCGCGCCCGCCCTGATGCTGGAGATCGAGACCCTCGACGGCGAGGTCCGGATCGTGGACGCGCCGGTCGAGACCCGGGGCCAGGCCGACGACGGGCTCTTCGCCTGCGCCCAGCGGGCCCTGCGCGGCCAGGTGATCCCGGCCGCCTCGGCCAGGCCGGGGAGCCGGATCCGGCTCCTCTACCCGCTCCCCTGACCGGGGCCGCTAGAACTCCACCACCAGGACGATCTCGTCGGCCCGCGGCGAGCCGGAGGGCTTGAGCCTCGCCTCGAGCCGGCCCCGGACCGCCCAGGCCCCGGCCGGCTGCGCCAGCCGCTTCACCTCGCGGAGGGCGAGGGTGGCCTCGCCGCGGGTCCCGGTCGTCCGGGTGGCGCTGTAGAGCACGCCGTCGGCGGCGATCACCGCCACCCGGCCGTTGACCACGTCGGCGAGCGTGTAGGTGCGGGCCTTCAAGGGCCCGGGCAGCTGGAAGCCTCCCGGGGCGAGCGACTGGACCCCGGCGACCGGCTCGAGCGCGGTCACGCCGAGGGTCACCACCCCGTCGCCGCCATCCCGGACCTCCACCGCGCAGCGGAAGGTCCCCTTCACCGCCCCCGAGAGCTCTCCCTTGCAGGGGGCGAGGTCCTTCGCCGACGCGGCCGCAGCGGCCGCGAGGGACAGCACCAGGATCAGGGCACGAGCGCTCACCGGCTCACCTCCTCGCGCTGCGAGGCTACCTCGGATCGACCCACCGCCGGAGAAGGAGAAGGGGGCGACGCCGGAACGGCGCCGCCCCCCGAGGCTACGCGGACTGCTCCTCCGCTACTTCACCACCAGGCTCGTCCGCATCATCTCCGAGTCCTCGTGGGAGTTGATGTGGCAGTGCCACACGTACGGGCCGCTGGTCACCGCGTCGAAGCACATCCCGGTGCCGGTGCAGGGCGCCTCCGCGCCGTTCCACCCGCCGCCCCAGCGCGCCACGAACGTGGTGATCTGGCCGGGCGGCGCCCGCATCGCGTCCTTCCACGAACCCTCGCTCGGGTCGGGCAGCGCCGCCACCGCCCCCGCCGCGATGGCCGGGAGCACGTCGGGGGTCAGCACCATCCCGCCGCCCGGAGCCACGCTCGGCGTGCCGGTGTTGGCGCCGGTGAGCAGGTTCAGGTACTTCGCCTTGGTGAACGGCACCCGCTGGAGGATCTGCGCCTTGATGAGGTGCGGGTGGATGGGGTGCGCGTCCACGGTGGTGTTGATGACGTGCCAGATCTCGTAGGTGCCCACCTTCGGCGTCTCGGTGACGTCGTACTCGAAGGGCACGCCGTTGATCTGGAGGCCGAGGGAGGCCAGGGTGACGCCGTCCACCTTCTCGTTCAGGTAGAGGAGGCGGACCGCCGAGATGGGCAGCGCCGGGACCGCGGGCGCGCCGGCCGGCTCCGCCGCCACCGGGAAGGCCGGGGTGTTGGCGCGCATCCAGGCCCGGGCCCCGGCGGCGAGGTCGACGTAGTCGGCGTCGAGCACGGTCGGGACGGTGATGCAGCCCAGGCTACCCGCCGGCGCGGGCCAGGTGAGGGCCGAGCCGGCCGCGCAGGTGCGCACGCCGACGGCGGCGCTCACGTCGAAGCGCATGATGTTCGCCATGTCGGGGTAGAGCGTCCCCATCCGCCAAGGCTCGTTCAGGCCGTTGGGGAACGGCGCCGCGGCCGAGTTGGTCATGAAGATCTGCTTCCCGGCGTACTTGGTGAAGTCCACCAGCAGCTCGTAGCGCTCGCCGGGGCACATCGTCACGCTCTTGGCGGTGACCGGGCCCTTCAGGTAGCCCTGCTCGTCCGCGACGATGGTGAAGCTCACGTCGTTCTTCGGCTTGGCCGCGTTGGCCGCGGCGGTGCCGCCGGCCGCCTGGACCGTGGAGAACCCGAGCGTGTAGCAGCGGGCGTCGGAGCCGTCCACCAGCCGGATCCGGTAGATGCCGGCGTCGACGGTCTTCTTCGGCCAGAGGACGCCGTTCACCAGCGCGCTGCCGGCGAAGTACTCGGGCACCCAGGTCGGGTGGACCTGCGGGTTCGGGCCGGGGGTGATCTCGGTCGAGCCGGGGGGCGCGCAGACGATGCCGGCGGCGGCGTTGGGCACGCACGCGGCGAGCCCGGCGCCGTTCGGGCCGGTGGCCCCGGCGGGCAGGAGCGACATGCCGTTCGGGAAGTTGAGCGTCCCGTCGTCGTTGAAGTCACGGTCCTGGAGGGCGAAGAAGAAGTCGTACTTGGGCTGGCCCAGCGGGTTGCGCGGCTCGGTCACGGGATCGAGCCAGGTGTACTCGCAGGCGCTCGGGGAGCTGGGGACCTGGCAGAGGCCGTTGGTCACCGCGCCGTGCTTGGTCGGGTCCTTGACCGGGAAGAAGCCGGCCGGTCCGGCGATCACGTTGTGGTGGGTCTTGCCCAGGGTGTGGTCGTGGAACCAGATGGTCGACTCGCCGTTCACCATCGGGTACGCGTAGGTGTCGTTGCTCCACGAGGACACGCCGCCGGCCACCGGCGCGCCGCCCGGGCGGAAGAGCGCGCCGACCTGCGTCCCGGCCGGACCGGAGACGGCCTTGTCGGTGAGGGCGCCCTCTGGGGCGTTGAAGGCCGGGTTGAGCAGCCATGCCTGCGGGGCGTAGAGGCTGCCGGTCCGGGCGTTGCCGAACCACTTCTCGGCGAAGCCATCGGTCGCCGGCGGGATCTCGCCGCCGTGCAGGTGCGTGACCCAGGAGTTGTCGGGCTGCATCGGGCTGCCGAACTGGTTCACCTTGTTGTAGGGCAGCTTCATGCCCGGGGTGGGCGTGCCGACGCCGGTGAGGAAGGGCGAGGCCGAGGGGTCGATGGTGGCCTTCACGCCCATGAAGGTCCGGTCGATGCCGCAGGGCCAGTCGGCGGCCTCCGGGTGCGGGCAGAAGAGGTGGTTGTTCGGGAACTCGTTCACCCAGTTCACCACCACGGGCTTGCCGGTCGTGCCCCGGATGGAGATCGACGGCCAGGTGGCGACGTAGTCGTCCGCCGACCAGTCCGGCGCGCCGGCGGGCGCGGGGAAGGAGGCGACCGGGAAGGTCCCGGCCGCGGTGAGGACGTCGGTCAGGGTGGTGATGGTCGAGCCGGCGGGCTTCTTCTGCCCGATGCCCCAGATCGGCGTGAGGAGCGGGCTACCGGCCGGGATCCGGCCGCCCGAGGTGCAGTAGGCGGTCTTGTAGGCGGCGGAGGCCTCGGCCGGGCAGCTGCAGGTGGTGGCCGGGGCGACGGGCGCGCAGACCAGGCCGGTCCACTGCATGCCGTTCGGCACGCCGGCGGCGTTGGGCGTCCAGGTGCCGGCGACGGCGGGGGCGTCCTTGGGGTTGGGGAAGAGGCGCCCGGGCAGTGTCCAGCCGCCGGGGACGGGCGGGAACGCGCCCGCCGCCATGGTGGCCGGGACGTCGGCGAGCGCCTGGAAACCCCAGGACTCGTGGACGGCGATCTCGTAGTAGTCCGCGCCGGGGAAGCGGGCGTCGGCGGAGGGGGCGTAGTCGGGCGGGTTCAGGACCTCCCACTGGAACTTCGGCTGGGGCCCGGTGGCGAGGAGGCTCGGCATGGTGGGCGCCACGATGGCGCCGCAGGACCGGTAGCCGCCGGCGGACTGATTCGGCAGGCCCGAGCCGCTCGGCTCGCAGGCGAACGACGGCGCCTTGACCGTGTCGCACACCGGGGTGCCCGCGGCGGCGAGGGCCGCGCCCACGCTCCCCGCGGCGGTGCTGGCCACGCACTGGCCAGGATAGGGGTAGACGTTCTGCTTCGCCCCGCCGGTCGGCGCGCCCGCCCAGTTCTGCGGGAACGGGAGCTGTGCGCTGGCCACCGACACCGTGGCGAGGACTCCGGCGCAGAACGCGCCGAGCCGCGTCATCATGGTTCTCATTGCTTCGCCCTCCCTGCGGACTGCTCGTTTGCTGGTTCGCTCCTGGCGGTGCTCCTGGCTGCCTGCGTCCCCCCGGCCCCCGGTCGGCGTGTATCTCGGGGTGCGATACCCAGGGTGTCCACTGCTTGACGAGCGGCAATGGCTGGTGGCGGCGCCCAGGCGCGGCAAATCGTCCAAGACCTACCTCATCGTTCACGGACGGTGAGTTCGGTTCGCCGGCGCCCGAGCTGAAGCGCTGGCTCATTTCGCCTCGAGGTGCAGAGCGACCCTCCCAAAGGACGGGGGGTTCGACCCACCCGCTTGATCCGCCAGGGCGATCTCCTATGCCTATCGGTGAATACCGCCCGAGGCTGACCCGCCAATCGGAAGGTTAACGCGTTGGCTGGGCATGACCCCAAGCGGGTACGCACCTTTAGTGGAATCGTCTGGAGGTCGATCTCGCGCTCTGCAGCGAGGAGTCCGCTCCGAGTCCCGCGAACACGTGACAGTGGTGCCGCTCGCCGCTCGGGAGCGAGCCGCCGAGGCGCGTGGCGCAGGTTCGATGGCTGTCCCCGGATCTCGGGACGGGACTGAGTCGGTGAACGGCTCCAGGCCGGCCCAGCACCTACCGCGCCCCGCCGCCCAGGTCCCCGACCAGCCGCGCGTAGGCGGGCGACTGCCGGAGGATGCGCCCCGCCACCTCGCGGAGGCGGTCCACCTGCTCCGCCTTCAGGTCGAAGCTGGTGGGGACGCGCCGGAAGTAGCTGCGCTCGGCCGGATCGGGGAGCCGTTCGAAGCTCACCTCCACGAAGTAGCCGCTCCGGCCCGGCCCGGCGGCCGCCCAGCGCGCCACCTGGTCGCGCGCGGCCTCCACCGCCTCGAAGGAGTAGCGGTCCACCGGGATCGACCACATCTGGTCCTCCAGGTCCCCCTTCCCCGGCGGCTCGGGCGAGCGATCCCAGTCGTGCTCCGGATCCCGGTATGCGTTCACCACGATCACCACCAGCCGCTTCGCGGCCCGGAGGCGGTCCAGGGCCGGCGAGGGGGTGGGCGACGCGATCGCGTCGAGCGCCTCGATCACCGAGCGCAGCCCGAGGTTCTCGGCCAGCCCGCCGTCGAAGAGGTGCAGGTAGGGACGGGCGGCCGCGTCCGCGTAGGAGGCGAGCTCCCGGGCGCGGAGCCCGGCGCGCCCCAGGCCCTCCCCCTTCCCTGCCTCCGCCATCCAGGGCGGCGCCGTCCAGCCGCAGGTCCCCGCTCGGTTCTGGAGGGTGATGGGCGTGAGGAGCGGCGGCAGCGCCGAGGAGGTGGCCACCGCCCGCGCCACGGGGAGGGCGGCCAGATCGGAGCAGATGACGTCGAATTGATCCTGGGTGAAGGGGAAGCGGGCACCGGTGGTCACGTCCGCGCCGTTCACGATCACGAACGGCCCGCCGGCGCGGAGGAGATCGCCGTAGGTCGCGCGGTCGAAGAGGGTCTCGTCGTACAGCTCGGCCGCCACGTCCGAGCGGGAGAACGTCCCCGAGGCGAGCCGGAACCAGTTGGCCGGGGAGACCACCCGCCCGGCCAGCGCCCCCTCCACGTTCCGCTTGAGGAACCTCCCCTCGAACTCCTGGAAGATGCGATCGCCGCGGAGCGCGTAGTAGGTCGCGGTGAAGGTGCCGCCGGAGACGGCGGAGATGACGTCGACCTCGTCGATCAGCCGCCGCCGCGCCCCGCCGATCGTCACCTCGGTCCGGGCCAGCTCCTCGAGCACGCCGTAGGAGAGGGCCGCCGCCCGCGTCCCCCCGCCCGAGAAGGCGAGGAAGACGAGCAGGTCCTCCGACTGGCCCGGGCGCCGGACGTGCTCCAGCCGGTACCCGGCGCCGGGGTCGACGCGCGCGAGCGGCGCGTTGACCGGCCAGTGCGCGCACCCGGCGACGAGAGCGGCCAGCCCGGCCACGGCGATCCCCTGGAAGCGCATCGTCGCTCCTCCTCAGAAGCCCCACTGGACGCCGATCCCCGGCCCGATCGACCACTGGCTCGTCTCGCCGCTCCGCGCCGGCGGGTACCAGTTGCCCGTCACCTGGAGGCGAACCAGCTCGAGGATCGAGGCGGAGACGCCCACCTGGATCGCCGGGCGCGAGCAGTAGCCGATGGTGTCGTTCTTCACGTCCGGACAGGACGAGAAGCCGCCCCCGTCGGCGGTGGCGAACATCCAGCCGCCCCGGACGAGCAGGCTCGGCTGCAGCCGCGTGGTCGACCACCAGGACGGGAGGTACTCCGCGCCCAGGAGCAAGGTGTAGGCGGTCTTGCCCTGCTCCGACGACAGCACGCTGCCGAGCCCGACGAACTGGAGCGCGGCGTGGATCCGGAGCGGCGAGACCAGCAAGCGCTGCACCCGGAACCCCAGGCTCGCGCCGACCTCGGGATCCCGCCCGTACGCCACCCAGCCGGTGAAGCGCGGCGGGACGTAGGCGACCTCGTCCGCCGCCATCTTCACCATCGTCGAGAGGACGAGGGCGTCCCCCACCGGCTGCGTGGCGGCGATCGCGTCCCCCACCTGGAGGAGGCGCGCCCGGAGCGCCGCGGGGGCGCGGTCGGCCTCCTCCCGGGAGAGCCCGAGGTCCTTGAAGTGGAAGCGGTGGGCGGCGAGGACGCGCATCGCGTAGCCCGCCTCGTTCTCGTCGGCGCGGAAGCGCCACCCCTCCCCGGCGAGGGGCCCGACCTGCGGCACCGCCTGTACCGGCTCGCCCCGGCGCGCCCGCCGGCAGAGCGGGTTCCCGTCGTAGGTGGTGACCTCCCCGAGGCGCGAGCAGGTGTCCCAGAG
>Ga0335076_10001348_pt1 | contig 23711 bp, 10 predicted proteins | sample Lox_Sample_25_FD_206717 | JGI IMG/M metagenome (GOLD analysis project Ga0335076, IMG submission 206717) | Soil microbial communities from Loxahatchee National Wildlife Refuge, Florida, United States - Lox_Sample_2.5 | ecosystem: Environmental > Terrestrial > Soil > Wetlands | place: USA... | reverse complement strand
CGGTTCGTAGAATGACGATGTCTATCTCTCGCTCTTTCAGTCCAGTGAGTAGAATGCCGGCTTGGTCGCACACCATCTCGACGCGAACGGTAGGATACTTTCGCTGGAAGTTCCCGATCAGGTCAGGGAACATATCAGTCCCTACCTCAGGACCTACTCCAACACAAATTCCTCCAGACGATGGAACTGCGTTTTCCTTCAACGCTCGTAGAGCTTCGTCCCTCAGCCCAATTATTCGCGATGCAAACTCATAAAGCACTTCTCCCGCTGGGGTCAGTTTAAGGTCTCTTCGATGAGTGCGTGCGAACAGGGAATTGCCGATTTCATCCTCCAGCCTTCTGATACCTTGGCTTACTGCTGGTTGTGTGCGAAACACTCGAGCGGCGGCCTTTACGAAACTATGTTCTTCCACCACAGTTATGAACATCTCCAACTGCATCATCTCCACGCATCACCTTCCCTCTTGTGCTGATAGCCCCAAGAAAACAAAAAAAACCGCTATTACCTTCTGAAATAGCGGCCTCGATCTTCGAATCGTTATGGCTTTCTGTTTCGGCCGCTAGCCTGGTGTCGTAAGGAGGGTAAGTCGAATGATGGAAATTAGCGGCAGTCGGACTGAGCGGAAGAGCTGGGGAGGTAATGGCGAAACAGCAACGTGCAAGCACAGTTCCGTCAGCCCCGTAACACGACTTGCCATTCTCGCCGGCTGAAAGAACCTGTGCATCGTCCTTAAGTACCAAAGCTATTTTGGACAGTCAAATAACTAGTGCTTATTAAAAACTCCGGAGAGCCCCTCCAGACGTAAAGCCACTCTCCAGCAGACGCTCGGAACAACTGTGCTTGTCGCACATTCCTACGCATCTCGACAAAATGTTCAAGTGGGCTGAGCTATAGTGACTCTGATCATAGACTTGGCCCTCTCGTTGAAGTAAACAAACGGAACGGAAACTACAAGCCCTCGGAAGTAACACTTCCCTGCGCCAAAAAAGGGAGGTGCCTCATGACCACATTCGACCAGCAGGTTTCGGCCGCCAAGCAGTGGTCTGCTACTCCACGATTTGCCGGGATTGTCCGCCTCTACTCTGCGCGTGAGGTTGTTGAGCAGCAGGGTACGATTCCCACCGATTACACAATCGCGCGCCGAGCAGCGGAGGATTTCTACGCGCGCCTACGCGAGTTGTTCAAACAGCGCAAGCAGATCACCACGTTTGGTCCTTATTCGCCGGGTCAGGCCGTTACCTTGAGGCGGATGGGCATCGAAGGCATATACCTCGGAGGTTGGGCCACTTCCGCTAGAGGTTCTCTCGCGGAAGATCCCGGTCCGGACTTGGCGAGCTACCCCCTCAGTCAGGTGCCCGACGAAGCGGCCGTATTGGTGCGCGCACTTCTCACCGCCGACAAGAATCAGCGGTTTGCCCGCACACGAATGAGCGAAGAACAGCTCAAGACAACTCCGGAGATCGACTATCGGCCCTTTATCATCGCCGATGCCGATACTGGCCATGGCGGCGATGCCCATGTGAGGAACCTCATCCGCCGCTTTGTGGAGGTCGGAGTTCCTGGCTACCACATCGAAGACCAGAAGCCCGGCGCGAAAAAATGTGGCCATCAGGGAGGCAAGGTGCTTGTTGCTGAGGACGAGCAAATAAAACGCCTCAACGCGGCCCGTCTCCAGCTTGATATTATGCAGGTGCCCGGTATCATCGTTGCCCGTACAGATGCCGAAGCGGCGACCTTCCTGGAAAATCGCAGCGACGAACGAGACCAACCCTTCATCTTGGGAGCCACCAACACCGAACTCCCAAGCTATCGCATTGGCTATCTCGCCATTCTTAAGAAGCTGTTCGAGCTCGGCGTCGACGCCCGCGGACACCTGCTTTTTTCGGTTTCCCAGACCGAGTACGCGGCAACTTTCGCTTGGCTCAATGAGGTCGGGCTCATGTCGCTGATTAAAGAGACTGCCCCAACCCTCGTACGCGCACCGGCACCACAGCTTGAAGCTGCGCTTGAGAAGATCGAGACGTGCTATATGGAAATCTGGCAGACCCAAGCCGGATTAAAGACGTATGGGCAGGCCATCGCCGATGTTATGAAATCGCGCATCGACGAAGGCGAACGGTACAGCATGAGCGTGGACGAATGGCTCGCGCTCTCGAAACGGGCGTCCTTCTATGAGGCTCGCGAGCGTGCTAAGTCGATGGGCATCCAGATCGTCTGGGATTGTGAACTACCCAAAACTCCAGAGGGTTTTTATCAAATCCAAGGGGGGATCGACTATGCCATCGCCAAATCTCTGGCGGCAGCTCCTTTCGCGGATATGCTGTGGATGGAAACCAAGACGGCGGATTTACAGGACGCCAGGAAGTTTGCGCAGGCCATCCACGCAAAATACCCGGACAAGATGTTGGCCTACAATTTGTCTCCGTCGTTCAACTGGGATACCACCGGCATGAGCGATGAACAGATGAAACGGTTTCCGGAAGAACTTGGAAAACTTGGCTACGTCTTCAATTTCATCACCTACGGCGGACACCAGATCGATGGAATGGCTGCGGAGGAATTCGCAACGGCATTGAAAGAGGACGGAATGCTGGGGCTGGCGCGTCTACAGCGTAAGTTCAGACTCCTGGAATCGCCTTATCGGACTCCGCAGACTCTAGTTGGTGGACCGCGCCTCGACGGCGCATTGATGGCTTCATCGGGACGCACGGCCGCGACCAAGGCCATGGGCAAAGGTTCAACACAGTTTCAGCATATGGTTCAGACCGAGGTCCCCACTAAATTGCTTCAGCAGTGGCTCGCCGTCTGGAGAAAACAGTGGGAGCATCCGGGTGACATGCGTGTCGAGTTGCGACCCCATACAGCTGGGTCGGAACTTCTGGAACTGCGCGTGCTCAGTGAACCCGCCGGCGAAAAACTCGCCAATATCGTTTTCTCCAGCCTTCAGGACCGTCATGGTCGGAACTTCCTTTCGGTTCGCGATCAGAACACGGTTGCCGCGCTACGCAGAAAGCGTATGATGACCCTGGTTCAGTTGTTCCTGATTTACCGCTACAAGGCTTCCACTGTGCACTATGTCACTCCGACCGAGGATAATGAAATCCAGGCAACGAGGATGAAAGACCGCGGAATTTTCTCGCAAGTGGATACGGAAGTCGGCGAGATTATCGTTGCGCAGGTCGACAAACAGCGTGTCGCTGAATTAGTCAGGCCGGACGGGACAGCCCTTCTAGAGATGATTTACAAAACGTCGCCCCAGCCCACGTAGCTTGTTTGCCCCTAGCTGAGTCCCCATTGTGGAACAGGTCCAGCGGTTGCCCGGAACCAACCGCTTGCCGGGCCTGGCGCACGTCCAATACACTTCAATCAGTGATGCATTCTGTCGGTACCAGCGTTTCCAGCCCGCCGTTTGTGCGGTTCATTCTCCAGAAGAACGTGCCCCATATATTCGCTTGGGCCGCTTCCAGGTATCCGCATACCTCCGGATTGTTGTGGAACAACCATTCGTCCGGCCTGTTAACCAGCTCCTGCCGTATCAGCCATCCAAGCATAAATCCGGCATATTCGACCGGATCGGCTACGCCGATTTCGTCGCAGGCCTCGAACAGCGGCTCGTACAAGCCATTTTTGAATGTCTTCCAATTCTTTGCAGCTTTCCAATCCGAAGCCAGGAAGTCGCTCCGATCCTCGTCAACCGAATCCGCCCATCGGTTGATACCTTCCCGCATCGCTGCCACCTGTGCAGTCGGAATACACTCGAGCACTTCTTGTAGGTCCTCGAGCGCATTCTTCGGCATTTCGTACAACACACTCGTTAGGCTGTTTCTCAACATCGCGCCCCTCCTCCATCCGATTTCCTTGTTGGCCTCGGATCTGAAACCGCCATCGCGGTTGGGTTTCTCGCCTGCCCTGCCGCTTCGTTCACCGCATCCCGAACGGTCTCAGGAAGCGCCACCAAAGGCAAAACCGTTGATGGCTTGGTGACGTACCGCGGTGAAAGTACTCCCCTGCCGAGTCATTCGCAGTGATGGTGGACACTCAACCCCAATCCAACAGGCCATCGTTACTGTCTTCTGGGCCCAAAACCATGTCCGGTTCGCACTTTCAAACCAACCAATACAACCGGAACTGTGATCCGCGTCTTGGCGAATTTTCCGGAAATTCAGAGAGGACTTGACACGCTCTCAACCCGGAAGTAGATTCTGTTCAACTACTGCACTGCAGTATAATCCACGGAAAGGAGAATCACCCATGTCGCGAAAGACTAGAGCATGGCACACTGACTCGCCTGGAAGTCTGCCGGTCGCCTGGGCTCGTCAAGGTATCCAGAGCTTTGTAGCTGCCCAGAAAATCCTGATGGATTTTGCGGCGCAAGAGAATGCGCTGCTGGTCGGCGCTGTGCGAGAAAAGCTGGGCGACACCGAATTTCGCCCTCTCACTTCCATGGTCGAGATCGCTGAGACCGGCGTCAAGAACCTCACAAACGTTGCGAAGACTCTGCTGGATCTGGCCGCGGGCGAGACAACCCTAATAGCTGGCGGGGCTAAGGAAGCCCTGCGCCTACCCGCCTCGGCGGGAACCTTAGCCGCCCTCATAAGCCACAGAGTGGAAACCATCGTTGAAATGCAAAAACACTTGTTGGACGACACCGCCCATCAAGCACAGAGTCTTGCCGAATCTTATCGCCGGGGAAAAAGACTATTGCCAGTGGACAAGCTGGCGGAACTCGGACGTCACGGGGTTGAAGCGTTCGTGGAAAACGAAAAGAAGTTTTTAGACTTGGCCGTGCAGGAAATCGGAGCGGCGACCAAGGGCGATAAACGAACTCACGGAGCTTCGCGCGATCGGATGAAAATATTGACGGAAGTTGCGCGCGAAGGCGCTGAGAAATACATCGAAACGCAGAGGAAGCTTCTGAATCAGTTGGAAGCGTCCACCAAACCGAATCACGAACGCAAAGGACTGTCGCCGAAAACATCACGAGCCTCATGGGGAGAACTCGCAGAGAACAGCGTCAAGAACTTGATAACCGCTGAGAAATCGTTGCTGGACTTGGCAATGAAGCCGGTGAATGGACCAGGTCAAAGTGGATCTCGAGGATTTCGTCGCCGGGCATCTCGTGTCGCTAAGAAGCCGCTGGCTGGTGCGCGACGAGTCGTTGGCAAAGTCGCTTGATCCACAAGTATGCTGCCTATAGGGGCTCCGGATCCATCCCGACCGGAAGCCCTGCCGATCCTTGCCGACGGCGGCAAGGATCGGCGGCAGCTCTTAATCTAATCGCGTAATTTCGTCTGAACGACCTAGCAGCTCGCGTGACAGAGATTCTCCGATGTAGGACGACAGTTGGCCCCTGACGGTATTCCGCTGACAGAGAATTTCGAAAGAAACTTTCCGAATTGAGACAAAAAAGTGACGGCCATCACATACGCAGAACTGGGATGAGACTAGCTTGACTGTTGTAAATGGGCGAGCACAAGGAGTCGGGATGGGCGCCCGGTTCGATTCTCCGCTTTCTTGCAGCCTCTGTGAATCACGTCGCAGCTGTCTTCATACCGTCCGGCAGACAGCTATTTTCCTCCCTGCCGTAGACGCAGACCACGACTGCCAACTAAGACAAATCAAATCGGATCACACACATCGTCTCCCGACCGCCCATTTATAACTTCTCCTCCTATCACTCAGGCTGGGGAAAAATTCGGGAAACGGGCGAAGTGCGTTTTTTGGTGATGGCTCCCACTTAAACGCAATGGAGGCTGCTAATGATCGCCAGCGAATCTGCGCAGGAGCGGAATCAGACCACGCCCACAGCAGAGAGCCTCAGCGCAGAACGTGTCGCTTATCTGGAACGATTAGTCAGTCAGGCCAGAGCTGCCTCTGCTGTCTTTACACTCTTCACTCAAGAGGACGTCGATCGGATTGTCAAAGCCGCGGTGCTGGCTGGACTGCAACAAGCGCAACATCTCGCCAAGCTCGCCGTCGAGGAAACCAGGCTCGGCGTCATGGAAGACAAAGTGATTAAGAACATGACGGCGACCGAGTTTACCTACAATTACGTCAAGGACAAACGCACCGTCGGCATCATTCGCGAGTTTCCCGAACGCAATCTGGTCGAGATGGCTGAACCGATCGGTGTCATTTTCTCCCTCACTCCGATTACGAATCCCACTTCCACCGTTCTGTTCAAATGCATCATGGCCATCAAAACGCGTAACGCCATCATTTTCAGTCCGCACCCAAATGCGTGGCGCTGTTCCTCGGAGGCCGTAAAGATCATGTATGAGGCGGCGGTGAAGCATGGCGCGCCGGAAGGACTCTTTAGCTGCTTGCAGGTGCACACCCTGCAAGATAACGCTTACTTGATGCACCACAAAGATGTAGGCCTGATTGACGCGACAGGCGGCCCGGGCGCTGTCAAAGCTGCTTACAGCTCCGGCAAGCCCGCGCTGGGGGTCGGCGCTGGCAACACACCAGTGTATTTGGAGAAAACAGCGAACCTGAATTCCGCCGTCGTGGACATCATCATTTCAAAAACATTCGATAACGGAACGATCTGCGCATCCGAGCAGACCGTGGTGATCGACGACGAGATTTATGATCTCGCGCTCAAGAAATTCGCCGAACTGGGAGCACATATTTGCAGCGAGAAAGAAACCACACTTCTTGAACACACCGTAATTGATCCTCAGACCGGACTTATGCAGCCCATGGCGGTCGGCCAGAAGGCCACCGATATCGCTCGCTTCGTCGGCCTTACTGTGGAGCCTCACACTAAGCTCCTGATCGCTCCCATTAAAGGTGTCGGTCGCCAGCATCCATTGTCCGTCGAGAAGCTATTTCCAGTCCTCGCGGTCTATCGCGCGAAGTCCACTGAGGAGGCCCTCAAGGTATGCATGGACGTGAACCATGAAGGAGGCCTTGGGCATACGGCGGTGGTTTTCTCGCGCGACGATGAAATTGTTCGTAAGTTCGGTGAGCTGATCAACGCCGGACGGATCATTGTCAATTCTCCAGGTTCCATTGGAGCGTTAGGCGCGGTTTACAACGATCTGGTGCCCACCTTTTCCTTTGGATGTGGAACAGGCGGCGGCAACAGCACCACCGATAACGTAAATGTCTTTCACTATCTGAATATCAAGCGTGTGGCTCGGAGGACCCAAAACCATATGTGGTTCCGAGTACCCAACCAGATCTACTTCAACATGAACGCGGTTGAAAATGTCCGCCAGCTCCCATCGCGTTCAACTGTTATCGTCACCAATCCGGCTTTGGAGCACAACGGTCACCTTGACATCGTCCGCCGTTACATTTCTCCGCAGACTCACGTTCATGTCCTGGTCATTCCCGATGCCGAGCCAGAGCTCAAGGTGATCACTCACGGAGTGCAGGTGTGCAACTCCTACAAAGTGGATCAGATCATTGCGCTGGGAGGCGGCTCCGTGATCGACGCGGCAAAAGTCATAAAACTGAAATACGAATCTCCAGAAGTGGACCTGCAAGAGTTGGCCGCGCCTTTTCTGGATTTACGCAAACGCGTTGTGCAGTATCCCACCGAAAAAGTAAATCGTGCCCGGTTCATCGCCATCTCTACCACCAGCGGAACGGGCAGCGAGGTCACTCCTTTTGCCGTACTGACCGAACAAGAACGGGGCCGCAAGGTGACACTCGCCGATTACTCGCTCAGCCCGGACGTGGCCATTGTCGACCCGCAGTTTGCCATGACCATGCCAAAGCGCCTTACGGCCGACACGGGCATCGACTGCCTGACCCACGCAATGGAAGCGGGTGTTTCTAATTATGCCTCCCCTTACACCGACGCGAACGCCTTGCAAGCGATTCAGTTGGTGTTCAAGTATCTGCCTCTCGCCTATGAGCATCCCCGGAACGAAGAGGCCCGTTGCATGATGCACAACGCGGCCTGTATTGCCGCCTTGGCGTTTGCCAACGCGTCGGTGGGCGTGAACCACGCCTTGGCACATGCCTTCGGTGCACGTTTCGGTATCGCGCATGGCCGGGCCAACGCGCTCATGTTGCCGCACGTTATCGCCTATAACGCCGCGGTGCCAACGAAGTTTATGCCCTCGCCCTACCAGCAAGAGTACGTGGCGCATAAAAAGTACGCGACCATCGCAGACCTGCTAGGTTTGGGTGGCCACACAATTGAAGAAAAGGTGAAAAACCTGAAAGCGGCAACCGAACAGCTGCTCGATCAACTCGAAGTCCCGCGCTCCATCGCCGAATTGGGTATCCCCAAGGAAGAGTTTCAACGGGTGGTGCCTGAATTGGCCCAGACTGCTTTTGACGATCCTTCCTGGCGCTCGAATCCCCGCATGCCACTGGTAAGCGAGCTGGTCGAGTTGTTCTGGAGGGCCTATGAAGGGCGGGGCCTGAAAAAGATAGCTGCTGCACCTGCGAAGCATATTGCGTAGCGCATGGCGGTGCTTATGGCAATGAACACGGTCTTTCTCGCAAGTGAAAACGATATGGTTCTGATGTTGCAAGAAGCTGGCCAGAAACTGGAAAGCTCGGAGAGTGAAGCGGTTTTGGATTTTTCTACGGTGCGTCGCATCGATCCCAGCATCTTGCGCGCGATCGAAGAGTTCGCGTGCATCGCTCACGATCGGGCCGTCAAAGTGGCCATCCGCGGCGTCAACGTCGATGTTTACAAGGTTCTTAAGCTGGTCAAGCTAACCAGACGCTTTTCTTTCTTGAGTTGAGATCTCCGTTGGCAACGAAAGAGGAGAGCTTCAATGCAGAAGCACCAACAGAGTGACCGGCTGTCCTGGGGCGATACCGTCTTCCTGCATCTGGAACGCGAAGGAATGCCCCTCAATGTCGCCTGCGTCAGTGTCTTTGAGGGCCAGATTTCCTTCGAACAGTGCGTTCACTTCATGGAAGCTAAGCTGTTGCTGATCCCCCGTTATCTCAAGCGTGTGGTGCCGGCCCCCTTTGGTCTCGGTCTTCCCACTTGGGAATTCGACCCCGAATTCGATCTTCAACGCCATCTGCGCCAAGTCACTCTACAGCACGGAACGGATACGGAACTGAAGGCCTTAGCCGGCAAACTCTTCGGCCAAGTAATGGACCGCAAACACCCGTTATGGGACATGACTCTCGTGCGCGGACTAAAGGGCGGTCATACAGGATTGATTCTCCGCTTGCATCACTGCCTTGCCGACGGAATCGCGGGAGTGGGCATGATGAATGTGCTTCTGGACCCTAGTCCCGAGGTGCCGCGTCTGCCTAAACGAAAAATTCGCTTCCGGATCCCGGCCAAACGCGACCCACTGGCGTCGGTTCTTGCCGGCTTGGCAGACTCCTATTCCGATGTCGTGGAACGCGTGCTTTCCGCATGGACGGACCTTCTGAGTATGGCGCAGCGCGTCGCCACCAACGGTGGCACCCTCCCCGTGGATCTGCTTCTCCAGGCGCTTCCGGAAATCATCGCCCCTACAGAGCGGCTGCGCTTTAACGTCATCTACAAGGGCCCACAAAAGTTCGCCTGGGCAGAAATTCCCCTGTGCGACATCAAAGCCGTCCGCCAAGCCTGCGGAACCAGTATCAATGATGTGCTCCTCGCGCTCCTGACTTCCACCGTTCGACGCTACCTGGAACTGCATGGTGATCGCGTAAAGGGACGGCTTCTCCGCCTGATGGTTCCTGTCAATCTGCGTGGAAACGACAGCCCCGGCGAATTGGGCAACCGCATTTCCCTGGTTCCCGTAACCGTTCCTCTTGACATTCGCAATCCCAAAAAGCTGCTAGCCGCCATGCATGGCAGAACTGAGCTTCTCAAAAATGCTCATGCGGCCGAATTAGTCAGTTTAGTGGGTGGTTTGATCGGCGTCTTCCCGAGTGCTTTGCAGGCGTTTGTTGGACCAATGATGAGCCAGCTCCCCATCACCCCCTTCAACATGGTCTGCACCAATGTGCCCGGGCCACAGTACCCTCTCTATTTGCTTGGCCACAAAATGGTCCGCTGGTATCCCTATGTTCCCGTGGGCGGCGAAATGGCCGTAAACTGCGCCATTTTAAGTTACGACGGCGACGTCTATTTCGGCTTCAGCGGAGATGTCCACGCTGCGCCGGATCTACGGCGCTTGGAGAAAATTCTGAAAGAGAGTTTCGCGGAGTTACGCAATGCGGCGGGAAGGAACACGCCACAAAAGGAATCTCCGCACCGCAAGAAAGTGCCCCCGAAGATCCCCATTACAGCGAAATTGCACGTAACTCCCAAGGTGGCTCACGCTCATGCCCCTGCAAAAGTTCCTCCGTTGTCGCTCGAATCGGCGGGAGCAACGCAACCAACCAGCGCCGAGAAAGACGTCTTGGAACAGTCTATCGCGTAGTGATGATTCGACAGGGGTGAGCCAAAGGGACCCATTGATGTGCTGAAACCGCGGTGCGTTATGTTAAACGCCCAACTGACATCTTCTTTAGTCCAGGGCCATGTCCTTTTTCTAGCCATTCATTTTCTCGGCATCGCCTGTTTTGCCTACATCGTTGCCAGGCGCTTCATACCCCTTTTTCGCGCTGCTCCCGACTTGCGGTTTAACCACCCTCTCGCCAGGCTCGGACAAGTATTCAAGTATTGGTTGGGTCAGTGGAAGCACCCACGCTATAAAACCGCAGGAATCCTCCACGTCCTTGTTTTTGCTGGTTTCATTCTCCTGGCCGTCCGCGCTTTCACCGTTCTGACCGTCGGCGTGTCTCCGAATTTTGTTATGCCGGGATTGGCGGGACGCGCTGGTTCCATCTACGAGCGAATATCGGACTATGCCGCGACCGCGGTCTTCCTCTGCATGATATTTGCAATAGTGCGTCGGCTAGTCTTCAAACCTGCACGGTACGCCGTGCCTGCGCGTTATGGCAAAGCCCACACTGCTGACGCAGTTTTCCTCTTGTTGTTGATTGCGATTTTAATGCTGGCTGACAGCCTGTTCGAATCTGTAAGTGCGGCTAGCCACGCAAGCCAAGCGCAAACGGTTCAATTGCCGGCCGTCCTGTCACTTCCGTGGATATTAACAAGTGCTCTTCGCTCAACTTCCTTGCCGGTACTGGCGCGGCTCTATTTCGGCGCCTATCTTCTCCATGAACTCACCTTTTACTTTCTGCTCTGCTATCGGCCGTTTGGAATTCAATTCCATGTGGAAATCTCTCTGTTCAACGTTTACTTCTCGAAATTGCACAAAGGCGCGATAAAGCCGGTGAATTGGGGCATTCGTGACGAGCAGCTGGACCAAGTGAAATCCTTCGGAGTGAAAACCTTCGAAGACTTCACCTGGAAGCACATGCTCGATTTCTATTCCTGCGCCGACTGCGGGCGGTGTTCCGATAATTGTCCGGCCAATGCTGTCGGCAGGCCGCTTTCGCCACGGTTCATCACCATTAAAGCGCGAGATTATGCCTTCAGGCATTATCCGATGTTCGGCAATTCCGGCATCAATACCCCGCTGATTGGCGAGATCTACCTCGAAGACGAAATTTGGTCCTGCACCACCTGTGGCGCTTGCGAAGAGGAATGCCCGTTGTTGGTCGAATATATCGACAAGATTGTTGATCTCCGCCGGGGCTTGGTTGACGACGGGAATGTTCCCCAGTCTCTGCAAAAACCGCTGAAAGCGCTGGAAAGCCGAGGCAATCCTTATGGCAAGGCCGAAAAAAGGCGCGCGGATTGGGTCAATGCCAAAGATTTTGCACAAGAGTGCCGCGTCACCTCCGTAAACGGGAAGAATGGCGAGGACATCCTGTATTTCGTGGATAGCATTACCTCCTATGACGACCGGATGCAGTCCATTGCGCGGGCCACGGCCAGGATTCTCGATTACGTCGGAATCGATTTCAGAATTCTCGGCGCTGCGGAAAAGGATAGCGGTCATGAAGTCCGCCGGTTCGGTGAAGAGACGCTCTTCATGGCACTCCGAGACCACAACGTCGCGGCCATCAAAGCGTCAGGGACCCATCAGATTGTTACCGCTGACCCGCATGCCTATAACGCGTTGAAGCACGACTACCACGATTTGCCGCCCGTCGAGCACATCAGCCAGGTAATTGCCGGCCAAGTGGCCGCCGGCAAGATCAAATTCAGTCCGATCCAGAACGCTGCCACTGTCTACACCTACCACGATCCCTGCTATCTCGGTCGTCACAACAACATCTACGACCAGCCGCGATGTGTCCTCGATGCTATCCCTGGCCTGAAACGAGTCGAAATGCCCCGGTGCCGTGACCGCTCCTTCTGCTGTGGCGGCGGTGGTCTGATGCTCTTCTACGAGCCAAAGGAAGACCAAAGGATGGGAGTCAAGCGCGTGCAGATGGCGGCCGAGGCAGGTGCCAATGTGATCGTCACGGCTTGTCCGTTCTGCATGACAAATATAGAAGACGCAATCAAGGTTGCGGGCATGGAAGGAAAAATGGCCGTAATCGACCTTACGGAGTTGGTGGATCAACACATCGTTCGTGAATGCCCCGAATTGAACAAACGGAAAGCTGACGAAAGCAGGGAATATGCGACGGCTTTATCAAATGGAGTATGAGCTTAGACCCAGTTTGCGGAGGTGAATGTGGAAATACTGGTTTGCGTAAGAAGAGTACCTGACACTTCGGAAAACGAAATAGAACTGAACGGTGCCCGAAACGATATAGAACGCGATGAATTGGTCTATTCGATCAATGAACCGGACAACTATGCCGTGGAAGAGGCCCTCCGCATGGTCGCCAAAATTGGCGGCAACGTCACAGTGGTCACGGTTGGTGGCGAAGACGACGAAGAGGTTCTGCGCCGAGAAATGGCCATGGGCGCGAACGCTGGCGCGCTCATTACAGATGCGGAGTTCAGCGGATCAGATGGTAGAGGCATCGCTACTATCTTGAAAGCCTTTGTACAGAAGAGGTCCTTCGACCTGATCTTGACCGGTGTTCAGGCTGAAGATGGTGGCGCGCAGATCGGCGGAATGCTCGCGGCACTGCTCGATTATCCCTTTGCTTCTCTGGTCAATTCGATTGAGGTGCTCGAAGGGCGGAAGCTCAAGGTCAGCCGGGAAATTGAAGGCGGAAGCAAAGAGATGAATGAGATCGATCTGCCTTGTGTGCTTTCGATTCAAACCGGCATCAACGAACCACGCTATGTAGGCATGCGCGGCATCCGGCAAGTCGCCGCAATCCCCATTCCGACTTTCAACGCATCGCAGCTGGGAATCGATGGAAGCACGGTCGGGGAGTCGGCGGCAAAAGTGAAGCGAGTCGACTATTTCGTGCCGTCTCTCGGTGAGGGCGCGGAAATTCTGCACGGCAGCCGTGAGGAAAACATCGACAAGGTTCTGGAGCTCATTTCTGCGAAGGGAGGATTGAAATAATGGCCCGCATCTTCACCTATATCCCGCACAAAGGCGGCATCGTCAATGATTCTGCATTCGAATTGGCCGCCGCCGCGCGCAAAATCGATGGGACCACTTCCCCTATCGCGATTCTCACTGGTTTCGGTGCGGACGTCGATTCCGCCTGCCAGGCCCTCGCTTCTTCCTATCCTGAAGTCTGGAAGGTCGCCAATGAAGCTCTCGCTTATCCCAATGCCGAATTGGTCCGGAAGGCACTCACGAAAATTCTCCCCACGAACTGTATTGTCTTAATTGCTCACGATCATTTCGGAATTGACCTCGCTCCAGGCCTCTCCATCAAGACTAACTGCACCTTTGTTTCCGATGTCTTGGACGTTAGCGCGATCGAAGGTAACCACCTCCAAGTCGTCCGCCAGGAATTCGGGGGGCAGGTCAGCGCTCACGTTCGGTGCGACATTTCGTCAGGTGCCGTTCTAACGCTACGTCCCGGGGCGTTCAAGCCCGCTGAAATTGTCGAGTCAAACAGCGTTGTCGTGGACAAATCGAGTGGGGCCGGTTCTCTCGAATCGGGCCGCCGCTATCTGGAAACTGTCGTGGCCGAAGCAGGGGACGTCGATATCACCAAGTACAACGTTCTGGTTTCCATCGGCCGCGGTATCCAGGAAAAAGACAATGTGCCCATCGCTCAAGAGTTGGCTGATGCCATTGGTGCCGCTGTCAGCTGCTCCAGACCCGTGGTGGATGCCAAGTGGATGGACAAGTCGCGTCAGGTGGGGTCCTCCGGCAAAACCGTCAAGCCAAAAGTCTATCTGGCTTGTGGCATCAGCGGCTCGTTCCAGCATTTGGCCGGCATCAAAGGCAGTCCGTTTCTGATCGCTATCAACAGGAACCCCAAAGCTCCCATCTTCCAGGTTGCTGATGTGGGCATCGTCGATGACATCCTGGAGTTTTTGCCGGAATTGACCGGCAGAGTCCGTGAAGTCCGCGGCGTCGCAACGAAGTGAGGCGCGGCTATGATCGCAAATAAAACATTAAAGTTGAGTCTGAAATCGCTGAAGGACTTCGCGAAGAAACGTTTGCCTGACGAGGTGCTTCGCGATCTTGACGAACGCGACGAATGCCCGCTCGATGTCGTCCACGACATGTGCAGCCCAGACAAGCTCGGCATTCAACTCCTTTTCATTCCGGAAGAGTTTGGAGGCCTCGGCGGCGGGGCCTTTGACGTGTACTGCATCTGCGAAGAAATGGCGCGCATCGACCTTGGCATAGCCACATCCGTGCTGGCCACATTTCTCGGCAGTGATCCGATCACCGTTGGTGCCACTCCCGAGCAAAAGAAAACGTGGCTCACGCGAATCGCCGAAGAGGGATTGTTGTTTGCCTACGGCGCCACGGAACCGGAGGCTGGCAGCGATTTGGGTGCGCTCCGTACCACCGCGGACCCCGTGCGAGAGGGCGATCGCATAGTCGGATACAGAATCAACGGAAACAAACAATGGATCAGCAACGGTGGAGTCGCGGATGCCTATTCCGTTTTGGCCAATACGCCGGGCGGCCCCAGTTGGTTCATTGTGGAGAAAGGTACGAAGGGATTCACGCACGACGAGCCGGAAGATAAACACGGGATCCGCCTCAGTAATACCGCCGCTCTCGCCTTCAACGATGCTTATGTTGGCGCTGACCGCCTCATCGGCGGAGTCGAAGGTCAGGGTTTGAATCAGGCACAAGCGGTGTTCGGATACACGCGCTTGATGGTCGCCGCATTTGGACTGGGAGCCGGTTGGGCCGCGCTCGATCGAGCGATTCCTTATTCCATCAAACGCATCCAAGCCGGCGCACCGCTCTCGGAGAAGCAGGGCTATACCCACAAGCTGATCGTTCCGCATGTAGCGCGTCTCGAGGCGGCCCGCTCCTACATCGAGGAAACCGCGGAACGCATTGACGCTGCCGAAGGTAGCTTGAACACCGAAGGCGCCATCGCCAAATACATGGCGACCGAAGCCGGCAATCTGGCTGCCGAGGCCAGTATCCAGGCTCTAGGTGGATACGGCTACACCCATGAGTACATGGTCGAAAAAATCAGCCGCGATGTTCGTATCACCACCATCTATGAGGGCACCTCCGAAATTATGGAAATGACCATTAGCCGCGACCGCTGGCAATCTCATCTCAAAACCCGCGGCCAGCACTATCACGATCGCGCCACGGAATTTGAAGCGTTGCACACTCGACATCCGAACGTAGGCGCTGGCATCGCCGCCCTGAGTCTGCATGCCTTGGCCGAAGTCATGGAAAAAGCGCGAGTCGCGCGCCTCACTCGCTTTCAACATATTCTCCTGCGCTTGGGCGAACTGATCGCCTACGCAGAGTGCGCCGGCACCCTGTCACGGCGCGCCGCGCGCATGGCGGATGGCAAACTCGGCGAAAAGAGTAATGGCCGCTTTGATGCCGCCGCATTGGCCGCGATCAGCCGAGTCTTTGCGCGAGAAGCCGCGCTCAAAGTGGGGCAAGACGGGTTGCGCTGGATAACCGGCGCCGGCGGCTTGGACCATGAAACCTTGCCCGCGTTTGAAATGAGTCTAGGTCTGCCAGCCATCCATCGCGCGCAAGCGGGCCTGATCTCCGACATGGATTTTGTGGCGGACATTATCTACAGCCGCACGGCCAAGCGCACAGGCCTGGCTGCATAACGTTGCAAACGTGGAGCTGGCATACCGTCGCCCCGCCCAAAAGGCCGCTTGCCTCCTCCACGTGAAGGAGTTTCATCATGGAAAACACCGCCTATCGAGCCATCGCCATCGTGGGTTTGGGAGCTGTGATGCCCGATGCGAACAACGTCTCAGCTTTTTGGGAGAACGTAAAGCAGGGATGCTACAGCATCACCGACGTTTCTCCAGACCGCTGGGACCCCACCCTCTATTACGACCCCGATCCCAACGCGCCGGATAAGAGCTATTCGAAGATTGGCGGCTGGGTGCGCGATTTTGCGTGGGATCCCAGAAAGTGGCATCTGCCCGTCCCGCCACGTGTCGTTGATGCTATGGATGGAGCCCAGAAATGGGCCATCGCCTGCTCCCGCGAAGCTCTGGAAGACTTCGGTTATCCCCATCGACCGTTAAACCCCGAACGTACGGCGGTAATCCTTGGCAACGCCATGGCCGGTGAGAAGCACTATCTCACTGCCTTGCGCGTGTACTTCCCTGAATACGCTCGCGAGTTGCAAGCGAGTGCCAGTTTTGCTGCACTGCCGGTAGCCGTGCGCCGGGACATCACCCGTGAATTGCATGATCGCATCAGAAAACATCTTCCAGAGATTACCGAAGACAGCATGCCTGGAGAATTGGCCAATTGCATTGCCGGCCGCATCGCCAACATTTTCAATTTGCACGGTCCCAATTATGTAGTGGATGCTGCGTGCGCTTCGGCCATGGCGGCGATTAGCTCCGCGGCGGAAGGCCTGATCCAAAACGATTTTGACGCGGTCATCACTGGCGGTATCGACCGCAACATGGGTGCCTCGACTTTCGTAAAGTTCTGCAAGATTGGTGCCCTCTCCGCCACCGGCACGCGGCCATATTCCGAAGGAGCCGATGGCTTTGTCATGGGGGAAGGTGCCGCCATCTTTCTGCTCAAGCGTCTGACCGATGCCGAGCGCGACGGCGACAAGATTTACGCGGTAATACGCGCCCTGGGAGGATCCAGCGACGGCAAGGGAAAGGGAATTACCGCCCCCAATCCCGTCGGACAGAAACTCGCCATCGAGCGTGCCTGGCACAATGCCGGTGTATCACCCGAAACCGTAACTTACATAGAGGGTCACGGCACATCCACACGCGTGGGTGACGTTGTCGAAGTGCAAAGCATGGCCGACGTACTTGGTAGCTTCCATCTCGCCAAGGGCTCGGTCGGCATTGGCTCAGTCAAGTCGAACATCGGGCATCTCAAAGGTGCCGCTGGCGCCGCCGGCCTGCTGAAGATCGCCCTGGCCCTTCGCGACAAGATATTGCCGCCCAGCGTCCACTGCGAGCGTCCCAATCCGGACATCGATTTTGCTCATACACCACTTTACGTAAACACACAGTTGAAACCTTGGTTCGTTCCCCCCGATGCCGTTAGACGCGCCGGTCTCAGTGCCTTTGGATTTGGCGGCACGAACTTCCATGCAGTCCTCGAAGAATACCTTCCCCACAGAATCACCGGCAACGGCAAGCGGTTGGTGGCCGTCGGCGAAATACCATCCAGAACTGCAGAGACAATTATGACTACAAAAGGTTCCTCCTCCATTTCCTCGAATTCCCATAAAGCGCCGTTACGCGGCGTGTTGGTCATTGGGGGTGCTTCCGATGCGGCCTTGGTTGAGCGTCTCCGCGCTGTGGAGAAGGACGCGCAGGCGGGGAATGCCCCGCCACCCGCAGCTCCCGCGGAAGTGGATCTGCGCGCGCCGGAACGCCTGGCGATCGACTATGCCAATGCCGGCGAGCTCGCGGAGAAAGCTGCCGGTGCTCTCAAAGCCCTCACGGCTAATCAACCTGCGCTGTGGAGAGCTCTACGGCCGAGAGGTGTCTTTCGCGGTCACGGTCCAGCGCCCAAAGTGGCATTCCTCTATCCCGGCCAGGGCTCGCAGTACGTCAACATGCTTCAGGCTCTCCGTGCGCTTGAGCCTATCGTGGCCGAGACTTTTGCCGAAGCCGATCGCGTCATGACTCCTCTGCTCGGCAAGCCGCTCAGCGAATTTATCTTTGTCGATTCAACTGACGCCCACGCCGTCGCCACGGCGGAAGACGCTCTTCGCCAGACCGCGATTACTCAACCCGCAGTCTTGACTACCGATCTGGCGCTCACCCGCCTACTCGCTTCTTACGGCATCGTACCGGACTTCACCATGGGACATAGCCTTGGTGAATACGGCGCACTGGTCGCGGCCGATGCTCTTCCATTTGCCGACGCGCTCGAAGCCGTCAGCGCCCGTGGTCGCGAAATGACGCGCTTTTCGCCGGAAGACAAGGGCCGCATGGCCGCGGTATTCGCGCCACTGAGTGAAATTGAGCGAATCCTCACAACGATTGATGGATACGTCGTCATCGCCAACGTCAATAGCGAACACCAGGCCGTCATCGGCGGCGCTAGTAAGGCCGTCGAGCAAGCCATGGATAGATTCCAACAGCAGGGCTACGAAGTTTCTGCCCTGTCCGTCAGCCACGCTTTTCATACCTCCATCGTAGCGCCGGCAAGCGCACCGCTGCGTCGCGTGCTTGAGCGCTTGCATCTCCAGTCTCCTCGTCTTCCCATCGTTGCAAACACAAATGGCGAATTTTATCCCATGGGACTGGATGTCGTGCCGCAGATGCTGGACATCCTCGCGCAGCAGGTAGCGTCCCCGGTTCAGTTCGTTAAGGGCCTTCGCACTCTGTATGCAGCGGGTGCGCGAATCTTTGTGGAAGTTGGGCCGAAGAAAGCGCTGCACGGATTTGCCGAGAATCTTCTGGGCGATCGAGGAGATGTCCTGTCTCTCTTCACCAATCATCCAAAAGTGGGTGACGTTCCGGCTTTCAATCAGGCGCTGTGTAACCTCTATGCGGCCGGATTGGGTCGCGGCGTTGCAAAATCCGCGCCTAGAGTCTCGGACGCTTCTGTGTGCCCGCATTCCGCGGCACCCGAAATCTCCAAACCAGTTTCCCCGGCAGGCTCGGCAAGCCCAACCTCCTCATCCGCAGCGACCTTAAACGGTGACCGCTATCTTGAACTGGGCCATTTGTTCGCTGAAGTTCTCGAACGCGCTTGGCGCATGGTCCACAGCGAGGATTCAGCACCAGGCTACCCTTCGGTCGCCATTTCGGGCGCGGCATTAGGTCTGCCTGGAACCACCCACATCTTCGATGATGCCAACATTGCTCGGATTCTGAACGGCGATCAATTGATCGATTCCGTCCCGATGTCCTTTCGCACCGCCATGCTTGACAAGCATATAACCCGCCTGGTGAAGAGCGATAAGGCTGGGCCAGCGTTCGAGACGATTTCCAACGCTGCGGACGTCATCAAGCTGGCTGGTCGCGGCGGCGCTTTCGATCTCGCCGAGGAATTCGGCGTTTCCGCCGATCGCGTTGCCGCCCTGGACCGCGTCACTCAGCTCGCCATCGCCGCAGGCATTGATGCATTGCGGGACGCTGGCATTCCCTTGGTCATGCGCTATAAGACCACTAGCAAAGGAACGCAGTTGCCGGACCGCTGGGGACTGCCGGATGCTTTGCGCGACGATACAGGCGTAATTTTTGCTTCTGCTTTCCCCGGCCTTGATTCATTCGCCGAAGACCTTTCGCAGTACTACACTGACCGCGCTCGGCGAGATCAGCTGGTCGTACTCGAAAGCCTGCTCGTCCGAATGTCGGAACTGAATGGCCAATCCATCCTCGAACGGGAACTTGAGCAGGCCTGTGAAGTATTGCGCGACACAATCGAAAAGGAAGCCTACGTCTTCGACCGGCGCTTCTTGCTTCGGACCCTTTCTATGGGACATTCCCAGTTCGCCGAATTCATCGGCGCTCGTGGTCCCAACACGCAAATCAACTCGGCCTGTTCGAGCACCACACAAGCCCTGGCCTTGGCGGAAGATTGGATTCGTGCCGGCCGGTGCCGCCGCGTGGTCCTCATCTCCGCTGACGACATTTCTTCCGATCATCTCATCGAGTGGTTCGGCTCCGGATTCTTAGCCAGCGGCGCCGCAGCTACTGATGAACTGGTGCGGGATGCTGCGATTCCATTCGACCGGCGGCGTCACGGAATGATCATTGGTATGGGCGCCGCCGCTCTTGTTATCGAAAGCGCGGAAGCCGCTCGTGAGCGCGGCATTCAGCCCATCTGCGAGGTGCTGAGTACAATCACCGCCAACAGCGCTTACCACGGCACTCGCCTCGATACTCAGCACATCGGCCACGTCATGGAAACGCTCTTAGCCCAAGCCGAAGCTCGCTGCCACATTTCTCGCACTGAGATCGCACCACGAACTGTTTTCGTTTCTCATGAGACCTATACTCCCGCGCGCGGCGGCAGCGCCTCCGCGGAGATTAACGCCTTGCGCCATGTCTTCGGGGATCTCGCTGACCGCGTTGTCATCGCGAATACCAAGGGTCTTACGGGTCATGCGATGGCTGCGGGCATCGAAGAGGTCGTCGCGGTAAAAGCCCTCGAAACCGGAGTCGTTCCCCCGGTTGCCAACTTCAAAGAAATCGATCCAGAATTGGGCGCTTTGAATTTGTCCAAAGGGGGAACCTATCCCGTCGAGTACGCTCTGCGTCTCGGCGCTGGCTTCGGCTCGCAAGTTAGCATGGCGCTCTTGCATTGGGTTCCCACAAAAGATGGCGTTCGCAGGAACCCGAATTCCCTCGGCTATTCCTACCGCATCGCCGACACGCCAACCTGGCATTCTTGGCTGAGCCGCATCGCCCGCCGCCCTGTATCCGATTTGGAAGTGGTCCATCGCACACTCCGTGTGCCAGATCAAGGATTGGCTGGACGGGTGGCCGAACTCCCTCGGGAATCGAAAGCCACGCCACCACCTCCTCCCGCCACCCTGGTGCCACCGCCTCCAGTGCGGGTGGCGGCCAGAAAGTCTGAATCAACACCTGCGCTGTCTACCGTCAAGCCGGCCACGAAGGTCGAACAGGAGCTGCGCTCAACGCCTCCTCCAGCTGGCGCTCAACAGCCACGTCCCTCGGCATCGCGGCAGACGCCCGTTGAAACCACCGTGAAAGTCGAAGATCCTGCGCCTCCAGCGGTTACCGCAAAACCACGACTTGACAGGGATTCCGTCAAACAGCGCATCCTTGCCCTCGTCGTTGAAAAAACGGGCTATCCAACAGATATGCTCGACTTGGACCTGGACCTCGAGGCCGACCTCGGCGTCGACACCGTCAAGCAAGCAGAGATGTTTGCGGCTATCCGCGAGATTTACAACATTCCTCGCGACGAGAATCGTAAACTCCGCGACTATCCCACACTCAATCACGTCATTCGTTTTGTCTACGAGAAGCGCCCTGACCTTGGCGTCGTTCTTTCTTCTCCTGAAATAGCCACATCGCAATCCGTAACAGCGCCCGCTCCAACCCCGGTCGCACCGCCACTGGCCTCAGACGACTCCGTCAAGGAAACGATCCTGCAAATAGCCGCGGACAAGACCGGCTACCCTAAGGACATGCTGGATCTTGACCTCGATCTCGAGGCCGATCTCGGGGTCGATACCGTCAAGCAAGCGGAGATGTTCGCCGCAATCCGCGCGGCCTACAACATTCCTCGTGAGGAAGCCCTCAAGTTGCGAGATTTCCCCACGCTAGCGCACATAATCAAGTTTGCCCAGGACAGATTGGGTTCCATCACGTCCAGTCCACCAAAACAGGAATTGCCGAACAATCCGGCCGTGCCCGCGCCTTTTCTCACCACCCCGTTAAATCCACCACGACCGGCGCTCGCCAGCCCTGCTGCTGCAAACGATATTCCGCGCCGCGTTCCCCGCCCGATCCTTCGTCCTGCACTCAGGATTTGCAAACCAACAGGCGTCTCACTGGACCGCGGCCGTCGCATCTTGATCATGGCCGATACCGGCGGAGTCGCAGACGCCTTGTCCCAACTGTTACAGGCAAAGGGCGTCGAAGTTCTTCGCATCGCCGACGGCACTCTCGATCCACAAGCGATCACCCACTATGTGAAGCAGTGGATCATGGCCGGTCCAATTCATGGCGTTTATTGGCTTCCAGCATTGGACAACGAAGGATGCATCAGCGAAATGGATCTCGCTGCCTGGCACCAGGCCGTGGTCCTCCGTGTCAAATCGTTCTATGCCATCATGCGCACTCTGTACCAACAGATTGCTGCGCCCGGCACCTTTCTTGTGGCGGCAACACGGCTCGGTGGACAGCATGGCTACGATGACGCTGGCGCGGTAGCTCCGCTCGGTGGAGCTGTCGCGGGTTTCGCGAAAACTTACAAACGGGAGCGGGTTGACGCTCACGTCAAAGTGGTCGATTTCGAACCTCAGCACACAGCCGGTGACGTCGCCGAACTACTTATCGCGGAGACGTTACGCGATCCCGGAGCCATCGAGATCGGCTATAAGGATGGGCTACGCTGGACCGTCGGGTTGCAGGAACAACCGGCAGTTGATGGCCAGCCGGGTTTGACTCTGGACCAAAACACCGTATTTCTGGTCACCGGCGCAGCCGGCAGTATCGTTTCTGCCATTACCGCTGACCTGGCTGCCGCCTCCGGCGGAACCTTCTACCTCTTGGATCTCGTGCCCGAACCTGATCCAAACAACCCCGACCTCAAGCGCTTCCTGAACGACAAAGAAAACCTCAAGCACGATCTATTCACCCGCATACAGTCTCGCGGCGAACGAGCCACGCCGGCTTTGGTGGAGAGAGAACTGGCAGCCTTGGAACGGGCGTCCTCCGCACAGAGCGCGATCGACGCAGTGCGCGCTGCTGGGGGCACAGCACACTATTTCAGCGTTAACCTCACCGACCCTCACGCCGTTGCCTCCATCATCAACCAGGTCCGCGAACGCAGCGGTCACATTGACGTGTTGCTGCACGCCGCCGGTCTCGATCGGAGCCACTCTCTGGCGGACAAGGATGCCCGCGAGTTTGACCTGGTCTTCGACGTCAAGTGCGACGGCTTTTTCAATCTTCTCCACGCCATTGGCGACATGCCACTCCACGCTACGGTCGCGTTCAGCTCAATCGCCGGCCGTTTCGGCAATCCCGGGCAAACAGACTATGCCTCCGCCAACGATCTGTTGTGCAAGATCACCTCAAGCTTCCGCAACGCGCGGCCCGCGACCCGCGGCATCGCCATCGATTGGACTGCCTGGGGCGGGATCGGTATGGCCACCCGCGGCTCCATCCCGAAAGTCATGGAAATAGCTGGCATCGACATGCTTTCGCCTGAAGCAGGTATTCCACTGATTCGTCGGGAACTCACCGCCGGCGGAACTCGTGGCGAAATTGTCATCGCTCAACGCCTCGGCATTTTACTCCGGGAATGGGATGACACCGGCGGGCTGGATGCTTCTGTTCCAGAAGTTTCCGGTGTAAATCGTTCTCCAGCACAGGGGCCGATGGTTGGCGAGATAGCAAGCGCCGGCCTCTTCAGCCCTTTGGTCACTAAGACTACCTTGGACCCAAAAATTCAGCCTTTCCTTTATGACCATCAGATCGACGGTACACCTGTTCTGCCTGGCGTTATGGGAATCGAAGCGTTCGCCGAAGCCGCGACATGTTTGCTTCCCGGCTGGAGTATCGAGTCAATCGAACACGTGGACTTCCTAGCGCCGTTCAAGTTTTACCGCCAGGAGCCTCGTACTCTAACGGTCGGGACGCTCATTCA
>Ga0335076_10001347_pt1 | contig 23724 bp, 25 predicted proteins | sample Lox_Sample_25_FD_206717 | JGI IMG/M metagenome (GOLD analysis project Ga0335076, IMG submission 206717) | Soil microbial communities from Loxahatchee National Wildlife Refuge, Florida, United States - Lox_Sample_2.5 | ecosystem: Environmental > Terrestrial > Soil > Wetlands | place: USA... | reverse complement strand
ATCCCGGGGATCCGCGAGACCGAAACCCTGCTCGCCTTCCGCGCCTTCAAGCCCGTGGGCTAGGGGAGCCGCCGCGGAGGCCCCTAGGAGAAGGCGTCGAGGCCGGTCGCGGCCTTGCCGAGCGACAGGGTGTGGATGTCGTGCGTCCCCTCGTAGGTGTAGACGGACTCGAGGTTCATGAGATGGCGCATCACCGGGTGGTCGTCGACCACGCCGCTCGCGCCCAGCACCTCTCGCGCCAGGCGCGCCGCGTCGCGTGCCATGCGGACGTTGGCCCTCTTGCCCATCGACACCTGCACGTGGGAGAGGCGCCCCTCGTCGGCGAGTTCTCCGAGCCGGAGCGCCAAGAGCTGCCCCAGCACGATGCCCTGCCAGATCTCCACCAGCTTCTCCTGCACGAGTTGGAACGACCCGATGGGCCGGCCGAACTGCACCCGGTCCACCGCGTGCCGGCGGGCTGCCTCGTAGCAGGCGGTCGCCGCGCCCACCGCCCCCCAGGCGATCCCGTAGCGCGCCTTGGTGAGGCAGGCGAGCGGCGCCCGCAAGCCCGCTCCCGCCGTGCCGGGGAGCAGGCTCGCGGCCGGGACGCGGACCTCGTCGAGGTGGAGCTCCGCCGTCGCCGAGGCGCGCAGGGACAGCTTGCCCCCGATCTCTCGCGACGTGAACCCTGCCCAGCCCCGCTCCACCAGGAAGCCCCGGATGGAGCGGGAATCGCCTTCCCCGACCTTGGCCCACACGAGCGCCACGTCCGCGATCGTCCCGTTCGTGATCCAGGCCTTCGTCCCGCTGAGGAGAAAGCCATCCCCGTCCGGCCGGGCGCGCGTGCGCATCCCGCCCGGGTCGGAGCCGAAGTCCGGCTCGGTGAGGCCGAAGCACCCGATCGCCTCGCCGCGAGCCATGCGGGGGAGCCAGCGGGCCCGCTGCTCGTCCGAGCCGAAGGCGTGGATGGGCCACATGCAGAGGGATCCCTGCACGGAGGCGAAGCTGCGGAGTCCCGAATCTCCCCGCTCGAGCTCCTGCATGCAGGCGCCGTGGGCCGTCTCCGACAGGCCGGCGCAGCCGTACCCGTGGAGGTTCATGCCGAAGAGGCCAAGCGCTGCCATCTCCGGCACCACTTCCATGGGGAACGAGCCAGCCCGGAAGTGCTCGCGGATGAGCGGGAGGAAGCGCTCGTCCACGAAGCGGGCCACCGACTGGCGCGCCAGGCGCGCCTCCTCCGGCAGGCGCGAGGCGAGGTCGAGCAGGTCGACAGGCGCGGGGGCGGCGGTCACTGCTCGCTCCAGGTCTCGACCACCGCCACCAGGAGGGCGACCACGAGCGGCCCGGCCACCAGGCCCACCGGCCCGAAGGCGGCGAGGCCGCCCAGCAGGGCGAAGAAGACCACCCCCACCGGAAAGTCGACGCCGCGGCGCATGAGGAGCGGCTTCACCACGTTGTCCACCGTTCCGACCACCGCTGCGCCCCACACGGCGAGAAAGGCGGCGGCGGCGAGGTGGCCGTTGGAGAGGCGGAGCAGCGCGAGCGGGACCCACACGAGCGCCGTTCCCACCACCGGAATGAGCGAGGCGAAGAAGGTGGCGACGCCGAAGAAGACGGCGTACGGCACGCCCGCGACGAGGTAGCCGACGAACGCCAGCGCCGCCTGCACCCCGGAGGTGGCGAGCGTCGAAACCAGGACGGAGACCGTCACCCGGCGGAGGTAGCCGAGGAGCACGGCCGCCTTCCCTGCCGGCAGCGGGACGGTTTCCTTGAGCCACTCCACCAGCCGACCGCCGTCGGAGAGGAGAAAGAAGAGGGCGACGAAGAAGAGCAGGAGGTCGCTCAGCACCTCGCCCGTCGCCTGCAGGACCCCGCCCACGGTGGATACCGCGCCCCCGCCGAGCTCCCTGGTGACGAGGGCCTCGAGCTCCTTCGCCCCGTGAGGAAGGCGGTCGAGCGCATCCTGGGCCGGCCCGCGGAGCCACTCCGGGAGGTTCCCCGCCAGGGCGGCGAGCCCCTGTCCGCCGAGCGCCTGGACCAGCCAGCGGGCGCCTTCGATCGCCTGGCGGACCACCACCGCGCCGATGGCCGCGAGCGGTCCCATCACCGCGAGCAGCGCGAGCAAGGTGACGAGCGCCGCCGAGAACGCGCGGCCGAGCCCGAGGCGCGTCTCGAGCCGCCCCTGCAGCGGGCCCAACGCCACCGCCACCACCGCCGCCATGAAGAGCACCGAGGCGAACGGTCTCGCCACCATCCAAGCGAGCCAGAGGGAGAGGGCGGTCAGCAGCGCGAGGAAGTACCGCGAGTCGAGCCGCTGGCGCATGGCTAGAAGTTGACGTGCACCCGTTCGGGGGGCACGCCTGCGTCCTTCAAGGTGGCCTTCACCTCGTTCACCATAGCGCTCATCCCACAGGCGAAGGCGACCCCGTCCTCCGGCGGGGACCCGCCGAACGCCAGCGAACGGGCCACCTCCTGCACTCGGCCGCGAACCCCCTGCCAGGCGTCGTCGGCGCCAGAGGGGCAGAGGATCACCCGGACCCCATGTCGCTCCCAGTCGAGGTGCTCGCTGCGGTAGGCGAAGTCGCCGCCCTTGCGCTGGCCGTAGAAGAGGGTGATGCGCCCGTGACGCTGCCTCCTGGAGATGAGGTACTGGGTGAGCGCCCGGATGGGGGCGATGCCCGAGCCGGCCGCGAAGAGCAGGACGTCTCGCCCGACGGCCTCCTCGACGGGGAAGCCCTTTCCGAAGGGGGCCGAGATCCCGAGCGATGCCCCCGGGAGGGCGGCGGCGACGACCTCGTCGGCGATGCGACCGCCGCGCTTCACGAGCAGATCGGCGCGGCCGCCACGCGAGGGAGCGCTCGCGAGGGCGAAATATGCCTCGCCCGCGCTCGATCGGACCTTCACCACTTGGCCAGGTGAGGCGTGGCGGCCCGCGAGGGGGCCGAGCGACATCCGGATGGCGCGCAGGGTCTCGGTCTCGTCCCAGGAGTCGAGGACCGGGACCCGCTCGTAAGCGGTGACCTGTGACGCCATCGCAGGCAGAACCTATCACCAACGCCGGTCCCATCCCACGGCGGAGTCGGACGGCCAGTCGCGGACGCGGACGCACCCCCGGCGCAGGGCCTCGAGCGGGTAGGCGGTCCCCCGCCAGACCACCTGCCCACGCCAGGTGGCGAGCGCCGCGCTCGCCAAGACCGCCAGGCCGAGCGCCGGTGCGGCGACCGGAGCGAGGAGGGCCTCTGCCCCGCTGCCACCGCCGATGCGGCGGACCGCCGCGCCGACGGTGGCGGTCGAGAGGACGAGCCCGCCGATCCCGGCCACCCGAGCGGCGCCCCCGCCGGCCACCGCGGCCGCCAGCGGACCGAGCGCGGCCACTCCCAGGCCCAGAGCCGCGCCGAGCGCCAAGGGCCAGCGGTACTCGGTCGCGGCGAAGGCGTTCTTGAGCAGGCCGCGCCAGGTGGCGAGGAAGCCGTGGTTCCAGCGCACCGAGACGAGGGCACCGGCGCGGATGGCGCCCTGGCGGACGCCGCTCCGCCGCAGGACCATGCCGAGCTTCGCGTCGTCGATTGCCTCGAACCTCACCCGCTCGTGGCCGCCCACCCGGCGGTACTCGTCGCGGCGCACCAGGTTGAAGGCCCCGATGCCCACGAAGCCGGCGGTTCCCGGGTCGCGCAGCTCCCAGGTGCGGAACCCCACATTGGCGTGGGCGGCGAAGGTGGCGACGAAGGCTTTCTCCAGGACCCCCGGGGCGAGGAGGCGCGGGAGCGCCGCCAGGTGGCCGAGGTGGCGGGACTCGGCGTAGGCGACCGCCCGCCTCAGCGCGCTTGGCGCGAAGACCACGTCCCCGTCGGTGAAGAGGATCCAGCGGCTCGCCCCGACCTCCGCCCCCTGCGCGCAGGCGTGGTTCTTGCCGAGCCAACCCTCGGGGAGCCGCCGCAGGTGGCGAACCGCGAGGCGCGCCGATTCGGCCGCCAGGCGGTCGAGGATCTCGGCGGTGCCGTCGCTGGAGCGATCGTCGATCGCCACCACCGTGAGCTCCGGGTAGTCCTGGCCGAGGAGGGATCGCACCGCCCTCTCGGCGCCCCTCGCCTCGTCGCGGGCCGCCACGATGACCGAGAGGCCCGGCCAGCCCCCTGGCGGCGGTTCGGGCGCGACCTCCTCGAGCGCGTCCAGCCGGCGATCGGCGCGCAGGCCGGCCCAGGCCACCCGGGCCCACCAGAGCGTGGCCCAGAGCGCCGCGGCGAGGAGGAGGAGGCTCACCATCGGCGGGCTCACCGTGACGGGCGGGAGCGCTGGGCCTCGGCCCGGACGCGCAGCCCGTCGAAGTCGTCGAGCGCGAGGTGCATGCCGTCCCGCGCCGCCAGCGCCGGCACCCCGGTGCGTTCGCTGATCTCCCGCGCCCGGTCCTCGGGAGCGCTCCGGATGACCGGCACGCCGAAGTGAGTGAGGACGGCGGCCCGCGGGCGGACGGCCCCGAGGAGCCGCTCGGCGTCGTCCCAGCCGAGGTGCAGGAGGCTCGGGTCCCCTCCCTTCAGGCGGGTCGCATTCACCACCAGGAGGTCGACGTCGCGGTAGGCCTCGGGAAGCGCGTCCATCCAGAGCGTGTCCGTCACGTGGGCGACGGTGAGCTCCCGGGACCTGAGCCGGTAGCCGTAGGTCTCGACGCCGTGGTGGTGGTGGACGGGAACGGAGAGGGTGAGGCCGGGGGCGAGCTCGACCTCGCCCCCCTCCGCGAGCACCACCCGTCGCGCCGCGAAGGACTGTGCGTAGCGCTGGACCACCGGCTCCACCTCGAGAGCGTCTCGGGGCGCGAGGAGAGTCCCGCGCCGCGCCTTCCCACCCTCGGTCATCGCCTCCAGCACGGCCGTGGCGTCGCCGGAGTGGTCGAGGTGCCGGTGGGAGACGAGCAGGGCGTCCACCTTGCGGGGCTCCACGCTGGGGCGGGAGGCGAGGGCGCGCACGAGCGCCCCCGGTCCCGGGTCGACCCAGAGGGTGGCTCCCCCGAGCCGCCAGATGAGCCCGCCCGAGTGACGCAGCTGCGTGGAGACGGCAAACCGCGCGCCCGCGGTGCCGAGGAACTTGAGGCTCGGGGAGCCCGGGTCGCCGGCCATGATGTTCCCGTAGGGACGGCCCAGGCACGGCGCAAGCGGATGCGCTAGAAGGTCACGAGCGCCTGGACCTTGGAAGGGCCGATCCGACGCGCCCCGTGGAGGAAGGAGAGCTCGACCACGAAGGCGTAGCCGGCCAGGTCACCGCCCTGGCGGGCCACCAGCCGGCCCACCGCCCCGGCGGTGCCGCCAGTGGCGAGCAGGTCGTCCACGATGAGGACGCGCTCACCCGGGCCGACGGCGTCGATGTGCAGCTCGAGTCCGTCCTCCCCGTACTCGAGGTCGTAGACCTCCTTGATGGTCTGAAAGGGGAGCTTGCCCGGCTTGCGGGCGATGGCGAGGCCCGCCCCCAGCGCGTAGGCGAGGGGGGCGGCGAAGATGAACCCGCGCGACTCGATGCCCACCACCTTGTCGATGCGCTCCTTCTCCCACCGGGACTTGAGGGAGTCGACGACGCGGCGATAGAGGGCGGCGTCCGCCAGGACGGGGGTGATGTCCTTGAAGACGATCCCTTTCTTGGGGAAGTCGGGGATGTCGCGGATCGTCTGCCGGAGGGCTGCTTCGATGGCGTCCATGGTGTGCGCCGGCAGGGCCGGCCTCCTTGCGGAAGGGCGGCAGTGTATCAGGGCAGGAACAGGAGCGGATCGCGCGGCTTCGTCCCCTCGCGCACCTCGAAGTGGAGGTGCGGGCCGGTGGTCCGCCCCGACTGGCCGACGCGGGCGATGGGGGTCCCGGCCTCCACCCGGTCGCCTTCCTTCACCATCACCGCGCTGTTGTGGGCGTAGACGGTGAGGAGGCTCGGGGCGTGGCGCAGGATGACGATGACTCCGTAGCCGGACTGTCGGCCGGTGTAGACGACCTCGCCGCCGGCGGCGGCGAGCACTGGGGTCCCCTCCGGGGCCGCGAGGTCGATGCCGTCGTGCCGCTGCCCCTGCCTCACCCCGAAGCCCTGGCGCAATATCCCCATGCCCTTCTGGAGCGGCCAGTGCATCTTGCCGTTGCCGTGGACGAGCGACGCCTGAGCGGGGACCGCCGGGGCGGGTGGAACGGGCTCCACCACCCCGGCGGGGAGGGGCGGCACCTCGAGCGCCCGGGGCGCCCCCGGGATGAAGAGCTCCATGCCGGGCTGGAGCGCCCTGGGGTCGGTGAGGCCGTTCACCTCCATGAGCTCCCGCGCATCGAGGCCGTAGGTCTTGGCGATCCGGTAGACGGTCTCACCCCGCTGGACGACGTGGGTCGAACCGACGATGTCGAGCTCGGCGTGCGGTTCGTCCGCGCCGTAGGAGAGCGGGGGGTGGGCCACCGGCGGTGGCTTCGCGTCCGGCGCGGTCGCGTTCCCATCGGGCCGGTGCTGCGGAGCGGCGCAGGCGGCGAGGGCGAGCATGGCACCGGCGAGGCCGGCGCGACGTCTCACGGGGTCGACTCCTTGCGGTAGCCCGGCAGGGTCCAGTTCCGCAGCTCCTGGAGCATGGCGTCGTGCGTGAGGTCGAGGTGCAGCGGGGTGACCGCCGCGAACCCGTCGTGGAAGACCGTGTTGCAGTCGGAGTGGGGGATGTCGCGGTAGCTCGCCTCGCTCCCGATCCAGAAGTACTTGCGCCCGCGCGGGTCGGTCTTCTCCACCACCGCGTTCCCGTAGGTCCGGTGGCCGAGGCGGGCGAAGCGGAATCCCCTCACCGGGCCGGGCGGGACGTTCACGTTGAAGAGGGTGGGTGCCGGGGGCTGGTTCTCGAACACACGCCGGGCGAAGGCCGCCGCGAAGGAAGCGGCGTGGACGAAGTCGTGCGGAGGCTGCGAGGCCAGGGACATGGCGATGGCGTTCACCCCGAGCAGCGCCCCCTCCATCGCCGCCGCCACCGTCCCCGAGTAAAGCACGTCGCTGCCGAGGTTGGGCCCGTGGTTGATCCCGGAGAGGACCAGGTCCGGTCGCTGATCCTTGAGCACCAGGTTCAAGCCCATGTAGACGGCGTCGGTCGGCGTGCCGTCCACGGCGAAGCGACGCGGCCCCACCTGGTGGAGCCGAAGGGGGCGGTGCAGCGAGATGGCGTGGCTCGAGGCCGACTGCTCCCGGTCGGGAGCCACGACCCAGACCTCGTCCTCCGGGAAGGCCGCGGCCAGCGCCGCCAGGCCCGGCGCGTGAACCCCGTCGTCGTTGGAGAGCAGGACCCGCACGGCGGGCCCAATCTACCAGCGGACACCCGCACCTGCCAGGAAGGCGAAATCGAGAGTCCCGGAGCGGCGCGGGGCCACCCACTCGCAGGGACGCCCCGGCATCCGCGATCGATGTGACGCCGTCCCGTCCCGACCCTCACGGGTTGGAGCGGAAGGCTCCGGGGCGGACGTATGATCCGTCGGTGGCCCGGCTCGCTCGCGTGCTCCTCGCGCTCCCCCTCGCGGCCGGTGCCGGGGCTTTGGACATGACCTTCACCCTGACCTCGCCGGCGTTCCCGGATGGCAAGGAGATCCCGAGGGAGTTCACCTGCCAAGGGCGCGATGCGTCGCCCGGGCTGCAGTGGTCCGGCGTTCCTGCTCGGGCGAGGAGCCTCGCCCTTGTCGTCGACGACCCGGACGCCCCCGACCCGGCTGCTCCCAAGGTGACCTGGGTCCACTGGGTACTCTACGACATCCCGCCCAGCGCCCGAGGCCTAGCCGAGGCGGTGGCGCCGGGAGCCCTACCCGCCGGGACGCGGCAGGGGCGGAACGACTGGGGGCGCGAGGGGTACGGCGGCCCGTGCCCGCCGGTCGGGCGCCACCGTTACTTCTTCAAGCTCTACGCTCTCGACGTGACCTTGGGAGACCTCGGCGCCCCGACGAAAGCGCAGCTCGAGAAATCGATGAAGGGCCACGAGCTGGCGCGCGCCCAGCTCGTCGGCACCTACCAGAAGCGCTAGCCGAGGCCCCCGCCGTTCAGGCCTGGGCGAGCCCCGCCAGCGCCCGAGCCCCCTCGCTGCGCATCCAGTCGCGGGTGGTGACCACGATGGAATCCTCGTGCGTGCCGGCACGCATGACGAGGAAGGGTTCCCGGGAGAGCGCCTCGTCCACGTAGATGGGGAGTCCGAACATCGCGAGCGGCGGCTCGGCGCCTCGCTCGCAGGGCCAGAACCGCTGCGCGAAGGCGGCCTCGGGGACGAGCTCGGCCTTGGTGGAGGAAGTCGCGCGCGCCAGGGACTCGAGGTCGACGGGCCGGTGGGCGGGGACCACCGCGATCGCGAGCCACCCATCGAGCATCACCACGACGGGCTTCGCGACCCGGTGTCCGGAGACGTGCTCCACGGCGGCGAGCTTCTGTGCGGCGACGGCGCGGGGGTGCTCGTGGTGAGCGAAGGAGAGGTGGTGAGCGTCCAGGTACTTCTCGATGGGCTCGGGGATCATGGATTGCCTCCTTGGCCGGCACCTACATGATGGGCATCGCCCCGCGCAAGGAGGAGCCCCGCAAGGGCACTGTCCCGCTCTCGGTTTCGGAGGGCCCAAGTTTGCCGGGTGCGATGGACGCGCTTATGCTGCAGGGGAGAGCGGTCGCGGGGATGGCTCTCCTATTTCACGAGTGCTCTGGCACCATTGCCCCAGCGCCCCGCGCGGCGGAGCCGACATGAGCGGGGACATGTCGATGCAAGCGGGTGGGGGCAGCCTCGTCATCCGCATGGACGGGGCCTTCGATACCGAATCGGCCCTGGAGATCGCGCGCCAGCTCGCCGCACTGCCCGAGGGCGCCGAGGTCTACGTGGACCTCACCCACGTGAGACAGTTCCACGATCGAGGCGTCGCCGCCCTCGGCGACCTCCTCGCCTCGACGCGGGTGCGGGTGTCGGTGCGCGGGCTACGGCAGCACCAGTACCGGATGCTCAAGTACCTGGGGGTCCCCTCGAGCGTCCTGAACCCGCTCTCGACCGGCTATCCCGCTCCCGCCGACTGAGGGTCCCGCGGCGGTGGGCCCCGCGAAGGATCGGCAGGGGCGCATGCGCCGCTCGCGCGGACCGTGTAAGATGAGTCCGGGCGCCCCTCCCCATCCGGCGCCCCGGGCTCGCCGCGCGAGAGGGATTGAGCGCCAGCGACGAGCCCGTTTGCTTGCCTTCCGGGCAGTCGACCCTCTCGACCCGCGCGCGGCTGTAAGGTCGCCGCGGTCCGGATCGCGGGTGGAGAAGGGGCGCGGAGCGCCCATTTTGGTCACCGGGCGAATGGCGTCGGTCGCGGATGGTGATGCACGCGCCTTGGCCAGGGCGTCGACCGGACGGCGCCGGCTTGGATGCTCGGTGCGGTGGGGGAGGGGGCAGTCCGTCGTGGGCCTGCCGGACGCGGTCGGCGCCGCCGCCGTCTACCGGGGCGGCGCGCGCAGGACTCACTGTACCCTGCGCTCGGCGGTGGCGGGCCCGTGGCTGCGCCTCGCCTCGACCTCCCGGGAGACCGGGACCCGGTCATCGAGGTGCCGCCCGAGGACGTCGGGCTCTCCCGCGTCGACGGAGGGACGATCATCTCGGAAAGCCTCCCGCCTCCCTGGCGGCCGCGCAGCCGAACTCCGGAGAGAGGGGAGTGGGCGCCCTCGCCCGGGTGGGCTGCTACCTCCGGAGCAGCGGCAGCTCCCGGAAGGCGCCGGTGCGCTCGAGGGACGCGAGAGCCAGGGCGAGCTCGGCGGGGGGAACGACCAGACGGCGCGCGGCGAAGCCGATCCACGCGCACAGCACCGTGATGCGCGCCATGGGAAGGCCGTCGCTCTTGAAGAGGCGGTGGCGGATCCTCCAGCGCGCGCCGTCGGGCGAGAGCCCCGCCACCCTGGCGTCCACGCGGACGTCCTCTCCCAGCGCCGCCTCGCGCCGGTAGACGATGGTCTCCCGCAGGAGCACCGGCCCGAGGGCCAGCGCCTCGAAGCGCTCCCAGGGGAAGCCCAGCGCGGCGAGCATGGCCACCCGCGTATCGCTGCACAGCTCGCTGTAGGCCGTGTTCCTCATGTGGCCGTTCGCGTCCACGTCGGACCAGCGGATGGTGAAGTGGCGCTCGAAGGCGCTCATGGGCGGGCCGAGGGTGGGCCGCTGGCGGACCCGGGAGAGGGGAGCATGGCGTCGAAGGTTGCCAGCGGAAGGACGTTGCGTAAAGCGGCCGCCCGGGGTGCCTTCCTTGGCTTGCGGGAGGGGGACGCTCCGCTATGAACGTGTCGCTTGGCCGGCCTCGAAGTCCACGTGCGCGCGTCCGTCGCCGACGTCCCTGCCTCGGACTGGGACCGGCTCTGGGCGCACGAGCCCGCCCTGGCGACCCCCTTCCTTTCTCACGCCTGGCTCGACGCGCTGGAGCAGTCCGGGGCCGTGGCTCCCGAGCAAGGCTGGTCGCCGCGGCACCTGTTGTTGCGGCGCGCCGGCCGCCTGGTGGCGGCGGCGCCTGCCTACGTGAAGCGCGACTCCGACGGCGACTTCGGGCGCGACTGGCACTGGGCCGACGCGGCGGCGCGCGCCGGGATCCCGTACTACCCGAAGCTGGTGCTCGGGGTGCCGTTCACCCCGGTCACCGGCCGCAGGCTCCTCGCCCTTGAGGGCGAGGAGCGATCGGAGCTGGCGGGCGCGATGGTGGCCGCAGTGCGCGACCTGTGCGCCGAGCAGGGCATCCGCTCGGTGCACGTTCTCTATGCCTGGCGGGACGAGGCCGAGGAGCTGGAGGCCGCCGGGCTCGCGGTCCGCCTCGACTTCCAGTACCACTGGGTCAACGCGGGCTACCACACTTTCGAGGACTTCCTCTCGCGCTTTCCCTCCAAGCGGCGCAACGCCATCCGCCGGGAGCGGGCCGCTCCCGGACGCCAAGGCATCGAGATCCGCACCGTGCCCGGCGGGGAACTCGCCGACTCACCCTCCCGCTGGGCGCGCGACATCGCCCGGTTGCACGAAGCGTCGGTGTCGAGGATGACTTGGGGCCGCCGCTTCCTCGGCCGGGCGTTCTACGAGCGCGCGCTGCGCACCCTTCCCGCGAACCTGGAGGTCGTCGAGGCCCGGCGGGAGGGGCAGCTCGTCGCCATGGCCTTCAACGTGGTGGGCCCGGACCGGCTCTACGGGCGCTACTGGGGCGCGGTCGAGGAGCACCCCTTCCTCCATTTCAACGTGGCGCTCTACCACTCGGTGGAGGAGTGCATCCGGCGCGGGCTCACGGTCTTCGAGGGAGGCGCGGGAGGGGAACACAAGCTCTCGCGCGGGTTCGAGCCGGCCGAAACCTGGAGCGCGCACGGCTTCACCGATGCGCGGCTCGAGAGCGCCGTCCGCCGCCACCTCCTCGAGGAACGGGAGCAGGCCGAGCTGGCGGTGGCGAGGTGGCGACAGGAGGACGCTGTGCTGAGGCCTATCGCCGCCGACCCCAGCTCAGGGTGAGGTCCCGTGTGAAGGCCGCGCCTCCGAGCCGCCGCGCGAGGTCGCGGGCCTCCGAGAGCAGCGAGCGCAGGACCCCCGGGCCGAGCGCCGGCCCGACGAGGGAGAGTGAGCGGAGCACCGCATCGAGCCGCTCGGGCGAGAGGACCTCTTCGTGTCGCCATTCCTCCTGGGCCCAGGCCTCTGCCCCGGCCGCGCGCAGGAGCTGCCCGAGCCGCCCCGGCGGCCGGGGGCGGGCCTTCGGGTTGGTGCGCTCGATCAGGCGCGCGAGCCCGCCCGCGAAGGGGGTGTCGGCGAGGCGCGCGCTCAGTACCGCCACCACCCCTCCCGGGGCGAGGATCCGCGCAGCCTCGCGGCCGGCGCGCTCGGGCTCCACCCACTGCAGGGCGTCGGCGAGGAGGACCTGTTGGACCGAGGCCGGCGCCAGGCCGGTCGACTCGGCGGCCGCCTGGACCGGCTCGACCGGGAGGCCCGCGGCGCTCGCGCGCAGAGCCGCGAGCATCGACGCCGCCGGCTCGACCGCGAACACCCGGGCGCCGCGCTTCGCGAGTGGCAGGGCCAAGAGTCCGGTGCCCGCCCCCAGGTCCGCGATGGCTGCGCCCGGGCCGCCGGCGAGCTCGAGGAGCCGATCGGCGAGCGCCGCCGGGTACCCGGGCCGCTCCCGGTAGTCGGCCGCCAGCCGGTTGAAGACCCAGTGGTGGGGCTCGTCGAGGCGCGCGTGGCGGCGTCCCATGCGGAAGAGCCTACCAGCGAAAGGCCGGGGGGTGCTCGAGCCGCGTCCGCCGCGCGGGCGCGAGGCCGGCAAGGGCGCTACACTCCATCGGGTGCCGGAATCGGTCGTCACTCTCCGCGACGTGAGCAAGCGCTACGGCACCTTCGCCGCGCTCGACCACGTCGACCTGGAGGTCCCGCGAGGCGAGATCTTCGCGCTCCTCGGGCCGAACGGGGCCGGGAAGACGACGCTCATCAGCATCGTCGCCGGCCTGGTGCGGGCCAGCGCCGGCAGCACGCTCGTCTTGGGCCGGGATGTGGTGTCGAGCTACCAGTTCACGCGCCGCGCGGTGGGGCTCGTGCCGCAGGAGATCAACTTCGATCCGTTCTTCACGGTGGAGGAGACGCTGCGAATCCAGGCCGGCTACTTCGGCGTGCGCCTCCGGCCCGAACGCCTGGAGGAGATCCTTTCCGCTCTCGACCTCGAATCGAAGCGCCACGCCAACACCCGCTCGCTCTCGGGCGGGATGAAGCGCCGCCTGCTCATCGGCAAGGCGCTGGTGCACGAGCCGCGGGTCCTCTTCCTCGACGAACCGACCGCCGGGGTGGACGTCCAGCTGCGGCAGTCGCTCTGGGCCTACGTGCGGACCTTGCGGGCGAGGGGCACCACCATCGTACTCACCACCCACTACCTGGACGAGGCCGAGGAGCTCGCCGACCGGGTGGCGGTGATCGCCGAGGGGCGCATCCTGCTCGTGGAGGAGAAGCGGCGGCTGCTCGAGCGGTACGCCGGGAAGACCCTGCGGGTGGCCCTCTCCGCCGCGGTGGGCGAGCTGCCGCCCCCGCTCGCGGCCCTGGGCGCTCGCCTGGAGGACGGGGGCCTGGCGGTGGCCGTGGTGGCGCCCCCCGGGGCGTCCTTCGGCCCGGCGCTCGCCGCCATCGCCGCGGCCGGCCTGCCGGTTCGCGACGTCGAGACGCGCCGGATGCGGCTCGAGGACGTTTTCGTGTCCCTCCTCAACCGCGGCGCACCCCGGAATAGCGCGTGATCGGGCTCGGGCCACGCACCCTCCTCCTCAAGGAGGTCCGGCGCTTCATGCGGGTGCCGGGCCAGACGGTGCTGTCGCCCCTCGTCACCACCAGCCTTTACTTCCTGGTGTTCGGCTGGTCCCTCGGCAGCCGCCTCCGCGAGGTGGAGGGGGTCCCCTACGCCCGCTTCATCGTCCCCGGGCTCGTGATGCTCGGCGCCGTCACCAACGCATTTCTCAACACCTCGTCCTCGATCATGGTGATGAAGCTGCAGGGGACGATGGTCGACCTGCTCGTGTCGCCCCTCTCCTACGGGGAGATCCTGGGATCCTTCGTGGGCGCGGCGGCCATCCGGGGGCTGCTCGTGGGCTCGGTGGTCTGGCTCGTCGCCGCGGCCTTCACCGGTTTCGAGGTCGCCCACCCCCTCTTCGCCCTCTTCATGCTCTCGCTCGTGGCGGTCACCTTCGGTGCCCTCGGGTTCGTGACCGGGGTCTGGGCTCGGACCTTCGAGCAGGTCAACTTCTTCCCCACCTTCGTCATCACCCCCCTCACGTTCCTCGGAGGCGTCTTCTACTCCGCGGCGATGCTGCCCTCGCCGCTGCGCACCCTCACGCTCTCGAACCCCCTCTACTACATGGTGGACGCCCTCCGTTGGGGGATGCTCGGCTGGTCGGGCGCGGGTCCCCTCGCGGGAGCCGGCTTCGTCGCCCTGCTGTGCGGCCTCTCGCTCGGCACCGCCTACCTCATCCTCCGCAGCGGCTGGAGGCTGCGCGGATAGGCGATTCGCGCCTCGGCGCTCCTTCAGTTGGGGATGGACTTTGCCCCCTCGTGGGTTATTCTACGGCCGCTTTTTTGAACCAGACATTCTCGGAGGAAGATCAAATGCGTGTAGCCCTGGTCGTCTCACTCGCGCTGGCCCTGACGGCCTGCAAGAAGTCCGAGCCGCCGACGACGGCGGCGCAGCTCCCGTCGCCCGGCGCGGCCGGCACCCTCAAGGGCAAGGTGCTCGAGCGGATCGATGCCGCTCCCTACAGCTACCTCAAGCTCGCGACGCAGGGCGGGGAGATCTGGGCTGCGGTGCCGCAGACGAACGTGGCGAACGGCGCGGAGGTCGGCCTCGAGAATCCGATGGTGATGAGCGACTTCGAGAGCAAGACGCTCAACCGGAAGTTCGAGAAGATCTTCTTCGCCACGCTCACCGGCGGTCCCACCGCGGCCGGGGCTCCTGGCATGCCGCCCGCGGGAATGCCGCCCGCGGGAATGCCGGCGGGCGGGATGCCGCCCCCCGGAGCGCCGGGGGGGATGCCTCCGGGCGGCGTGCCCCCCGGGATGGCGGCCCAGCACGCCGCGGCCGCCGCAGGTCCGGTGGACGTGGGCGAGGTCAAGGTGGCGAAGGCGACGGGCACCAACGCCAAGACCGTGGCCGAGGTCTACGGGCAGAAGGCGCAGCTGAAGGAGAAGAAGGTCACGGTGCGCGGCAAGGTGGTGAAGTACAACTCGGGGATCATGGGCAAGAACTGGATCCACCTGCGCGACGGCACCGGCGCCCAGGCCAAGGGGGACAACGACATCACCGTCACCTCCGGTGACGCGGCCGCCGTCGGCGACGTGGTGGTGGTGACGGGCACGGTCCGGCTCGACAAGGACTTCGGCGCTGGGTACGCCTACCCGGTCATCATCGAGGAAGCGACCGTCGCGAAGAAGTAGGGCTGGGATCCCTCTCCGAAGGCGGGCCGGCGTCGCCGGCGGCCGCCTTCGCCTTCCTCCTGGGCGCCCGCGACCGGTCGCCCCTGGGCGCCGAGGCGGCGCCGCTCCGCTCCCTCAGGGACCCGTGGCGCTCCCCGCGACCCTCTACGATCTCCAGGTCGAGCTCTCGCACGTCGACGCGGGGGTAGCGCAGCGAGTCTCGCTTCGCCTCGTCCGCCACCCCTCGGAGTCGATGGAGAGGCTCTGGCTGCGCGCCCTTGCGCAGTGCTGGCTGTGGCGGGAGGGGATCGAGCAGGGCCCAGGCCTGTGCGAGCCGGACCGGCCCGACGTCCTCGCCCGCGACCTCACCGGCGCGCTGACCCTCTGGGTCCGCGTCGGCAGGCCCGACGCCGCGAAGGTCCAGCACGAGGCCGATCGGAACCCTCGCGCGGAGGTCGCCGTCCTCTTCGACTCCCCGAGGCGGATGGAGGCCTTCGTGGCCGACGCGAGAGAGGCCGGGCTCGCGCGCCTCGGGAGGGTCGCGCTCGCGGCGGTCGAGCCCCGGATGCTCGAGGCGCTCGCGGCCGTGGAGGAGCGGCGGATCCGCGTCGCGCTCACGATCGTGGGCGAGCACCTCTACCTCGAGCGCGCAGGCGTCTGCCTCGACGGCCCCCTCCACCGAGCGAGCCTCCCCTAGGAGTTCCGGTGGGTTCCGTGCAACTGCTTGCGCGGGCGTTAGATTCCCGCTATCAGGACCATTCCGGTCCAGATACATCTAGCCGGCGAACGGGCAGGCCCCTTTCAGGTGGTGTGCGCGACATGATCCGGATGACCAAGCTCGCCGACTACGGAATCGTCCTTCTCACCCACATGGCGATGTCTCGGGAGGGCTCGCTCCACACCGCCCAGGAGCTCTCCGGTCGCTCGCGCGTGCCGCTACCGACCGCGAGCAAGCTGCTCAAGTCCCTCGCTCGAGCGGGCCTCGTGGTGTCGCACCGGGGGCGGAACGGCGGCTACGGCCTCGCCCGGGACGCGGAGCGGATCTCGGTCGCCGAAATCATCTCCGCCATCGAGGGGCCCATCGGGATCACCGAGTGCGGGACCGGCGTGGTCGGCAATTGCGACCTCGAGGACTTCTGCGCCGCGAGGGGGCGGTGGGGTCCGATCAGCCGCGCCATCGAGCACGCCCTCCAGAAAGTGCCGCTCTCGGCCATGCGGCCCGAGCCGGGGCTCGTCCGGCTCGCGGTGCCCAACGAGGTGACGCCGTGACCGACGCCCTCCGCGAGCTCACCGAGCAGAAGTACAAGTACGGGTTCGTCACCGAGATCGATGAGGACCGGATTCCCAAGGGCCTCACCGAGGACATCGTCCGCCTCATCTCGCACAAGAAGGGGGAGCCCCAGTTCCTGCTCGACTTCCGGCTCAAGGCCTTCCGGCATTGGCTCACCATCGAGGAGCCCCGCTGGGCGAACGTGCGCTACTCCCCCATCGACTACCAGGACATCGTCTACTACTCGGCCCCGAAGCCGAAGAAGAAGCTGGCGTCGATGGACGAGGTGGACCCCGAGCTGCGCGCGGCCTTCAAGAAGCTGGGGATTCCCCTGGAGGAGCAGGCCCGCTTGGCGAACGTGGCGGTCGATGCCGTCTTCGACTCCGTCTCGGTGGCCACCACCTTCAAGAAGAAGCTCGCCGACCTGGGCGTGATCTTCTGCTCCTTCTCCGAGGCGGTCCGGGAACACCCCGAGCTCGTCGAGCGCTACCTGGGCTCGGTGGTGCCCTACAGCGACAACTACTTCGCCACGCTCAACTCCGCCGTCTTCTCCGACGGCTCCTTCGCCTACGTCCCGAAGGGCATCCGCTGCCCCATGGAGCTCTCGACCTACTTCCGGATCAACGCCGCGGACACGGGGCAGTTCGAGCGGACGCTTCTCGTCGCGGACGAGGGGGCGCACGTCTCCTACCTGGAGGGCTGCACCGCGCCGGTGCGCGACAAGAACCAGCTTCACGCCGCGGTGGTGGAGCTCGTGGCCCTCGACGGTGCCGAGATCAAGTACTCCACGGTGCAGAACTGGTACCCGGGCGACGCCGAGGGGCGCGGCGGCATCTACAACTTCGTGACCAAGCGCGGCAAGGCGATGCGGCGCTCCAAGATCTCCTGGACGCAGGTGGAGACCGGGTCGGCCATCACCTGGAAGTACCCGAGCTGCATCCTCCAGGGCGACGAGTCGGTGGGGGAATTCTACTCGGTGGCGCTCACCAACCACCGCCAGCAGGCGGACACCGGGACGAAGATGATCCACATCGGGAAGAACACCCGGTCCACGATCATCTCCAAGGGAATCTCCGCCGGGCGCGGCCAGAACTCCTACCGCGGCCAGGTCAAGATCCTGAAGGGAGCGGAAAACGCCCGCAACTACTCCCAGTGCGACTCGCTCCTCATCGGGGACAAGTGCGGGGCCCACACCTTCCCCTACATCGAGGTGAGGAACCCCACCGCCAAGGTGGAGCACGAGGCCACCACCTCCAAGATCAGCGAGGACCAGCTCTTCTACTGCAGGCAGCGGGGCATCAAGGAGGAGGACGCCGTCTCGATGATCGTGAACGGCTTCGCTCGGCAGGTGCTGAAGGAGCTGCCCATGGAGTTCGCGGTGGAGGCCCAGAAGCTGCTGGGAATGAGCCTGGAGGGGAGCGTCGGATGAGCTCGAAGGATCACGAGAATCGGCCGCTCCTCCAGGTGGAGGGGCTGCGGGCCCGCATCGGGGAGACGGAGATCCTGAAGGGCCTGAGCCTCGCCGTGAACCTGGGGGAGGTGCACGCCATCATGGGCCCGAACGGCTCCGGCAAGAGCACCTTTGCCGGCGTGCTGGCCGGCCGGGATCACGCGGAGGTGACGGCCGGGAGCGCCATCCTCGACGGACGCGACCTGCTCGCCATGCCGCCGGAGGAGCGCGCCAAGGCCGGCCTCTTCCTGGGGTTCCAATATCCGGTGGAGATCCCCGGGGTCGGCAACCTTTACTTCTTGCGAACCGCGCTCAACGCGCAGCGGAAGGCGCGCGGGGAGGAGGAGCTCGACGCGGTCGACTTCCTCGAGTACGTGAAGGACCGCATGAAACTGGTGGAGATGGACCCCACCTTCATGAGCCGCGGGCTAAACGAGGGCTTCTCCGGCGGCGAGAAGAAGCGCAACGAGGTGCTGCAGATGGCGGTGCTCGAACCCCGGCTCGCCATCCTGGACGAGATCGACAGCGGCCTCGACATCGACGCCCTGCGAATCGTCGCCCAGGGGGTGCAGGCGCTGCGGGGCCCGAAGCGCTCCACCGTCCTCGTCACCCACTACCAGCGGCTCCTCGAGTACGTCGTCCCCGACGTCGTCCACGTCATGGCGGCAGGCCGGATCGTCCTCTCGGGCGGGCGCGAGCTGGCGCTCGAGCTGGAGAAGAAGGGCTACGCCTGGATCGACGAGGAGGCGCAGCGAGGGGCCTTCGCCATTTCTGCACAGGGGGCGCCGTGATCCCCTTCGCGGAGGCCCTGCTCCAGGAGGCGGCGCGCTCCGCGCCGCTGCCCGCGTTCGCGGCGGACCTGCGCCGAGCCGGGCGCGCCACCTTCGAGGCCCTGGGCCTGCCCACCGCGCACCTCGAGGACTGGAGGTTCACCTCGCTCGCGCCGCTCGCGTCGCAGCCGTTCTCCCCGGGCGACCCGGAGGCCCCTCTCGCCGCGGCGGACCTCGAGCGCCAGGCCGGCACCGGCGCCGGGCCGAGGCTCGTCTTCGTGAACGGCCGCCTGCGCGAGGACCTCTCCCGTCCTTCCAGGGCTTTCTACGCCGGAAGTCTCGCCCGCGCCCTCCGGGAGTGCCCCGCCCTGGCCGAGCCGCACCTCGGCCGGGTGGCGCCGCTCGACGGTCACCCCTTCGCCGCGCTCAACGCGGCGCTGTGGGCCGACGGGGCCCTCGTTCACCTCCCCGCCGCGACCGCCTTGGTGGAGCCGGTAGAACTGGTCTTTGCCACCGTCGGAACGGGGGCCGCCGCGGCGAGCGCCCCGCGCGTGCTCGTCGTCGCCGAGCCCGGGAGCGAGGGCACCGTGGTGGAGCGGTACCTGGCGCTCGGGCCCGGGCCGGCCCTCACGAGTGCCGTCACCGAGGTGGCGCTCGGGGAGGGGGCCCGGGTGGACCACTACCAGGTGCAGGACCAGCCGGCGAACGCCTTCCACTTCGCGTTCGTGGGCGTGGAGGCGGAGCGGGAGGCGGGATTCCACACCCATTCCACGGCGCTCGGGGCCGCCATCTCCCGCAGCGACGTGAAGGTCCGGCTTGCGGGGGAGGGTGCCGAGGCGTCGGTTGAGGGGCTCTACATGACGGACGGCAGGCGGCTCGTCGACAACCACTCGGTGGTGGAGCACGCAAAGCCCCACGGCACGAGCCGCGAGGTCTTCAAGGGGATCCTCGACGGCGAGTCGCGCGCCGTGTTCGGCGGACGGGTGCGCGTGCTCGAGGGCGCCCTGAAGACCGATGCGCACCAGATGAACTCCAACCTGCTCCTCTCCCGCGACGCCACCGTCGACGCCATGCCCCAGCTCGAGATCTACGCCGACGACGTGAAGTGTGGCCACGGGGGGACGGTGGGCCAGCTCGACCCCGACGCCCTCTTCTACCTGCGGTCGAGGGGCCTCCCGCTCGCCCACGCCCGCAGCCTCCTCATCTACGCCTTCGCGCGGGAGATGGTGGACCGGGTGCGCCTGCCGGCGCTCCGCGAGCGGGTCGGCCGCCTGGTGGCGGGGCGCTTGCCCGAAGGCGCTCGCGTCCTGGAGGCCGCATGAGCGAACTCTTCGCCGAGGCGGTCTCCGCCGCTCACCGCCGCCCCCCCTTCGACGTGGAGCGCGTGCGCCAGGAGTTCCCCATCCTGTCGCAGAAGGTCCACGGCCGGCCGCTCGTGTACCTCGACAGCGGAGCCACCGCGCAGAAGCCCCAGCGGGTCATCGACGCCGTCTCCCACTTTTACGCGCACGACAACGCCAACGTGCACCGAGGCGTCTACGCCCTGGCCGAGCGCGCCACCGCCGCCTACGAGCGAGCCCGCGCGCGGGTGGCGCACTTCCTGGGAGCGGGAGACCCGAAGGAGATCGTCTTCGTGCGCGGGGCCACCGAGGCGCTGAACCTGGTGGCGCAGGCGTTCGGGCGAAAGAACGTGGGGGCCGGTGACGAGATCCTCGTCACCGCCATGGAGCACCACTCCAACATCGTGCCCTGGCAGATGCTGGCGGAGGAGAAGGGGGCGCGGCTCGAGGTGGCGCCGGTCGACGACCGCGGGGTGCTGCTGCTCGACGAGCTGGAGCGGAGGATCGGCCCGCGCACGCGGATCGTGGCGCTCACCCACGTCTCGAACGCCCTCGGCACCGTGAACCCGGTCGCGAAGGTGGTGGAGATGGCTCACCGCCGCGGGGCGGCGGTGGTGGTGGACGGCGCCCAGGCGGCTCCCCACCTGGCGGTGAACGTTGCCGAGCTGGGCTGCGACTTCTACGTCTTCAGCGGTCACAAGGTGTTCGGTCCCACCGGCATCGGGGTGCTCTACGGCAAGGCGGCCCGGCTCGAGGCCATGCCCCCGTGGCAGGGCGGGGGGGACATGATCCTCTCGGTGACCTTCGAACGCACCCTCTACAACCGCATCCCGTACAAGTTCGAGGCCGGCACTCCACACGCCGCCGGGGCGGTCGGGCTCGGGGCGGCGCTGGAGTGGCTGGGGGAGCTCGACCGGTCCAGCATGGAGGCGCACGAGCGCGACCTCCTTCAGTACGGCACCGAGCAGCTCTCCCGGGTCCCGGGGCTGCGGATCATCGGCACCGCGCCGGAGAAGGTGGCGGTGTTCTCGTTCGTCCTCGAGGGGGTCCACCCCCACGACGTCGGGACGATCCTCGATCGCGAAGGGGTGGCCATCCGCGCCGGGCACCACTGCGCGCAGCCCCTCATGCAGCGGTTTGGGGTCCCGGCGACGGTGCGCGCCTCCCTTGCCCTCTACAACACGCGCGCGGAGATCGACGCCCTGGTGCGGGGTATCTCTCGCGTGCGGGAGATGTTCCGATGAGCGACCTCGAGGACCTCTACCAGGAAGTGATCCTCGACCACGGGCGGAACCCCAGGAACTTCCGCATCATCGAGGGGGCGAGTGCCGACGCCGAGGGGCTCAACCCGCTGTGCGGAGACCACTACCACGTCTACCTGAAGCTCGACGGGGACCGCATCGCCGACGTCTCCTTCCAGGGTGCCGGCTGCGCCATCTCCAAGGCCTCCGCCTCGCTCATGACGTCGGCGCTGAAGGGCAAGACGGTGGCGGACGCGGAGGAGCTCTTCCGACGGTTCCACAAGATGGTGGTGGAAGGAGACCGGAGCCAGGCGGAGGGGCTCGGGAAGCTGGCGGTGCTGAAGGGGGTCTGCGACTTCCCCACCCGGGTGAAGTGCGCGAGCCTGGTGTGGCACACGCTGCACTCCGCGCTTCACGGCGCCGACAAGCCCGTCTCCACGGAGTGAGAGCATGGAGCGGCGGGAACCCATTGCCCTGAGGCGCGCCGTCGAGGTGACGCTCGTCCCCTCGGGAGAGAGGCACGTCCTCGCCGAGGGCGCGTGGGTGGTGATCCAGCAGATCCTGGGCGGGCACTTCACCGTCATGACCGACCGCGGGGGGCTGGCCCGGATCGCCGACGCCGACGCCGACGCGCTCGGCGAGGCCTTCGCCGAGCAGGCCCGCCAGGCCGCGGAGAGCGAGAGGTCCAAGGCGGACGCGGCCCAGGGCCAGCCGTTCGACGAGCAGCTCGTGTGGAGCGCGCTGAAGAAGGTGTTCGACCCCGAGATCCCGGCGAGCATCGTCGACCTGGGGCTCGTCTACGAGTGCAGCGCCGCGCCGCTCCCCGACGGAGGGCGCAAGGTCACCATCCGCATGACGCTCACCGCCCCCGGCTGCGGGGTCGCCCCCCTCATTCTCGACGACGTGCGGGAGCGGGTGGCGAAGGTCCCGGGAGTGTCCCAGGTCGACGTCGACCTGGTGTTCGAGCCGCCCTGGACGCCGGCCCGGATGAGCGACGCCGCCAAGCTGCAACTCGGGATGTGGTGAGCGGGGCCATCGTCTACAGCGCGACGGTCCTCGGTTCCCGCATCCGTTCGCGCAGGAGGTCGCGCAGGGTCTCGAGCTCGAAGGGCTTCTGCAGGTGCGCGCGCCCGGAGTGCTCGAGGAAGTCCTGGGCTGCAGGCGTGAACGGCCCGCCGGTGATGAGCACCACCGAGCGCTCCGCCCCCGGGCAGGTCCGCTCGAGCTCGCGGAGGAACTCGACCCCGTTCATCCCGGGCATCATCACGTCCACCAGGACGAGGTCGAAGCGCTCTCCCGCCAGCAGGCGCGAGAGGGCCTGACGCGGCTCGGTGGTGGCGACGACCTCGTGCTCGCGCCCCAGCATGCGCGCCACGCTCCTGCCGATGAGCGGCTCGTCGTCCACCACCAGGACCCGCCCGCGCGGCAGCCCCGGGTGCACCGCGTGCAGCCCGCTCGGTCCCTTCGCCTCGGCGCCACCCGCCGGCGGCAGGCGAAGCCGGAAGGTGGTCCCGCGCTGCTCCGCGCCGTCGACCTCGATGGTGCCCCCGAGGCTCGTGACGATGCCGTGGCAGATGGAGAGCCCGAGCCCGGTGCCGGTGCCCATCGGCTTGGTGGTGAAGAACGGCTCGAAGATCCTCGCCCGAATGGCCGCGGGAATGCCGGTCCCGGTGTCCGAGACCTCCGCCAGCGCCCAGCCCTCGACGTCGGTCCGGGTCGAGACCCGAACGGTGTGCAGGGCCGGGTTGCCCTCGGGGATGGACTGGGCGGCGTTGACGAAGAGGTTCACGAACACCTGGCCGAGCTGCCCCTCGGAGGCGAGCGTCGGGGGGACGGGGTCGAGTCGCGTGACCAGCCGGGCGCGGTGGCGGATCTCGGTCTGGGCGAGGTTGAGGGCGGAACGGATCTCGGCGTGGATGTCCACCTGGACGCGGCGCTCGTCCGGGGCTCGGGAGACGAACTTGAGGTCGCGCACGATGTTTCGCACCCGCTTGGCGCCGTCGATGGCCTCGCGGACGGCCGCCTCCGCCTCCTCCACCCCCTCGTGCTGGCCCCGCAGCTTGGCGAGAGCGTCGCCGACGAAGGTCAGGTTGGACGCCACGTAGGTGAGGGGGTTGTTGATCTCGTGCGCCACCCCGGCGGCGAGCGTGCCCACGCTCGCGAGCCGCTGGGTGGACTCGGCGCGCTTGCGGTCCGAGACGTCGCGCGCCGACCACACCCCGTACTCCTGTCCGTCGAAGGACAGGTAGTTGAGGCTCACCTCCGCCATCAGGCGCCGGCCGCCCGGCGCGGCGATGGCGGTCTCGAAGAGGGCCGTGCCCCCCTTCTGCGCTTCCGCCCAGCGGGTGCTCCAGCTCTCGGGCGGGAGCTCGGGGTCGAGGTCCCAGATGGCGCGGCCCAGGAGCTCGGAGCCCGAGCAGCCGAACATCCTCCCCGCCCCGTCGTTGGCGAAGGTGATGGAGCCGCGCGGGTCGATCACCAGGAACCCGTCCGAGCCGTGGTCGAGGGCGTAGCGGGCGAGGCGGAGAGCCCGCTCGGCGCGCCGCTGCTCGGAGAGCGCGGCGGCGAGGATGAGGGTGGTTCCGACCGAGACGCCGATGAGCAGCTGCACCGAGGCCTGCAGCGCCTGGGGACCGGCCCGCAACGCCCACAGCAGGGCGGTCGTCGAGGCCATCAGGAACCCGGCGGCGGTGACGCCGCGGGAGCCGAAGCGCAGCGCCGCCCACACGAACACCGGCACCATCAGGAACTCGTGGAGTAGCTGGCCCTGGCCGCTGCGGTCGAACACGACCGAGGTCATCCCCACCG
>Ga0335076_10001346_pt1 | contig 23731 bp, 31 predicted proteins | sample Lox_Sample_25_FD_206717 | JGI IMG/M metagenome (GOLD analysis project Ga0335076, IMG submission 206717) | Soil microbial communities from Loxahatchee National Wildlife Refuge, Florida, United States - Lox_Sample_2.5 | ecosystem: Environmental > Terrestrial > Soil > Wetlands | place: USA... | reverse complement strand
CCAACCGTTGTGGGGCCACGGATTTGGAGCCAAGATATTGCAATTACGGTAACCTTCTACCTTTCCTCCGCCCCATACATGGCCTCCAGCTCATCCGAAACGTTGGCGGCTTCTCCTACTAAGAAACCAATTGAATCGGCCCTACCTGCGGTGACTTCCCGGCTAGGGTTGAATGCGATTCTGTGAGCCTCCTTGAAGTGGCAGTATGCTGACAATGCAGACGAGGATTCCAATTGTCCGTGGTGGGAGCCTATCGCGCCCTGCAAAACCCGGATCTGTGTCAACCCATCGTATGCCTAGCTGACTTATTGTACAGATTCACTCACCAACATTACCGTCAAGCTCTGTATGCGGTTGCAGCAGGTTTAACACTGTATCTTCTGCTGCTATTTCCGTTGTTCCTCATCCGGGCCTCCGTCTGGGCGAGTTCTCTCTTCATGGACCGCAATAAAACGCGATGGGACGATGACCTGATTGATGCAGGTTTCTATGCGCCTTAAGCTTTCTAATGGAAGTCAACTTCATTGAACATCACGTTCTCGCCCTGCCCTTTCTGATCATGACCATCATTCGGCATGCCTACCCAAAACCGCTCGACGATCTTTTCATGCAGAGTCTGGAGTGGTCTGATAAAATGTATGTGAAAAAGCACGCGCAAGACGACAAAACGATACGACCATTGCGTCCTCTTTACTACAAATCTCTAGCACTGTACGGACGTCAAGCAACGCATTCGTCTGGAGGATTCTCGAAATTCGTGCGTCGAACTGCAAAGCGATTATTAATCGGAGTCATATTATACATCCTTTCTTTGGTTCCATTGGTAGGCAAGTTCGTATTTCCTGCTGCCGGATTCTACTCGCTCTATCGGGCTCTCGGAGAGGATTTGGTTCTTGCGGCTGCTGTCGGTGGAATCGGCCTTCTTCTGTTTCAGAAACGCACCTACGTCATCCTCGTTCAAGGTTGGCTTAGCTCACGTGCCCTCACGAGGGAACTACTAGAACCCTATTTCGCAAGAATCACGTACAGCGATTCTCAAAAGCGAGAGTGGTTTCATGATCGGGAAGGTGTCTTGCTAGGTTTTGGACTTTGTTTTTATCTGGCCGTCAGATTGCCATTAATAGGGCCCCTAGCCTACGGGATCGCGACTGCCTCCGCTGCTTTCCTGATAACAAAGGTAAGGAGCATCATCGAGCTACAAACGACTGACTGTAGATCACCGACACGCCCCCTTCTCCAGTTTATAGTTCGTCCTATGCTGCATCCCAAGTAACGTGGGCCAACAAAGCCAGATTCTTAAATGGTCCATCTCAAAACATCAGTTCTGTGGACTACAAAAATCAGGGACAGGAAATGAAGGAATAAGTTATGCACGGTTCGGGTTGGGGACTAAGTAATAAGAACAGCGTCGTTGACATAGCATTAAACCGAGACTGTATTGTAAAGCTACTATTTTCTTTGTCGATATGTTTTCTTTCCAAGACTGGTGAGAACATCGTATAAACCTCCCAGAACGTCTCTCAAATTCAATCCGTACGCGAGATACATTAATCCATGCACGAATCTCCAAGACTTTGCTGCATTCGTAATGGGATAATCTACAACGGGTGGAATGGCAGTGCGGGCGACTGAAGGAAAGCTGTCGAGACAGACACTCTAAACATGAGCGCAGGTGACAACGCCGTAAAACCTTCTGATTGCACAGCCCACGGAGACCTTCAACTCCCATGAAGCGACCATAGCCACTTCCTTTTGTTCCGCCAAACGGGAGTTGACATACATAAAACGTCGCAAAGTCGTTGACCGCCAACCCAACCGTCTCCACACCTTTAAGAACTGTTTCCACGTCGGACGTTTTACTTCCGAAAACAGAACCGCCGAGACCGTAGATTGTAGAGTTGGCGATGTGTATTGCCTCGTCGATCGTTTCGACCTTCATCAATAGCGCAACGGGTGCAAACAGTTCTTCATTAGCGATGGCCATATTCTTTGTGACATCAACAAGCAGAGTTGGTTGAAAGTAAAATCCGTGAGGATACTTTGGATGGTGGTAACGACGACCCCCGTGTATCAATATTGCACCTTGGTTGACGGCATCTTCAATAAGTTCCTCGAGATGTGAGAACCTCTGGCCGTTGATCATCGCCCCCATGTCGACACCTTCAAGGTCGTCTATTGCCGAGCCTTGTTGAAGGTGCGGTACTTCAGTTGTGAAGTAGTCCATGATCTCATGATAATGCTAACGTTCAGTTTTACTTGAAAATGCCGCTCACCTTCGGAAGACAGATGATTCTCTGCATAGTTAATTAAAAATTAACAAATTAAGTTGTATACCTCTATGCCAATGCAATTTTGAGACGAACTCTAGAGATGAGTATGGAAAACTTCGAACGGCAAGGTACCTGGAAAACCCCACGCATGAGGATTGCGCACATAGCCTTGACATCATAAATATCATTCAGTACGATGACAGCATCCTTTCCTCCTAATTCGAGGGTGAGTCGCGTCAAGGTCTGGATGGGTGAGTGACCAGAAATCATTTTTGGATGTTACCTTGGCAGCCGACTGCGCGACCTTATGTGCAACGGTTTTGGAACCAATGAACAGGATATGGCTAATCTCTGGATGCGAAGTGAGATATTCAGCCACGTCAGGAAGGCAAATTATATTCTGCGGGCTCAGAGTGGACAACATGAGTGATGGAGATACCTGGACCAGGTCGGGATCATGTCCACAAGCAAGGAGCGCTGCGCGGGCGACTTGGATGGTATAATCTGAGCTCCAAGCAGTTTGCTCGCTGCCTTTTATGACAATACCGTTTCCTGCATATATGGCCTCTATGAGAGGTCCCATCACATTATGAAACTATTTTTAGCAAACAAAATCATAGATTGACGAACAGGATAGTTCCAGGAAACAAGGGCGGCCACAACGCCCAAGGGCTCATATCTTATTTCTGCAGTCTTGTGCATCATTAAGAGACTAGTGACAGGTCGCTTTTCTGGCTTGAGAACGTTCTCGCCATTCGCAATAAGCCATCGCAGCTTCTCACAAGTAACTAGAATTTCACCAAGCGAGGCGTCAATCATAGTTTTCTGAAGGTTAAATCCGTGTCAAAATGTCGCAATACCCCTGAATCGCGACACGACACGCGTGCGATATCTTCTTGGTGTTCCAGGATGAATTTCAGAAGAGTTCGGAGAACTTGAGCCCTCTGTTCGAACGTTGTGTTACGCCATTTGAGTTGAGCTGCTTTTGCCGCGCGAATGGCTGCATCCACAGCGCCGGGAGTGGCCAAGTTGACTGTGCCAATGAGCTGGCCGGTGGCGGGACAGTAGCATTGTATCAGGGAAGGATCGTTGCCGAAAATTGAAGGCTCTTCGAGGACTGTGCTGTGCCATCCGGGCTGTGCCTGAGAAGGCAACGGCACTGAAATCGCTGGTACGCGGGGTTTGAGGAATACTGCTCGGACAAGGTAGGCGAGGACGGCTGTGGACAGCCCAAGGAGAAGGAAATGAACATTGGCGTTGACATAATCTTGGACAATTGGCCAGTTGAGCTGCCATTGGGCGACCATCTCGCTCTGCAACGCTGCAGCGGAACGTTGGATTTGCGGTTGTGTCCTTCGAGGTCGCGGGGCGGGCACACAAGTACCGTCCACCGCCGCGCCGCACGTGTCTGACGTAACGACTGATCGGGACCATCTCCCAAATGGCCTCCATGCTGCGGGTGCCACTCAATCAGTGCCATGCTTCCAACCCTGGAGAATGTGCATCGTATATTGGCAGTGGAGTGTTCGGGGTCATGACTTCCCATTGGGTTCTGCGCTCCAGCCTTGTCATTGGTTCCGTCGCCGTGCTGGCCCTTTTGGGCTATCATTTTGTCTGGCTCCGCAATGGTCCTTCAGAGCCGCCTCTTATCAAGGGCCCAATTCCTGTCTTGGGCGTGGCCTTGTCTTTCGGCCGAGACCCCGAGCGATTCCTCCTGAAATGCCAACAACAGTATGGAGATACCTTTTCTCTTTACCTCGCCGGAAAACGCGTCCATATCATCTGCGATTCGATCGACGGAATACCTGCCGTATTTCGCAATTTCAAGACTTTCCCCTTCTCCGTCCTCACGAGACATATCGATATCCGACTCTTCGGAGTCCCAGAAAATCAAGCGAAAGATGATGCACTCTACAAGGCAAATCTCGACAGACTTGCTCCGAATCTTTTGGCACAAACGAGCGTCGAGACTCTCATCAAAGCATTCAATACAAACCTCCAGGTCATTCTTCCAGCTGCTATCCGAAAATTAGATGTCGACGGGAATCTAAAACAAGACGGTATTGTCCTTGATCTTGACGTCTGGTTGCGGAAGATTATGTTTGAATGCTCCGGGAGAACGTTGTTTGGAGAAACATGGCCCAGCGGTGATGGGATTTTTAACGACTACACTGAATGGGATGATGGAATATACGACATCGTAAAAGGCTATCCTTCTTTTCTGATTCGGAAACCCATTCTCGCGCGAGAGCGATTCTACCACCGCCTGCTAGAAATGCTCAGGAAGCCACTGGTAAATCCAAATCCTCTAATCTTAGAACGGCTCAAGGTATTATTCAGGAAAGACAAGTGGCTGATACTAGATCGGAGAAGCTCACGGTTATTCATTTGAGGCTACGGTCAGGAATATGATTGGAGTGGCATTCGCATTAATGGTACCGCTGACCGTGTTGGACATACTAACAATTCAGACGAACGCGATCCCTGCGGCATTTTGGATGATTGCTCACCTATCGTGTCTGCAAGAGCGACGCAGTCTCGTTCTCGGTCGCATCGATCAATATGTCATTGCTGAAGAGAGCACAGCAGAGTCGACATCTTTCGACGTTCCCTCGCTGCTGCGTGATCCCCTGTTGAACTCAGCTCTCTCAGAAACGCTTAGAATAAATTTTCGGGGCATGAATGTCCGAGGTGTTGCCGAAACCACCTCCCTTACAATCGGCGGCAGACGATTCGAATATAAACAGGGTTCAGTGCTATTCCTCCCTATGACCTGTGTTCACAAAGATCCTGCGATATTCGACAAACCTGACGAATATCAACTTGACCGATTCCTGGAGATGCATTCCAACGCGGGGGTGGCCGAGAACACGAAGAATAGAACTCACTTTTCCAAGCACGGCGTTCCAATTCGACATCCTTTGCTACCATGGGGCGGAGGCCATTTTATGGTACAGCCAACGAGTACCCCGCTGATACTTTCTCTGTAGTGTTCTGGACGGAAGTTTGCAACCGGAGAGATCCTTTTGTTCGCGGCAACAATCCTGCGTCAATTCGATATCGTCTCCATTGACAGAAATATCCCACTCAAACTTCCCACTGGACCTCCTGTAAGTCGTTTTGGTGGCGGTGTCGAGTTCCCAGCCCGGCATTGGCGAGTACGTCTAAGGTATCGGCTAGGAGAGGCTTGCGAGATTAGATGATGGAGTGCATTCACAATTATATTCTATACCACTACATTAGCTGATCAAGATATTCGCGTGGCTATGTCCTATGATCTTACCTCAATATCATTAAGGAATCCCTTCTATTGAGTCTTAATCGGACTCATCACTGATACAAACCTCGCACTCACCTGCGCCATGGCGTCTACACCCATTGCACCGATCACAGTGACCCAACTCCTGGGTCCGACATCCAGGTTCGGGGCATTGTACGCAATGCCAATATCGTCTCTGCGCAATCGCTCTGTTTTCGCAGAAGGAGAAGTATTGATCACTCATTCCCGTTGCTAATAAATGGCGAAATAGCTTCTGCATGTGCTCCGCGCTCCCATCTATCGTAAGACTCCCGTCTTGATTCATTTGATCCCATCGACATAGCCACTGCAATAAAAATGGACTCTGCGGCCCCAAATCTTTTCGCAAAGCGTCAACCATCGTAGTCCGAAGTTGCCAGAGAATCAACCGGTTCTGAAACTGCCCGGGTACTAGGCCCAAGCGCTCGAGATGATCGGAGAAACAGGGGGTCACTTCCAAGCGTTGGCCAAAGACATACATGATGTCTTTGACCGTCGGAGCCTTTACACACGTCTTTTTGAGGCTCTTACATTGATGACACAGACATTTCGCAAAGGAGCATCTAGGCTGGCAAACACATCCGATAGTTTGATATTTCTTCAAAATTAGGATATCAGGCACTAGGACGGTCAGTCATACCATTGCGAGCCGTTCAGACTTTTTCATCACCCCGACATCAAACCCAGCATCTACTTGCAACCGCGGGTCTTCCATAACCCGTCGGGTGAGCCCCGGAGTTTGGTAAATGATCGCGGCGATCCTCCGAGGTGTGTTGACCTCGTCCCGTCCGTAGTATCGCCGAGGATTTCGTTCCAAACGAGCAAGGCAGACCCTTGTTCTTGCCAATAGGTGCCTATTTGACTGCAAGGCATCGAGAAGTGACGAGATATCACGCTCTTCTGCCATGTCCGCTGGACCTTGTAGGGGCGGGTTTCACGAAATTACGCATGCCGGGCCGCTAAGAGCGAATGAACACGTGATCTGAGCGACGTCGCGCGACCAATCGGAGCCAGATCCGACAAAAATTTGCGGAAAACACATTGTTATATAATAAATATAAAATATATAATAATTCTATTTAACGATACCTCGGCCAAAATTGCAAACAATAAGCATCAACATTGTGGAACGCCGCGCGCACGCAGACGACTTCATCTCACTTCATTTGCGGCAACTCGAAAGATTAGTCTGATGTTTCATCCCTTCGAGTCCATTCTCGACCAAGTCCTCGAGAATCCAAAGTTTCCAATCCAGTACCTTGGAAAATGGCAAACGTAGCGCTATTGAGAGACGTGTCAGCCTTTTTCTCGTTCGCACCGTCGTCTTTTCGAATGAGAATGTTTTCAATACCACGCCCGACCTTCAAAGCGATTTCCTTTGCTGATTTAAGAGGGGTTTTTTTGGTAGACTTCTTCTCCAGTTTCGCAATCCGGGTCACGTAAAATAGGAAGAAAATGGCGAAGAAATTGAAAATCACGTATCTTCAATTAGAATGATCCAGAAGAGGCTCATACGATACGAAGATGCCGAAATTTCTCCATCTCTGCGACCAATACATATTCAACGTTGCGAGATATGCGTCCCCTTGACTGTAACGGCAATATTCGCAATTACTCGTCGCATTTGGATTGAGGAGCTGGCCTACATTGACGGGGCCTTCCAAAAACGGACCAAGATATACTCCGCAGCTCAGACCTGGGCATCGGTTAGTTGAAGCATGAGAATAAAATCTTGCCTGACGGAGGTTGAACGATACTCAATTCATCTTGAGTGCAGGTAACGGATACGTCATGTAGCGCATTTGAAACGGTTGCACCGATCATATACTGCAAAGGGGAGACATAATACCTAAGGATCAGACAGCGATATTTCAAATTCTTACATCCAGTGCCAGAACGGAATGAGAGCAGCGAGCGGTTGGAAGACACCTGCAAAGATGAGGCAGAGAGAGAATAGGAGGGAAGTCATCATAGCAGCCGTGGGCGGGTTAGGCGTCTAATCGTCAGATGGCTTGCAGGAGTGAACAGACAAAGGAGCAGAGTAATTGGGCAAATGTGCTAACGAATAGTTGCCACACCATGAGAAAAAGCCACTGGAACGCCGCCCGGTCCGCTGGCACAGAGACATCCTTCCAGAACCCTGCATGTCAGAATAGCCGAAAGCAAACGTAGTACCAACCGGGAAATACCACCCAAAAAAGAATAGAGTACCAACCAAAAGATTCCAAGGAATCTCAGCCAAGATGGCCGCAATGAGAAATGCTAGCCAGTGGTAGACTTTGCTGGGGCGTTCTCGAATTTCGTACAAGTCACGTAGGAAGAAGAATCGAGGCTGTATCTGATTGATCAGGGCCGTTCCGATGGTAGTCTTGACAATTAGACACGCGAAAAGAAATAGAAAATCTGGTACCGTCATAAAGACAGCAAAGAGTTTATTTTGGAAGCCTTGGACGGTGTTGTCGGTCATATAGAAGGTAAAACCGATAAACAAGGAGGCAAGGACGTTGAGAATAAATTTTCCGCCGATGTATACGGGGCTTCGATAATAATGTTGGAACGTTCTAATGGTGACAGCTTTGAGCTGAGCTGTGAAGGGCATTGCGAATGCCCCATGATCTTTGCTTTGGTCAGCCGCAGACCGGACGTTTTTAAGTTTTTCGTGAATGTCTTCGATCTCCTGCATGGCCTGTTCTCGTTCGGGGCTGTTTAGCCAGATCTATTGTCAGTAATCGATCTCGTCAATAGTTACATTGTGCCAATCTCGGTTTGCGCTTGCAGTTGCACCGGCACCAATTTGTTCGAGAATATACTCGGCGGGGTTGGCGTCAGGGTCGCACCGCGTTCCGCCGTTTCTCTCGAAATAACTGATTAGAGTTCTGGATCCTTTGCCAGTATCTCCAAAATAGACGGTTTTTCCGCCTTTCTGGAGAAGAAGCAGACGGTCGAACTGCTCAAAGAGGACAGCACTTGGCTGATGGATGGTGCACAGAATAGATTGTCCAGCATCCGCCAGTTTTCGCAAGAACTGCACCACCCCCCATGCGGCTTGACTATCAAGTCCAGAAGTGGGTTCATCACAAAACACCAATACTGCGGAGTCAATATCAAGGATACAAACAAAGGAACTACAGGCAGGCTTAGCCGCCATTTCGACACCGATCTGAAGCGTCAGTGACACGAGACAATGGAGATACAGTCAGCTTCTTCCGCTGAAGCACATTGAGCCCTTCCCCAGGCACACCGATTACCGCGTCGGCATAGTCCCTCATTTCCAGCAGGTCGATCACCGTTTCGACATATTCATATTTTTCCTTTACGTCAGGCCCAAGATGCGACAAGAAAATACCTTGAGGCTGACTGATGGAGGTCGGCGGAGCAATGCGGAAAATCTGAGAGCCTCGCGAACAGTGTTTTCTGCCATGTGGACCTGCAGTTAGAATAGTATTCTTCGACATGAAACCTACGTCCTGCTGTTGGACATATCCACAGCTCCGTTGAAAAAGAGAAGGAAGCGGTTTCCCGTTCACATACATTTCTCCCGTAATTACTCCCGTCTCATTTCGTTGTGCGAGACTAGATGTTTGAGATGAGCCCAGATAGGGTCGTACGTATCGAGCAGGGTTGTCTTGCCGGCACCGGAAGCACCCATGAGCGCGGTAAGTGTACCAGGTTTGACGTAACCAGACACATCAGATAACAAACGTCGCGTCTCACTCTTGATATGGACATCGCAGCAAACGTTTCTCCAGGTAAATATATCCTTCGTTGGACCGATGTCCTGCGCCATGACCTCGACATTGCTCGAAGTAGTGGCCGCCTGAGTAAAATGAGTCGGACCAGGCCGTCCACTTTCCTCATCAACACGCCGTTCAACTCGCGGATCCCCGGCAATATGTTTAGGTTCCCTACCGAGAGGAAAGACAAGAACTTCGCCACGTGCAGGTGGAGGTGCTTTGAACTCGACGGCGACGAGGAAGGTACACGTGAAAAAGATGAAGAAAGCAATGATAATGCCGAGGTTACGCCAAAGATGATTTGGATCATAACCATACGACAATTTTAGCCAAGCTGCGCCAGACACTGTCGACTCTCCTGGGACTGCACCTAAATTTATCAGTGACAAACACCATGACGACGAAACCAGTGACCAGGCACACTTTGTTTTGAATGTTTGCGTTTGGATAGGGCGGAATGAGTTGAGAACAAGGCACATTTTGGTTCGCAAATTCATTCAGCATGAGAGATTCAAATCCGTAGGAGACAGGGTTGATGTAAGAAATCCATACGAACCAAGGATGCATGGACGAGCGAGGGATCGAGTAACCAGCATAATTGGCGATAGCAAGCACCATTATGCCGGCAATAGACAGCGCTTGTTCCACTGTCCCTGTCAAAGCAGCTATGGTGCGGAAGATTGAAACCATAGAGAGCAAGACCATGAACGTGAAGAGATAAAACGTAAAGAATTGCCCAGCTATCCGTCAGACTTGATAGACTAAGGGGATCACCAGTTCGACTCAAACCGGTCATGAAATACAACACAAGGTCAAATATCGTTGTTGATAACAACTTGACTGGGATATCGGCTAAGTAAGTTGCAAGAGCATCGGCGCTCGGACGATAGAGTGCTTGAGATTTATGTTTTTGCTTCCAATTAGCAAGGTACAAGGAGCGGAGTTTACAATGATCGGACGCTGGCTGTATTGTTGACTGATTTCCCCCAAAGCGGTAAAAGCATTGAACAAAATCCCGAAGAACATAACCCCAGCCTATGGTCAGTTGAAGGGTTAAGAATATTTGGACAACCTTGGAAAAGAAACCACTGGTATTTTCCGGGGTGTTGTAGAAGACGGATCCAATCACCAAACTCATGATGATATTCGCAGCATACGTAGCACCGAGAGTGGATTTATCGCCCCACATCCTCTGATACGCACGAATGACACAAGCCTGGATTTGCATGAAGATGGTGACGGTATATGGGGACTTCTTTGGAATGTGCTTGGATTTGCGCATCTTAGCAGCCTCATTGAATTCATCAAGAGCGGACCTGCCTTTAGGATGGCTCTTCTCGTATTCGTCCATTTCTTCCAGCAGGGCACGGCGATTGGGCGAACCACACCAAAGACGCGCGAAGTCGTCGGATGTCTTTGGGACACGATCTTCAAAGCCAGGACGAACGATCCTTGCGGTTGGATCTAACTCTTAGGAACAGATTTGTGAGATATGCAGACCCGTGACAGCAGTAAGGAAATCGGCAGTTGTCTGACGCTCCATACATTCCCAACCTTGATCGATGAAGTATTGCTTTGCGCTGGAAGCGGGTCCAAAGTAAATTTGACGACCTTCGTAGAGAACAGTGACCTTATCAAATACGTCATAGACCCGTTCACCGGCTTGGTAAATGGCGACGACAGCTGCATCCTGCAGAAGATTGGTGGTCAATCGAAGGGCTTCAGCAAATTCCAGGGCAGAAGAAGCGTCCAGACCTCGAGTACTATTGTCCCAGCAAGCGAGCACGGAGCGGGCGCTCATCTATGTGACATTAGACCTTCACCAAAGGGATATCTCACAGTCTCGGCAATGGATACTCTCTTTCGCTCACCACCACTAACTCCTCGAACAAAGTCATTCTAAATAATTAGATCGATGAATTTCAACTTGATTCATACCCCGACTTTGGTGTTGAATGTGTGTCGAAGCCCAAAGACTGTTCCAAGAATCTTGACGGCATTCTTGACGAGCTGCCTTCGGGGCACATTATCCACTCTGGTGTGGGGTGTCCGCAATTTTGTGGCGAAAGTCAAAGTTTGCCCAACCGTGAGATGTGGAAAGTGAACATCCACTTCTCCGTTATATGCGACCTCGCCTCGGAAGCGAGTGTGCATTATTTTTGCAGAAATTCCGTTATAATCGATATCTGATGTCATCAATACCGTCACGCAAACAAGAATTACCTCCAGCAACATCTGCATATCCTCTCGTCTCGCCTGCAATTGTTTTGAGAAGAGTTGTAGCGCCGGCCCCGGGTTTTCCCAGGACTAGTAGCATTTCCCCCTGGTGTACGACTCCATCCATGGAATGCAAGATTGTTTTGATTGGGGGGTGACGTCGCTGTCTGATGGTATCTCCAATTCGCAAGATACCTGTTGCAGCGGTTCCAACTGTGTTTTGGTGGGTGAATTCGGATCCGTAGCCAAGGACAACGAGGTTTCGAAAGCAGACTCCGGATTGTCGACGCTTAAGGCCTTGCTGGTCGGCCTTGATCAACATGTTTCGAATGAACTTTTCGGCGGAGAAGTAGGGTGAGTCGGGATTGATTGTGCCTCGTCGACTCAACTGCGGAACGAGCTCTTCGAGGGCCGCTTCATCAGCTGTCCCAAAGGATTCCACGTCGAAGTGAGAAACATGGCCTGCCTGGATTTCACGGGTAGACCCCGACTTCTCGAGAGGTTCGCCATTGGTCGGAGGAAGAGGGCCTTCAATGTCGTCATTATTCTCAGTTATGCTATCCATTGCGACCGGGTCGTCAATGTCCCGAGATTGGGAGGCTCCACCGGGATTGAAACTCGGAATCGAGAAACCCTTTGGGTCAGAACGGACGAATTGTCTCTCCAACGAGACGTTGAAGCAGGAAACGGGGGAAAAGAAATATTAGGGAACCGGGGGCGTGAATTGAGTTTTTTTCCTTTTGTTTTCGGTTTGTTCCAACTGACGTGCAGCCAATAGGTCGGCAATAAGTATGGCAGCAGCCCGCTGATTGGATCGCAGATCGGGCGCAGATGTTCTTTGTGGCGTAAACTGGCCTGTCGCTTGTTGTTGTGTAAAAGCAAAAGCAGAGAGTACGGAAAGGAAGAGGTTGCTGGCTCCCTTGAGCTACAAGGACAAATCGGCCGTTTGTTCTATTTAAGTGACTTTTGCAACGTCAGTATCCAATTTCCTGCTGCAGCACATTCGTTCGGCCGGGTCTAAGGTTTTCCCCTCCGGCTTGATCTGCATCGGCCAAGATTTCCAACATCCGCGTAATTCCGGAGCCTCCGCACGACGCCACCGTGGGAACCCTGTCGTCCCTGCCGTCATTGGTGGAACCTTCCGCATCTCCGACAATCTCCGTCTTGATCCAGAGGAAATGGCCATCCGCCGCCGCGATACAATTTGCGAAAGGCGCCCTCGGTGATCTTAACTTCAGGGCGCAGTCCAACCGCTGCTCGGATGTATGATAGGAAGAGATCGAAAGAACGGACTTGCGGACGTCGGGATATGCAAATATTTGCTGTCATTGTGCATATTGTTCATTTACAAATTACATCAATACTATGGAACATGGTAAAGAATTTTTGTGGTCTATGAGCTCGGTGTCGGTATCAAATGTGTAGGGTCGGCAAAATCAAATTGCAAATCAAGGTAGAGCGGTAAAATGAGATACCTGTTGAAATCGAGAGTTGCGCAGCTGCACCAATGCAAGTGCTGAAGATTCAAAGTCCCCGCCCGTTCGTATGCAGATTTCCTTCAGCGAGGCCTCGAGATCTGTGGTAAATGCGACCTGTCCAGATGGATCGACCTCTCTGATCGCAATGTCAGCGAGATTGTTGAGAATATCTTGATCTGCGCATGAATTAGATAGGTATCAGAGATAATCTCCAAGTTACCGGATAATATAATATCTCTAAAGTGTTGATATTGACATTCTAAATCGTTGCATATTCCGCCCGATAGTTCGAATTGGCATAACGGTATCTGCGGTACTATTCGATTGGAATACGTAGGGGAGCGAAACCGCTCAATCGATACAAAGTAGAAATACTCTGGATGAAATCGGAAGGTTTGAAATATTCGAAGGGGTGTGAGATATCGGAATAGAGGCTTCTGCTCATGTTCAGACACCTGTCCTCAGCAGCAGAATTCACAGGAATAAACCAATTTAGCTTTCGTTTTGGAGTTGTCAATTAGGTGTGCCTCGGTTGCACTCGTTCCAACATCCTCAACGTCAACAATCACCAGCGCATGACCCGAATCCACTTCCATGCTCTCACCATGTGCGTGGAGACCACCTTGGCAGATCAATGCGCGCTCTTCATTCAAATAGACTGGACATACTAGTTTGCGATGTGTGTGCAGCTATCTCTTCTCCTTCTCTTTTCAGTATGGGGCTCTGCGATTTCTTCTCTCGGGCGGCAGCTAATCGTTCTTCGAGCTTACGACGCTTTACACGGGCCTGTTCTTCGGCCAGACGTTGTGCTTCGAGTTGAGCGAGGAGACGGCCTTCCTCGTCCGATTCCCCATTTGACCCCTTCTCTCTAACGGCCTCATTGGGAAGTGATTGCGGGATTGGCGTCTTGATAGTTGTCAATGAGGGCGTGCCCAAACTCAAATCCTTGTCAGGAGACTCGGTGCAATTGGGTTCGGGACTTGTGGACGACACGGCAATGTCGGACATCGGCGGTAACGAATTGTCGCTTACACTGTTCGCTGCTGATGTCCATGGTTCCCTTGCAGCCTCGGGGCCCTGGGTTGTGGGACTCTGGTCCGGCGTTTCGTCGCTCTTATCGATAATACCGACAGCCAAGTCTTGCGCAATTGAGGCATCCGACAAGCCGCCCTGGCCCTTCATCTTGGCCTCAATCTTCCGCTTCATCGCCGCGATAGCCGCTGCAATTGCTATGTCCTTGTTTCTCAGATCCTGCCCGTTAGAAGCGGATAGGTTAATGGAATACCTGCTTGGTCAAGCCAGAGCGTTTAGGAATTGCGACGAAGCGACGAGATGTAGAGATGATTGGTGGGGTCGCGGTGCGGGGCTTAGGTAGTGAGGCGGGTTGTTTGATAGGAGGCAAAGGCGGCCGCTCATTTTCCTCACCTTCTGATTCATCGTCGCTTACATCGATGACGAGTTCGTTTGGTCGCACTGCAACACCGAATGCTCGCCCAAATGCACGACGTTTCGCAGGTTGCGCCGTATGCTCGGGGTTAAGCCCTCTTTTCTTTGTTTCATCGCCCCCATTTGAAGTCGAAATCGTAGGTTCTAAGTTGTCGAGAAAGGTTTCGACTTGAAGAGACAAATCAACCGGCTGAGCAGCAGGCTGATTTGGGATCGTGTGGATGGGCGCCAGGAAGGGGTCTGGAGTTGTGGATTGTAGAGGTGGGGAGATAGGGGATTGAGACGTTATCGGCGATCGAGACTTAATGCGAGCAAGAAGTTGGTGGAGAAACGCAGGATGCATTCCCTCAGCGACGAGCTCGTCGTATGTCATTCCCATCGCCAAAAGTTCCTCGAGGGATCGTTCTGCTTCAGCCTCGGTCTGGTCATCGAATAGATCTGATGTCACGCCATGTGGGGTGACAATACCGATACCTTTGTCATAATGTAGAGGTTCGTTTGTGACGAGTGGCGGGAAAGCGATTAGTTGGGAGACAAAGTCACCGCTAGAGGGCGTTGGATTAGGAGATACTAAGAGGTAAGAAAATAAGAAAGTACCTGTATGGAATGAAGGGAAAGATCGGAGGATAATGCGGATGAGCGAATTCTGCCCGAGGGAGAGAGTTTTCATGACCTAGAGGATACGAGAAATCCCGCTGTGGGGAAAGGGATTGGTGGGCTTTCCTGAAGCGGCGCAAGGGTAAAGGGGGGGAGGACATAGGCGGCTGGGGCGGTAGCGGGGCTACGGTTGCTTCAGGGATCTCTCCCTCCTCTAACTCTGACGAACTGCCGTCGTGATCACTATTACCAGGCTCTTCATTGCCCTCGGAAGGATTTGATGGAGAGGCGTTGAGAGATCGTGGTTGCAGACGAGCTGACGACTGAGGACTGACAGATACTTGAAATGGCATTTGTTGCGTCGAGGATGGAACACCCTGAGGTGCTGGAGACTGGGTCATTTAACGATGGACCCCAGGGAGTGGATGCTAAGTGAGCGAATTTAATGCAATGTATGCAGACAGTCCAGAAGAGAAGAATATTCTCAAGAAGGATTTGCAGCAGCGGTGTATGCTTGCCGGTGCTGAAGGAGGGTTGCTGATATCTTCAGCGTTGCAATCTTCTCCCTTCCCTTATACTGGCTTTATGATAAGCTCCTGCTGTTGGCCCCGTCGACATGCAACCAAGGCGGCAACCCAGACTGGGAGCGATCGGTTATCCAAGCGAGAGCGAGGCGTGTCTTATTTATGTTGCTCGGCACGCCTCTTTACTCGTCAAGCTGTGTCCTCTCCCGTGGGGCCGCGAGTTCCGAATGTGACCGAGGGATATTGAATAGCGAGAGGAATGGAAAGAAAGAGCAACAAGAAAAGAACAGAAAGAGCGGCTGGAGGAAGAAGGGGTCGGAAGCAGAGAGAAGCGAATGCTGGGAGAAAGGGGGCTCAAGAGAATAAAGAAGCAGCAACGACAGCAGTAGCTCAAGCAGCAGCGGCGGTTGGAGCAGAAGGGGAGAGACGCCGGCTACTCTCAGCCAGAGCGTGCGGCCGTGACGTGTGAAGACAATGAAAAAGGAGAGACGGTGTGTTGGCGCAGAGCTGAAGAGAAGGAAGATCGGACGCTGTGCTGTCCGCAAAGACCCGTTTCTGGGACAACGAACGTGTGCGGCATTTGTCAACAATTCCCCCCCAGTCCACGATACAATCAGTCACCTACCGCCGTCTCAGCACTTCTTCCTTTTCCCTCTCGTCCACCGCCACCTCTCGCTGGCCAGCGCCGGATCTGATTGTCACGTTACTGTGGCGAGACAGGGACGCATATCCCCACTGAGCCAGGTGCTCCCTCAAACAACACGCCAACCGCTCCTTGCTCAGTACTGACCATGCCCGGCTCCGTTGCCGCGCGACAGCATGTCCGCAGGCCCTCCACCGGCACGCCCACCCCAAGGTTCATAGCCCACAACACCGGCACCAGCAACGGCAACAGCAACAGCACCACCGGCTCGGATGATGCCCGCGACATTGCCGAGTTCTCCGGTCGCCGATGGGTCTGGCTCAGCGACGAGGAGCATGCCTTCGTCAAGGGATGGGTCGTCGAGGACAGAGGGTCTACGCTCCTGGTCCGCTGCGACAGCGACCCCGTCGACCGCACTGTCAGCAGCGACGCCGTCGATAAGGTCAACCCGCCAAAGTTCAATCTCGCCGACGACATGGCAGACCTCACCTACCTCAACGAGGCCTCTGTCATCCACAACCTCCGACAGCGCTATCAACTCGACCTCATCTACGTACACCCCCCGCACCCCCTCTCTCCCTCCCCTTCCGCCAGGCCTTTTGTCTTTAATTCCACCCATATTAATGCCGCACTCTCGTTTGTAGACTTACTCCGGACTGTTTTTGGTGACAGTTAATCCTTATCGCACCCTCCCAATCTACGGAGCCGACTACATCAACATGTACAGAGAGAAACGACGAGCCGACACAAAGCCACACATTTTTGCCACCTCAGACATTGCCTTTCACGACATGTTGGAAATGCGAGAAAATCAATCCATCCTCATCACGTCCGCTCCACAAACGTACCTCTTATGCTAATTGCAGCGGGGAATCAGGCGCCGGGAAAACAGAAAATACCAAGAAAGTCATACAGTATCTAGCTGCAATTGCTTCCGGGCCTCAACAAGTGGACAATCTGGAGCAACAGATACTCCAGGCAAATCCCGTCCTCGAAGCCTTTGGAAATGCCCAGACCGTGAGAAACAACAATTCTTCCAGATTTGTAATAATCTCCATTTACCGATCTTACTCATTACAGGGAAAATTCATCCGTATTGAGTTCGATCCCACCGGAAACATCTCGGGGGCGAACATCGAGTGGTATCTTTTAGAGAAGTCTCGGGTCGTTTTCCAACGTGCCGACGAGCGCAATTATCATGTTTTCTATCAACTACTCCGTGGTGCAGACCAGAACTTGAGAAGTGCCCGCCTCATCCCGTTTCAAAGTCTAATTTAGAATCTCTTTTGCTTCAGGACGACCTACACGCTTACCGCTACCTCAAGCAGTCGCGCAAGAATGTCGCTGGAGTCAACGATGTCACTGATTTTACTGCCTTAAACGTATTCGTCGTTGCGACTCAACTGACATTCAGAATGCACTGAGGATTATGGGGATCGATGCCAATGAACAAATGAACCTGTGGAAAACAATCGCTGCCATTCTCCATTTGGGAAACATAACAATATCCGCAGACCGCTCAGATCAAGCGAGAATACCAGATCTCGCCCAAGCTGAGTTGGCGTGTCACATCCTCGGAATCCCCGTTGATGGCTTCATAAAGGCACTCCTCAATCCTCGTGTGCGTGCCGGCAGAGAATGGGTTAACCAGAGTCGCACAAGGGCTCAAGCCCTGCACTCGCTCGATGCTCTAGCAAAAGCCCTGTATGAAAAAACGTTCGGATATCTTGTGGAGCGGATCAATTTGTCGATGGAACGTCCATCTGCTGCTAAAACCTCCTTCATTGGAGTTTTGGACATTGCTGGATTTGAAATTTTCCAGGTTTCACCTAGTATCCGACGCAAAATCTTATGTATCCAGGTGAACAGTTTTGAGCAATTGTGTATCAACTATACCAATGAGAAGCTCCAGCAATTCTTTAATCATCACATGTTTGTTCTCGAGCAGGAGGAGTATGCCCGGGAAGATATCGAATGGAAGTTTATTGATTTTGGTCATGACTTGCAACCCACAATCGATCTCATCGAGAAGTCAAATGTCCGTCACCCGTCTTCCCATTTCGCTGACGGTTTAGCCGATCGGTTTACTTTCTCTACTTGACGAAGAATGTATCATGCCCAAAGGGAGCGACGAAACCTTCACTGCGAAGATGTACGAGATCTGGGAAGGCAAATCCAAGCAGTTCAAACCATCCCGCGTTCGGAATAACGAATTCATCTTGACTCATTACGCTGCGGACGTTGAGTATTCCACCGAAGAGTGGCTTTCGAAGAATAAAGATCCTCTTAATGACAACATCATCACACTAATTGTCGGCTCCTCCGATGCTTACTTTGCTTCTCTCTTCGAGGGCACCGATAACAGTCGACGTACTAAAAAAGGCATTTTCCGCACTGTTGCTCAGCGTCACAAGGAACAATTGAGTTCTCTCATGACACAGCTCAATTCGACACAACCTCATTTCGTACGATGCATCATCCCGAATGAGCGAAAAACACCTCGGATATTTGCGGGTCCGTTGGTCTTGGATCAACTTCGCTGCAATGGCGTTCTGGAAGGAATCAGAATCGCTAGAACGGGTTTTCCGAACCGATTGTCGTTTGCGGAGTTTCGTCAACGATATGAGCTTCTAACTCCTGGACTGCCGAAGGGATTTATTGAGAGTCGCAATGCCGCGCAAATGATCCTGGCCAACCTCGATCTCGACAAAAGCATGTACCAACTGGGACGAACAAAAGTCTTCTTCCGCGCTGGATTGGTATTTCCGTGTCTTAAATCGTCTCATGAGTTTAGCTTGCTGAACTGGAAGAGCGACGAGATCTCTACATGCAGAAACTATTCACAAGTTTTCAATCTGCCGTTCGCGGATATAGGCAACGTCGTCGGACGAAGAAGCTTCTTTATCGTCAAGAAGCAGTCAATGTCCTTCAAAACAATTTGCTCGCCTATAATCAGCTTCAAGCTGATCCATGGTGGCGGTTGTACATGAAAATGAAGCCATTGCTCGTAACTTCCCGGGCCATAGAACAGGATAAGGCAAAGAAAGAAGCAATTGCAGCTATGGAATCCAAACTAGCCGAAGAGGTATATCTTAACGAGAATTCTTTAACAGTAGAAAAAACGGGCAGAGAAACTTGACGACGAGAAACGGCGCGCTGAAGCTGAGAGGCTCCGGATCCAAGAACAACTCGCTGGCGAGAGGGCACTGGTCGCTGATACGCAAGAAATCCTTCGCCGGTCGAAGCTGCGGGAACACGAACTTGAACAACAGGTCGACGAAATCCTGTCGGAACTTGAGGAAGCCGATCTCAATTATGACAAGATGGTCGATTTGTTTGCGGAAAACCAGCGGACTGTTGAGAAAATGAGGACCGAACTCAGTATTGGCGCCCAACTCGTGCAAAAATTCCAGGACGAAAAGGTATCGTTGATGAAAGAGGTTGAGAGATTATCTCAGCAAAATATGGCCATGCAAGAAAGCGAAAACCAAGCTGATCGGATCCACGATCTGTTCAAACCCCTTGCAGCCAGACTAATTTCTCAGGGAGGGGGCCATTATCGATCTCAAAGGTGAAATAAAGAAACTGCAAATTGATCTGCGAGACAGACTCCAACAAATCAGCTCGCTGGAAAGGGATATGCGAGACACCGAGAATGATATAGCTCGTCTGGAATCTGAGAAATCAAAAGCACAGTCGCGCACCAGGGGTCTCGAGAACGAGTTGCGTATCACCAAGGCTCAAGTAGAAGAATTACTGTCTACAACCCTCGACAATGAAAATGTCATCTGCATGAAGGTATTCACGGCTTGGTGCTTCTTTCTGATCTCAGGATTCACAAATTGCACTACTTCAAGAGACTATGCAGCAACACAATGCCAAAGAATCGAGCGTCAAAGCCGAAGATTATAATACCTTGCTCGACAGGAACCATCTTCTAGAACAACAGATCGACGAACTGAAAGCGGCTATTGCCACTCAAACGGAAGCGCGTACCAAAGCGGAGCAGGCGAAAAGAAATGCCCTGGATCAACTTTACACACTGCGACAAGAAGCCGAGATTCAACGCGAAGACCTTTACTCCGCCGAGTTGGAAACCAAGAAAGCCCGGAAAACAGTTGCCGATGCCAATGCCAAAGCAGCTGCACAAGCTAAAGAGCTTAAAGAAGTCGAACAATCTAAGATCGAATTATCGGCCAAAATCGCTTCCCTTCAACGCAGTTTCGATGAGGCCACGGCTTCGACAAAATTTGGACACGTCGAAAAAACTCGGATGGAGAACGAAATCTCGAATCTCCAACGCCGTATCAAAATGGAGCAGGATCTGACGAAGCAAGCCGAGGCCGAACTTTCTACAAGGAATCGTGAACTCAGTGACGCCAAGCGTCAAGCTCAGGAGACTTCCCAGGCCAAAGTTGCCATGCTAGCCGAACAAAAACAAAAGTTGGAGGCTTCTTTAAAAGAATGGAAAGCCAAGCACGCCAGTATTGCCTCTCGACTCGATGTAAGCGATACTCAACGATCGAGAGCCTGCCTTGAAATTGAGGATCTGGTACATTGAAATGTTTTACAGCTGATAACGTAGAATCATGAACTTTCTCGTTCCCAACAGATAGGCATTGCAGCTGAAAGGTTGGCTGCTAATCTCAAAGTATACTCTCTGTGGCTTTCAAAATCTAATTGCAGTCCATGCTCTCGGAGGCACAACAAAGCACCAAGGACGCCAGGAATGAGCTTTCGGAAGCGCAAGCGGAAAACGCAAAACTTCGTCAAGAGTTGTTGTCATTGGACAAAGATCTCGAAGAGCGGACGGAGCAATTGCTCCTCCTCCAACGCACCATCGGCCTTCTGCCACAAACCTCCGGGCCTTCCGAAAATTGGGGCGAACTGAAAGCGCAGACTCTCAAGAACGTGGATTTAGCCAAGCGTCTCGAAGAAGCAACCATTGCTTTACAAGTCATGGAGGAAGCCAAAGCGGCCGTCGAGAGGCGACTCCAGAATGCCTCCAACTGGAGGGACGAGTTGGATCAACCAAGTCGACCGCAGTGGCGCACAATGGACGATGTTGCACGGGCCAGGAGTCGCGAAGGTTCGCCTCTACGTTCTTTGCCATCCAGGCTGCATGAAAGAGCAGGATCTGTTTCCTCTTTGACGTCGACTTCCAGATCAGACACAGAAAGCAATGTATCCGACGACTTCTCGCATCGGAAATACACACAGAGCCTCCGCACTCAGATCGAAGACCTGACAACACGACTTGAGCTCTCTGAATTACAACGGCGACGACTTGAACGGACCCCCACACAGAGTCGGCGAGATTCCAACGACGCCGACTTACTCGAGCTCCGGCGTTTGCAACGAGAGAATTCCAGATTGCACGAACTCGCCGACGAGCAAGCAGAACGACTGTCTGGAAGCGCGGCCGCTAAGAATTCCAGAGAAACTCGTTCCCCGCACTCAATGCTCGACTCCGTTAAGGGGCTGGAACAGGCCAAGGCTAAATTGAGTGAACAACAACATGCGAGCATTCGAGAACTTACAAGGACCCGTTCGGAACTGGATAGGGCGTTAGCTTCGCATAGAAATACCGATCGTGAGATCAAGGCTCTCAAGGAAAAATTAGATGCGGAACAAGCAGCGCGTCAAGCGGAGCAAAAGCTTCATCAGCAGACTATCGCCGAGTTAAAGAATCTTAAGATCCGTATGGAAGGGAATGCTGGGAAGATGTCCGAGATGGAAGACCTCGCTAAGATGCACAAATCAAGAACAGACGATTTACAAAACCGTTTGGAGGAGGCGGAGATCGCTGCACACAATGCAATGAGGTCCGAATCATATGCACGTGGACAGCTACAAGAGGTCGAAGGCGCTCTTAATGCCGCATTGAGCGAGCAACTGAAGGCAGAGGACACGGTAATCAGTCTTCAAAAGGAACTAAGAACTCTGGAGGGGAAGGTATTCATGACTCTGCCAACCTTTAACTGACGGTCAGTTCGAGGATAACGCTGCCGAGTTGAAAAATGTGAGGAACAGATGTCAGCGTTTGGAAAACGAACTTCAGGATTTGCAGAACCACCAGGATTATGAAATTCAGGAGAGGACTCTATCCCTCGAGCAGACTCGTGCGAAATATCAGCGTGAACTAGAGGAATTGACGAAAGAGTTGGAAAATGAACGCAATTCAGCCGTCAACGTTCATGCAGAGAACAGGTGAATGACCAGGATGCGACAGGCGCTAATATGAAGACGTCTACGAGAGAACCTGGAAAATCTTCAAGGCAAAATGCACGACGATCGAGCAAGCGAATCAAATTGGGCGAAAGAAAAGTCTCGAATGGAACTGCAATATAAATTGCTTTCAGAATCGTTCGAGGAAGCTGTGGCAGCCAATCGAGAGGCCCAGAGTCAGCAAGTTACTCTCCTCAGTCAAAATCGGTCCCTTCGCGCAGGGTAATCTCGGATCTAAAGATATAAGCTGAGCATAGTCTCGAAGAAGCCGAAGGGGTCAAAGCACAACTGCTGCGGGAGAAACTGCAACTTGAAAACCGATTGCAGAACCTCAGCGAGAGTGATATCATATCTCATGATGCGAATCCCGGTCGGCATCCCGGATTACTAGAAAAGAAGATTGTGGATCTCAAGTCTGCGTTAGCGGAGAGGCAAGATGAGGCCGCGGCGGCAATCGAGAAAATGAGGCGTGCAGAAATGGTCGCTGCGGACGCCCAAAGAGAAATAGCCGCCGAGCGTCAAAGCATTGTTCAGCTTCATAAGGACAAGGTTACCATCTCAACTGTGGGGCTGACTCCCAGGCCATGCTCGAAAAGTCGGTTAACGATCTTCGTATGAAATTGGTAGACCTTGAAACACGATCTTACAAGAGTGGGTCGGGAGAAGGAAATTTCCTAGTTAAACGAATCCACCAGGTTCCCTTCGTGTTTGTTGGCACGTGCTGATTGCAGCTGGAACGGGAGCTCCAAGATCGGGAAGGGGAACTTTCCCGAAAATCCAGAACGGATCGCAATCTTGAACGAGAGATCAAGTCTCTCGAGGACGAATTAGCGCAAAAGGAAAAGGCACGAGCCCGGCTGGAACTGGATTTGCAACGTAGCGATGAGAAGAATGCCAAGTTGAAGCACGTCATTGATGAAGTGATGAGCGAAAACACGACGCCAACCAAGTTGGGGAGATTTGGTTCGACAAAGAGTGGGAACTGAGTTGCTCACGTAGTTGGTTCATTATTTTTCTGTCGTCAGACAATACAGTGGCCAGTATATATTAGGATTTCATTCTAGCGTGCATGGGAATGCTTTGACGATTCCCGTTATTGTCAATATTGCATTTTCTTATTCTTCGTTCCGAGTCTTCCCTTCCTTCCTGGATTTTGCTTCCTGGACTTCCGCTTCTACCACGTAATTCCCGTACGTTGCCTCTCATCCTCCTCCATTTCTAGCCTTTCGATTTGAGTATACGCAACTACCTATTCTGCAAGTCTGTTACCCCGCTACTAAGACTTTATCAACAGTG
>Ga0335076_10001345_pt1 | contig 23732 bp, 23 predicted proteins | sample Lox_Sample_25_FD_206717 | JGI IMG/M metagenome (GOLD analysis project Ga0335076, IMG submission 206717) | Soil microbial communities from Loxahatchee National Wildlife Refuge, Florida, United States - Lox_Sample_2.5 | ecosystem: Environmental > Terrestrial > Soil > Wetlands | place: USA... | reverse complement strand
AGCGAGCAGTACGACTTCGTGTTCCTCGATTGCCCGCCGTCGCTCGGGCCACTCACGGTCAACGGTCTTGCTGCTGCCGACCGTGTGCTCGTGCCCGTACAGGCCGAGTACTACGCGCTCGAAGGACTGACGCAGCTCCTGCACTCGGTCGAGCTGATCCGGCGGCGGCTCAACCCGAGTCTCGGCATCGGCGGCGTCCTCCTCACCATGGTCGACGGCCGAACGCGTCTGGCGCAGCAGGTCGAGGAGGAGGTGCGGCGTCACTTCGGGCCGCTCGTTTTCCGCACGTCCGTCCCTCGCTCGGTGCGTCTCGCCGAAGCCCCGAGCCACGGACTGCCCGCGATCGCCTACGACCGTCGCTCCGCCGGAGCCGACGCCTACTGGAAGGTGGCGATGGAGCTTGTCGAGCGCGCCTGAATCATCTCCCCAGAGGCGCGGCCTCGGCCGCGGCCTCGAAGTCCTGATCGGCGGACAGCCGGTTGCGACCGAGCTGCTCGAGATTCCCGTCGACGTGATCCACCCCAACCCTCGCCAACCGCGGCGCCGCTTCGAGCCGGAGGCCGCCTCGGGGCTGGCGGAGTCGGTACGGCGGCAGGGCGTCATCCAGCCTCTGCTCGTTCGCCCGCGCGGTGTGGGCGGCTACGAGATCGTCGCCGGCGAGCGGCGGTGGCGCGCAGCGCGAGAGGCCGGCCGCGAGACGGTGCCGGCGGTGGTGCGCACAGCCGACGATCGCGACACGCTCCTACTCGGTCTCGTCGAGAACGTCGCGCGCGAGCAGCTGACGCCGATCGAGGAGGCCCGCGCGTATGCCGTCCTCATCGATGAGTTCTCGCTCTCGCTCGGCGAGGTGGCCGAGCGCGTCGGGCGCTCCAAGCCGTCCGTCTCGAACCGGATCCGCCTGCTCGAGCTGCCCGACGACGTGCTTGGGATGGTCGAGCGGGGACAGCTGAGCGAGGGACACGCGCGGGCCGTTCTCGCCGTGCCCGATCACGAGGGTCGCCGCCGGCTCGCGCGTGAGATCGTGCGCCGCGGCCTCTCGGTGCGGGCGGCAGAGCAGCGCGCGAAGTGGGCGGGCGCGCGGCAGCGGCCGCGCGAGCGCTCCACTCAGGTCGATCCGGCGCTCGCCGACCGCGTGCGGAGTGCGTTCGAGCAGCTCACGGGCCGGCAGGCGCGGGTCCTACCAGGACGTGTGGAGCTGCCCTTCGGCGACGAGCACGACCTCGCCGAACTGGTCGAGGCGCTCGAGAACGCGGCGTCTCGCTAGCCGACCCGGCGAGTGTCGACGCGGACGGCGGCGATCAGGTCGCGGTACCAGGTGAAGCTCGACTTCGGGATCCGCTCCTGGGTCGGGTAGTCGACGTAGACGATGCCGAAGCGGCGCCCGTAGCCCAGGCTCCACTCGAAGTTGTCGAGCAGCGACCAGACGAAGTAGCCCCGGATCGGAACGCCCTCGTCGAGTGCCTGCGCGACCGCCTCCAGGTAGCTGCCCAGGTATTCGATGCGTTCGGGATCGCGGACGGCGCCGTCATGGCCCTGGATGTCCGGGAAAGCAGCCCCGTTCTCGGTGACGTAGATCGACGCAGGCGCGTATGCGCGGTGGACGTGGGTCAGCACGTCATAGAGCCCGCTGGGGTAGACCTCCCAGCCCATCGCTGTGAGATTGCCGTTCGCCGCGGGCATCTCGAACGGCTCGCCGCCGTCCGGATTCGCCCGCACGACCGTGCGTGAGTAGTTGTTGACGCCTACCCAGTCCAGCCGTGGCGAGAGTGCCGCCATGTCACCCTCGCGAATCGGCGGCGCGATGGGCGCCAGCAGCTCCAGAGCATCGTCGGGGTACTTGCCGAGCAGCGCTCCGTCGAAGAAGAAGCGGTTGCGGAGCGCGTCGACCGACTGCGCTGCGACTGCGTCCGCCGGGTCGTCGGTGGCCGGATACGCGGGCCATGCGTCGAGGATGATCCCGACCTGGGGATCGCGCGCTTCGCGCCTGATCGCCTCGACCGCCAAGCCGTGCGAAAGGAGGAGATGGTGTGCGGCGGCGACGGCGTCGATGCGACTCTTGCGGCCGGGGGCGTGCTCGCCGTACCCGTAGCCGAGCCACGCGGCGCACCAGGGCTCGTTGTGTGTCGACCAGTCAGTGACACGGTCGCCGAGCCTCGCGGCGACCGCCTCTGCGAGCTCGACGAAGGCTTCTGCGGTCGCTCGGTTGGTCCAGCCGCCTTCATCCTCGAGCCGTTGTGGCAGATCCCAGTGAAAGAGGTTGAGGAACGGCCGAATGTCCGCCGAGAGCAACTCGTCGACGAGGCGGTCGTAGAAGTCGAGGCCGCGGGGCTCGATCCGGCCGCGCCCCTCCGGGAGGATGCGTGGCCACGAAACCGAGAAGCGGAACGCATCGAGGCCGAGCTCTCGCATCAGGCGGACGTCGTCGGGGTAGCGGTGGAAGAAGTCGCAGGCGATCGCACCCGACTCGCCGTTGCGCACGGCGCCGGGGACCTTGCAGAAACGGTCCCAGATGCCTTCGCCCCGTCCGCCCTCGGTCGTCGCGCCTTCGATCTGGTAGCTCGACGCCGCCGCTCCCCAGAGGAAGTCGGGCGGGAAACTCGCGTAAATGCCGTCCATGGTCACGTCCTTTCAGCCCGCCGCCACGAGGTGGTCGTCATCGACTCGCACGAGCTCTGGCGCTTCTGCCTGCTCCGGTAGGCGTACCGCCGGCGATGAGCCTGCGTCGCTGCGCCGCCACTTCTCGCTCAGAAGCGGCACCGACGCGAGCAGATCCTGCGTGTACGCGTGGCGCGGGTCGCCGAAGACCTTCTGGGTCGCCCCCAGCTCGACGACGCAGCCGTGGCGGAGGATGATCGTTCGGTCGCTGATGTAGTTGCCGAGCGAGAGATCATGCGTGATGAAGAGGATCCCGAGGCCTCGCGTCTTCAGGTCGGCGAGCAGGTTGAGCACGTCGATCCGGGTCGATGCGTCGAGCATGCTGATGATCTCGTCTGCGACGAGGTACTGGATGTCGAGCAGCAGCGCGCGTGCGATCAGGAGTCGCTGCAGCTGTCCACCGCTCAGCTGGTGGGGAAACTTGTGCAGACAGTCCCGCGGATTGAGCCCCACCGACTCGAGGGCTTCGTGGACCCGCTGCCGCCACTCGTCCGCGCCGACTCGAGGGAAGAACTCCGCGTGGACCATGCTGAAGATCCGGTCGGCTTTGAAGATGGGGTTGTACGAGCTGAACGGATCCTGAAAGACGCCTTGCACGTTCCGGTAGTAGTCCTTCAGAGCGCCGCGATGGAGTGCGCCGATGTCGGCGTCGTCGTAGGTGATCGAGCCGGCGGTCGGGAGCAGAAGGCGGAGGATCATCCGGCCGATCGTCGACTTGCCGCTACCGCTCTCGCCGATCACGGAGAGCACCTCCCCGGGGTTCAGCTCGAAGCTGACGTCCCGTACTGCGGTCAGCCTGCCTCGGCCGAGCGATCCGACGCGGTACGTCTTCGAGACGCCGTCGAGGCGCAACATCAGCGGGCGTTCCCCACGAGAGGTGCGGCGGGCGCCGGGACCGGCGTCGGCTTCGCCTCCCAGCACGCGATCCCCCGTCCGTTCTGCTCCACCCACGGCGGCTCCTGTTCGCAGCGGGCTGTCGCGAGCGGGCAGCGGCTGCGAAAGCGGCAGCCTGTCGGGGGGTCGAGCAGAGACGGCGGGCGGCCCGGAATGCCGGTGAGCTCCTTCTCCTCGTAGCGGACGCCGACCTCGGGGAGCGAGGAGACGAGGAGCCGCGTGTACGGGTGGCGTGGGTTCGAGACGATCTCGTCGGCAGGCGCTTTCTCGGCGAGCTTGCCCGCGTACATGACGAGGATCGTGTCCGCGACCTGGTACAGCACGGCGAGGTCGTGTGTGATGAAGATCATGCTCTTGACGAAGCCGCGGTCGCGAATCTCGACGAGGGTTTGTGCCACCGCCTTCTGCGTCGAGACGTCGAGCGCCGACGTGATCTCGTCGGCGATGAGAAGCGCGGGATCGAGCAGCGTCGAAATCACCATGACAACGCGCTGTTTCATCCCTCCCGAGAGCTCGATCGGGTAGAGACCGAGCACGCCGATGTCCAGCCCGACGAGCTCCAGTCGCCGCTGGAGCTCGGGCTGGGTCTTGTGCGGATCGACGCCGCGCGCGCGGAGCAGCTCGTGGATCATCCGGCCGATCTTGCGCGTCGGGTTGAGGGCGCTCATCGCGTACTGCGGCACGATCGAGACGCTGCGGAAGCGGAACGCGTTCATGGCCCCGTCGTCCCAGATCGGCAGCTCCTCGCCGTCGAGCACGGCGTGCCCGTCCACGTAACGCATCCGGCCGTCGAGCCGGATGAGACTCTTGCCCAGCGTCGACTTGCCGCAGCCGGACTCGCCGGCGAGCCCCATGATCTCGCCGTCCGCGACCTCGAATGTGACGCCGTCGAGGGCTTTTACATCGCCCGCGAGCGTCCGGTAGTAGACGCGTAGGTCGTCGACGTGGAGCGCCATCGCCCTACATCTCCCGCAGCTTCGGGTTGAAGACCTCGTCGAGCCCGACGTTCATCACGTAGAGCGAGCCGACGAGCGCCATGATCGCGAGCCCGGGCGGCAGGAACCACCACCACAGGTGCAGCTGCAGCGCGGCGTTCTGCACGGACAGCTGCATCATCTGACCGAGCGAGATCGTGTTCGACGGTCCGAGCCCGATGAAGTCGAGCGTCGCGGCGATCAGGATCGCGCCTCCGAACAGGAGGATGAACATCATGAACAGGTAGGAGCTCATGTTCGGCGCGATCTCCCTGAAGATGATCTTCCAGCTGCTGCGGCCGCTCAGACGCGCCATGTCGACGAAGTCGCGCGAGACGAGCGAGAACGTCTGTGCGCGGAGCGCGCGGGCCGCCCAGGGCCACGAGGTGATTCCGATGAAGACGGCCTCCATGAGGACCCCGCGGACCTGGAGATACGCCGCGATGACGAGCAGGAGCGCGAAGGTCGGGATGACGAGGACGACGTTCGTGAGCATGTTCAGGACCTCGTCGACGAAGCCGGCGCGGTAGCCGGCCGTGAAGCCGATCACCATGCCGATGATCGCCGCGATCCCGCCGCCGAGCGCTCCGACGATGAACGCGAGGCGAAGGCCCGTCACGAACTGCGCGAAGACGTCCTGGCCCTGCAGCGTCGTCCCGAACCAGTGGCCGCCCTTCGTCGTCGGAGCGAGCGAGAGCTGCCCGGCGTACTCCAGGGGACCGTGTTGGGCGAGGAACGGGCCGATGAGCGCGAACAGGAGCAGGGCCGTGGTCATCGAGAGGCCATAGAGGAGCTTCTTGTTCCGCAGCGCGAAGTGGAGGGACTCCCGGAAGCCCGACATCGGTTGCCGGATCGGCAGCTCCTCGACCTTCGTCGGATCGGCGGGACTGGCGAGTGGGGCGGTCGGAACGGAGCTCACGACCGGCCTCCTTCCATCCCGATCCTCGTTCGCGGGTCGACGATCAGATAGACGATGTCGACGACAAAGTTGGCGAGGAGGACGCCGATGATGATGAACAGGAAGATGCCCTGAATCACGAAGTAGTCCTCGTTCGTGATCGCGCGATAGATCTGGTAGCCCAGCCCCGGATACGAGAAGACGATCTCGGTCACGAGCGCTCCGCCGAGGATTGCTCCGAGGGCGAGCGCGAGCCCGGTGATCTGCGGCAGCATCGCGTTCCGGAACGCGTACTTGCGGATCAGACGGTGCGGCGCCCCCAGCGCTCCGAGGTAGTGGGCGTAGTCGGACTCGAGCTCGTAGATGATCATGTTCCGCATCCCGATTGCCCAGCCGCCGAAGGCGACGAGGAAGAGGGACAGGAACGGCAGGAACCAGTGGTACGCGAGGTTCGAGGTGAACGACCAGGTGAACCCGCGCACCGCCGTGGGGTCGTACGCGAAGCCCACCGGGAAGACGTGCCAGATGACCGCGAGCACCCAGATGAGCAGGATCCCGAGCCACATGTACGGCGTGGCGGTCAGCGTGTAGCCGAGCGGAAGCAGCGTGTTGTCGAGGGTCTTGCGGCGCGCGGCGAGCGCGCCGAACTTGTTGCCCGCGTACCAGCTGAGCGCGATCGCCGGTACGAGCAGCGCCAGCGTGTACGGAATCGCGTGGGTGATGATCGACATCACTGGCGTGGGGAATTCCAGGATGCTCGTTCCCAGGTCGCCGTGGAAGAGCGAGACCCAGAAGTACCAGTACTGCTTCCACAGCGGCAGGTTCAGGTTGAAGGCGCGCATGTAGTGCTCGTACACCTGATGAGCCACCTTCGGATCCTGGATCTGGATCCGGCCCATCAGGGTGTTCACCGGGTTGCCCGGCATGAGGTGCGGGATCGCCCAGTCGATGGTCACCGCGACCACGAAGGTCAGGGCGTACACGACCAGCTTTCTCAGGAAATACCGGGCCACTGAACTCCTCCGTCGGTGGGCCGCCGCCCCATGGCGGAGCGGCGGCCGACCGAGATGGTTACTTGTGCTTCAGGTGCGTGATGACGTCGATCCCCGTCATCTGCAGGTAGCCACGCCACATCGCCGGAACGTACTGGCGTGAGGACTTGGCCGACGGCCAGTTCGTCCAGTACTTCGAGGTGAACTGGGCCCACACGCCGTTGTACCAGAGTGGGATCATCGGCAGCTTCTGCATCAGGATCGTCTGCAGTTGGTCGTTGAGCGACTTGACCTTCTTCGTCGCCGCCGGCGAGGTGTGGTCGAGCTTCTGCACGAGCTTCCACGCCGTCGGGTTGCTGTAGCGCTCGTAGTTCGCGAACGTCTGACCCGTCCCGCCGTTGATGATCGGGAGGTGGTAGATGCCGTTCCAGTACGTCCACGGGTTGTCGCTGAGCTGGTAGTTGTTGTCGATCACGAGGTCGAAGTTGCCGGTGTTCCGGTCTGACGCCCAGGTGTTGTAGTCCTTGACCTTGACGGTGATCCGGATGCCGGCCTTCTGTGCCGAGCCGACGATCATGTTGCGTGCGGTCTCCCAGTCCGACCAGCCCTGCGGCACGGAGAGATCGAGATTGATCGGCGACCCGTTCTTGTTCTGGAAGTAGCCGCCGGACAGCTTGTATCCGTGCTGCTGCAGCAGCTTCTTCGCGGCTGAGGCGTTGTACTTGAAGCCGTACTTCTTGACCGCCGACTTGTCGATGTAGTTGCGCCACGTCGGCAGAAGTCCGGTCGGGCTCGCCGGCCGCACCAGGTGCGTGTAGTCCTGGCTCACGATCTGCCCGGTGTTCATCGACATCGCCAGTGCCCGGCGGAAGACCGGGTCATTGAGCGGTGCCCGAGACGTGTTCGGCTCGAGCCAGGCAGTGTTGGCCGAGAGCATGTACGGCTTGGTCGGGTAGTACGTCGAGACCTTGTGGCTGTCCACGAGCGCATTGACGCCCGGGAGGTAGTTGTTGTTCAGGTCCTCGACGCCCGCAAGCACCGCGTTCAGGCTGTTCGTGTTGCTCGTGTTGACGAGGTCGATGATGTACTTCGGCTTCGGCGACGGCGATACGTGCTGTGTGGATGCCCACCACTTCGGGCTCTTCACATAGACGACCCGCGTCGTCGGGTCGAAGCCGCCGGGCGCGACCTTGTACGGGCCGGTCCCCACCGGGACCTTCGGGCTGTACGTCGTCAACTGCTGCGCGCTCTTGATCGTGCTCGCCTGCGCGGGGTTGATCATCGGCAGGTTCCACATCAGGTTCTGCCACTGGACGTAGTTCGGCGTCCCCTTGAAGGTGACGACGACCCGATTGCCCTTGACCGCGATGTGCTTCACGTTCACATAGAGGTTGTTCCAAAAGGCCGTCTTGAAGCGGCCGAGGGCGAGGTTGAATGCAACGTCCTTGCCCGAGAACGACGTGCCGTTCGACCACTTGATACCCGGTCGCACGACGATCACGTACTTCTTCCCCGACCAGTTCGCCGACTTCGCGAGCCAATCGATGTACTTGCCCTTGAGCGGGTCGAAGCGGAGCAATGTCTCGTTGACGAGTCCGACCATGCCGGTGGCGTAGTTCCCGGTGTAGGGATTCATGCCGGCGATGTTGCCCCATTGCGTTCCGCTCGTGATCAGCGTCTGCGAGCGCGGATAGCCGGCGAAGGCCGCCTTACCGCCGCCCGATGCTGTCGTGCTCAAGACAGCTGCGGCCAGCGCCGCGAGCGCTAGACCGAGAGCCGTCCCCCTCCAGATGCGTCTCATCTCGAAACTCCTCCCTTGATGGACATGCGAAAGCGACCCCGAGCCGCGGCCTCACGCTTCGGCATCCCTCCCTCCGTATGCGGCGGCGGCAGCCGGGACCTCGGCCTGGGGAAACGGAGGCGCCGGAGGGTTAACGCGCGAGACGCCCCCCGCCCCACTACCCGGCCGCCGACGCCTCGTCTCGCCCGAGGGGGCTGAGACTGGGGACCCGTTCGACGCCGTAACCGAAACGTTTACAGCGATCTGCGACATCGTTACCGGAACTTTTACACGGTTCAACAGCCGATTGCAACCGTAATTTCCACGATTGTGGCTATCTACTGAGTCGTGTACAGTGCAATTCGTGAGTAAACGATTACGGAACCGTGCCACGATTCACGACATCGCCGAGGAGGCCGGCGTCTCGGTCGCCACGGTCTCTCGTGTGCTCAACCAGCGCGACCACGTGGCCCCCGAGACGCGCGAGCTCGTCTCACAGATCGTTCGGGACCGCGGCTACGTGGTCAATCGCAGCGCTCGCAGTCTTCAGTTCGGGAACACAGGGCTCGTCGGGCTCCTGGTCCCGCTCGTGCACCCGGACTACTTCTCGACGATCGTCGCCGGCGCGACCGAGGCGTTGTACGAGCACGACATGCGTGCCGTTCTCGCCCCCACCGAGCACAAGCACGACCGCGAGGTGACACTGCTCGACCGGCTCATGCATGGCACGACCGATGGCGCACTGCTCGTGCTCCCCGAGGAGTCGAGCGACGAGCTCGAGCTGCTGCTCGCCAGCGGTTACCGCTTCGTCGTCGTCGACCCGCGCCTGCCGCTCGATGCTCGCATCCCAGCCGTGTCCGCCGCGCACAGCTCGGGCGCCGACGACGCCGTGCGGCACCTGCTCGAGCTCGGTCACCGTCGCATCGGAGTGATCACCGGTCCCCGGGATTGGGTGGCGACCGAGGAGCGGCGTCGCGGCTACCACGCGGCCCTCGCGTCGGTCGGCATTCTCCCTGACCCTTCGCTCGAGATCGAGTCCGACTTCGAGATCACCGGCGGAGTACGAGCAGCGCTGAGGTTGCTCGACATGGCCGAGCCGCCGACCGCGATCTTCGCCTTCAACGACAACCTCGCGATCGGCACCATCCGGGCTGCGGTCGCCCGCGACCTGCGGGTGCCGGAGGACCTCTCGGTCGTCGGTTTCGACGACAGCGAGCACGCCTCGCTGATCACCCCGGCACTCACCACCGTCCGGCAGCCGCTCGCCGAGATGGGACGAACCGCGGTCAGCCTGCTTCGCCGACTACTCGACGGGCAGCGTTTCGAAACCCTGCACGTCGAGCTCGGCACGCGACTGATCGTCCGGGCCTCGACGGCGCCTCCTCGGATTCCGGCGCCGGCGTAGAGACGCCGGCTACTGCTCGATGGGCGATCCTGGATTCGAACCAGGGACCTCCGCCTTATCAGAGCGGCGCTCTAACCAGCTGAGCTAATCGCCCCATCACTCGGAACTGCGGACGGGAATTGTAGCCGGGCGCCGGCGACGTGACGGACCCCGGATACGCCGGGTTTCCGGTGCCGGTGCCTGAGCTATATTCGAGGCGAGGTCGCCCTGGATGCAGGAGATGCTCATCTACGGAGTCAGCTTCGACCTGGTCGGCAAACAGCCGATCGTCCTTCTCAAGACCGCTGACGGAAACAAGTTCCTGCCGATCTGGATCGGGCATCCCGAGGCGGCCGCGATCCTGATGAAGCTCCAGAGCCAGACGTCCGTCCGGCCGATGACGCACGACCTCGTGAGCGACATGCTGGAGCAGCTCGGCGCGTCGATCAGCCGCATCACGGTTACCGAGCTCCGCGAGAACACCTTCTACGCTCAGATCACCGTCATCCAGGACGGCCAGGAGATCGAGGTCGACTCGCGCCCGTCCGACGCGATTGCGCTCGCCATCCGTTCCGAGGCGCCGATCTTCGCCGCCGACGACGTGATCGCGGAGTCGGCGATCGAGTTCGAGGGCGAGGAGGTCGACGAGGAGCAGCTCGAGGCGGAGGTGCTGAAGTTCCGCAGCTTCCTCGACGAGGTGACGCCCGACCAGTTCGTCGTCGAGAACGGCGACGAAGAGGACTAGCGAAACACGATCAGGGCGAGCGCCGCTCCGTTGAACAGGCCGTGCACGAGCATCCCCGGCAGGACGCTCTCGGTGCGGTCGCGGAGCCAGGCGAGCGCGATGCCGAACGGGACGAGGACGATGAGCGCCTCGATGAGCCCGTGGGCGAGCCCGAAGGCGACGCCGACGAGGAGGATCGACGGCACCCGGCCGAGGAAGCGGAGCAACGACTGGCCGGCGCCGCGAAAGGTCAGCTCCTCCACGAACGGCGCGATCATCGCGAAGAGGACGAGATTGGCGGCGAATGCGCCCGCGTGCGCGGGCTCCCAGTGCACGTTGGTGATCCCCTGCTCCTTGCCGGGGCTCTCCGGCAGAGGCAGATAGGAGACGATCGCCTCCCAGACGAAGATCGCGGCGACGACGGAGGCCCCGAGCCCGAGTGCCCGACTCCAGCTCCGTGGCGCCCGCAAGGCGAGCAGGTCGAAGCGGTCGATCACGATCAGGAGGACGATCCCGAGCCAGATCGCGTAGAGGATCGTCCCGCCCACGAACGTCGAGTACGAGTAGACCTCCTGATGCGAGACGCCTCGACTGCTGCCGCCGCCTCCGGCGAAGCGGGCCGCGTAGTTGACTACCGCGATCAGCCCGACGAAGACGGTCCAGAAGACCAGGCGGGTGTAGAGCGGGCGCGGACGAGGCTGGGCGACTTCGACCTCCACGACCGCTGAGCATAGGCTGAGGGCCATGCGCCACTTCAGCCCCGAGGAGGCGAACGAGGAGCTCGAGCACGTGCGGCCGCTCGTCGAGCAGCTCGTCGCGACCAGGCAGGAGCACGCGGCCGCGCTCGAACGCCAGGAGGAGCTCGAGCGGAAGATCCGCGGCAACGGGGGCGGCATCCCACCCGCCGAGCTCGCGTCGGCGACGGCCGAGGTCGACGCTGTCGCGCGCCGCCTCGCGCGGCTCGTCGACGAGATCCAGAGCCACGGTGCTCAGGTGAAGGATCTCGACACCGGCCTCGTCGACTTCCCCGCGTTGAACCACGGCGAGACCGTGCTTCTCTGCTGGCAGCTGGGTGAGGAGGAGATCGGCTGGTGGCACCGGGTGGACGACGGCTTCGAAGGCCGTCGCCCGCTTCCGCTGGACTGAGGATTTCCCGGCTTCGCCGCGAACTTCCTGTGGGGGATGAGCCCGTTCTGGAAGCACCTTGTCATCGGTGCGGCGATCTTCGTCGTCGTCATCCTGCTCGCCCGCCTGATCGACTGGTGGCTGCAGCGGCGACCGCTGCCGCCGGATTCCGAGACGCGCTACCGGATCTTCCGCCGGGCGCTGATCGTGGCCATCCTCCTGGTGGGCCTCTTCTCGGCCATGCTCGCGATTCCCGAGGTGCGGGCCGTTGCCGGGGGGCTGCTCGCGTCGTCTGCTCTGCTGGGCATCATCCTCGGCTTCGCCGCGCAGCGCACGCTCGGCAACTTCGTGGCCGGCATCCTCATCGGCCTTGCGCAACCCGTGCGGATCGGTGACCGCGTCGAGTACGACGGCACCACCGGAGTGGTCGAGGAGATCGGCCTCACGTACACGTTCATCCGCGCCGCGGATCGCCGGAGGGTCGTCGTCCCGAACGAGAAGCTCGCGTCCGACACGATCGTCAACGCCTCGATCCGGAGTCATGAGACGTTCGCGGAGGTCTCCGTTCCGGTGCCGCTTGCCGCCGACCTCGATGCCGCCCTCGACGCGCTGCGCGAGGACATCGCCGAAGAGCGCGACGCATCCGTGTACGTGAGCTCGCTCGGGGATCCCGCCAGCATCACGCTTCGCGCTGCGGCGTCCGACGATCGCGCCGCCGTACGGCTCGAGCAGGAGCTCCGGCTGCGCGCTCACCGGCGGCTGCGGGCGCTCGGCGTCTGGGCGTGAGCTCGAAGCGCAAGCCGAAGAGACGGCGATCGAGCCGGAGGCGCCGCCTCCTTTTTGTTCTCGCGATTGCGATTCCGCTCGCGTTGCTCGCGCTCACCGCGGCAGGTGGCGCCGTCTACTTCGGCTCCAGCTGCGACCTGAGTGCGCTGCGGCCCGTGCGCCAGGCCGACAGCTCACTCGTCTACGGCGCCAACGGCAGCCTGATCGGCGTGCTGCCCGCCGTGGAGAACAGGACGGCGGTCGCCCGCAGCGCGATCAGCCCGTGGATGCCGAAGGCGACGGTCGCGATCGAGGACCGACGCTTCTACCGGCACGGCGGCATCGATCCGGTCGGGATCCTCCGTGCATTCGTCGCCGACGTGAGCGCCGGCCGGATCGTGCAAGGCGGATCGACCATCACGCAGGAGCTCGTCCGCAACCTCTATCTCTCGAGCGAGAAGACGGTGCAGCGGAAGGTCGTCGAGGCATGCCTCGCAGTCAAGCTCGCACGCTCGTGGCCGAAGAACCGAATCCTCACCGCGTATCTCAACGACGTCTACTACGGCAATCACGCCTACGGGATCGAGGCGGCGGCCGAGACGTACTTCTCGGTCCCGGCGAGTCGCCTGACGCTCGAGCAGGCTGCCCTTCTCGCCGGGTTGCCTCAAGCCCCCTCCTACTACGACCCGCTCCACAACCCGGCCGCCGCGATCGTGCGGCGTGACCAGGTGCTCGGCGCGTTACGGCGGAACGGCGACATCACCGAGGCGCGATACACGGTGGCTGAGCACGATCGCAGCCTCCATCTCCGGCCGAGCCCTGCCTACGCCACGGAAGAGCCGTACTTCGTGGGCTACGTCGAGACCCTGCTCGAGCAGGCATACGGCGCTGCGACGGTCCGGGCAGGCGGGCTGAGGATCTACACGACGATCCAGCCGCGTCTGCAGCGTGCCGGCATGAATGCGCTCTCGCAGGTGGTCCACGAACGCCGCGATCCCGACGGCGCGATCGTCTCGATCGATCCGGCGACCGGTGCAATTCGCGCGATGGCGGCCGTGACTCCCGCGACGCCCGGAAGCGACTTCAACCTCGCAACGGCTGCCGAGCGCCAGGCCGGGTCGACGTTCAAGCCCATCGTCCTCGCGGCGGCGGTCGCGCAGGGGATGAACCCGTGGGCGACGCGCTATCTCTCGGCGCCGTTCTACTACCCGTCGCTCGAGTGGCACGTCCGTACCTACGACGGCGCGTACGCGGGGCCCGAGACGGTGGCGGCGGCCACGATCCAGTCGGACAACACGGTCTACGCGCGCCTTGCGCTCGACGTCGGCGCCGAGTCGATCGTCGGCATGGCGCGGAAGCTCGGCGTTGAGACGCAGTTGCAGCCGACGCCGGCTCTCGCCCTCGGCACCGCTGCGGTGACTCCGCTCGAGATGGCCTCCGTGTACGCGACGCTCGCTGCGGGCGGCGTGTATTCGAGGCCGTCCGCAATCCGCCGGGTCGTCTTCCGCGGAGGCAGGGTCGACGCCGGCTGGGGGAGGTCGCAGCGGACGCGGGTCGTGCCGGACTGGGTCGCGGCGACCGTCACACGTGTGCTCGAGGAGAACATGCTTCACGGCACCGGTGTCGGCGCCCACGTCCCCGGCCGCGTCGACGCAGGGAAGACAGGCACCACCGACGACTACGCCGACGCCTGGTTCTGCGGCTACACACCGTCGCTCGAGGCCACGATCTGGATCGGCTACCCGAGGGCCGAGATCCCGATGCTCGACGTGCATGGCGCGGCCGTCTCGGGCCCGACGCTGCCCGCCACGGCCTGGCGCCTGTTCATGGAGCGCGCGCTTGCAGACGCTCCGCACGCCGACTTCCCGGCTCCGCTGTCGTCCGCCCAGTTCGAGCCCTGGCCCGGGAGGTACGCCTACCGGGCCGCGCCCTCCGTCACGACGACGTCGTCCCGCTAGCGGTCGTCCCAGCTCACGACTACTACGGTATGCACCCACCGTGGCCTCTCTACTCACTCTCGACGAGGCGCAGGAGCGGGTGCTCGAACATGCGCGGCCGCTCCAGTCCGAGCTGGTGCCTGTTGCCGACGCCGGTGGGCGCGTCACCGCAGAGGACGTTCGAGCGCTCGTCGATCTGCCACCCTTCGCGAGCTCCGCGATGGACGGCTTCGCCGTGCGAGCGTCGGACCTGCCGGGAACGTTGCGGATCGTGGGCGAGTCGGCGGCCGGGCGGCCGTACGACGCGCGGGTCGAACCGGGCTGCGCAGTGGCCATCTCGACCGGCGCCGTCGTGCCCGAGGATGCGGATGCCGTCGTCCCGGTGGAATCTGTTGTCAAAAAAGATAACACCATCGAGATCTTGCAGGACGTTCTGCCTGCGGCGCACATTCGTCTTCGCGGTGGCGACGTCGCAGCGGGCGACGTGGTGGTGCCGGGGGGAGCGAGGCTGGTGCCCGCTCGTCTGGCCGCCGCGGTGGCCTCCGGCGTGGCCGAGTTGTCGTGCACGCGCCGTCCGCGGGTCGCGGTGCTCGCCACAGGAAGTGAGCTGGTCGGGCCCGGCGCAGCGCTTCGGCCGGGCCAGATCTACGAGACGAACACTTTCATGCTCGCCTCGGCGCTCGCCGCGGAGGGAGCAGAGGTGGTGCCGGAGCCGCCCGCTCCGGACGAGGAGGCGGCGCTGCGAGAGGCACTGGAACGCGGGCTCGCGGGAGACGTCCTCGTCACCTCGGGAGGAGTTTCCGTGGGCGAGCACGACCTCGTCCGAGCGGTCGAGCGCGGTCTCGGCGTCGAGGAGGTGTTCTGGCGGGTCTCGGTCAAGCCGGGGAAGCCCGTCTCGTTCGCCGTCCGCGGAGACACGCTCGTCTTCGGCCTGCCCGGGAATCCGGTTTCGGCGCTGGTCGGTTGCGAGCTCTTCGTGAAGCCCGCGCTTCGCGCATTGCAGGGTCTTCCGCAGCCGTTGCCCCGTTTCGAGCCTGGGCAGCTCGCCGTGAGTCTTCGGCGCAACGAGGAGCGCGACGAGTTCGTGCGTGCGCGTTCGCGGGTCGACGGAGACGTGCTCGTGCTCGAGCCGGTCGTTGGCCAGGAGTCGCACATGATCGTCCGCGCGGGCGCCGCTGACGCGCTCATCCACGTTCCACGTGGAAACGGTGAGCTCCCGACGGGCGCGATGGTGCAATGGCTCCGCCTCGGCGAGGCGTGAGGCCCGGCTACTCGTTCACCGCACGGCGCGCCTCGGTCGGCGCGGTGCGGCGCCGCTGCGCGAGGAGCAACGTGCGCATCAGCTCACGCACCGGCCCGCGACGCGCGCGCTCCCGCGGTGCGGGGTACGGCGCGTAACGGTTGGCTGCGAGCGCGGCGAGCTGTCCCGCGGCCGCGAGCCAACCGAGCCCGATCACGAGCAACGGGAGCGGCGCGTACCCGACGGCGAAGAGCTCGGCGATGTACCACGGTGCGTCCCAGCCGAGCCCGTAGTGCGTCGCGAACGACCACACGAGGTATGCGGGGCCGACGAGGCCGACGAGAAAGACGCTCGCCCGCAGCGCCGCGTGGCGGCTCTGCACCTGCGGAAGCCACAACCAGGCATGTAACGAGGGCAGGACGAAGATGAGTGCGAACGGGTTCACTGCTGCGACCAGCAGTCCCACGACGCCGAGTGCGAGCAGCGCGCCGCTGTGGCCTGCCAGCTGCTCTTCCGGACGAATCGGCCGCCGAGGAAGCAGTCGGGTGCGTGCGACGATCCACCCGACGCCGGCCAGGAGGACCAACGCGAGCAACGCACTGCCCGGCCAGCCGACGGAGCTCAGCGATGGCGCCTGCCCATTCGTGTTGCCCCAAAAGCCGAAAGCGCCGAAGACGAGGAAGATTGCGCCGACCCAGGCCCAGAAGCCGAGCCGGCTGCGGTAGCTACGGAGGGCTGGGGCGATGCGGATCCGACGCCGCCGACAGCGGGCGAAGAGGTCGACAGCAGCTGCGAGAAACGGGAGCAGCATCGCGACGAGGACGATCTCGATCGCCCAGCCACGGATCAGCCGTTGGCCGAGGAAGACGTAGCTCGCGGGCCCTTGCGCGAGCGAGACGCCTTCTTCCATGGCGTCGACTGTGTCCTGTGCCGCGAGTCCGATCAGGCCGACATGCCCGACGTCGAGGGCTGTCCCACCGTCATCTCGTGCCGTGGGCGGTCGCGCGCCGGTGGTCGTGAGGGTCACCGCCGGGATTCCGCGACTCACGAACGGAGCCTGCTCGTACGGATTGAACGGGAACCCGAGCTCGACGAGCTGCTGGAGGCCGCTCGGCCGCGAGGGATCCCCGCCGCCCTCTTGCGCGAGCGCAGCCCGGAGTGTCTCGACGAGTCCCGGCGCGGGCGAGCGGGGGGTGTTGCCGCCGAACACCAGCCGCGGTCTGCCGCGACCGCCGACTGCATCGAGGTTGACGACGGCGAGGATGTTCTGGCGCTCCTGCTGCTCCGCCGCGAAGTGCGCTGCGCCGAGGGCGCCGTCCGCGGCGCCGTCCGTCGAGAGGAAGACGAGCGAGTACGGGAGCGAAACCCGCTGGGCGGCAGCACTCGGCGCGTAGGAGCGCGCGAGCTCGATCAGGGCCGCGGTCCCTGAAGCGTTGTCGTTGAGACCGTCGCCGTCCCCGCTGTCGTCGCGGTGCGCCATGACGACGATCTCGTCGCGCGGAGAGAGCCCGGCCTTCTCGGCGACGAGATTGACCAGCGTTGTCCGGCGGCCGTGGATCGTCGCCGTGAAGCGTTCGGGACGGACCTCGAAGCCGTACGGCGTGAGCTGGCGGCGAAACCAGGCCGCGGCGCCCCGACCACCTGGCGTGCCGGGCCGTCGGTCCGGATAGCCGGAGGCGAGGTCCGCAGCGATTCCGGCCGCGGCCGACTCGTCGAACGCCGGCGGCAGGGTGGGCGCGTGGAGCGCCGGTGGGCGGGCGACGCTGAACGCCAGCAAAAGGAGCGGCAACCCCACGAGGAGCCAGGTGCCCCGATAGAGGCGCGCGTTGATGGGGCGTTCGAGCGATCCCGGCCGCGGCCGTCGGCGCTCGTGTGCGGGCGAGGCGGCCGTCACAACTTCAGTCTAGGCCGCGTTCCGGGGGTCGTTTCCCCGTGGAAACGCCGTGGGCTGGGTCTCGCGGCGATTGGGAGCGCGGGGGGAGAAACAAGCATCGGTCGCAGGCAGATACACACGCTACTGGTAGAAATCGACAGGTTTAGCTCCGGAATCTCCGGGAACATGGCGAGAGGCTGGCGATGGACGGGGAGGCGACATTGATCGAAACGGCGTGCGAACCGCTCGACGGGATGCGGACGGTCCGGCTTCGGGTGCCCGCCCGTGCGGAGTACATCGCGCTCGCTCGCCTGGCCCTCAGTGGGCTCGCCGACATCATCGCGCTCTCCGACGAGGTGCTCGCCGATCTCAAGCTTGCGCTCACCGAGGCCGTGTCGAACTCGGTACGGCACGCCCATGCGGATGGTCGAGGCTTCGTCTCGATCGTGTACGAGCTCAGCGGGAGCGCGCTTGCGGTCGAGGTCGTGGACGACGGGAAGGGCTTCGATCCGGAGAGGCCGCCGGCACTCGAGGGCGAGGAGCTGACCGAGGGAGGTCTCGGCATCGCGATCATCCGCACGATCGCCGACGAGTTCGAGCTGCATTCCAGCCCGGGGGTCCGGGGCTCGCGCCTGCGTTTCGTGAAGCGGCTACCGCAGCCAGTCTGACGTTGTCAAGTTCGACAACGGAGCGGCGTAAGCTTCTCGTCGTCTTCAATCGCGCACCGGTTGCGTACGGACGCGACGCGGACGGGCGTCGGGTCGCGCATCGAGGAGGCGGTGGTGTCGTCACGGCTCTCGGCGGCCTGCTCGCGCATCACGACGTCACGTGGGTGGCGAGCGCGATGACCGAAGAGGACAGGGCCGTGGCCGGCGAGCGCGGTGGCTCGTTCGTCGAGCAGACGGGGGACGGCGCCCAGTACCGCCTGCGTCTCGTTTCCCACGACCCTGCGGCCTACGACCGCTTCTACAACGTGCTCGCGAATCCGACGCTGTGGTTCCTGCAGCACTATCTCTGGGGGCTCGGCTCGGCTCCGAGCTTCGATCCGTCGCTGCACGAGGCGTGGAGCGAGGGGTACGTGCCGGTCAACGAAGCGTTCGCGGCCGCTGCCCTGGAGGAGCTCGATCGCGAGCCCGAGGCTGCGGTGCTGTTCCACGACTACCACCTGTACCTCGCGCCGGGCCTCGTGCGCGAGGCCCGTCCCGGCGTCGTGACGTCGCACTTCGTCCACATCCCCTGGCCGGAACCGGACTACTGGCACGCGCTGCCACCGGAGCTGCGGGTCGCCGTGCACGAGGGGTTGCTCGCGAACGACGTAGTCGGCTTGAACACCGATCGTTGGCGGCGCGCCTTGCTGCTCTCGGCGGAGCGGCTGCTCGGGGCGCGCGTCGATCACCGGGCCGGGACGGTCGAGCATCGCGGGCACACCACGCGCGTCGTCGCGCGTCCGATCAGCGTCGATCCGGCCCAGTTCGACCGGCTCGCCGAGGATCCCGCCGTCCTCGAGCGCGAGGCCGCTCTTGCTGCCCGGCGTCCGGAGCAGCTCGTGCTGCGCGTCGACCGCACGGATCCGTCGAAGAACGTCGTGCGCGGATTCCGCGCCTTCGCTCTGCTCCTCGAACGACACCCCGAGCTGCACGGGCGGGTCGGTATGGCCGCGTTGCTCTCGCCGTCTCGGCAGGACATCCCTCAGTACGCGGACTACGTCGCCGAGGTCGACGCTGCAGCACTGGAGGTGAACGAGCGCTTCGGCCGGGACGGCTGGCAGCCGGTGGAGCTCGACATCGCCGACGACTTTCTCCGCTCGGTAGCCGGCTACAAGCAGTTCGACGTCCTGTTCGCGAATCCGGTCTTCGACGGGCTCAACCTCGTTGCCAAGGAAGCGTTCCTCGTCAACGAGCACGACGGCGTGCTCGTCCTGTCGGAGAACGCCGGCGTGCACGAGGAGCTCGGCGAGTGGGCGCTCTCGGTGAACCCCTTCGACATCTCCGGCCAGGCCGACGCGCTGTACGCAGCGCTGACACTCGAGCCCGGCGAGCGGCGGCGCCGAGCAGACGCGATCCGCGAGCACGTCCGGACGCACGACATCAGGAAGTGGATCGAGGCGCAGCTGGCCGACCTCGACGCCGTACGATCCTCCTGATGGAAGACCTGTCCCACGTCGACGAGTCGGGCGCCGTCCGGATGGTCGACGTCGGCAGCAAGGAACCGATGCGTCGTCGGGCCGTCGCTCGGGCCGAGGTCCGGATGGCGGCCGAGACCGCGCGGATGCTCCGCGAGCTCCCGAAAGGCGACGCGCTGGCGACGGCTCAGCTGGCCGGGATCATGGCCGCGAAGCGGACGGGCGAGCTCATCCCGCTCTGCCATCCACTTCCGCTCACGCATGTCGAGGTCGTGCTCGAGGTGGGCGAGGAGTCGGTCGAGATCGTCTCGACGGTCCAGACGACGGCGCAAACAGGCGTCGAGATGGAGGCGCTGACGGCGGTCACCGTCGCGGCGCTCACGGTCTACGACATGGCCAAGGCCGTCGACAAGGAGATGCGGATCGTGGAGGTCGTGCTCCTCGAGAAGACGAAGGAGCGCGTCCCCTGAAGGCTGCGGTGCTGACGGTTTCGGACGGGGTCGCCGCCGGGACTCGGGAGGATCGGAGTGGTGACGTCCTCGACGAGCTGCTGCGTGGCGAGGGCTACGACGTCGAGCGCCGGCTCGTGCCCGACGAGCGCGACGAGATCGCTGCCGCCATCCGGGAGCTTGCGACGTCGGCGCAGCTCGTGCTCACGACCGGCGGCACCGGACTCGCGCCGCGCGATGTAACGCCGGAGGGCACGCGCGACGTGCTCGAGCGTGAAGCGCCGGGCATCTCGCAGGCGCTGCGCGCCGATTCGATCGCGAAGACGCCGCACGGTCTCCTCTCACGCGGCGCGGCGGGCGTCGTCGGCGCCACGCTCGTCGTCAACCTGCCGGGCTCCCCCGGTGGCTGCCGCGACGGGTTCGCAGTCCTCCGTCCTGCGCTCGCCCACGCGCTCGAGCTGCTGGCGGACGCTCCCACGGCGCACGAGCAGACGTGAGCACCGTCGTCACACCTCTGCCCGCGCGGTTCGCGCGGCTCGTCAAGATCGAGCACACGGTCTTCGCGCTGCCGTTCGCGTATGTCGGCGCGTTTCTCGCGGTCAACGGAAGACCGAGCTGGCACGACCTCCTCTGGATCACGCTGGCGATGGTCGGCGCGCGCTCGCTCGCGATGGCGCTGAACAGGCTGATCGACGCACGGATCGACGCGCGGAATCCACGCACCGCCGGCCGGGAGCTTCCGAGCGGCCAGCTCTCGGTCGTCCAGGTCGTCGTCTTCTGCTTCGCCTCGCTGGCGCTCTTCCTCGCGGCCGTCTGGCAGCTCGATCCGATCGTGCGCTGGCTCTGGCCGATCCCGATCGTCGGCTTCGTCGTCTATCCGTACCTGAAGCGGTTCACGTGGCTCTGCCACCTCTGGCTCGGTGCGGTCGACGGCCTCGCGCCCGTCGGTGCGTGGGTCGCGATCACCGGGAAGCTGCCGTGGCAGTCGTGGACGCTCGGCGCCGCCGTCGCCTTCTGGGTTGCGGGCTTCGACTTCTTCTACGCGCTCTTCGACGAGGACGTCGACCGGCGGGAGGGCCTGCACTCGATCGTCACGCGGTTCGGCGTGGACGGCGCCTTCCTCGGCGCCCGTCTAGCGCACGCGGCGGCGGTCATGTGTCTCGTCGCTGCCGGGCTCGGCCTTTCGGTCGGCGTCCTCTACTGGCTCGGCGTCGGGGCCGTTGCGCTCCTGCTTGCGTACGAGCACTCGCTCGTGCGGCCGGGCGACCTGCGGCGCCTCGATGCGGCGTTCTTCACGATGAACGGTGTGATCAGCGTCGTGTTCGCCGCGTTCGTGATCCTCGACACCGTGACGTGAGGCGCCGGGGCGCCGCGATCACGGCGCCCCGAATGGACCACTTCCCCGTTCTAGGCCCCCTGGCCTGCGGGCCAGTGCGGCGGATGGCACCAGCGACCAGAGCGGAGGAATCCCGCGCCCACCGTGCTCGAGCCGATCGAGCCCGAGGAGAAGCCGGCGGTGGGATCGAACGTCGCGCCGAGCGAGGCGACGAGGTGTCCCCACGGCCCGCCCGTGAAGCCTCGCGCCAGCCCGGATGCATTTCCACCCGAGATCGCCGCGTTGACCGTGCCACGGGCACGATTTCGGCCGGTGCCCTTGATCCGGAAGGTGCCGTAGAGGTGGCCGACACCGTTCGTGGTGTCGACGAGGCTCCAAGCGCGGATCGTGAGGGCGCCGTTGAGCCGCGGATCCGAGCTCGTTGCGGTTCCCGTGTACATCGCCCTCGTCGCCTGGAACGTGTCGCCGCCGTTGACCGAGCACGTTGTCAGGTAACGCTGCGTGACGTTCGTTGCGTTGAACGTCGCGCTTACCGACTGCACCGACGGAGGCCCATGCTTTGCGACCGCGACGCCGGCCCCGATGAGGGCTGCCGCCGCGATCAGAACAAACACTGTGAGTCGCTTCCTGGACATTGCGCCGTCCTCTCTTTCCGATGGTCGAGGCCTTGCTGGAATGAGGCCCGACCCGTCTACGGCTCAGCGCAAAGGCGCCGTAAAACGCGTGTAAAGCGGGCAGACCGGCCTATGCTGCTCTCGTGCTCACGGCCCACCGGCTCGGCAAGCGCTATGGGGAGAGGCGCGTCCTGCGCGGCATCGACCTCGCGCTTCCGCGCGGCGGCTTTCTCGTCGTCACCGGGCCGAACGGCTCAGGCAAGACGACCTTGCTGCGGATCTGCGCCGGCCTCACGCAGCCGACCGAAGGGACGATCGAACGGACTGCCGTGCGCGCGCAGGTCGGCTACCTCGGACACGAGCCTCTCGTCTACCGCGAGCTGACGGCGCTCGAGAACCTCGAGCTGTACGGGCGTCTGTATCGGGTGGCGGAGCGGCGCGAGCGGACCGGAATGCTGCTCGAGCGGTTCGGCTTGTGGGACGTACGGCACGACCGCGTCGCCTCCTATTCGCGCGGGATGACGCAGCGGCTCGCACTCTGCCGCGTCCTGCTCCACGAGCCCGAGCTGCTCGTCCTCGACGAGCCGTACAGCGCGCTCGACGAGGCCGGGGCCGAGCTCCTCGATGCGCAGCTCGCCGAGCTTCGCGGAGAGCGCACCTTCGTGCTCACGACGCACGACCCGGCGCGTGTCGAGTCGCTGGCGAGTGGCGCGCTCGCGCTGGCGACATGAGCTACGTCCGCGACGTCGGAGCCCTGGCCCGCAAGGATCTGCTCCTCGAGCTGCGGGCGCGGGACACGCTGCCGGCCATGCTCCTCTTCGTCGCCGTGACCTTCGTGGTCTTCCACTTCGCGCTCCCTGGAACTCCGTCGAGGCTCGAGACGAGCGGGCTGCTCTGGATCGCGATTCTCTTCACGGCGCTGCTCGGTCTCGGCCGCGCGTTCGTCCCCGAGCGAGAGCAGCGGACGATGGACGCGCTCGTGCTCGCGCCGTGCGACCGGAGCGCGATCTGGCTCGCCAAGTCGATCGCGACGCTCGCCTTCCTGGCTGCGGCCGAGGTGGTCGCACTGCCGCTCTACGCCCTCTTCTTCCACAGCATCACCAGCACGACGGTGGCCGCCGTCGTGCTCGCCGACCTCGGCATCTGCGGAGTTGGGACGTTTCTCGGTGCGATGGCCGTCGCCACGCGAGCCAGGGATCTGCTCCTGCCGCTGCTCTTCCTGCCCCTCGCGATCCCGATCGTGGTGGGTGCGGTCGGCGCCACGGTCGGCGAGCCCATCGTATCCTCGCCCGGCCGCTACCTCGCGTTCCTCGCGCTGTACGACCTCCTCTTCGCCGTGATCTGCTGGGCTTCGTTCGAGTATGTCGTCGCCGAGTAGCGTCGCTGGTGCGACAATCCCTGCCGTGGGTCGCGCTCCCCGGATCCCCCTGCCCGCGCTCGCCGCGAGCTCGCTCGTGCTCGTCACGACGGCCCTCGTCTTCGTCTTCTTCGTCGCGCCGAACGACGTGAACCAGGGCTTCTCGCAGCGAATCTTCTACTTCCACGTCTCGATCGCGTTCACCGCGTACGCGTGCTTCATCTGCGGCGCCTGGCAGGCACTTCGGCACCTGTGGAAGCGCGATCCGCGTGCGGATCTCGCGAGCTACGTCTGCGTCCATCAGGGATTGATCTTCGGCACGCTCGTCCTGCTCACCGGCTCGATCTGGGCGAAGATCTCCTGGGGCCACTGGTGGCTCTGGAGCGAGGACGAGCTCGTGCTCTTCCTCGTCCTCTACCTCTTCTACTGCGCCTACTTCATGCTTCGCTTCTCCGTCGAGCCCGGTCCGCAACGCGCCAATCTCAGCGCCGTGTACGCACTCTTCGGCGTCGTCCTGATCCCGGTGAGCTTCGCTGCGATCCGGCTCGCGAAGACCTTCATCCATCCCGAGGTCTTCACACGGCACGGCCCGAACTTCGGCGGCTGGATCCTC